>Ga0070741_10012255_pt1 | contig 15555 bp, 6 predicted proteins | sample Coa_R1_4_FD_66440 | JGI IMG/M metagenome (GOLD analysis project Ga0070741, IMG submission 66440) | Surface soil microbial communities from Centralia Pennsylvania, which are recovering from an underground coalmine fire - Coalmine... | ecosystem: Environmental > Terrestrial > Soil > Unclassified ... | reverse complement strand
TCCCATTTGGAGATGACGAAGCCCGCGTCTTCGAGCCGCCTGAGCGCCGGGTAGACAGTCCCGCCCGGCACCCCCGTGATGTCAATGATGTCAAACCCGTAGAGGTAGCCGTTGGCCACCGCCTGCAGGATGACCGCCGTCGAATAGGTGAGAAACCCTTTGCCCATGGTGAACTCCCCGTGCCCTTTTTAAGTGAATAGAATCCTATCTAACAAGGATTCTACATAGGGTGTGTGACCGGGTCAAGGGCGCAGCATTTTTTCAGGATTGCGTCAGGTTGTGGCGGGGTGGGCCTGGGGAGAGATGGATAATGATGCCGGGCACAGCCTTCATTCAGCCGGTGCCGACGCTCGCCCGGCGTCAATGGGGAACAGGTTCGTCAGCGTCGCCGTCAACGCGAGTGGGCGGCGCGGAGTATCTTTCCCTCCGCGCCGCCCACTTATGGCATTACTGTAGAAACACGCCCGGGAACGGTTCGTCTCTTCACATTCAGATCACCCCGAGAGAACGTCCGACTCTGGAAAAGGCCTCGATGGCAAAATCCAGGTCTTCGACGGAGTGACTGGCCGAAATCTGCGCGCGGAGCCGCGCCGCGCCTTTCGGGACGACCGGGTACCAGAGTCCCTTGATATAGACGCCTTCATCAAGCAGCCGCCGGCTCATCTCCTGGGCCGTGGCGGCTTCGCCGAGCATGATCGGGACGATGGCGTGTGTGCCTTCGAGGATGGTGAAACCGGCCCGCACGATTTCGCGGCGGAAGTGCGCCGTGTTGTCGTGCAGCTTCGCGACAATCGTCGCGTCCTGCTCGATCAGGTTGAGCGCTTCAATCGAGGCCGTGACGACCGCCGGCGGCATGGTGTTTGAGAAGGTGTAGGGGCGCGATTTCTGGCGCAGAAATTCGATCAGTTCGCGGCGGCCCGCGATAAAGCCTCCCGACGCGCCGCCCAGCGCCTTGCCGAATGTCCCCGTGATGACATCAATCTGCCCGTGAACGCCGAGTTCTTCCGGCGTCCCCCGACCGGTCACGCCAAGGACGCCGGTCGCGTGTGATTCATCCACGAAGAGAATCGCCTGATGGCGGCGCGCCAGTTCGACCAGCTCGGGCAGCGGCGCGAGGTGCCCTTCCATCGAAAAGACCCCGTCGGTCGCGATGATTTTGAACCGGTAGTTTTTGTCCTTGTCCTCTTCGAGCAGCCGGGCGAGGTGGGCGACGTCGCGGTTCTGATACAACCGCGAGACGGCCTGTTTGGCGATGGCGCGGCACAGCCGGACCCCGTCAATGATGCTGGCGTGGTTGTACTGGTCGCTGTAGATCACGTCCTGATAATCGGCCTCGCCGAAATCGTTCGCGAGCAGCGCCGCGAAGAAGGCTTCGTTAGCGGCAAAGCAGGAGCCGTGCAGGATCGCGGCTTCGCAGCCGACGAAAGCGGCGATGCGCTGCTCAAGTTCCAGGTGGATCGGCTCCGTCCCGCAGAGAAAACGCACCGAAGCCAGCCCGTACCCCCACTCGTCAAGCCCTTCGTGCGCGGCTTCGAGGATGAGCGGGTGATTGGCGAGGCCCAGATAGTTGTTCGAAGCCAGCATCACCGAATCGCGCCCCCCCACGCTGACTCTGCCGCCCTGCCTGCTTTCGAGCGGCACTTCGTATTTGAAGGTTTGCGCCTCCCGGAACGATTCCAGTTCGCGACCCAGCAGGCGGTATATTTCTTCAGGGTTCATGCCAGCAGCTCTCCTTTCTCCGCGGCGTTGTCGGGGACGAGCAGTTGCTTGACCGCCTGGTGAGAGCGGACGAGTTCAAAGCCGCGCTCGAATCCGGACAGGGTGACGACTTCGGGCGAAACCAGACGGAGCAGCTTCTGCTTCAACCCGGATTTATCCGAAGCCAGCAGGTCGAGCATCGCGAACCAGGTTTCGTACATCCGCCGTCCGAAGATTCCCTGAACCGTGACGCCTTTCCAGACGATGTATTTTCCGATGTCGTAAGAGCTGAGCGGCCTGGCCGGGATGCCCAGCAGCTCGATGCGACCGCCGTTCTTGACGATCTCACCCGCGTCCCGGTAGGCGGCTTCCGAGCCGCTCATCTCCAGCACGACGTCCACGCCGCCGCCGCTTTCGTCGCGCGCCCGCTGCAGGAACTCTTCTCTCTGCCCCGGCGAAGCTTCCGTGTTGGTGTCATACGAGAAGTCGGCGCCCACTTCATGCGCCAGTGCAAAACGCTCGCGCAGCCGGTCGCCTTCGATCCCTTTTCTGGGGTTTGAGAAATCCGTGATGTAAATCCTCGAAGCTCCCATCGTCCGCGCCACCGCCGTCGCCATCAGCCCCTGGGCCCCGCAGCCAAGGATCGCCACGGTCTTGCCCGTCACTCTCCCCTCCATCACCGTATGCACCGCATTACCGAGCGCGTCAAGGAATGCCCCGAGGCTCGGCGGGATGGCGCGGCGGCCTCCGACCACTTCGAGGTTGATGACGTTGGCCGAAGGGACCGTGACGTATTCGGCGAAGGCGCCGTCGAGATGCACACCCTTGACCCGGGTGTACTGGCAGATGTGCTGCTGCCCGGTCAGGCACTGCTGACAATGGCCGCAGCAGATGTGCATTTCGCTGGTGACGTAATCCCCGACGCGGACGAGCGCCTCCGACACCCCCTCGCCTGCTTCGACGACTTCGCCGCAGAATTCATGCCCGATCACTATCGGGCGGTAGCGGCTGAGTTCGCCGCCATTGTGGTTGAGCATTTCCTGGCGGATGCCCGGGCGAACCGAGCTTTGGTAGATCGCCTGATCGGTGCCGCAGATTGAAGCGGCGATCACGCGGATTTTCACTTCGCCGTGGCTGACCGCCGGTTCCGGTTCGCGATCAACCATCGCCAGCCCGTCCTCGTCCAGCCTGATCTTTTTCAGTGCCTGCATGTCTTGTCCTTTCCCCCCTGGTGTTGAGTTATGGGTTCGCGTGGCGATTCTGGAGGCAGAAATCCCGGGCGGGCGTGGAAAATAAAAAACCCCGCGCCCGGAAGAGTGCGCGGGGTTCTCGAAAACTCTCTGGAATCCCAGCGGCTCTTTAGCAGTCTTTTTACGTGGAGCAAGTTGCCTTAAATCGCCACGCCGGTTGTCAATTTCTCGCGCCCTTGTTACTGAGCCATAAAATGTCAGGCAGCCCGGGTCACGGCTGCCACAAAACTATACGCCAGAAACTCTGCGATGGAAATAATTGTCAGCGAGTCGGCATCGAGTTCATCGCGCCTGACACCTGGGTGTCAGGCGCGATGTGAGATATCCACCTCCTCGTCCCAGCTGCTTTCACCGACCGCGTTAGAAATATAACTTTCCGGCCAGCTGGAAGAGGCGCGGGAAGTTGCGCTGCGCCTTCGGCAGCTGCCCGTACGTCGCGCTGTTGGGGTCCGTGTCCGGGGCGCCGCGGATCGCCGTGTTGGTGACGTTGAAGCCCTCGACGCGGAACTGCAGCCGGTAGCGCTCAGTGATACTGAACGTCTTCTCAATGGCGGCGTTCAGCTGCGGAGCCTGGTGTTCCCTGATGTCGGGGAACCGATCCGGGATCGTGCGCAGGCTGTTGGTCGGGAAATTTGCGTAGCAACTTCTTCTCTTCGTCCCGTCGGGCAGTGTCTGCCCGTTGTCGTTATTGAACCAGGTAAGCTCGGTTTGTTTGTTCGGGACAGGGGCAGCAATAGCACTTGCGTGCCAGTCGCCACAGGTGTTGATGCGGTTGGGCCAGCCGACCGGGTACCCGGAGACGTAGGTGAAGATCGGACTGAAACGCCAGTTGCCGAGGAACGCCTCGGCCCACCGGTTGTTGTTCAGGAACCGACGGCCTTTGCCGAAAGGCAGATCCCACACGCCATAGACGGCGAGGCTGTGCGGCTTGTCGGTGTTGTCCAACTCGCGGATGAGCGGCTCCGCCGCGTTCCAGCTGTTCAGGCGATGGTTCTGCTCATAAGCCTTGGCGAAGGTGTACGAGACGTTCCAGGTCATGACGCCGCCCCAGCTGTTTGCAGCGCCAAACGCACGCTGTTCGAGCTTGAGCTGGAGAGCGTCGGAGCGGTACTTGCCCTGCTGAATCAGGTTGTTGGTGACGCCGCCACTAAAGATCGGGAATGGCCTCAGCAGGTTGGTGCCGCTGGTCGTTGCGCTGGCGCCGAGGCCAGTAGTGGTCGGCAGAATGCCGAAGAACGGATTCGGCAGCGTGCGGTTGTAGTAACTCGGATCCGCGATCGCGATATTCTGGTTGGCCAGGCCCGGCTGGTTAATGTCATAGCCGAATGGGACGTGGTTTTCGTAGTTGCCGGCGAACGAAACCTCCAGCAGGATGTTGTGCCACAGTTGCTGCTGGATGCCGAAGGAATACTGGTAAGTGTGCGGCACCCTGTAGCTGGGAGGGTCAAAGCTGATGCCCCCCCCGATGCCGGTCAGCGCCCCACCGCCTGCGCCCTTAGGCTGAAAAATCCCATTCGGGAACGGGTTGACGAGCGAATAAGGCCCGGTCAGCCCGGCTGAGGGGGTGATGCCATCGAGCGAAGTGATATAAGGCGTACTCACGGAAAATCCGGTGGTGGTGCCGAACTGCGTCGTTGACTGGTAGTAGACGCCGGCGCCCGCGCGGATGACTGTCTTCTCACGCACCCGCCACGCGACGCCGATGCGAGGCGCGATGTTGGTGTAGTCAGTGTCGTAGATCCGTTCGGGCTGACCGTTGACCCCGGGGAACAGGAAGCTGCCATAGATCGCCGCCGGCGGGGCCGGGTAGGGATATTTCGCATTGGGGTTGGCTTTGTCATAGTCCGCCTTCTTCTGGTTCCAGGCGGCGATGATCTGGTCACTGAGCGGGCTCTTGACGCTGGGATCGAAGCCGCGATTCAGGCGATTGAAACGCTCCTTCCACGGGACCTGAATGTCATAGCGCAGTCCGAGGTTCAGCGTCAGCTTTGAGTTCACCTTCCAGTCGTCCTGCACATAGAACCCGTAGTAGGGGCGGGTACGATAGGTCGAGTCGTTGTAGTCAATGTTCCCGCTGGTAGGGGTGCCGAGCAGGAGTGAAGCCACCCCATTCCCATCAAGGGCACCCTGTCGCCGGGCCGGAAGCTGCTGCGACCAGTCCGGGTTGAAGGTGAATTGAGTGAGACCGGAATTGTAGTCGCCGCGGGCCTGGTAGTTGAATTCGAAGCCGGTGTGGAGCGTGTGCCGACCGCGAGTCAGGGTCAGGCTGGGGGTGAAGTTCCACTGGCTGAACGGGGTCCTTGAGATTACGCTGCCGCTTGAAAAAATTCGTGTGTAAGGGCCGCTATCATTGATTCGCGGCACTATGTCGTAAGGGGCCGACGGCGACTGGATCAGCTGTGTCATTCCGAGCGATGAAGCTTTAAGGCTGAGATCGCTGTAGCCCGGAGTGATCTGGGTGAACCGCCCGAAGGAGCCCCGGACATCGAGTACCGAGGTCGGTGACAGGATGTGCGTCCACGAAAGAATGGCGTTGATATCGCGGCGCTCATTGTTCGTGTTGCCCTGGGCCGCCGGCTTACCGAAGCCGGTGCTGTCGCGATATTCGTAGCCGCGCTGATAGGTATACACCGCATGGAACTTGTCGTTATCGCCGATGACATGATCCCAGCGCACCATCGGCTGCTCGTAGTAATAGCGGCCATGCGAGTTGCCGACGAAGTTGTTATTCAGCGCTTTCTGGTCGGCGATGTTCGGCGCCGGGTAGAAAGAAAGAATCTTCGCCCCGACCGGGCTGATGCGGTTGGCCGGAATCACATTGCCGGGGAACTGGTCGCGGATGTAGGTCTGGCCCTGGCAGACCGCCGATGTCTCGCCCGGTTTCGTCCCGCAGACATGCGTCGTCAGCGGGTCGTAAACCTTGATGCCAAAATCGGTGAAGTGCTGGCCGTCCCGGAGCAATGCCGGGGGGGTACTCGAAAGGGCAGGGAATGGGATCACCTCCTGCCAGCCTTCGAAGCTCGCAAAGATGAAGTCCTTGTTTTTGCGAACGGGGCCGCCCACGATGCCGCCGAACTGGTGCTGGTTGTGGTAATCCTTCGGCCGGTGGGCAAAGTTGCTCTGAAAACTGTTGGCGTCGAGAATCCGGTTGCGCCAGTATTCGAAGACGTTGCCGTGCCAGTCATTGGTGCCGGACCTGAGCGTCGTGTTGACCACGCCGCCGCCGAACCGCCCGTAGGCCGCGTCGTAGGTGTTGGTCTGCACCTTGAATTCCTGCACCGCCTCGACGTTCGGCGCGACCTGCCACGTGCCGGTGCTGTTGCTGATCGGCGCGCCATCGAGCAGGAACAGGTTCTCGCCCGCGCGGGCGCCATTGATCTTATAAGAGCCGTTCACGTCCCAGCCGCGCGTGCCCGAAAAGCCGCTCGACCCGAACTGCTCCTGCGTGAAGATGACGCCGGGGGTGAGCGACATCAGCATGTAGGTCTGGCGACCGTTGAGCGGCAACTCCTGAACCTTGACGGGGTCGAAGACCGAGCCGCGGTCGGCCGAGCCGGTCTCGATCACCTCCTGCTGACCGGTGACTGTGACCGTCTCGTTGACGTTGCCGACCGTCATCTCGAGCGGCAGGTTCAGCTTGTCGGCCACCCTGAGTACGATGCCTTCGCGCTTGAGTACCTGGAAGCCGCTGGCTGTCGCTTCAATGTTCCAGGTGCCGGGGTTGAGGTACGGAATCGTATAGTGCCCGTCCGAGGTCGTTTTCACTTCCTTGGTTTCATTGGTCTCGGCGTTGATCGCCTTGACGACCGCGCCGGGAACCGCGGCGCCGCTCGGATCCGTCACCTGGCCCGAGATGGTGGCCCGGAAGTCCTGGGCGAACGCGCCGACGGCGAATGCGAACAGCACGAGTGCGATGCGAGTGAGTTGAGTGGACATCCTGATCTCCTTTCACAGCGCCGCTTGTCCGGCAGGGGACATGGCCGGCACGGGGCCGTTTTTCTGAGTTATGGCAATGGCAGGCTCACCGGCTTGCCGGTTTCTGCCGAACGGCGCGCCGCTTCGACAATGGCCATTGCGTCCAGATTGAATTCGGGGGAAACCATACCGTCGAGCGGCTGATTGCTGCGGATGCGCTGAATGAAGTAGGCCACGGGGTCGCGACGATCTTCCGCGAGCGGGGCGATGGCCACTTCCTTACGCTCGCGCCCGGCCTGCGCTTCGATCTTGTTGCGAGCCATGTAGACGCTGCCCTTGTTGCCGAAAACTTCGACGTCCTGAAAACTGCGCGGCAGGTCCCACGAGCCTTCGATGATGCCGACGCCGTTGTCGGCGTATTGCAGAATCACCGTGGCGTTGGTGTTGGTGTGGTAGACGTCGGGCCGCGTGTGCGTCGTGATGGCGTAAACGCTCTTCGGCATCCCGAGATACCAGCGGCACCAGACCGCGCCGTAGCCGACGAAATCAACGAGCGCGCCGCCGCCGCGCTTCTCGTCGTTAAGCCACTTCCAGAACGCCTGCCCCCGCGCGTCGTTCGGGTCGTTCGGGGCCGGGCCGCCGTGTCCGATGATCGAGCGCACGCGCCAGACTTTGCCGATCTCGCCACTTCTGGCGAAGTCATAGGCCGAATAGTTCTCCGGCCACCACGCCATCTGATAATTGGTCATCAGTTTGATCTTGTGCTTCGTGGCGAGCGAGAGCATCTCTTTGGCCTGCTCGAAAGTGCCGGCCATCGGCTTCTCAAAAATCAGGTGGATGCCGCGCGGGGCGCAGATTTTTGCGATCTCAAGGTGGCGGTCATTCTCGACGAAAGCCCACACGCCTTCGGGTTTCTTCTCGTCGAGCAGCTTGCGGTAATCCTCGTAAAGCGGCACGCCGGGCGCGGCCTTCGCGGCCTCGTCGCGGAGCCCCTGGTTCGGCTCGGCGATCCCGACCAGTTCCACGCCGGGCATTTTCGCGATGTTGCGCAGGTGTCCCCACGCGTGCGAGTGAACCAGACCGATGATGCCAAGACGAAAGCGCGGCGCATCGCCCGCCTGTGTTTGTGATGAGGCAGACGTTGAGGTCGTCAGTGAAGTGGAAATCAGAAGCGAAAGTACGCAGGCAGAGCTGGTGATGAATGATTTCAGGGGCATAGTTTTGAATGGACCGTTCGTTACTGGTAAGCAGGCGATGATCACGGGGGCCGGCCTGCGGGGCACCGGTAACCCCCGAGTCACCGCCTGCCCGCGCCTTCAGACCTTCGCAATCGGGCGCGACGATGTCTTCTCCCGCCGCGGGTCGAAGTGGAGGACTTCGTGCTGGCGGTATGCGTCAACACCCATGCGGATGGCCGCCATCGCCTTGTACCCCAGATCGGCGGGGAAGTTCGGCTCCTTGCGGCTGCGCACCGCTTCGAGGAAGTTCTCCATGTGCGGGTGACCACCGCGCTGGTGCGGGTGAACCTCGATCTCAAGTTTTTCCTTCCCGGTCTTCTTTTTGAAATCCTCGGCGTAAGGCCGATCCGGGATGATCTGGATTGTGGTGTTGCCCAGTCGTTCGCTGTCGTCAGCGACCATAATCGTCGCCTCGGAGCCGTGAATGACGAGCGGGGCGCCGACGCCACTCGCGACCGAGCAGGCCAGCTGGATGGTAAACGTCGGGTAATCAACGTTCATAAAGAAAGTGTCCGGCACCTCGCGATCCTTCTGAATGTAGATGCCGCCCGAGGAAGTCACGCGCTCGGGGAACTGCGGCCCGATCGTGAGCAGCAGCGGCGAGATCGTGTGATAGAAGAGGTCGGTCGCGATGCCTCCCGAATAGTCCCAGTACTTGCGCCAGCGGAAGTAGCGTGCCGGGTCGAAGGGGCGCTTCGGCGCCGGGCCGAGGAAGGCTTTCCAGTCGAGATTCTTCTCGTTCGCCTCCGGGTCAATCGTGTAGTTCCACTCGCCGCGCTTGTTGACGTTGCGCCCGAAGCCGCCCGAGGCCCAGACGACCTGACCGATCAGGCCGTCCCTGATCGCCTGCTTCGCCTTGTGGAAATGATCCATCGAGGTGTACTGGCTGCCGACCTGCAGGACGCGCCTGCTCGCTTTGACAGCTTCGGCGATCTCTCTGGCCTCATCAATCGTGTAGGTCATCGGCTTCTCAAGGTAGACATCCTTGCCGGCCTTGAGCGCCGCCATCGCGTGCTGGTGGTGCCAGTGGTCGGGCGAGGCGATGACGACGACGTCAATATCCTTGCGGGCGCACAGCTCATTGAAATCGTGGTAGACCGATTTCTCATCCACGCCCGTCGCCTCGCGCGCGTGCTGTTTGCGCTTCTCGTAGATGTCGTTGACGGCGACGGGTTGCACATCGCCCTTCTCTTTGGCGCGGCGGACGAGGTAACCGATGTGCGTGCCCATCCGTCCGCCGCAGCCGACGAAGCCGACGTTGATCCGGTCATTCGCGCCGATGACGCGGCCCGTCGCAAAGACGTGCTTCGCCTTGCCCTGTGCCGCCGCCACCTTCGGCAGGAGCGCGCCGCCGACTGTCGCCGCCGCGGCGCCCGTGCCCGCCTGCTTCAGAAAGTCTCTTCTCGTTTTCTTCTCAGCCATAGATTCCTCCGGACCCGCTACGCCGCCGAACGTCGGCAGAGCCGTAGCCAGATCACTTGATAAGTACTATGAAGCCAGCTGATCTCGGGGGGGATTTTCTGACCAGCGGACGCCTGCCCATTGATGATCTGAAACGGAGAAGGAGTTTCACTCACGCCGGCCCGGGTTTCCCCAAGGCCGGCGTGGAGGGTTACCCCTTCCCATCTCATTCACCCATGAACATCGCATCCGCGACTAGAACTGATAGCGGAGTGCGAATTGCAATGTGCGTTCGCTGTTCTTGTCCTGGATCTTCCCGAACGCCGCGCTGCGCGGGTTGGTATTCGGGCCGTTCCAGTTGGGGTGATTCACCCAGTTGAAGGCTTCGGCGCGGAACTGAACCTTGTGATGTTCAGTGATCGCAAAATCCTTCAGCAGGCCGATGTTGTGATTCTGGAATCCGGGCCCGTAAAGCAGATTGCGAACGCTCTGATTCGAAATCGTGCCGGCCGCAGGTTCGGTAAAGACCCTGCTGGCAGTCGGGCAACTCGAGAGCGGGCCGCCCGTGGTACAGACCTGGAACCACTGGTTCGAATCCGAGTTGGTGAGCGAGAACTTCCGGTCGCCGCGATCCAGTTGCGGGTTGCCGCCGTTGAGGATCCAGAGCTGGGCGCCGCTGCCCGGTCCGACTCCGGCGAAGTCATCGCCCGTTCCAATCGAGAATGGCGTCCCGGTCTGGAACTGCGACACGGCGCTGAGCGTCCAGCCGCCCAGCAGCCTGCCCGACAGCCGCGCCTGATCCCTGAAGAACGGCAGCTGATAGACGACGTTGACGACCATCACATGGCGACGGTCGAAGTCCGAAGGCCCGTACAGGTTACTCGCATCGAACGCGTTCGGGATGATATCGCGCTGTGCCGACCCGTCATCACTGGACTTCGAGTAGGTGTAGGCCACGCCGAACAGCAGCCCTTTGGTGAAGCGTCGGTTGACGCCGATCTGCAGGCCGTTGTAACGAGAATTTGCCTCGTTGTTGGTGCGGCGGATCGTGTTGTACCCCTTGAACGGCCGCAGGAAGTCGGGGTTGATGCGCCCGAGCGACGTATTCGCAGGGTCAATGAATGGGCAGTTGCCATTCGGGCAGGTGCCGACCGGGAGCTGGTTGATGTTGCGCTCGCGCTGCCCGTGCAGCCCGCGCCGCCCGACGTAAGCGACTTCGACGGTCGTGTCGAATCCGAGTTCACGCTCGAACGTCACGTTCCAGGCCCATGCTTCGGGGTTCTTGAAGATCCGGTCCTGAGTCGTAATGTTCTGCGTGAAGGCGCGGCTGGTTCCGCCGCCCGGATTATCCACCTTGCCGTTGGAGATTGACACGATCGGCTGGAACGGCGGGTTGCCGCCGAGGAATACCGAGTCGCTCACCCCGAGGCGCGTGATGAAGCGACCGGCGCCGGCGCGCAGCACGTTCTTCTGGTTGAAGGCGTAGGCCACCCCGATGCGCGGCTGGAAGTTATTGTAATGAATCTCGGAGTACTGTTTGTCCACGCCGCGGAAGAGGAAGTCGAACTGCCCGGTGTTGGCCACCGGGACGCGCCCCGGTCCCTTGGCCGAATCCGGGAACCCGTCACCCGGAATGACCAGCCCGTTGTAGCGCGACTTCAGGTCGCCGCTGATAATAAAGCCGGTGGCCTTATCGAGTACGGCGGCAATCGAGGGGTCGTAGAACTTCTCATCAAAGACCGCCATGTTCCGCCACAGGCTGTAGTACGGCTGAATGATGGTGTGCCGCAGCCCGAGTTCGAGGCGCAGCTTCGGCGTCACCTTCCAGCCGTCCTGAATGAACCACTCGTACATGTGGCCGCGGTAGGGCGTGTAGGAGCGGTTATCAATTTCGGCGTAGGAACTGAAAACCCCTATGGCAGCGTTGGCGATGTCGAGCCCGGTCCCGCCGACGCCGTTGCGGAATTCAAAGCGCCCGTTCTGGTTGTTGGTCCCGCCCGGCACGCCGGAGACGTTGATCTGGTCGAAGTCGTTCTCGCCGGCCCGCTCGAAGGCGAAGCCAGCCTTGATCGTGTGATTGCCGCGGATGTTGGTGACGTTATCCGAGATATCGTAGATCGGCCCCTTCGAACTGGACGGGTACGGGCCGCCGTCGAGGTCGGTGAAGACGCCGCCGAAATTGATCGTCGGGATCTTGTCGAAGATCTCCTTGTTGTTCGGGAAGATGTACGGATAGTTAATCCCGTATTTGCTCCGCTGATAGGTGTTACCGGCTGTATCCACCGCGATGAAGACCTGATCGCGGCTGGCTGTGGCCAGCAACTCGTTGACCCAGGTCGGGGAGATCGTCCAGACCCAGTTGAGCGAGGTCGTCTGGTTCGGGCGGTCAATGATCTGCGGCGCGCGGTCGGTGTTGGCGCGGAACGCACTCACATCAACGAAATGATAGAGCTGCGCGCGCCACCGGATCTGATGCTTCTCGGTCGGGTAGAAATCAATCGAGATGGTGTCCTTGCGCTGGTCAGTGCGCGTCGGGCGCGTCTGTGTGAAGTTCGCGGAACCGGGACCGACGAAACCGGCGGTCGGCTCAGGGTAAGCGCGCAGCAGGGCGAGTCCGTTGGCGCTGACCCGGTTGGCCGGGATAATGTTGCCGGCGAAGGGCTGCCCCGTGGTCGGATCCGTGATGGTTACGACCTTGCCGTAGTAGCGGTTGGTCGGGTCGAGCAGTTCGCTGAAGTCACCGTTGCGCATCTTGAGCGACGGGACGGTAGTAATGGTTGTGCTGGCGGCGCGCTGCTTGACCCACTCCTGGCCGAAGAGCCAGAAAATCTTGTTGCGATCCTTGTTGTAACTGGTGAATGGCAGCAGCACAGGGCCACTCAGGTTGTAGCCGAACTGGTTGTAGCGGAACGGACTCGGGCGGCAGTTGTCGGCCTTCGGGTTCACACCGCAGTCGGCGAGCGCCAGATGATTGCGCGAAAAACTGTTGGCGTTGAGCGCCGAGTTGCGGATGAACTCGTATGCGGTGCCATGGAAATCGCGCGTCCCGCTGCGGGTGACGATGCGGACCTGGCCGCCTGCCGAGCGCCCGTATTCGGCGTTGTAGTTGGCGGTCAGAATCTGCACTTCCTGTGTCGAGTCAGCATCGGCCACGCCAATGCTGGTGCCGTTCGAGCGCGTGCGGACCGCCACAGCGCCGTCAAAGGTGATCAGGTTGTCCTGTGTGCGCGAGCCGTTGATGTTCAGGCCGCCGGTGGTCAACCCGAAGCTGAACTGCCCCAGCGCGCCACCGTTGACGCCCGGCTTGAGCAGCGCCAGGAACAGCGGATTGCGTCCGTTAAGCTGGATGTTCTCGATCTGCTGGCGGTCAACCAGTTTGCCGACCGTGGCCGTCTCGGTCTGTACCGTCGAGGTCGAGGCCGTCACATTGACTACCTCGGTCACCTGCCCGGTCTGTAACAGAACATCCACTGTCGCGGGCACATTCGGGTCGAGTTTCTTGCCTGTTTCCTTGTGGAGCTTGAAGCCCTGCGCCTCGACCGAAATTGTATAGAGTCCCGAAGGCAGCTGAGTGATGACATAATAGCCTTCGCTGTTAGTCGTCGCATTGCGCTCGAAATCTCTGGCTTCGCTCCTGACCGTAACTTTGGCATTGGCGATGACTGCGCCATTCGGGTCCTTGACGAAGCCTGAGATCTGAGTGTTGTCTGATTGCGCCAGCCCGACGATGAAGACAGCCGGCCACAGTGCGCAAACCAGTCCGAGGCTCAGACTCCTTCCAATCAGCTTTTTAATGGTTCTGCTCATTGCATCCTTTCTGATCTTAATAGGGGACGTAAGACGAAAGCAGCCTCACGTCGGTCATCGTTAATAGCTGCTGCCAACGACACCATCCGGGGAAAGGGCAGGGGACAGAAATTGCATCCGCCCATGCCTTCACCCGACGTGAAGTATGTCCATTAACTGTAGGTATGCTTTAATCCCAGCAGAGCCAGCGCAGGAGCACTTGAATGGTGAACTGATTACCGTTGCTCCGGTCAATATTTTGGTATAGATTGAACCCGGCTTCAGGGTTTGTCAACAGTCTTCTCGGGTTTCCCTTGTCGTGTGGAGAATGAGCTGTGAAGAGGCGGGAAGTCTTTCCGAAGCCCTGGGAAAGTTCTGGAAAAGTTTTCGCAGAGTTTTGGCAGAATTTTTCCTCTCCTTATGATCCATCAAATCAAGCACTTTTATGAATTCGGGCCGTTCCGCCTGGATGCGACGGAACGCCTGCTGTTACGCGACGGACAACATATTCCACTCACTCCGAAAGCCTTCGAGACGCTGCTCGTGCTGGTCGAAAATGGCGGGCGCGTACTGCATAAAGACGAACTGATCAGGAAAGTCTGGCCGGACACTTTTGTCGAAGAAGTGAACCTCGCCAAGAACGTCTATTCCTTAAGAAAGATTCTCGGCGGGGGGCAAGCGGAACAGTATATCGAGACGATCCCGAGGCGGGGTTACCGCTTTGTCGCCGGGGTTAGAGAAGTTTGTGGGGAACAGACCACAACTTTCGCGCCGGATGGGACAACCCCTGCTCCTTTGAGCCGGGAAGCGCGCGAAGAGGAAAATGGCAATCGGAACGAGACTGGAGTGAGTCCGGAGCCAGTCCCCGCAGCAACTGAAATTCCCAGCCCCGTCTCGCTCGGGACGGATGTAATCCAGCGACCATCAACCAGTCGTTCAGGCCTGCCGCTGGTTTTACTGGCGCTCGTCGTGGCCGCGGGTTTCGCGGTCTGGTTTTTCGCTTTTCGTCCGGCCGCCAAAGCGCCGGCATCGCTGCTGAAGGTCGTCCCCGCCACCACTTTCCCGGGCAACGAGGACCAGGCGGCTTTCTCGCCCGATGGCAATCAGGTGGCCTTCGTCTGGGATGGTGAGAATGAGAACAACAGTGACATTTACGTCAAGTTGATCAACACCGAAACCCCGCTCCGACTGACCACGAGTCCGGCGATGGATACCGACCCGGCCTGGTCGCCGGACGGACGACATATTGCCTTCCTGCGCCAGTCGGCAGAAGGCGGCGGATTCTTTCTGGTCCCGTCGCTGGGCGGCCCCGAGCGCAAACTGGCCGACGCCTTCCCGTACCGCCCCGTGGTGATCGGCAACACACTGAGCTATTCGCCGGACGGCAGATTCCTCGCCGCCCCAGACAAGCACTCGCAGGAGGAGCCTTTCAGCATCTACCTGATCTCGGTTGAGACGGGCGAGAAGACGCGCCTGACCTCGCCGCCGGCCGGGTCGGTCGGTGATTTCTTCCCCGCCTTCTCACCCGACCAGAAGACGCTCGCCTTCGTCCGCTCCGGCAGCCTGGCTTCGACAGACATTTATCTCCTCCCGCTCACGGGCGGAGAGCCGCGGCGGCTGACCTTTGATAACAGTTCGATCCGGGGCCTCGCGTGGACATCGAGTGGGCGCGAGATCGTCTTCGCCTCGCGGCGCGGGAGCAGCACCTATAACCTCTGGAAAGTCTCCATCACCGGCGGCGCGGCTGAACAGTTGACGGTCAGCGAACGTGACGTTTTCAGCCCGGTGGTCTCACGCACCGGCAATCGCCTCGCGTATACGCAATCCTTATTCGACAGGAATATCTGGCGCATCAGCTTGAATGGCCCGGCGGCCGGCGGTGAGCCGCCCCTCAAGATAGCCTCTTCGACGCAGGATGAAGACAGCCCCGATTATTCGCCGGACGGCCGGAGGATTGTCTTCGCTTCCCGCCGTTCCGGGAATTTTGAGATCTGGTTATGTAACAGTGACGGCTCCCGCCCGCGGCAGCTGACCAACATCGGCGGCCCGCTCACCGGCACCCCGCGCTGGTCGCCCGACGGGAGGCAGATCGCTTTCGATTACTGGTTTGAAGGCAACGTCGAGATCTTTCTGATCAGCGCCGACGGCGGCAAGCCGCGCCGCCTGACCAACAACCCCGCCGAGGACGTCACGCCGAGCTGGTCGCGTGACGGGAAGTGGATCTACTTCAGCTCGACGCGCGGCGGGAGCATGCAGATCTGGAAGAT
>Ga0070741_10012254_pt1 | contig 15555 bp, 11 predicted proteins | sample Coa_R1_4_FD_66440 | JGI IMG/M metagenome (GOLD analysis project Ga0070741, IMG submission 66440) | Surface soil microbial communities from Centralia Pennsylvania, which are recovering from an underground coalmine fire - Coalmine... | ecosystem: Environmental > Terrestrial > Soil > Unclassified ... | reverse complement strand
CCGGCGAAATCGCCGATGCCGTCATTGTTGCTGTCGGCGAATGCCTTGACGTGCAGTTGATAGATGATGGCGTCCTTGTACCAGAGTTCGTCGCGGTCGAGCTCGGTCACCGGCAGGTCGGTTGCGTCGATGGAGGACAGAACGTTCATGGCGTGCCTCACGGCATCCGGATCAGTACCGAACTACGCGAAACACGGACGGCGCCGCAACCGGCGCTCCCTATAGTTTGAATCTTTTTGTTCACGGTGATGCCATTGACATGGAACCGGTGTGCCGTTTCCCTTGAAGCCTGCGCGGGCACTCCGGACCTTATAGAATGCCGCTCGCGCGGCAATTGTTCCCGCGCGGAACGCGGAGGGGGTCAGTGGCGTTAACACGCCTATCCTCTTTCGATATCAACACAATTCCGCGATGTCCCGCTCCCGCCCCGTGCAAACCGCGTGCCGAATGGACCTCTACAGCCAAGCCCGGACCCTCGGAATTCTCACCCAATTCGTCGATGGCCAGGGTCAAACCCGCGTCACCGACGAGGCCGCGCTCAAGATCATCATCGATGCGCTGCCGGCGCGCACGGAGCGCCATCTTCTGGAGGGGGCGGTGGTGCTCCGGCCCGGCGAGCCCTCGCACACCGAATTGCCGGCTGCCGCCAGATTGCCGGTCCGGTGGGCGATCGCGGCCGGCAGCCGGGTCATCGGGGAGGGTAAGGCGGATGGTCGTACCATCCACTGGCCGCAAGCCCTACCGCCTGGCGCGTATCGCCTGCGCCTGACGGACGCCGCCTCCGCGAGCGAGGACGTACCGCTGATCGTCGCGCCCAAGGCGTTTGCCGGCGACTTCGACCGCACCTGGCTCATCGCGGTGCAACTCTACGGCGTGCGCTCGACGCGCAACTGGGGCATCGGCGATTTCACCGATCTGAAGAGCCTGATCGAGCTTGCGAGCAGGCTCGGCGCCGATGGCGTCGGCCTCAATCCGCTGCATGCGCTGTTCGACGACCGCCCGACCGATTGCAGCCCCTATGCGCCGAACAGCCGGATGTTCCTCAACGCGCTCTACATCGACGTCGAGGCGATCCCGGAATATCGCGCAAGCCCCGATCGCGAAGCGCTGGCGCGGCTGCGGCAAAGCGCTAATGTCGATTATGCCGGGGTCGCTGGCTTGAAGTGGCGCGCGCTGCGATCGGCCTTCGAGAGTTTCAAGGCGAGCGCGAGCGCCGAACGCCGCCAGCGTTTCGAGCAATTCCGCGTCGAGCGCGGCGCCCTGCTGTCTCACTTCGCCTGTTTCGAAGCGTTGCGCCACCGCTTCAAGGGGCCGTGGTGGGAATGGCCGGCGGAATGGCGGCAGCCGGATGAGGCAAAATGCGCCGAGCTGCGCAATGGGCCCGAGCGTGGCGAGATCGAGTTCGTCGAATTCGTGCAATGGACCGCCGACCGGCAGCTGGCCGCGTGCAAGGCGCTTGCCGACAAGCTCGGCATGAAGGTCGGGCTCTATCTCGACGTGGCCGTCGGCGTGCAGTCCGACGGCTTCGATGCCTGGAACGAGCAGGAAGCGATCTCGCGCCATCTCGCGGTCGGCGCGCCGCCCGATCCGCTCAACACGCTCGGGCAGAACTGGGGACTTGCCGGTTTCAACGCCGCAGGCCTCGAGATCAAGTCGTTCGAGCCGTTCCGCGAGATGCTGCGCGCCTCGATGCGCCACGCCGGCGCGATCCGGCTCGATCATGTGCTCGGGCTGAAGCGGCTTTACCTCGTGCCGCACGGCTTCCCCGCGAAGAACGGCGCCTATGTGCAGATGCCGCTCGACGCGCTGTTTGCCGTCACCGCGCTGGAAAGCGTCGTGCACAAATGCGTCGTGATCGGCGAGGATCTCGGCACGGTACCGGAGGGGTTTCGCGAGCAGATGATCGAATGGGGCATCTGGTCCTACCTCGTCGTGATGTTCGAGCGCGACCATGCCGGACGTTTCCGCGACGCGGATCATTACCTGCGCAATGCGCTGGTGACGTTCAACACCCACGATCTCTCTACCTATGCCGGCTGGCGCTCGTTCGGCGATTTGAAACTGAAGCGCTCGCTCGGCATCGATCCCGGCGAGAGCGACGAGGCGCGCTGGCATGCGCTCGGCATGCTGGACGAGGTGCTTCGCCTGCATGGCATCGACCGCAACGACTTCCATTCGGTCGCGCGTTTCATCGCGGGCACGCCGTCGCGGTTGATGGCGATCTCGCTGGAGGATTTGCTCGGAGTGGTCGACCAGCCCAACATTCCCGGCACCGTGAATGAGCATCCGAACTGGCGGCAGCGCCTGCCGGTGGCGGTGGAGGACATTGCAACGAAGATCGATATCGCGGCTTTGAAGCGGGCGACGGCGGCCCGCTCGGGAGGCGCGACCTAACCGGATTTCCGACGAGTGCCCCTGCGAATCGAAGATTACGGCCTGATCGGCGACTGCGAGACCGCGGCGCTGGTGGGGCGCGACGGATCGATCGACTGGCTGTGCTGGCCGGGATTCGATTCCGATGCCTGCTTTGCCGCGCTGCTTGGCACAACCAGGAACGGCCACTGGCTGATCGCGCCGGCGGTGAAAATCACGAGGAGTTCGCGCCGCTACTGGGACAACACCCTGATCCTCGAGACGCGCTTCGAGACCGAGGACGGCGCGGTCGCGCTGATCGATTTCATGCCGCCGCGCGGCAAGGCCTCCGACGTGGTGCGGCTGGTGCGCGGCATCAAGGGCAAGGTCAGGATGCGGATGCAGCTCGTGATCCGCTTCGGTTTCGGCGCTGACATTCCCTGGGTGAAGCGTACCGAGGACCGTTCGGCGCTGCTCGCCATTGCCGGCCAGGACATGACCGTGCTGCGCACGCCGGTCGAGACCCGCGGCGAAGATTTGACGACGGTCGCCGACTTCGAGGTGGAGGAGGGCAGGACCGTGCCCTTCGTGCTGACCTACGGGCCGTCGCATCTCGGCCCGCCCGAGCCGATCAATCCCGCGCAGGCATTGGAGGACGCCGAGAAATTCTGGATCGAGTGGAGCAGCCACTGCAGCTATGAGGGCCAGTATCGCCATCTGGTGCTGCGCTCGCTGATCACCCTGAAGGCGCTGACCTTCGACCCGACCGGCGGCATCGTCGCCGCGCCGACCACCTCGTTGCCGGAGAAATTCGGCGGCTGGCGCAACTGGGACTATCGCTTCTGCTGGCTGCGCGACGCCACCTTCACGCTGCTGGCCCTGATGAACTCCGGCTATACCGAGGAAGCCTCCGCTTGGCATGGCTGGCTGTTGCGCGCAGCCGCGGGCTCGCCCGAGCACATGCAGATCATGTACGGCATTTGGGGCCAGCGGCGCCTGCTGGAATGGGAGGCGGAATGGCTCGCCGGGTACGAGGGCGCGCAGCCGGTGCGGGTCGGCAATGCCGCGCATGCGCAGTTGCAGCTCGACGTCTACGGCGAGTTGATCGACGCCTTCCACCAGGCGCGGGTCGCGAAGCTGGAGCTCGACGAGGAGTCCTGGAGCCTCGAACGCGCGGTGCTGAAACATCTCGGCGAAGTCTGGGATCAGCCGGACCACGGCATCTGGGAGCGGCGCGGTGACGGCAAGCACTACGTCTTCTCGAAGGTGCAGACCTGGGTCGCCTTCGACCGCGCCATCAAGAGTGTGGAGGCATTCGGCTTCGAAGCGCCGCTGGATGAATGGCGGGGTTTGCGCGACACCATCTGCCGCGATGTCTGTGAGCGGGGGTTCGACGAGGAGCTGAATTCATTCGTCGAGAGCTACGGCTCGAAAATGCTTGATGCCAGCCTGCTGCTGCTGCCGTCGGTCGGTTTCCTGCGACCCGATGATCCGCGCGTGCGCGGTACGATCGAGGCGATCGAAAAGCACATGATGCGCGACGGCTTTGTGCTGCGCCACGACCCGCGCGAGGGCATCGAGCCGCAGCCGGCGGAGGGCGCATTCCTCGCCTGCACACTTTGGCTGGCTGACGCCTGGGTTCTGGCCGGCAATGTGCAAAAGGCGCAGGCGCTGTTCGATCGCGTGGTCGCGGTCGCCAACGATCTCGGACTGCTGGCGGAAGAATATGATTCCGGATTGAAGCGCCAGGCCGGAAACTTCCCGCAGGCGCTGACGCATATTGCGCTGATCAACACCGCGCATAACCTCGACGAAGCGCGCAAGCACAGCGAGAAGCCGGCGGTGCAACGGTCGAAGTGATCTTTCTTATCCCTCCCCACCACTCGCTCAGGCGCGCAAGTGCGCCGCCGAGCTCGCGGGGGGAGGGATAAGAGCTACCGTCCCTCGTTCTCCCACAGCACGATCTGCATCGCCCGCGCGAAGCCATCTTCTTCGTTCGACCAGGTCACGCGCTTGGCGTGCTTCTTGACCTCATCACTGGCATTGCCCATCGCGAACGACAGTCCGCTGACCGCGAACATCGCAACGTCGTTGTGCATGTCGCCGATGGTCGCAACCGCGTCGGTCGAAATGGCGAGCCGCCGCGCCATGGTCTGCACGAAGGTGCCCTTGTTCACCCCGGGCGGGGTGATGTCGAGGTAATAGTCTTGCGAGCGAACCGCGGTCGCCTGCGCGCCCAGTGCCTGCTGCATCGCCGCCTCGCAGCGCGCCAGCTTCCCGGAGTCGGACGACGAGCCGACCACCTTGCACGCTTTCGACACATACGGCGTGAAGTCGTCGATCACGGTCGGATCGGCCTTGATCGCGCGCTTCTCGTTCGGGACATATTCGCCGCCGGCATTTCTGGTCAGCCATTGGTCGTGGGTGAACAGCCAGATGTCGACGCCGGACTCGCCCAGCACCTCGAGGCTGCGCGCCACCGCCGAAGCCGGGATCAGATGCTGCTCGACCGGGTTCATGGCGGCATCGACGATCGAGCTGCCGTTGAAAGCGCCGACGGGAAGCGTGATCGCAAGCTGCTCGATCAGGAAGCCCATCCCGATCGAGGGCCGGCTGGAGGTGATGGTGAAGGCGATGCCGGCCGCGCGGAGCCTCTCGACCGCCGCCTTCGAAGCCTCGGTCAACGTCTTGTCACGGGTCAGCAGGGTGCCATCGACGTCCGAGACGACAAGCGCAATGCGGGTCATGTCAATTCCAGTTTCCCCAAAATATCATTCACGACGGTCTCGACCGGCGCGTCGATCGACACCGTCAACGCGTGTTCGTCCGGCGTGGGCGGTTCCAGCGTCTTGAACTGGCTGGTCAGCAATCCCGGCGGCATGAAATGGCCCTTCCGCTCGCCGAGCCTGTCGGCGATCAGCCCCTGCGTGCCCTGGAGATAGATGATTCGAATGTCGTGCCGTCCATGCACCAGCACGTCGCGATAGACCCGCCGCAGCGCCGAGCAGCCGATCACGACACGCTCGCCGGCCTCGCTCGCGCGATCAATCTCATCGGCGATCGCGCGCAGCCAGGGCCAGCGGTCCTCGTCGGTGAGGGGTTGACCCGCGCTCATCTTGGCGACATTGGCGGCGGGATGAAACGCATCGGCATCCTCGTAGCGCCAGCCGATCCGCGCCGCGAGTCGTTCGCCGATGGTCGTCTTGCCCGAGCCGGACACGCCCATCACGATCAGCGCGTTCGGCGGGGGCTCAGGCGGCACGGGAATCCCCGGTGAGTGCCGCCTTGTCGACCAGCCACACCGTCTCACCATTGGAGCGCGCCCGATTGGCGGGCAGCGGTTCGCCAGCCAGCACGCGAGCCAGGATCGCGCGCTTGCCCGCGCCCGACACCTCGAACAGCATCTCGCGGCAGGAGGCGAGCGCAGGCAAGGTCAGCGTCACCCGCGGCACGAACGGCTCGACATGCGCTCGGGGCACGCCGACCACCCAGCGTTCGGTTTCCTGCAGCGCCGGATAGTCCGGAAACAGCGAGGCCGTGTGGCCATCCGGTCCGACGCCCATCAGCACCAGATCGAACAGCGGCCGCACGGGATCGTCGAGCCTGCCGTCGCCCTGGAAGGCCTTCAGCTCGCGCTCATAACGCGCGGCGGCTTCGTCGGTATCAGCGACATCGGTCGGGATCGGATGGATGCTGCCCGACGGCGCGAAGCGGTCGAGGAAGATGCGGCGCGCCATCGCCATGTTGTTGCGCTCGTCGCCCTCAGGCACGAAGCGCTCGTCGCCGATGAACCAGTGCACGCGTGCCCACGGGATTTTTTTGCGATAATCCTCGGTCGCCAGCAGTTCGTAGAGCTGTTTCGGGCTCGATCCGCCGGTGAGGCAGATCGCGATGCGGCCCGGATTGGCGGCCATGCATGCCAGCAAACGCACGGCGGCGACCTCCGCCAGCGCCGCGGCATCGGCCACCTCGATCAGCCTGCGTTCGTTCCCAGCCATGGTCAGGTCAGCTTGCGCCAGCTGCGGCCGTCGCGGGCGAGCAGATCGTCCGCTTCCTCCGGCCCCTCGCTGCCGGCATCGTAGATCTTCAATCCCCTCGCGCCGGATTTGTGCCAGGCGTCGAGGAAAGGTTGCACCGCGCGCCAGCCGGCTTCCACGCTGTCGGCGCGCTGGAACAGGATGTTGTCGCCGATCATGCAGTCGTAGATCAGCGTCTCGTAGCCGGTCGACGGTTCGGCCTTGAAGTAATCCTTGTAGCGGAACTTCATCTCGACGCCGTCGATATCGATCGCCGGCCCCGGCACCTTGGTGTTGAACTGCAGCTCGATGCCCTCGACCGGCTCGGTCGAGATGACGAGATAGTTCTGCGACAGCTTGTCGACCGGCGTGTCGCGGAACATCGCGAACGGCGCCTGCTTGAACTTGATCGCGATCTCGGTGCGCTTGATGCCGAGCGCCTTGCCGGTGCGCAGATAAAACGGCACGCCGGCCCAGCGCCAGTTGTCGATGGTGAGTTTCAGCGCGGCATAGGTCTCGGTGGTGCTGCCCGGCTTGACGTCCTCGGTCTTGCGATAATCCTCGATCTCTGCGTCGCCGACCCTGCCGCCGCGATACTGCCCACGCACCGAATTGCGCGCGGCTTCCTCCGGGGTCTGGAGCTGGATCGAGGACAGCACCTCGGCCTTTTCCGAGCGCACGGCCTGCGCATCGAAGCGCGACGGCGGCTCCATCGTCACCAGCGACAGCAACTGGAACAGATGGTTCGGCACCATGTCGCGCAACGCACCGGTGGAATCGTAGAAGCTGCCGCGGTGGCCGACACCAAGTTTCTCGTCGACCGTGATCTGGATGTGATCGATGTGGTTGCGATTCCAGATTGGCTCGAACATGCCGTTGGCGAAGCGCAGCACCAGGATGTTCTGCACCGTTTCCTTGCCGAGATAGTGATCGATCCGGTAGATCTGGTGCTCGTCCATCAGCTTCAAAAGTTCGGCGTTGAGGTGCTTCGCCGATTCGAGGTCGGTGCCGAACGGCTTCTCGACCACCAGCCGCCGCCAGGCGCGGTCTTCCTTCAACATGCCGGTCCGGCCGAGCTGTTGGGCGACCGGCAGGAACGCGCCCGGCGGCGTCGCGAGATAAAACAGCCGGTTGCCGCCGGTCTTGCGCTCAGCCTCGATTTTTTCGAGCTGACTCCGCATGGCATCGAACGAGGCAGGATCCTTGTTGTCGGCCTCGATGCAGGTGACGCAGGAGAACAGCTGCTTGGCCACCGCGTCGTCGATCTTGCGGGTCGCGTATTGCCGCAAGCCCTTCATCAGGCTCTCGGTCAGTTGCGCGCTGGACATGCCCTTGCGTGCGACCCCGACGAGGCAGAAATTCTCGGGCAGCAATTGGCCTGCGGCAAGATTATAGAGCGCCGGGGTCACCAGCCGGTGCGTGAGGTCGCCGGTGACGCCGAACAGGACAAAGCAGCAATTGTCGGCTTTCTTCTGAACGTGGGTCATTGGAGAGCCTTAACCGGGATTCTTCGGCTCGCGATGGCCGCCGAAACCGGCGCGCATCGCGGAGAGGATTTTTTCGGCAAAGGTGTGATCCTTGCGCGAGCGGAAGCGCGCGAACAGCGCAGCCGTCAGGACCTCGGCCGGCACAGCCTCGTCGACCGCGGCATTGACGGTCCAGCGGCCTTCGCCGGAGTCCTCGACGAAGCCGGAATAGTCGTCGAGCGTGTGGTTCTCGGCGAGCGCGCTCGCGGTGAGATCGAGCAGCCATGACGGGATCACGCTGCCGCGCCGCCACACTTCGGCAATATCGGGGATGTTGAGGTCGAAGCGGTGGTCCGGCGGCAGCGCCTCGATATTGGCGTTCTTGAGGATGTCGAAGCCCTCGGCATAGGCCTGCATCAGGCCGTATTCGATGCCGTTGTGGATCATCTTGACGAAGTGCCCGGCGCCGACCGGCCCGGCGTGGATATAGCCTTGCTCCACGCGGGGGTCGCGGCCCTCGCGATGCGGCGTGCGCGGAATATCGCCGGCGCCCGGCGCGAGCGCCTTGAAGATCGGATCGAGCCGGTCCACCACGGACGTCTCGCCCCCGATCATCATGCAATAGCCGCGCTCGATGCCCCAGATGCCGCCGGAGGTGCCGACGTCGAGATAGTGGATGCCGCGCGGCTTCAACGCCTTGCCGCGGCGGACGTCGTCCTGCCAGAAGGTGTTGCCGCCGTCGATGATGACGTCGCCTTGCTCCATCAGCCTGGCCAGCGCCTCGATGGTCTCTTCCGTGATCTTGCCCGCGGGCAGCATCACCCAGGCGGTGCGCGGTTTCTCGAGTTTCTTGACGAAATCCTCCAGCGCTTTCGCGCCCGCCGCGCCGTCGGCAGCGAGTTCGGCAACCGCCTTCTCGCTCTTGTCGTAAACGACGGTGGTGTGTCCGTGCTTCATCAGGCGGCGGACGATATTGCCGCCCATCCGCCCCAAACCGATCATGCCGAGTTGCATTGCCTACCTCTAGCTCAGGGCGTCCGCGATCGCGGCGTCCAGCATTTTCAGGGCTGCGTCGAGATCGCCCTTCAGGTGCACCCGCAACGCGCGCCGGCCGCGCTCGGTCAGCACGTCGAAATCGCCGCGCGCCTGCGCCGCCTTGATGACGCCGAAGGACGCCTTCTGTCCGGGGACGGGCAAATCCTTTGCATCGTCGGCCGTGATCTGCAGGAACACGCCGCTGTCCGGCCCGCCCTTGTAGGCCTGCCCGGTCGAATGCAGGAAGCGTGGACCGAATTCGGCGCAGGTCGCGACATGACGCTTGTCGCGCACCTTCAGCCGCATGGTCTGCAAAGCGTCGATGTGCTCGGGGTCGCGCTCGACATAGGCGAGCAGCGCGACATAGTCGTCGGCATGGGCGCGCGCGAGATGCGCCTTCAGCCAGGAATCGAACGTGCCGTCGGCGCCGGCCTTGCGCAGGCCGGCGACATTGGCCTCATCGGTGTAGAGATCGGCCTCGTCGGTCGAAAGCGCCGGCTTCTCGTCCGGCAGCTTGCCAGCTTTTTCGAAGGCCTGCGTCAATTCCCGCGTCTTGATCTTGGCAGATTCCACGTCCGGCTGATTGAACGGGTTGATGCCGAGGACGGCGCCCGCGACCGCGGTCGCTATCTCCCAGCGGAAGAACTCCTGCCCGATATGGTCGATCGACCTCATGACGATGCGCACCACGGGATGACCGGCCTGTTCCAGCCCCGAAAGCCTTTCGTCATGCGCGGAATCGTCCTCACCCGCGGTGCGGATATCGATGAAGAAGCGGTCGTTGCCGTAAAGCGAGATGTCGCCGAGCGGTTCGCCATCGATCGGGATCAGGCCCTTGCCGTCCTTGCCGGTGGATTCGGCGATCAGCTGCTCGGCCCAAGCGCCGAAGTCCGCGATCTTCTTCGACGACAGGATGGTCACCTTGTCCCGGCCTTCGAGGCCGGCCAGTCCCATCGCGAGCCCAAGCTGCACGCCGGGATTCTCATGGGGCGGCACGTCGGCGCCGCATGAGCGCACCATGTGCAGGGCGTTGTCGATCAGCCTGCGCACGTCGATGCCTGCGGCAGCAGCCGGCACCAGGCCGAACGGGGAGAGCACCGAATAGCGCCCGCCGATCGTGGGCTCGCCATGGAAGACGCGGGCAAAGCCCTGGCTTTTCGCGACCTTCTCCAGCGACGAACCGGGATCGGTCACAGCGATGAAGCGGTGGCCGGCCTTGTCCCTGCCGATCGCCTTGGCGACGCGATCGTAGAAATAATCCTTCATCGCGTTCGGCTCGGTGGTGCCGCCGGATTTGGAGGAGACGATGAACAGGGTCCTGCCGATGTCGACCGCCTTCTCCATCGCGCGCACCTGCGCGGGATCGGTGGAGTCGAGCACGTGCAGCTTCGGGAAGCCGTTCTTCCTCGGGAAGGTTTCGGCCAGCACTTCGGGCCCGAGGCTCGATCCGCCCATGCCGAGCACGACGGCGTCGGTGAATTTCTGGTCCTTCACGCGCGCGGCGAAATCCTCGTAATCGGCGACATCGGCGTCGACTGCGCTGGTGAGCCAGCCCAGCCATTTGTTCTCGTCATCGCCGGTCCAGACCGACTTGTCCTTGCTCCAGAGTCTGCGGACCTTGGCCTGCGCCCGCCAATCCTCGGCATGCTTCTCGACCGCCTTCTCGATGCCCGCGCCGAGCGCGAGCTTCTGGCTGTCGATGCCCGCGCCAAGCACGGTGGCGCGCTTGGTGGCGACCGCGCCGTAGAGCTTGTCGGCGGCATCGGCGAACAGCTTGACGCCATCTTTCACCAGGTCGGCGGTGATCTGATCGAGCGAGATGCCGGACTTTTGCAGCTCGTCGAGCACGCGCCTGGCATCGTCGATGTTCTCTTCTAGGCTGTTGCGCAGCTTGCCGTGATCGCGGAAGGCATCGAGCGTCGCCGGCGGCACCGTGTTGACAGTGTTCGGGCCGATCAGCTCCTCGACATAAAGCACGTCGCTGTAATCCTTGTTCTTGGTGCCGGTCGAGGCCCACAGCAGCCGCTGCGGCCTTGCGCCCTTGGCCGCGAGTTTCTCCCAGCGGCTGCCTGCGAACAGGCGCTTGTAGTCCTGATAAGCCATCTTGGCGTTGGCGATCGCGATCTTGCCCTTCAATGCGGCGAGGCGTTCCTTTTCGCTGGGGTCGTTGGCTTTCGCGATTTTCTCATCGAGCTGCTTGTCGGCGACGGTGTCGATGCGGCTGACGAAGAAGCTCGCGACGCTCGCCACATGGGAGGGATCGCCGCCCTTGGCGACGTATTTTTCCAGGCCCTTGAGATAAGCCTCCGCGACCTGCAGATAGACTTTCTGCGAGAACAAGAGGGTAATGTTGACGCTGATGCCTTCGCTTGTGAGCTGCTCGATCGCCGGCAAGCCTTCGGGAGTGGCCGGCACCTTGACCATCAGGTTCTTGCGCCGGACGTCCTTCCAGAGCTTCCGCGCTTCCGCGATCGTGCCCTTGGTGTCGTTGGCGAGATAGGGCGAGACTTCGAGGCTGACGAAGCCGTCATGGCCGTCGAGCTTGTCGTAGACCGGCCGCAGCACGTCGGCGGCGTGCTGGATGTCCTCGACCGCGAGCCGCTCGAACAGGTCGGCCACCGCGCGGTCGCCGCTTTTCAGCGCCTTGCCGATCGGCGCGTCATATTCGTCGGAAGAGCCGATTGCCTTCTCGAAGATCGAAGGGTTGGAGGTGACGCCCTTCACCCCGTCGGTGTCGATCAGCTTTTTCAGGTCGCCTTTGGCAACGAAGCCGCGAGCCAGAAAATCCAGCCAGACCGCCTGGCCATGGCTTTCGAGTGCTTTGACGGGATTCATGGTGTCTTTCCGTTCGAACCGATCGAGGGCGGGGCCAGCTTTGTAACCGTGACGGCTGTTGTCAACACGCGGGCGGGATGGCTGGCTGGGCGACTGTCTTTACCCCCAACACATAACGCCATTGGGACCGGAACGATCCTCCAAAGGCACATTTTCCGGGCATTCTCGGCGCAATTTTTTGTCACAAAGGCAGGGGGTCGCGCGTCCGATCGGCCTGCGCATGCTAGGTTCGGCCGTTGTGGGGGGTAAGGGAATGAGGAGCCGATTTTATCCGGCGTTGATCGCGGCAGTCGCGGCGGCGTTGCCGTTCGCTCATGCGCGGGCCGAGGCCATCCGGCAGGAGCCCGTGCAGATTCGCACGGTGATTTCGGGACGGCCCTATGCTCTCGAAGGGCTGGTGGTCCGCGCTGCCGCCGGCCAGCCGCATCCGCTCGCTTTGATCAATCACGGCTCCCCGCGCGACGCCGACGATCGCCCCGGCATGTCGCCCAACCGGCTGTGGCTGCAGGCTTCCGCGTTCGCGCGGCGCGGCTGGACGGCCGTGACGTTCCTGCGCCGCGGCTACGGCCATTCGCAAGGCGGCTGGGTCGAAAACTACGGCTCCTGCGGCAATCCGGACTACACCAGCGCGGGACGGACGGCGGCAGCCGATCTGGCCGCGGTCGCCCGATACATGCTCGGCCAGCCCTATGTGGCTAAAGACAAATGGATCAGCGTCGGCGTGTCCGCAGGTGGCTTTGCGACGATTGCGCTGACGGCCGATGCGCCGCCCGGGCTCGCCGCGGCCATCGCGTTTGCGCCGGGCCGGGGATCGCGCAATGCCGATGAGGTCTGCGGCGAGAGGCAGCTGGTCGCGGCTTTCGCCGCTTTCGGCAAGACCTCGCGCACGCCTCTATTGTGGGTGTCGGCGCCGAACGATCATTTCTTCGGACCGAGGGTGGTGTCGAACATGACCGCGGCCTTTTCGAAAGCAGGCGGGCAGCTGACCTTCGTCGCGGCGCCGCCGTTCGGCGACGACGGCCATTCGCTGTTTTCTGCTGCGAGCGGCGTGCCGATCTGGACGCCGATCGTCGATCGCTTTCTGGCCGACAACAGGCTGGCGTGGCGCGACCGCCTGATCGAGGTCACGACGTCGGACGTCGCAGCGCCTGCCTCGCTCGGCGATGGCGGTCGCGCGGCGTTCAGGAGCTATCTCGAAAGCGGACCCAACAAGGCTTTCGCCGTCTCGGGCGCGCATTACGGCTGGGTATCCGGCCGCCGCTCGGCCGACGCGGCGATCAAGGATGCGCTTGGCGTCTGCGAGAGGCATGTGCCGGGCAAATGCAGCCTCGCCAATGTCAATGACAAGCCGGCCGCGAAGTGACGCCATGCCGAACCTGCCTGACATCATCGAGATCGGTTATTCGCGGAAGCGGCTGCTGGTTCTGCTCGCCGGAGGGGTCGCTCTCACCGCAGGATCTGCTGCGATGGCCTTTCATTTGCTTCCCGATACGCAGGTTGGTGCTTTCTATACGGCCGTCGGTTACTTCGGCGTGCTCTTCTTCGGTTTCGCAATCCTGAAGATGGGCTGGCTGCTCGTCACCGCCAGGGGACCGGTGCTCTTCATCGACCGCAACGGCATACGAGACCTCAGAGTGTCGCCGAATGTGATCCCCTGGGACGCGGTCCAGCAAATCGGCATCAGTGAGGTCAAGAAGCAGAAATTCGTCACGCTGAGAGTGACGCCCGTATTGGAAAAGCAGCTCGTTGCGAGCGCGGGCCGCAAGCTGATGGCTGCCGCGAATCACGCGCTCGGCGTCGACGGGATCGTCATCAATCCGAGCGGGCTTCAGGTCGATCCGCCCGATCTGTTCGAAGTCTGCAACGCCTACCGCGCGGCTTACGGCCGCAAATAGAGATAGCCCTGCGACTGCAGTTCGGCGATGCGGGCCACGCCGCCTCTGTCGACGGATGCGCCGAAAGCGAACCCATTATGCTCACTATGAGTTTGTCGTTCGTGACCCAAACCGGGCGTGGCATGGGGCCCGCCGCATCCAGATGATCCGGCCATGGTTAAGGCGAGTGGACGCCTTGAGCCGAAGCTCGATAAACTCAGCGAACCCAGATAGGTATCCGCCAAGGCTAATTGCAAAAGCAACGGAAACACGCACATGGAAGACCTTACCGGACGGACAGCCTTCGTCACCGGAGCAGCATCAGGCATCGGATTAGGGATCGCCACGGCGCTGTCGCACGCTGGGGTGAATGTCATGTTATGCGACATCGAGGAAGAGGCGTTAGCAACGGCTGTAGCGAAATTGAAACTTACCAACGCCGACGTTGACGGCGTGAGAGCGGATGTATCGCTTAAAGCAGACCTCCAAGCCGCAGCGGATGCCACCGTGTCGCGCTACGGAAAAGTCCATATTCTGGTCAACAATGCGGGGGTCGCCGGCGGCCGGGGTTATGGTCATTGGACAGATGCGGGTTGGAATTGGGTTCTCGACGTCAATCTGATGTCGGTGATTTGGGGCATCGAGATTTTCGGTCCGCTGATCGAGGCGCACGGCGAAGGAGGGCAAGTTGTTTCCACGGCGTCCGTCTTCGGGCTGATCGCTGGAGGAAGTCCGCAGTATGATGTGACCAAATATGGAGTGGTGGCTCTGTCCGAAGGACTGCGTAAGGCGCTCGCGCCGCGGAAAATCGGGGTATCCGTCCTATGTCCGGGCGTTGTCCGCACTCAGATCTTTAATTTTCGTCGGAACGTGCCGCAGCGGATCGTCGAGAAGATCGGCAGTCCGCCGACGGAAGGACCGATCGCCGATATTGTCAAGGCACTTCAGGAGCGGATCAACAAATTTGGCATCGATCCGCTCTATGTCGGCGAACTAGTTCGCGAGGCAATCGAAAATGACTGGCCTTACATCTTCACCGACACCGAGCATGAAGCCACGATCGACATGCGCTTCGCCGCGATCAAGCAGGGCTTCGACCGCATCCGCGGAAGGACGCCGCGGCGCTAGCTTATCGCAGTCTGCTCAAGGTCGCTTTTGGCCCATTTCGGAAGTCAGGCAACGTCCGCTTTTGCGTCGCTCTCGGGGGACAAGCGGACATCGATTGATGCCGTCGATTTTATGAGTACGCGGCCTAGCGCAAGCTGGCGTTGATCTTGTCCAGCGCCGCCGAGCCGGGGCAGAGATCGCCCGCTTCCAGCGCGTTGAGCGGGCGCTCCACCGTGTTGAGGTGGCTGTGCAGGTCTTCCGAGTCCGGATCGACGTAGAGGAGCCCGGTGACGATCTGGCCCTTGGCGGCGTGCTTGGCGAGAAACGCCATGGCGCCGCCCCGGTCATGCGCGTCGTAGTCGGCGTCGAGCTTGCGCAGCGCAAGCCGCGAGCCGTCGTGCTGCTCGACGACCTGCACGGTGCCGGGCGCATAGTCGACCGTGATCGGATCGCGGCCGGTGATGACGTCGAGCCGGTTCACTGCGTCATTGTGCTCGCGGACGTAATCGAAACTCTTGGTCGAGCCGGCATGGTTGTTGAAGGCGACGCAGGGGCTGATCACATCGATGAAGGCCGCACCCTTGTGCTGGATCGCGCCCTTGATGATCGGCACCAGCTGGCTCTTGTCGCCGGAGAAGCTGCGCGCGACGTAGGTGGCCCCTAACTGCAGCGCGATCGCGATCAGGTCGATGGCGTTGTCGGTGTTGAGCACGCCCTTCTTCGATTTCGAGCCGCGGTCGGCGGTCGCAGAGAACTGGCCCTTGGTCAGGCCGTACACGCCGTTGTTCTCGACGACGTAGGTCATGTTGACGCCGCGCCGGATCGAATGCGCGAACTGGCCGAAGCCGATGGAAGCGGAATCGCCGTCGC
>Ga0070741_10012253_pt1 | contig 15557 bp, 11 predicted proteins | sample Coa_R1_4_FD_66440 | JGI IMG/M metagenome (GOLD analysis project Ga0070741, IMG submission 66440) | Surface soil microbial communities from Centralia Pennsylvania, which are recovering from an underground coalmine fire - Coalmine... | ecosystem: Environmental > Terrestrial > Soil > Unclassified ... | reverse complement strand
GTCGCGACTCGGCCGGCGTTCGGGTTCGGTAAAATAAAAGTACACGGTAAAAGAAACATCCCCGCACGCCTGATATGACCACGGCACTGTCACCTCGCTCGGCCCTTGCTCAAAGCGGTTACTGACGCGGTACGTTTTGGTCGCACAGGCGATAGAGAGCACGGTTTGTTCTTCTCGTAGTGAAGACGTGCCTTCAATCGTCGGCCGCCTGCCCACACGTACTTGTACCGGATACGCGGCGTCGCTTTTCAACGGCGGACTTAATTGCTTCCCTTCATCTACCCCTTTCGCAACCCCGATTGGTAGCACTATTTTTTCCCCAGGCAACAGGTTGCCTTGAAGAAACGGATCGAGCACTTGCTTGGTAAATCCCTCAACTTTCCCGCCCGGGCCGTACAGCGCGACGAGACGTTCCGCCGGGGGCAGGCCGGCGACCTGGGTAAGGACATTTTCTGTCCATAATTTTTCGATATGCAGATTGGCTTGTTCCTGTAACAACCGTGACACATAGCGTACGGGTTCCTGCACCAGAGATTGCCACATGAGACCGTCCGTTGATGTGGGCGCCGCTCCGGTCCCTTGCACAAGCTGTGTAGCTAGCAACCACGCGCGTTGCAGCGGGTTCGTCGCTTCTTCGGGAGGTTTTCCTTCAGTGAGACTGTCACGCAGTAATTTGAAAGAGGCTTCTGGCAGAGAGGTCGCCTTCAATTGGGTATCGATCTTGTGCAGTGTTTCACGATACATGGGCCCCTGCTCGGCGTTGGTATACAAGCGCAGTTGTCTCACCCAGGCAGGAAGAGCCTCATCTGCGCCTGTTGTTGGCAGCCACGGAGAAAGATTGTCCCACGCATCCTTTAATACACGCTGGTAAGGAGACTCATCGGTAAGGATACGTAAAACGAACGTCTGCCGATCCCCCCCTTTCCACCGTTCCGCCCCTTGGGCAAAATCAGCTAAGAACCGTTGCCATTCGGAAAAACAATTCGTGACGTATTGCTGTTGAAAGATTTGTAGCGGTGCACTGATATCGGGGGCGGCATCTTGAAGCTGTTGCAGGAGGGGTGAGAGATATTGTTCCCGGACGTTTTTCGTGCAGGCGGGAGAAATTTGCGGGGCGGTCACCAACGACACAGGTCTGGGGCGGTCCCAATAGTCCTCATAGGTAAGAGGCGGAGAGCGTCGGTTTACCCACGCAAGCAGGCGTTCAAGATTTAATTGTTTAGCCGAAAGCCACCGCTGTAGACGCTGTTGGTCATCACCAAGGTCAAATTGGAGAGCGCTCGCTCCCTCTTGTTGCCAGACAAGGTACGCCCCGTAGGTGGCTTTTAGCTGCGCGACTTCCTCTGGCGGCGGTTGACGATCCCGGTAAGGATTCAACATCACAGGGTAATCTAGCTGTGCGTCATCCGCCGCCGAGGTCGGACACCCCGACGGAGAGAGACACTGTCGGTCCAGGTGGACACGTTGAGCAACGAGTAACAGGAGCGGGAACGGGTCCTCAGTGGTAAGGGCAGCTTGTTCCATGGCCGCGTTGAGCGGTACTAACACTTGTGTTTGAAAATGCTGCTGATAGCGCCGCCGTAATTCGTTCTCCAGGGCAAAACTCCGAGTGAACCACAGGATTGACCACGAAGAGCGTCGATGATTCTGGTCGATCAACGCTTGTACTGTGACCCGACAGCGGTCGGCTTCGGCGAGAGCCGGACGGGCCGGTGACCGCGTTATACTTTCAGGACATTGAGTCGGGTCAACAGCCTGTACAATGCGACGGTCGGTGCGATACGCCTGGGCGACAAACACGGCAAGCAAAAGGCCAAGGCCGAGCCACGTGCTCGTACTGAATATCCGCGCAAACCCCCTTCGCCGCCGCTCACGCCCGGTGATGCTTACGAGCCCGCGGTCACGCGGCAGAATGGAATGAAAAAGGTCATAGAGAAAATAGTGGGCGTTGCCGTCTTCTCGTGACGGGGCGGGTTCTGGCACCTGCAGTCGTTGTCGCAGAAAAGATTTGCTTGTCCCTTGTTGGAGGGCGCTACTGAGGAAAACCGCGCGGAATAACGGCGTATGATAGCGGGGATCAACGCTGAGGAGCGGCTTGGCGAAGGCCGCTAGCGATTGCCGCAGAGCCGCAAATTCTTCGGGAAAACAGAATACCGGCTGCCGCAGCCGTTCCGGCAGCTTGCTATCAAGTAGTGATAAGCGAAAGCGATGGAGCCGCTCGTAGACCGAGCGGAGACCAGCCTGGAACTGTTGCAGTGTTTCCTCCCCACGGGCCGGCTGGGCGCCGTTCTGGACCGCCGGCGGCGGATCATTGACGAAGCCGACTACTTCATTGAGAACACGGCCCGGGAGAGAAGAGAAAAATTCCCGAAACCCTTCGATTTGGTCGCATTTCGTAATCAGCAGGTAGAGCGGGAAATCACACCCCAGCTCTTGCACGGCTTCTTCACAGCGTTCGCGTAGGCGGCTGGCGTCAGCGCGGAGACGCTCTTCCGGTTGAGTGATCAACGTCTCGGCAGCTACGGCGATGATCATGCCATTGATGGGCTCATGCTCACGGTGTTGACGCAGTAACCGGAGTAATCGATACCACTCCGCACGGTCGCGCGCCTTATCTGTTTGTGTCACGTAACGACTAGTCGTATCGAGCACGACGGCGGTATTGGCAATCCACCAATCACAGTTTTGCGTCGTGGCGGTATCCGCGACCGGCAACAGAGGCGAGAATAAGTCCGCACTTCTCACGGCAGCGGTTTTTCCCGCTCCTGCCTCGCCGACGAGCAAGTACCACGGCAGTACATACAGTGGATTTTCGCGCCCCCTGAGTTGTGGCAGGCTTTTAAGAGTTTGCAGCGCCTGGGTAAATCTGGCCCGAAACTCTTCAGGACTTTCTTGCCCGGCAATGACCGACGCAGAGCCTTCTCGGCGGAGGAAATATCGCTCCCGCAGTTTTGGAATACCGTACCGAATGCCGAAGAACAGTGCGACTACGGCCAGCACCGCAACCGCGCCCCAGAACCACGGACTCGCGAGTAACACCGGCGCCCACAGCCAGACGTACGCTACTGCACCGGCCACTAACAATCCCAGCGCGACAATGACGAACGTGTAGTATTGCGACTGCACGGTCGACAGCAAGGTCTGAAGGAAGCTTTTGAACGGATCCAGGAAGGCCATATGCGCGTCACTTCTTCTCGGTGTTGATAAAACAATAGGCGGCGGCGACATCCGTCGGCGTCGCGTCGCGCGACAGGGCGTTGCGCAACTCTTCTATGTACACGTCAGCACGTTCAGCGCCAACGAGACGAGAGGCAGGGAAAAGCGGGCGCGCGCTGCTGATCACCGTCACCAATTCGGTCCCCAGCGGTTCAAGAATCGTCCACTGTTTTTTGCTTTGTGTCTCACCGATTGTGAATGAGTTCGTATCTTTATATAAATTTTTGGGCTGCTCGGGATGCGGAATCATGTGAGCGACATTTTCCCGGTCAGCGACATAGTAATCGACGTAGACGTACTGCAGCGGTTTGGCGGCAGAGACTTCGGCGGTGAGTTTTTCCTCAAGGTAGTACGTGGCGTCACACCCTTTCTGTGGGCGAAGATCGATACTGTCTCCGGACGTTTGCGCTTGCTGTTTGATAGGATCAAGTAAAGCGATCACTTCACAAAACGGACGGGGAATCAGCCGCAAGCTATCGCGGACGTCAGTCACATATTGCACTTTACGCACGGCTTTATACACTTGCTGACGTTGCTCTTCGCTCTGGACACGTCCGGCTAACCGCACTATGCCGTTGCGAACCTCGGCAATAGTAATGTCGCTGCACTCAAAACCCTTCACCGCGTCTTGTAAGGAAGTCAGGGCCGGGCTTGGCAACGGCGGAGGACAGGTGCAGTCGGCGCGACAGCCTTGTCCGTCGCCGCACTGCGCAACACCGGCTGAGATATCGCACTGCTCTCCGGGGTCGACTTTCTGATTGCCGCAACGGGAACTGGGCCACAAGAAATAGACGAGAAGCGCGGCCAACGCAGTAGCGGCGAGCCCGGCCCATAAGGGCGAGGACGACCGCGGGCGGACCTTTTGCGGTGGCGGTGCAATTTCATACGGTTGCGGAGTGACCTGTTCCTTTTTACGGTCGATTTCGACAAGATCAGAAAAGGTCACAGGCAGATGCTGTGCGTGTTCGCGGCGTAGCTCTAGGAGTTGAAAGTCTTGGTCCTCATCATAATAGCGCCCACGAAACCCTAAGCAGAGACAGAGATGATAAATCTCGCTAATTTCTTTTTGGTTCGGCCGGAGTTTTTCTAGCCGCTCGAAGAATTCTTCTCCCGCGTTCGTGGTGTTATAGAGTTCCGCCTGTAACGGCGATCGCTTCCAGCGTTGATACAACTCCGGGTTGGCCGTGTACGTCGACTGCAGCATGATCTCGTCGACCCACGCCACGACGGCAAACCGCGCCAAGTCATATTCCTGCTGCACCAAGTCATGACGCTTGACTTGCGCACGTTGCTCTTCCAGAAGAGCGTTAATTTCCCTGCGAATCGCCGCGTATGCTTGTGGGCTCGGGTCTGGGGTACGTACAAAAAACAACACCCGAGCCACAAGGGGCGTAAAGACCTCCCGCAGAGTGGGGGGAGAAACGTCACTGTTCGCCATAAATGACTAAGAGCCGCATCTCTGTTTCCGCAGGTAACTTGCGCGAATCGGTCGAGTACACAGCGATATTCTGACGTTTGTGAATCTGTTGCCAGTGAGAAGACCGCTGATCGATGGCAAAGTAGCGATAGTGCGCACGCATGAGCAACTCTTCGGGCGGGGCCTCCAGGGGTTCGATCGTCAATCCGGAGATGAAGGTGTGCATGATTTTTGGCATTTCTTCACGCGAAGTGATCTTACCGACTTCTTGCAACAGGGCAAACATCTCGCTCGGTTTCACGTCGGTTTTAATCGCGAGGTAATAACGATTGTCGCCGGTGAAAAAGCGTTGGTCGAGATTCGCGGTAAACAGCTCACCATCATACCGAAGCATGACGTCGCCAATCGGGACTGTGGTGAGCTCGTTCAGCAGCTCCTTGACTCGCTTGGTAGCGAGGTCGAAACACGGCCAGAGCTGATCGTGGCGATACGGCGGCAGTACCTCCTCGCCTTCCCGCGCGCCGAGCACGGACACTGTCTCGGAAAAAGACGACAGTTCACCGACGAGCTGGCGTAACAGCGCGTACATAAGGTAGGGGTGCGTTTCACCGCCCTCCAAATAGTGATGGAACAACGGGATATAGCGATTCAGGGTCTGGGTCATCAATAAGAAGCTCAGGTCACGGGTGCCCAACTCCATCAATTGCTCACTACGGCGGCGACGGAACTGAGCGATTTCTTGCCCTTTGGCGGTGAGAAGGTCGCGAATTTCTTTGACCACCGTTTCCATCACATTGTCAGAACGCACGGTGATGGCCGGAGGAATGTACCGCCGAGAGAGCAGGCCGCCTTTGCCGTCGGGCGAGCGAGTCACCTCGGCAATTTTAACCAGCTCATAATCCTGTGAGCGACTCGTGGGTACGTCGAAAAGGATATGTGCCTCATACATAAGATACTGCAACTGCGAGGGGGGATCACCACTCGCAAACAAATCGGGAGCTTCTGCCTCTTCAAGGAAAAAGCGCCGGTGTTCGCCGCCGGTCGTTCCGCCATTGTTGCTCGGCATGCCGTCAGTTTGCGCACGGAGATTATTCTCTTCGAGCTGTAAGCGCTTAAGGCCCAGATAGACCGCTAGCGGCTTTCCGCCGGCATCAAGTTCCCGCTCGAACGAACGCGGTTCGACTTTGGCGTTACTTGGGCGCGTATCCCCGCGGAAACGAAGGAGAGTCCCGTCCCATGTCACCACCTCACACTGTTCGAGTTCAAATAGGAAGGTTTGCAGAGCGGGTTCGTTAATCGTCAGCGACTTCACCCCCCAACAATACGGCAAGAACAGGTGAATGAACTGACGAAGGCGGGCATCGTGATACTGGTCTTGTTGTTGGAAATGCTGAGGCTGCAGGAACATTCCCTGACCCCAGAAAATGGGACGTAATGGCTCCATCGCAATGTTCCGTTCGTTTTTTCCTTCTTATGATGAATAAAAGAGGACAGAGATTGCAACCACACTGGAAGTGAACGTTACCTAAGCAACCACACATTGGCAAGAGTCGATAAATGTGAGGGGCTGATAACGCGCAGCGCCCAGTGATGTGAGTGCCTATACAAGGAGAAGATTTAGATGACAGCCAAAGCACTACTCGATGCCGGACAGCTCAATGCTGCAATTGAACAATTAAATAAAGACGTCAAAGCCCGACCAACGGACAATCGACTCCGCTCCTTCCTGTTTGAATTGCTCTGCTTTGCCGGAGACTATCAACGGGCAGACCGCCAGCTCGAAGTCATCGGCCACCAAAGCGCGGCGACAGAAATTGGCGTGCAAATCTACCGCAATGCCATGGCCGCCGAACAGAAACGCCAACGCACCTTCACTGACGGCTTACGACCGCATTTTATCTTGGAGCCGCCCCCCTATGTCCACCTTCATCTTGAAGCCGTGAATCACCTGCGCGAGAACCGCCAAGAAGAAGCTGAAGCCTTGCTTGAGCAATCACCACGTACCCGCCCGGCAGTCATCGGACACTTAAATGGACAACCATTTACCTCCCTCCGTGATAGCGATGATCTCCTGGCTCCATTTTTGGAAGTGATCATCCATGACAATTATACCTGGTTGCCATTTGATCAACTCAAACGAGTGGAAATTGCCGCGCCCCAGCGTTTGCGTGACTTGTTGTGGGCGACTGCAAAAATCGAGACTTACGGCGGCCCGGCCGGAGAAGTCCTTCTTCCGGTGCTCTACGCGGGCTCGAATACGCATGAAAATGATCAAATCCGCCTCGGACGCATGACTCATTGGACGCCATTCGGGGCGGGACTCGCGCACGGCGTAGGACAACGGCTGCTGCTGGCTGACGACCGAGAGCATGCCTTTTTAGAGGTGCGGGCCATAGAACTAAAACGATCATGAACTGCGCCACAGCAATTCCCTAGTTCGCAATAGGTCGCGCGAATTTTGCATCTCATAAGAAACAAACGAGAAAACTGAAGCGTACCCCCTATGCCAACTGCACAGACAATTGATTTTGCAGCCCTTCTTAGCGAAATTCCGGGGGCCAACCCGGCTGGTGAGGACCTGCGTTACGAAGGAACGTATGACACGCTGCAAGCGCATATGCGCGAGGACGATGACTTAGAACAAGGCGATTGGCAGCGCGAAACTAAGACGGCGAATTGGCAAGCCGTAATCGAAACCGCAATCGCGGCACTGACGGGGAAAAGCAAAGATCTCCAGGTCGCGGCGTGGTTAACCCGCGCGCTAGGCAAGCGTCATGGCTTTGCCGGACTGCGGGACGGGTTTCAGCTCCTGCGTGAGTTAGAGGAACGTTTTTGGGACACTCTGTATCCAGAGCTTGAAGATGGTGACGCCGAGTTCCGCACCGGGCCTTTTGAGGGATTGAATTCGACACTGCCTCTGGTTGTTCGCCAAGTCATACTGACGCAGTCAGGGAACGGTGAGGACTATACACTGCTGCATTGGGAAGAAGCGAAAGCGCTAGAGAACCTGGCGCGACAAAACCAAGAAGCATACCAAGCGGCGCTCGCCGATGGGAAGATAAGCAGCGAGCAGTTCAACAAAGCGGTGGCGTCGACGCCACGATCGTTTTACGAAACGCTTTTCGAGGATCTTCAGCAAACTGTGGCGGAATGTGAACGACTTGACCGTGTGTCCGACGAAAAGTTTGGCCGTCTCGCGCCGAGCTTAGTGGCGATCAAAAAGGTACTCGATGACAGCTTCGATCTCATCCGCCGCATTCGTAAGGAGAAACGCGACCGCGAGGGAATCAAAGAAGAAAGCGTGCCAACTCCCACGGCGAGCACGCCCCAAGTGAACGCGAGGCAAAATCATGCGCACGTGGTAAGCACTGTCCCCCCCGCACCAATAGCCGGCATTTCTGGCAGTCTTCCGCTTGAGCCTCAGAATCGAGCTGACGCCCTAGAGCGACTGGAAGCCGTTGCTGCCTATTTCCGCCATACCGAGCCGCACAGTCCGGTTGCGTACCTGGTGGAACGTGCGGTGCGCTGGGCCGGGATGCCGCTCGAAGAATGGCTGCGCGAGGTGGTGAAGAGCGAAGACACCCTCGGGTACGTCAAAGAACATTTAGGGATCAGAGACCGTAGTCCTAATCAAAGTAGCGAAGGAAACTAAACGAATCGCAAAGAAGGAGAAGGCAGTATGGCACGAGAAAGCACACAACATAAACTTGATCGCGTACGTCCCCCGCGCGTCCACATTACGTACGACGTGGAAATTGGCGACGCCATTGAAATGAAAGAGCTCCCGTTCGTGGTCGGCGTCCTCGCCGACCTCTCGGGGAAACCTGAGGAGCCGCTGGCCCGGCTGCGCGACCGCAAGTTCGTCGACATCGATCGCGATAACTTTAACGACGTGATGAAGGGGGCAAAACCGCGCGTGGCCTTCAAGGTGAATAATAAACTCACCGACGACGACAGTAAGATGGCCGTCGAGTTACGCTTCAATAGCATGGACGACTTCGAACCAGAACAAGTAGTGAATCAGGTCGAACCCCTGAGAAAACTGCTTGAAATCCGCCGCCAGCTCTCCGACCTCCTTGCGAAGACGGACGGCAACGACAAGCTCAATGAACGCCTACAGGACATTATTAGCAACACGGAGTTACTACAAAAAATCGGCCAGGAAACCGGAGTAGCGGACGAAGCCGGCACAGGGGCAAAGGAGAATGGCAATGAGTAACGGCGCACCAACGGCACAAGCGGAGCAAGCAATCGTCACCCAAGAACAAGAAGGCGGACTTCTTGATCAGATCATTAGCGACACGCGAATCGGTCGCGACGACGAACAGCGAGAGCAGTCTCGGCGACAAATTGCGACTCTGGTTGAAGAGGTCATGAAGGGGACGGTACGCGTCTCGAAGGATCTCGAAGCGACCATCAATGCCCGTATCGCTGACATCGATGCGTTGCTGTCTAAGCAACTTAACGAAATCATGCATCACGCCGACTTCCAGAAGATGGAAGGCTCGTGGCGCGGGTTACACTACCTCGTCCACCAGAGCGAAACCAGCACCATGCTCAAACTCAAAGTATTGAATGTCACGAAAGACGAATTGCGCCGTGACCTCGAACGTGCGAGCGAGTTTGATCAGAGTGCGTTGTTCAAAAAGATTTACGAAGAAGAATTCGGAACGTTTGGCGGCGCCCCCTTTGGCGCGCTCCTTGGGGATTACGAATTTGGCCGCCATCCGCAAGATATGGCCCTGATCGAGAAGGTCTCGAATGTCGCCGCGGCCGCGCACGCGCCGTTCTTCTCCGCCGCCAGCCCGCAACTGTTTAACTTGGATAGTTTTACCGACCTCGGTACGCCACGCGACCTCGCCAAGATTTTCGACACGGTCGAATATGCCAAATGGAAGTCGTTCCGTGAATCAGAAGACTCCCGTTACGTCGGGCTCTGCTTGCCGCACATTCTCATGCGCCTGCCGTATGGGCCAGAGACCGTGCCGGTGGAAGGCTTCAACTTCAAAGAAGACGTTGATGGCAGAGATCACAGCAAGTATTTGTGGGGCAACGCGGCGTACGCCATGGGGACCCGCCTGACCGACGCTTTCGCCAAGCATCACTGGTGTGCGGCCATTCGTGGCGTGGAAGGCGGAGGCTTGGTCGAAGGCTTACCGACTCACACCTTTAGAACCGACGAAGGCGAAGTCGCGCTTAAGTGCCCTACAGAAATTGCCATCACCGACCGGCGCGAGAAGGAACTCGCCGACTTAGGACTTGTCCCGCTTGTCCACTGCAAAGGCACCGACTACGCCGCGTTCTTCAGCGTGCAGTCAGTCCAAAAAGCGAAGAAGTACGACACCGACGCGGCCAACGCCAACGCACGGCTCTCGACCCAGCTGCCGTATATCATGGCCACGTCGCGCTTTGCCCATTACCTCAAAGCGATGATGCGCGATAAGATCGGCAGCTTCATGTCCCGCTCGGATTGTGAGCGCTTTCTCAATCGCTGGATTATGAATTACGTGACTGAGGACGACGCCGCTACCCCCGCGATCAAAGCGGAACTACCGTTACGACAAGCCCGCATTGAGGTCTCCGAAGTTCCGGGGAAACCTGGGGTGTACAAAGCCGTGGCATTTCTCCGCCCCCACTTTCAACTCGATGAACTTTCGGTCTCGCTCCGACTGGTGGCGGAATTGCCGCCGTCAGCCCGCGGGTAAAGGGCGCAGCAATTGCGGAGTGCGGAGTGTGGACGGCTCGTGGTCTCGCCGTCCCCTCAGCATTCCGCATTCTCCATTCGACAAGGCTCACCCATGACGGTTCCGGTTCGCTCTCTCACATTCTGGCTGAACGCCTTCCTTCCTTGGTCTATCCCCGGAGTAACGACGACGCTGATGAAGGGACCCTACACGGGCCACTCGGCCATTGCCGGACCACGCCACTGTTTGACTGACCAGCGCGGATTCAGTAGCGATCAGCGGGCAGCATCACGCATGCACTCAAAGGTCAGGGTTGACTTGAGCCAGGAAGTGCCCGTGCCGACCCAGGAACATCGCTGTGACTACACCACGGAGTGCGACCGCAAGACCGGCCAGGTGCGGCTACGAAAAAAAGCGGAAACGGCCACAATGAAGTTTTCCCTCCAGACCAGTGGATCACAGATAGTTATTCACGCCGAGGGGGTTGCCAGTAATCCGGGCACATCCGCCGCCTGGGCCTTCGGGGATATCGCCTACAAGGGTGCAATTACGTTCGAACCGCTTACCGGCAGGGTTGCCGGAGATTTCCTGGTTTCACTGTTTCCCGCCTTTGAAGCATATACGGTAGTCAACGAGGACGAAAACATCGTAGTTTTTCGCCACATGCCGGCGCCAGGATCGCGGGCATCCCAATTATCACCCGGTGCCCACCGCCCAATCCGCTTCCGCCTCGCCGTCTGACCGCAGACGTCGCCGGTCATCGTTTCTCACCAACTGAGTGATACTCTTTTCTTTGTTCCCCCCCCGCGGTGACGTCTCGGCCGAAAGGGACGAGCGCGTACAGCCTCAACAAAACGTATCACGGCAATAAACGAAATATTTTTCCCATCATCTATCAACAAAATTACTTACCGAGGAGGTATCATAACAATGGCGTTAGTGGATTATTTTCTGAAGATTGACGGAGTTCCCGGCGAAAGCGGGGACTCGAAGCACAAGGACGAAATCCAAGTGCTGTCCTTTAGTTTTGGCGAAAACCAGGCCGGCACCATGGCGTTCGGCGGCGGCGGCGGCGCCGGCAAAGTGCAGATGCAGGACTTTCACTTCATGATGAACGTGAATAAGGCGTCGCCGAAACTGTTCCTGGCCTGCGCATCGGGCGAACATATCAAGAACGCGGTGCTCACGGCCCGCAAAGCCGGTAAAGACCAGCAGGATTACTTAAAAGTAACCTTCACTGACTTACTCGTTTCCTCGTTCACGACTAACGGTGACGCACAAGCTAACTCACTGCCTGTGGACTCAATTTCGTTGAACTTCGCCGAAATTGAGGTCGAGTACAAGGTTCAGGAGCTCAGCGGGCAGTTAGGGGCCGCGACCAAGGTGAAATACAACCTGAAAGAGATGAAGGCGAAGTAAAGGTAACGGTGCCGAGTGCCGCTCGCAGGTGCGCGGGCAAGAGGAAAACGCTTGCAGGCGCACCCGGGCAGGGGCAATCACTTCCCCTGCCCAAACTTCTCCCGTTTCACCACACTTAATACACGGATAAGGAGACAAGGCATGCCTTTGCGATCAAACTTGTTCAAAGGTGATCCGAAGCTCGAAGCCTGTTTGGTAAACGACGCCGCACATATTTCACAAAAGGTGAATAATATTGGCGAGCACGTCGGAAAAATCCAAACCGCGCTGATCAGGATTGACCCTACCCTCAAGATCGACTCTAGTGAATTAGACGGTAAAACCTACGGCGGCTCGACGGCGGCGGCCGTCAAGCAGTACAAAAGGGCAAGGAGCATTATCAACTTCAGTTACCAGAACACGGCCGACGATATCGTCGGCAAAATGACCATCGCGCGGCTCGACAGTGATTTAACAGACAGCCAGAGTCGCTTGGTGGGCAAAGACCTCGCCGCGGCGGACAAGCCCATGGCCGAAGGGCTGGTAAGGAACGCCCTCGGTGCGCTTACGGCAATTGAGAGTGACGTCAGGATCCTGGAGTCCGGGGCGTCGCTCAGCCTGGCGACTCCCAGATGGGACGCGCTCCAAACCCACTTTCACTTAATGTTCCAAGCCACTACGGCTACGGCGCGGGCATTGACCAAGGCCGATCTTGCATTCATACGAAAGAATTATCTCGCCGTCGCGAACGTTCTTAATAACAGCGCCTTCGCGTTCGAGAACGGTCCGTCAGTAAAGCCCGGGTCTCCTGCCAGCGGCTCGTTTTCCCAACAGAAGATATTTTTTGCGCCTTTGTATAAGGACTTCGACACCGCCGAGGGAAAAGCAATCGGGCCGCGTTCACGAACTGCCATCATCGTGCACGAAGCGGTTCACCTCACAGACAACTTGAGTGGCAACGACAGCACGACACACATCAGCGAGTTTGACGCGCGTTATACGACCCAGAGTGCCGATAATGCACTGCATAACCCTTCCAGTTATGCCACGTTTGCCTGGCACGTAACCCGAGGCTTTGATAACCCGCGCTTCGGATTGGGACCGGCACGGGGAATGTAGCAATCGATTGATCAGGAAACTCTAAACTTCCCTCAGAAATGGAGAGGAGCCATGTCCGAGCTCATTCCGACGGCGTACGATGACGTACTGTACTCAAGCTACGCATTCTCGCAAACACATCCTGATCGTTTGGCGACGTTAGCCACGCTGTTTGGCATGATGCCTCCGCCGATCACTCGTTGTCGGGTGTTGGAACTGGGATGCGGTGACGGGTCGAACCTCATTCCTATGGCGTGCACACTGCCGAACAGTGAGTTTGTCGGCCTCGATTTAGCCGCACGTCCCATTGTCAAGGGACAGGCGACAGTGGAAGCACTAGGTTTGCAAAATATCACTCTCCGTCAAGGAGATGTGATGGAGGTAGCGCCTGACTGGGGGCAGTTCGATTACATCATCGCTCACGGGTTGTACTCGTGGGTTCCCGCGGGCGTACAAGAGCAGATTTTGGCCGTTTGTCACGACCGCCTCACAACGAACGGGGTCGCCTACGTGAGTTACAACACGTACCCCGGCGGACATCTCCGGCAAATGGTACGTGAGCTGATGCGTTTCCATACCGGGCACATTACCGACCCCGCTCAACAGATCGCCCAAGCGCGGGCGATTTTGCGGTTCACCGCGGATGCCCAGCCGGAAACGGAAGCGTACGGCGCGTTCCTCAGGGCGGAGCTCAAGCGTGTCACTGAAGGTGAAGACGGATACGTGTACCACGACGACCTCGCGGAGATCAACTCTCCCGTTTATTTTCACCAGTTTGCCGAACGCGCGGCCCGCGCCGGGTTGCAGTATCTTGCGGAGGCCGACTTCTTTGAAATGCAAGACCACATGTTTCCGCCGCAAATGGCAGAAACCTTACGCCAGCTCGCCAGCAAAGACATCATCCTGAAGGAACAATACGCCGACTTCCTGAAATGCCGTAAATTCCGCCAGACCCTGCTCTGCCGGCGCCAAGTTCCGCTCGATCGTACGCTTGCCCCCGAGCGTCTCACCGACCTGTATGTTGCTTCCGCCGCACAACCGTCCGCGCCTGAAATTGACCCGCGAGAGCCAAGCGCCGCCGAGTTCCGCTCCGAGAGGGGACAAGCATTGGCAACAAACCACCCGCTTATGAAGGCGGCGATGCTGTGTCTCGCGCACTCCTGGCCGCGCCCGATCGGCTTTACAGAACTGTTAGGGCAAGCCTACGCGCGGCTGGGAGAGCGCGGTCCTAACAACGTGGGCGGCCGGGCTGAAGACATTGCCCTCTTGGGCAACATGGTGTTCCGGGCGTATGGCAAGAATCTCGTCGAGTTGCATGTGCACGTGCCACACTTTGAGTTAGAAGTGAGTGAACGGCCCACCGCCAGCGCGCTCGCTCGTCTGCAAATCCGCCAGGGTGCGTTCGTCACCAATGTCTTACACGGCAGCGTGAAGATCGAAGATCTGCTGGGACGGCACCTCCTCTCCTTACTTGATGGCACACGAGATCGGAACGCCCTCGTTGTACAACTCGGAGCTTTGGTACGATCGGGCGCCGCTACCGTACAGAAAAACGGCACCGTGGTGGAGAACCCACGGGAAATTCACCGACTCTTGGCCGACGGTATGGAAGAGAAACTGAGGGAACTTGCCAGGCTTGCGCTGTTAGTAGGATAAGCGGCCAACGCCCAATTCCTCGCCGCAATACGGCGCCGCGATTTTCCATCCTCTCCGGTACACCAACCCATTCGATACTGGAGCAAACGTATGGAGAACAACGCCGAGATTCCTGCCGAGACGACCACCGCCCACATTGCCCTTTCAGGTCCTGACTGGCGGTTCCGAACCAAAGTAACAGTTCCGACCGGCCCAACACAGGTGAACGATGTGCTGCCCCTCGCACAGTCGCTAGCCGATGCGCTGGTCGGTTCGGCCGTCAACACCATAGAAAAACAGGGGCAACGTATCTCTTGCACCAAAGGCTGCGGTGCATGCTGCCGACAGTTGGTTCCAATCGCGCCGGTCGAAGCACGGCGGATCAATGACGTCATCAACGCTATGCCTGAACCGCGGCAGAGCGAGATTCGTACCCGCTTCGCTACAGCCCGTCAGCGGCTTGCGCAAACAGAATTGCTGACGGAACTGAAAGCCCGCACCCACTGGACGGACGGCCAGGGGCGAGCCGTGGGCATGAAATACTTCCGGCAGAATATACCTTGCCCATTCTTAGAGGACGGAGCGTGCTCGATTTATCCCGACCGGCCAATTGCCTGCCGTGAGTATCTCGTTACGTCACCGGCAGAGAACTGCGCTCAGCCGACACCGGAGACGATCCGGACCGTCAAATTTCCCCTGCGTGTCTGGCTCGGTCTCGCCCGCTGTGAACAAGGCGCCCTACCCGAACCGTTTGTGAGTTGGGTGCCGCTCATTCTTGCGCCCGAGTGGGCCGAGGCCCATCCCGAGCAACCGCCCTCGCGTCCGGGCCCGACGTTGGTGAAACAATTTTTCGATCACCTGAAAAATACTGCCAACACCTTCTCGCGTCCGGGAGCGGCCCGCCCTGGAAACCCCGCCGCGGCTTCAATATCGCGAGAGGAGTAAAGAAAGGACGTTCGGCTTCCGGTATTTTTTCTCGGCCCGGGCGCCGCAATACGACACCCAATTTCTACATCTTAATAATTGTGAATGACGAATACAGAACGGCGTCCTCACGGTTCTTCGCAAGGAGATTCACTATGAAACTGAGCTTTACGTCGGCCGCAATC
>Ga0070741_10012252_pt1 | contig 15559 bp, 12 predicted proteins | sample Coa_R1_4_FD_66440 | JGI IMG/M metagenome (GOLD analysis project Ga0070741, IMG submission 66440) | Surface soil microbial communities from Centralia Pennsylvania, which are recovering from an underground coalmine fire - Coalmine... | ecosystem: Environmental > Terrestrial > Soil > Unclassified ... | reverse complement strand
CTCCGACGGTATGCGCAATGAACTGTTGGCGGCAGTCACGCGCGGCGACAGCGACAGCCTGGTGCAGCAAGCCTTCGTGCAAAAGTACGGGCCCACAGTGCTGGCCGCTCCGACCAACCGGGGATTCGATCGTACTGCCTGGATTTTTCCCTTCGTTGCATTCGCCGTAGGTTTCGTTGCGGTAGTGCTCGTAGTGCGCGCCTGGAAGAATCGCCCAACAGCTGCCGCCGCGGGCGGACCGCCCGTTGCCGGCGCCGACTTGGATAGATTCCGCCGCCAGGCGGACCAGGAGACCGAACTATGATTCTCGCCGCCGTTTGCGCCTCGCTCATCACCGCTGCGTCGCTGTTTTATATCTTCTACCTGCCCGGCGAAATCTATCTTGGCCCGGAGAAAACCCGCGCGTCCTACCTCCGCGAGCGCAAAGACGCGGTCTATGAAAACCTCCGTGACCTGAATTTCGAATACCGCGCGGGTAAAGTCCCCGATGCCGACTACCAGTCCCTGAAAGCGACGCTGCAAGATGAAGCCGCGGCGCTGCTGGCGGAAATCGCCCAGCTGGAATCCGCCACTGAACCTGCGGCAAGAAAAGCGAGATCATGAATCACAAGCAACGTTCTGCCATCCTGCGCGGAGCAGATGCGGCATCGAGTGAAGCATCCGCGGAGTCGAAGGATCCCTACTGCGTTCCCGGCACGGCTTACCGCGTGACCGGTTGGGCAAGACTGCTCGCGTGCCTCATGGTGATCTTGCTGGCGGCTACGGCCGCAGCCCAGACGCTCACCGGCACCGTAAAGAATGCCACCACCGGAAAGCCCGGAGCGGGAGACGAAGTGGTCCTCCTCAGTCTCGGCAACGGCATGGAAGAAGCCGGGCGCACCAAGGCCGACTCCAAAGGGAACTTCTCCTTCAAACTCGACAAGCAAGGCCCGCACCTGGTCCGGGTAATCCACCAGGATGTCACCTATCACCGCATGGCCCCTCCCGGAACCACGTCGGTGGAGGTCGAAGTTTATGACGCAGCCAAGAAGGTGGAAGGCATCGAGGTAGTCGCCGACATCATGCGCTTCCAGGCTCAGCAAGGGCAGATGCAGATCGAGCGCACGTTCGCGGTCCAGAACAATTCCAAGCCCCCGCGCACCCAGATGAACGAGCACAACCTCGAGTTCTACATCCCCGAGGGCGCGACGATCACGGAAGGCCAGGCGATGACAGCCGGCGGCCAGCCGGTGAAGTCCGATCCTGTGCCCGAAGGCCAGAGCGCGAAAAGCAAATACTCGTTCCTCTTCCCGCTTCGTCCTGGGGAGACACGCTTCAATGTCATCTATACCCTTCCCTACACAGGGAGCGTCAACATTGATCCCAAGAGCGTGTACCCGCTGCAGCACTTCGTGGCGATTGCTCCCAAGACGATCAGCTTCGAGCCGGCTGCCGGCGCCAATTACTCTCCCACGAATTTTCCCGGGCAGCCCGACGCCAATGTGGAAGTCGCTTCCAACGCACAAGTAGGCCAGCCGCTTGCCTTCAAACTGACTGGGGAAGGAGTTCTGGCCGCACCCGGCGAGGATGGCGGCCAGGGGGCTCAGGCACAAGGTGCCAGCCGTCCGGGCGGAGGTTTGGGACCACCCATCGACGCGCCGCCGCCGCTGCGCAGATATCAGTGGTGGATTCTGGGCGGATTTGCCGCCGCTCTCCTCGCCGGGGGAGCCTTCATCGCCTCGCGCCAACAGTCGGCCAATCGTGCCGCCCGCGGCAAAGCCCCAGCCTTTGCGACTGTCGAGGAGGAAGAAGCCTACGAGCCCACGGCGGTTGCCGTCGCGCGCGAGTCCCGTACCGCCCGCCCAGCACCGCAAACCGTGGCGCCCAGCACGGCTCCCCGGACTTCCATGCTGCTGGAAGGTCTGAAGGAGGAGTTGTTCGAACTCGAGGTCGAACACAAGCAGGGCCGGATCAGCCAGCAGGAATATGAGAAAACCAAGGCGGCCCTCGATCAGACGCTGCAACGCGCCCTGAAGCGAGAAATCCAGAAAGCACAGCAGGCAACTTAGGGACAGCCTGCCGAAACAGGCGCTAACCCCATGATTCTAATGGAATCTGGTGATCGAGTGCGTACTCCGCGCTTCCCCCTGGGTTCAGAATTCGGGAACATGCATCTGCCCATTCCACGTAACATCCAATGAAGTAGTACGACCAAAATTATGGGAAACACTTTCAAGACCGCGTTCCTGCTGACCGCTCTGACTTTGCTGCTGATGTTCATCGGACGCGCTTTCGGAGGCCAGAACGGAATGTTCCTGGCGCTGGCCTTCGCGGCCGTAATGAACTTCGTGTCCTACTTCTACTCCGACAAGATCGCGCTGGCCATGTACCGCGCCCAGCCGGTCACGCGCGAGCAGTTGCCGCGCGCCTTCGCCGCCGTCGAGCGTCTGACCCAGAAAATCGGCATTCCCATGCCGAAGATGTACGTGATTCCGACCGAGTCGCCGAATGCCTTCGCCACTGGACGTAACCCGAGCCATGCCTCCGTCGCAGTCACGCATGGGATTTTGGAGCTGTTGAACGATGAAGAACTCGAAGGCGTCCTGGCCCACGAACTGGGACACGTCAACAATCGCGACATCCTGATCAGCTCGGTCGCAGCTACGATCGCCGGAGCGATTACCATGCTCGCCAGCATGGGACGCTGGGCGATGATCTTCGGCGGTTACGAACGCAATGACCGCGACAATCGAGGAGGAGGACTGGCAGCCCTCTTCATGCTGATCGTTGCCCCAATTGCTGCAAGCCTGATTCAACTGGCGGTTTCGCGCTCCCGCGAATACCAGGCCGATGCCACCGGGGCGCACTTTACCGGCAATCCCTATGCCTTAGCCAGCGCATTGCAGAAGCTCGATGCCTATGCGCGCCGTGTGCCCATGCAGGCAAGCCCTTCGACCGCGCATTTGTTCATCATCCAGCCGTTTTTGGGGATGAGCGCGGGGATGTTTGCCAACCTTTTCTCCACCCATCCGCCGATTGCCAAGCGGATCGAGCGGCTCACGGGGAGGCCGGCGGAGTTTATGCAGTAAGAGCTACTAGCTCCTAGCTACTAGCTACTAGCTACTAGCTACTAGCTTCTGGGGCTAAACCGGTCGGACAATTCGGTCCATAGAATAGCGGACAACGGGTTTCTTCCCCGTGCACAGAAGCCTGACTGGATTGCGAGCTAGTAGCTAGCAGCTAGGAGCTAGGAGCTGCATGACTCCCGTAACTCCATCCAACTCGCTGCCAGCTAGTAGAATCGAAAAGATGTCTCCCGAAACTGCTATTGCCGTGTCCCACAAGGCTTCCGAACTGGAAAAGGCGCTGCGCCGCGTGATTCGCGGCAAAGACGACGTCGTCCGGCTGGCCCTGGTCAGCATCTTTGCCCGCGGACACCTGCTTATCGAGGGCGTTCCCGGCGTCGGTAAGACTACGCTGGGTCAGGCGCTTGCCCGCGCGATCGACTGCAAGTTCCAGCGGGTGCAGTTCACCAGCGACATGCTGCCGTCCGACGTGCTGGGAATTTCAGTTTACTCAGCGGCCGAACAGGTATTCGAGTTCAAGCGTGGCCCGGTCTTCACCAACGTTCTGCTCGCCGACGAGATCAACCGCACCACGCCCAAGACGCAATCCGCGCTGCTGGAGGCCATGAATGAAGGGCAGGTTACAGTCGATGCGCACTCCTACGAACTGCCCCAGCCATTCCTGGTGATTGCGACGCAGAATCCGGTGGAGCATCACGGCACGTATCCCCTGCCGGAATCGCAGCTCGACCGTTTCCTGATGCGGGTGCGCATGGGATATCCCGACGCCCAGGCCGAACGGCAGATCCTGCGCTCCGAAGCGGGAGTGGCACACCTCGACGAACTCCGCCCCATTCTGACGGGAGCCGACGTGCTCGAGATGCAGCACATGGTAAAAAATGTTCGGGTGGATGATTCGCTGGTGAATTATGCCCTGGAAATCGTGCGCCGCACCCGCGAATCCGAGTTCCTGTCGTTGGGAGTTTCCCCGCGCGGCTCGCAAGCTCTCTACCGCGCCGCGCAAGCGATGGCCTTCCTGGAAGGCCGCACCTTCTGCACCCCGGAAGACATCAAGCCGCTGGTCGTTCCCGTCTTCGCGCACCGGATTACCGTTAATGGACTCTACGCATCGACGCTGAAGAAGTCAGAGCAATCCGACCAGGTGCTCAAGGACATTATCGAGAACGTCGCCGTGCCGGTGTAGGGAGTACATAGTTTCTCGGTGATCTCCGGAGACTATAATTCCCGGTCATGCACTTCCTGCGCTTCCTCATGCTGCTGTCGCTGGTAGTCTGGATCGGCGGGCTGATCTTCTTTGCCTTCGTACTCGCGCCGACCGCGTTCCAGGTTCTTCCCAACACGCATCTGGCGGGCAACGTGGTTGGACGCGCGCTCGGCAAGCTGCACTGGCTCGCGATCATCTCGGGAATTGTCTTCCTGGCCAGTTCCCTGCTCTACAGCCGCCTGACCGGCGGAACGGTTCACGTGTTCGCGATTCGCCACCTGCTCATCATCCTGATGCTTGGCCTGACCCTGTTCTCGCAGTTCTGGATGATCCCGCGCATGGACACGCTGCGCGCTTCAGTAGGCGACTTCGCCTCCGTTCCGCTGGATAATCCCGCCCGCGTGCAATTCGACGCCCTGCACGTGTGGTCCACGCGAGTAGAAGGCGCAGTACTCCTGTTGGGACTCGTCGCAGTCTATCTAACAGCCACCCTCTTAGGGAAAAGGTGAACCACGTAGCCGCGGACGCCTTCGTCCGCGGGTTTTGTGGGGAAGTGCTGACGCGAAATACCGGCTTCGCGTGCCGGACGAATGCGACCGGCCCCACGTGGTTCCTGCTACCGGCGGCTGCGCGTTTCAAATACTTCCCGGATCCTCGCCGCCAGCGTGCTGAGTTCGAAAGGCTTTTGCAGGATCGTGGCTTCGTTGCCGTTACTGTTCGGAGGTATGGAGCCCAGTTCCCCTTCCGTATAGCCCGACATGAACAGGACACGGACATCCGGGCGGCGGAGAAGGAGCCGGCGCGCAACTTCCGAGCCGCGGATGTGGGGCATCACCACGTCGGTCAATAACAAGTCGATCCGGCCCGTGTAATGTTCCGCCAGGGCGACCGCATCGGCGCCATCCTTGGCCTCCAGCACCGAATATCCAAGGCCCTGCAGGAAACGGCAGATCATCCAGCGCAGGTCGGGTTGATCTTCCGCAACCAGAATCGTTTCCTTGCCGGGATGAGCGGGTTGCGGCGGCAGTTCCGGCAAGCCAAGTTTCGCCGGGGCCGAGACCCGCGGGAAATAGATGCGAAAAGTGGATCCGCGTCCCACTTCGCTGCTCACGCGGACATGGCCGCCGCTGGAGCGAACGATGTTGTAGAGCACCGACAGCCCCAGGCCTGTACCCTCCTCTTTGCTCTTGGTAGTGAAAAAGGGCTCGAATATCCGGCTCTGGGTTTCGGCATCCATGCCGACTCCTGTATCGCTCACGGCCAGCATTACGAAATCCCCCGAAGGCAAGCCCGAAGAGCGCGCCAGGCGCGGGGTGCTCTTGCCGATGTGCGCGGTTTCCAGGGTGAGCTTACCGCCTTTAGGCATCGCATCTCGCGCGTTGACCACCAGATTCATGATGACTTGCTCGATCTGCCCGGGATCGGCGTTGATGCAACCCGCATCCCGGTCAAGATTGACGGTGAAATCCATCTCTTCGCGCAGCACTCCGAGCAGCATTTCGCTCATCTGATCCACCAGCGAATTCAAATCGAGCACCTGGGGAGTGAACTGATGCTGGCGGCTGAACGTCAGCAACTGGCGAGTCAGGCTGGCCGCGCTCATCGTGGCCCGCACAATCGTATCCACGTTCTTGCGCACTTCCGGGCTGGTACCCGACTCCTCGCGAACTATCTCCGCGTATCCCTGGATGACCATCAGAAGGTTATTGAAGTCGTGAGCAATTCCCCCCGCCAGGCGGCCCACAGCTTCCATCTTTTGCGACTGGCGGACCTGTTCTTCCAGTCCGCGGCGGGTCGTGACGTCGCGGGAGGTAACGACAATGCCTCCCACCGCGACATCGTTCAGCAAATTGTTTCCCACCGATTCCAGCCAGACCCATGAACCGTCTTTGCGGCAGAAGCGGAACTCAGGAGGGGCAGCGCTCCCCACCTTAAGAGTCACGCGCTCCAGCGCGGCCCTCACCCCCAGCCGGTCATCGGGATGGACGAAAGAGAGGAAGTTCTGTCCCAGCAGTTCCGAAGGCTTGTAGCCTGCAACCCGCTCGATCGAGGGGCTGTGGTAAAGCATGGTTCCATCGACCGCAACGATGGTGATCACGTCCGAAAGATTTTGAATGAGATATTCGAAGCGTTCCTCGCTTCGCCGCAGAATGGCCTCGGCCTCCACGCGATCGCGAATATCGCGAAAAATTCCCAGGATGACGGGCTTTCCCTTCAACTCAGTAACACTGGCACTGACCTCGACAGGAACGCGCATCCCGTCGGCACGCTGAAGTTCCAGTTTCAGGCTGTGCTTGCCGTCCAGCTGGGAGGACAGAAGCGGCGGTGATCCGTTCCCGGTTGGCGGGTAGAGCCGGGACTCGGGCATGGCGATGATCTCGTGTTCGGGAATACCCAGGATGGCGGAGGCCTTGTTATTGGCCTCCACGATGAGGCCAGTCTTGCGGTCGATCACTAGAATCGCATCGTTGGCGGTGTTGATGAGGTTGCGATATTTCTCCTCGGAGTTACGGATGCGGCTGAGCACTGCCATCGACAACGCAATACCGATCAGCAGCAAGAGTCCGCTCGCCACCAGCATGACATCTGACACTACCCGGTCGGTCCAGCGAGCGCCTTCGCCCAGGGTGAAAGAGAACTGATCTTCCAAAGGGGTGACGCGGGCATCGACCATTGCAACCTGCTCCGCGATGGAGCGAATCTTCGCTGGATCCGGACGCGAGGAAGTCACCTCGCGGTGCAAATCGTCGCCCAGAGTGCGAAGGTGGTCAATGTATCCATCGCCCTCGGTCCAGATCTGGATGGCTTTCGCCATGTGCCCGGCGCGCCCAAAGCGCCGGAATAGCATGGCCATGCTGTCCACGTCCTCGGGGCTGTTGCGGCCCTGTATAAGCCCCCGCCGAACCAGGTCCATGTTGGGGTGGGGCCGTTGCAGTTCAAGGCGAGCTTGCTTGTCGCCCAGGGGAACGGCGATCTCGGCCAGAAACTGCTGATAGTCACTCTCCTGGCGCGTCTCCGCATACTCGGTCAGGCTCAAAGCAGCCCGCTTCTCCGCCTTCGACCAGAGCCCCTCTCCCCCGACATACGCCCGCACGCCTGTGAGGATCTCGGAACGAAGCACGCCGAGCGAAAAGACGCAGATCACGATAGCCACAAAAATGCCTACTATGATCAGCATCTTTCTGGCAATGGTCAGTCTATGGATCATGCGGCGTCGTGATTTCGTGTTCTATTTTGCGATCCTGAGATCGCCGAACATAGTTCCGAGGGCGGCGCCCCGAGGGCCTCGGAAAACAACGTTGTGGGCTGGTCACCTTGCCTGATGGCATCCTGAGTAAGAATCGCGCTTCTCAGGATTTTCTGAATGTGCCTAAAGGATATCGTGCGCGGGGGACAGCTAGTCAAGACCCCAGCGTGCGGAAATAATCCAGGCATTGTTACCTGCTCTCCGGCTGACGCAACTGGCGATAGCGAAAGCAATCCGCGGCGTGATCGTTCACCATGCCCACGGCCTGCATGAAGGCATAACAGATCGTCGATCCCACGAAATTGAAACCGCGCCGCTTAAGATCTTTGCTCATGGCATCGGACTCGGCAGTGCGCGCCGGGACCGTGCGGATCTTCCAATCATTCACCTTCGGTTGGCCGCCGACGAACTGCCAGATGTAGCGATCGAAGCTGCCGAATTCCTGCTGCACGGAAAGGAACGCTTTCGCATTCCGGACGGCTGACGCAATCTTCAGCTGGTTGCGAACGATACCTGGATTCGCCAGCAGGGTTTTCATCTTCCTGCGGTCATATCGCGCAACCCGTTTGGCGTCGAAGTGATCGAAGGCTCGCCGGTAATTGTCTCGCTTGTTGAGAATGGTACTCCAGCTGAGCCCGGCCTGCGCGCCTTCCAGAATGAGGAACTCGAACAAGACACGATCATCATGAACGGGCACGCCCCACTCCTCATCGTGGTAGCGCACGTAGTTTTCGCCTTTCGCCCAGGTACAACGGGTCCGACCATCGCTCCACTGCGATTGCATGTTTGCGGCCATGGAAGAGGGCCCCGGACGAATGCGTCCGGGGCTACGTGATTCTGTACTCCAGCAAGTGCTACTGCAGCGACTTCGGTTCCGACTTGTTGACTGGCGACTTCCTGTTCAGGAGCGAGACGAGCTCTTGTGCGGAAGCGGGAATGCCAACTTTACCTCCGCGAATAATCTCTTTTGCGGTCAATTTGCGTCCATAGAGCTTTTCATTGGCGCTGCCGTCGGAGCGCAGGGTTGAGCCTTCCAGCGAAACCCCTGCAAATAGACCCTTGTTGCGCGAGTACGAGAGAATCTCGGCGTTCATCACAATATCCGTCGCCCCTTCCGCCGTTCTGCCCTTCGGTCCAGCGGCGGCGGAAGCGTCCGCCCCGAGTTTCACCTTGCTGGAGAGTAACGAGGTGGCGCCCTTGGGATTCATCACCAGCAGCACGAAATCCGTGGCCTGACCGCCCAGTTGGAAGCCGATACTGATGCCCTCGAGCGCATACAGCGCCGGAGCGCCCCATTTGCCGGTGTAATGCTGGCCTCCGCGGCACACCATCACCCCCCGGCCGTAGCTGCCGCCAATACCGAACGCGCCCTTCTTCACCGAAGGAAGCACGACGACGCACTCGGCCTTGTCGAGCAGGTCTTGAGGAATGTCGTCCGGAATATTAAGAATTTCCTTCAGAACTTCGCCGGCATCTTTCACCCGCTCCTGCTCGTGCTCGCTGTCGGCGGCAAAGGCGGTTATGGAGAACAGCAAAACCACGAAAGACACGATGAGCTTCTTCATCTAACGCCCTCCAGAAAGATTGTAAAAAAAGCTTGAGATCGTGCGACTATGTTACGCCATCACCCCGCCGGATAACGCCGGAACCGGGCCAGGGAGCGTGGGGACGTGCAAGTCGTTTGGATTGCATGTTTTGTGCCATGACCAAACGCGTGCTCCTTTTGTAACTTGGCACCTCGCCGGTACGCTCCTAAAGTCAAGCAGATAGCGCTCCAGTGACCACCCGATTTCGGCAAGCGGCGTGCATCTAATAGCTTGGAAGTGCGCTGGGACGCAGGTTAGACGCGGGTCAGAGTGAAAAAATTGGACTTTCCGGGCATGAAGTACACGAACGGGACAATTCGGGTTTTAGGTCTTTTGCTGGCAACCATCCTGGGGCTGGGGCAGTCGTGGGCTCAATCCGCCTATGTCTCCGGAGCACCCGCCTTCAATGGCGCGAGCCCGGCTGCCGCGACCGAGAACACGGATGACCAGAGTGCGCTGATCACGCTTCACTCGCGAGTGAATGAGGTCAACGTACTGTTTATTGCCACGGACAAGCACGGCAAGTTCGTGCGGAACCTGAGTCAGAACGATTTCAGCATTCTCGACGATCACAAGCCTCCCCAGGCCATTCTGAATTTCCGCCGCGAGACCGATCTGCCCTTGCACATGGGGCTGCTGGTGGACACCAGCGGCTCGGTGGGCAGCCGCTTTGACTTCGAACAGACCGCGGCCACGGCGTTCATGCAACACACGCTGCGCAAAGGATTTGACCGGGCATTTGTGATGGGCTTCAACACTCACAGCCAGGTAGCGCAGGATTTCACCGACAGCATCGGCCTGCTTTCAACGGGCGTGCATAAGCTGCGCAACGGCGGCGGCACCGCGTTATACGATGCGGTCTATCGCGCCTGTAAAGACAAATTCCTGAAAGACCGTCCGGAGCGGCCGGTGCGCAAGGCAATTATCGTGGTCAGCGACGGCGAGGATAACCAGAGCGAGGTTTCCAAGGCCCAGGCGATCGAGATGGCCCAGCGCGCCGAGGTCATCATCTACGCCATCTCGACCGACGATAGCGGGTTGGTCATGCGCGGCGATAAAGTCCTGGAGCAACTGGCCGAAGCCACCGGCGGACGCGCGTTCTTCCCCTTCAAGATGAAGGACATCACCCACTCATTTGCGGCCATCGAGGACGAACTGCGCAGCCAGTACGTCGTGTCCTATAAACCGGCGGACTTCGATGCCGACGGCCGCTACCGCTCCATCGAGATTTCCTCCTTGAAGAAGGACTTGCAGGTCCGGTCGCGCAAGGGCTACTTCGCCCCGCAGCAATAGGCTTCCAACTCTCCTTCGCGCATTCAAGCGGCGTTAAGCCGCTTTTCTGCGACCCGGTAGCTGAAGCGGATAGAGAATCGGATTCCAATGCGGCGTTTGCAGGTTCGATCCTGCCGCGCTTACTCTTCTGACCGCAATGTCGAAGGCAAGCCCAGGGGGCTGAAGCCCCAAGATCGAGAGGCTGCTCTACGTCTGCAGCGCCTCCAGTACACGTCTACGCCGAACTCGTCTCCGCGCGAGGAAGTGGTTTCCGTAATCGCAGGACAATGAATTCGCCGGGCTTCGGCAGCCACAAAGCGGTCACCAGAGCCGGGCCGGCGATTTCATTTCGGGCCGATACAGAAATAGAATCGCGGGCGGGACTACGAACGGGCTATCGCCGAAACCGCTCCCATATCGCAGAATGCGAACCTGCCTTGCATTCTGCGGTTTGCGTGGTGACTCTCGCTATGCTACCGTCCCAGTGACTTCTTACTTCCGGTCCGTTGCTGCCATTTCAGCGTGCTGAGGAGCCTTTCATGATTGGCATTATTCTCATCGTTATCCTGGTAGTGATCGCGGTGATGCTGGCTGGGATGTACAACAGCCTGGTGCAGTTGCGGGTGCGTTGCGACTCGGCCTGGTCCGACATCGATGTGCAGCTGAAGCGCCGGCATGATCTCATCCCCAACCTGGTGGAAACGGTGAAGGGATACGCCGCTCACGAGAAGGGCACGTTCGAGAACATTGCAAAATTCCGCTCGCAGGCAATGCAGGCGGTGACACCCGCGGACAAGGCGGCGGCGGAGAATCAACTCACGGGGGCGTTGAAGAGCCTGTTCGCGGTCGCGGAGAACTATCCGGAGCTGAAGGCTTCCGAAGAGTTCACGCAATTGCAGGGCTCGCTGAGCCAGACCGAAGACTCGATCCAGAACGCGCGCCGCTACTACAACGCGGTCGTCCGCGATCTGAATACCAAAGTGCAGTCGTTCCCGACCAATCTGATCGCAGGCATGTTCGGATTTACGCAGCGCCAGTTCTTTGAGACCGCGGCCGCCGACCGGGAGCCGGTCCAGGTGAAGTTCTGAGATTGAGGAATCTGGCAATCGGATAGCTGGTCCTTGAAACGTACAACAACAATCGCTGTACTTGCTGCCCTTGTCTCTCTTCTCGCGGGAAGCGCAACCGCGAAGTCCTGGCGCATCGCTGATTTTCAGGACAAGATTACGGTCGAGCGAGACGGCAGCGCGCTGGTGCGCGAGCGGATCGCCCTCGCGTTCGTAGGAGAGTGGCACGGAATCCATCGCACCATTCCCATCGAATATCCCGGACCGGACGGCACTAACTACGAACTCTTTGTGGATATCGAGAGTGTGACCGACGGAGAAGGAGGAAAGCTCAAATACGATTCCTCCCGCTCCGGGGGCGATCGCGATCTGAAGATCTATATTCCCGGCGCGGTGGACACGACCAAAACGGTAGAGATCACCTATCTGGTGCGCAACGGAACGCGGTTCTTCAAGGACTATGACGAGTTCTATTGGAATGTGACGGGCAACGACTGGCCGGTGCCGATTGATCACGCCACGGCCACGGTGCGCTTTCCGGAAGCGGCGGCTGGATCTCTCCGGGTGCAGGCATTCACCGGGGTATATGGTTCCACCCAGCGCGATGCCAGCGCCAAAGCCGAGGGAGCAGAAGGACAATTTGAAACCAACAATCCGCTGCCCATGCGCGGCGGGCTTACCATCGATGTTTACGTTCCGAAGGACATCCTCAAAGAACCGGGCCCGCTGACCAAGTTGATTTGGTTCGTGGGAGGCAACCCGGTTCTGTTTCTGCCGTTCGCCACTCTGGCGGGAATGTTTGCGCTGTGGTGGTACAAAGGGCGCGATCCGGACGCTGGACTCTCCGTCGCCCCTCTCTACGAACCGCCGCCCGGGATTTCTCCCGCGGAAGCCGGGACTCTGCTGGACGACTCGATTCATCCCCGCGACATCACATCGACCATGGTCGATCTCGCGGTGCGCGGTTACATCAAGATCGAAGAAACCGCGGAGAAGGTACTCCTGTTCACCCACAAGGACTACATCTTTCATCTGCTGAAGCCGCGCGAACAATGGAGCGCGGACCTGGCTCCGCACGAGCGCGTAATGCTGGAAAACGTGTTTGCCGGCGGGGAGGAAACGCGGCTCTCCAGCCTGAAGAATCGCTTCTATACGGCGGTCCCTGTGATCCGCCAGGACATCATGTCCCAGTTGAAGAACAAAGGGATTTACCTGCTTGATCCGGAATCGGCCAATGGATACAGCGTGGTCGCGGCCATTGGCATTCTGATTCCGTTTGCGGTCTTTCAGTCTCTGGGATGGGCGAACCTTTTCAACTCGATTCCGCTGCTGATCGGATGCGCTTTGATATCGGCCGTCATCTGGTGGTTGTTTGCCCGTCAAATGACGGCCAAGACTGTCAAGGGATCGCGCACTCACGTCGCGGTGCTGGGATTCCAGGAGTTCATGAACCGCGTGGACGCGGACCGGCTCAAGCGCATGCCGCCCACCACATTTGAAAAGTACCTGCCATATGCCATGGCGCTGGGAGTCGAACATCACTGGGCGCAGGCCTTCGCTGGAATCGTGAAAGATCCGCCGCAATGGTACGTAGGGCCGGGTGGCGGATATGCGGGCGGATTCAACCCGATATTCTTCTCCAGTTCCCTGCACAGCATGGCCGGGGACATGCATCAGGTGTTCGTATCGGCTCCGCGCGCCAGTTCCACAGGCTCGGGATTTGGAGGAGGCGGGTTTGGCGGAGGGGGAGGATTTTCCGGGGGCGGATTTGGCGGCGGCGGCGGCAGTGCATTCTAGCCAGCAACCAGGTTGATCGCTCAATGCCTGCCCCAATCACGGGCGGCGCCTGACAGTTCGCGGAGAGAAGGCTGGGGGCACCCGGAGAGCGACCAAACTAATGCGCAGACACGGCAAAGGGCCGCGAGTGGATCGCGGCCCTTCTGGCGGGAGCACCGGATTTACTGCTCACCGGCGGAGGCATTGCTGCCCCAGAGAGCATTACTTCCCCAAAGAGCATTGCTTCCCCACAATGCGTTCGTTCCCCAGAGCGCGTTGCTGCCCCAGAGCGCATTCGATCCCCACAGCGCGTTCGATCCCCAAAGGGCGTTGCTGCCCCAGAGAGCATTCGAGCCGGTCATGGTCGTGGACGAAGTGCCGGCAGCGAACTGAGAAGATCCCCAGACCGCAGGATTCGACCAACCAGCCGAGGTATTCCAGACCGCGGAGGGATCGTCATTCAGATAAACATTCCCCGATTTCGGGTCGTAGGAGGCGATCGGCGACATTGCGGTTCCGCTGGCGACGTCGCTGCTGCTGAGCGCGGCTTCCACATCCACGTATCCCGCGCCAATGGTAAAGACATCGTACTGGTCGGTATAGGTGATGCCGGTGGCCGGGTCGGTGGTGCTGCTGAATGCGGGAAACGACTTCCAGGCAGTCTTCATCAGGCGAGCCTTTACTTGATCCGGATTGAGGCTGGGGCTCTTCTGCAGAAGGTCAGCAACCACTCCACTGACGACGCCGGCGGCCATGCTGGTCCCGCTCAACGTAAAGTAGCTGGACGAGGACGCCGTGCTCCCGCCCTTTACGTAAAAACTGTAGGGCACCCGATTGCCGGGATACTGGTTGTAGAGCGTGGAGTTGGGAGCTTCGAGTGAAACCAGCAGGTTCCCGGGAGCGACGACGTCGGGCTTTACGACCGCGTCGATCAGCGTTGGGCCTTTGGAACTGTAGCTGGCGATCAGATCGTCCACCCGCGTGGGCGTTCCCATGGTTTTCATGGCGCCCACGGTGAGGACGTAGGGATCGTTTCCGGGCGAAGTCACGGTGCCGTAACCGTTGGTAGGCTGATAGCGGCCGTTATTGCCGGCGGCGACCACAACCACAATTCCGCTCTTCCAGGCTTTCTCGACGGCTTTGCACAGCGGATCCAGCCTGTAGCTCTCGTAAACGGCTCGGCCCATCGAGAGATTGATAACCCGGATGTTGTATGTAGACTTCAGCGATATGGCCTTGTCAATGGCAGCGATTACCACGCTATCAGTGGCGGAACCATTGGCATCGAGGACGCGCAGGTTCACCAGCCTGGCTCCGGGCGCGATGCCCTTGAAGGTCTTGCTATAACCAAGGCCGGTAGAGTTCAGTCCGTCCCCGGCGATCAGGCCGGCGATATGCGTGCCATGGCCGTACTGGTCTGCGGCACTGGAGTTGCCGGGCACGAACGATTGCTGATAGACCGCCCTGGAAATCGGAAAGATCCCCTGGTAGAGATCGGCGTGATTCGCGATGCCGCTATCGATCAGGGCAATTCCCACTCCCGCGCCGGTGTAGTTGGACTGCCAGGCGAAGTCGGCGTTCACCGCAGGCGCCGCGTTGCTGAGCGACGGCGCCAGCGGTCGGTCCGCGCTGATGTATACGACGTTCGACTGGTTCGACAGGCTGACGATGCCGTTGCCGTCGAGCACGGCCACGACGCCGTTAATTAAGGGCAACTGTCCGAGGATAGTGCCTCCCAGCTGCAAGATACTGTTCAACGCGCAACCCAGAAACCCAAGCAACCCGCCGCAATTCAGTTGCGTTCCAGGAGCGTACTGCACAATGACCTGGATTTTCTGGGTAGACGGATAGTTCTGCAACTCGGGCGAAATCTTCGAATCGTCGGCATGGGCTAGCGTCACAGCGACGATCAGGATGAACAACACTGACTTCTTCATTGGTCCCCCACTCCAGACGCTGTGCGAAGCACAACGTTCCCCAAGTGAACTGAGGAGGTGCAGGTCGAGGCCCAAACTAGGATTGTTATTACATTTAAGAATCAGCGACTTAGGCGATATTGTTGTGAAACACAACGGGCACTTTGTCCCAAGGAACCACGAATGGGACAAGTTGGCGCACCGTGAAAGACCGGCTTCCTTCCGGCATGCCATGCCTTGCTGGTAAGTGATTGATTCGGCGAGAAAACCAAGGTAATGGCAGCCCGTTTTTTGCTGCGGACATTCTCATCTATATCGTTGAAAATTTAAGCACTTGCTATGTCTGGGGTTCGCAGCACAGCCGTCCGCGCCTTTATTGCCGGAATGTCCCTGGCGGGGAGCATCACTCTGCTCGGGGCATTCGAA
>Ga0070741_10012251_pt1 | contig 15561 bp, 11 predicted proteins | sample Coa_R1_4_FD_66440 | JGI IMG/M metagenome (GOLD analysis project Ga0070741, IMG submission 66440) | Surface soil microbial communities from Centralia Pennsylvania, which are recovering from an underground coalmine fire - Coalmine... | ecosystem: Environmental > Terrestrial > Soil > Unclassified ... | reverse complement strand
ACGTACTCGCCGTGCGGTGCAAGCGGTCCCCATCGGCAAAGACGACTGGAAGCCGCATCCGAAATCGATGCCGCTCGGCCGCCTCGCCGGCCTTCGTCGCGACGATGCCGTCGTGGATCGCGCTCATCATCGACCAGGACGAGCTCAACCTGACGCCGCCAGCCGGTCAGGGTCAGTATCATCAGCCGGCCACGGCCGAACTCGTAGCCGCCCTCGACGGCGCTGTCGAGAAGGCGCGGGCCTCGTTGTCGAAGACAAACGACGAGTACCTGCTGAGCACGAAATGGAAGCTGATCGCCGGCGGACACGTCGTCTCGGATCAGCTTCGGCACATCGTGTTGCGCGACACGCTGAATCACCTCGCGCACCATCGCGGTCAACTGACGGTGTACTTGCGACTCAACGATCAGCCGGTGCCGGCGATCTACGGGCCCTCGGCCGACGATCAGAGCTTCGCGTGACGCTCCGCTGAAAGCCTCGCGCTACGATTGCCGCATGACCATCCGCCCTGTGACGCCTGAGGAGTGGCACCACGTCGGTCGGCTCGCGGAGCAGCTCGTGTCGACGCACCACGCGTTCGATGCGAATCGATTCGTGCCGCTCAGCACGCTCGGCGCGGACGCCTACACTCAGCGGCTGCGGGAAGAAATCGATCGCGGTGACGCGGTCGTTCTCGTCGCGGACGTCCATGGCCAGATCGGTGGATACGTGTTCGCAGGCATCGAGCCGGGCAACTGGAAAGAGCTCCGCCACGACGCGGGGTACGTTCACGACCTCGTGGTCGATCCCGCGTTTCAGCGGAAAGGCACGGGGCGGGCGCTGCTCACCGCCGCCGCCGAGTGGATCCGTGGCCGCGGCATCACGCGGGTGATGTTGTGGACGGCGCCCGCCAATACCGCCGCCCAGGAGCTCTTTCGTCAGGCCGGATTCCGTCCGACGATGATCGAGATGACGCTACTCGTTCCGTAGCGCGACCATCGGATCGACGCTTGCTGCCCGGCGCGCTGGGATCACCGATGCGGCGACGGCGATCGCGACGAACAGCACGGTGATCGACGCAAAGGTGATCGGATCGGCCGTGCCGACGCCGACCAGCAGGCTGCGCATCACGCGCGTCACGGCGAGCGCCGTGAGCGCGCCGACCACGATGCCGGCCCCGCTCAAACGAAGTCCCTCGCCGACGATCAGTCGCAGGATCGATGACCGTTGCGCGCCAAACACCAACCGCATCCCGATCTCCGCCGTGCGCTGACGCACGATCGTCGCGAGCACGCCGTAGAGGCCGATCGCGGCCATGATCACCGCGACGACGCCGAACACGGTAATCAAGGTCGTCGTGAACCGAAGCGGCGCCATGGCGCGATCGACGAACGCCTGCATCGGTTTGATCTCGGCGGGCACGGCGCGCGCATCCAACGCGGTGATGGCGGCGCGCACGGCCGGCACGATCTGCATCGGATCGCCCGTCGTACGCACTGCCCAACGTCCTGCGGCACCATGACCGAAATATCCATCGGCGAAATACAGCCCCTCCGGTCCGGCCGCGGCGAGCGACGCGTGTCTCTGGTGGGCGACCACGCCAATCACGTCAAACCACTCGGCTTCCGGCGTGTTGACGCGGGCGAGGATCCGCTTGCCGACCGGATTCTCGTTCGGAAACGCGATCGCCGCGACCTGGTCGTCGATGACGACCTGCTTTGGCATGTTCGTCTTGCGGTCGACGTGGTTGTCGACGTCAGAGAACGAACGGCCGGCGATGATCGGCGTCCGCATCGTTTCGAAGTAGCCAGGCTGCACGATGAACGTGTTCGCCTGCCGGAACTTCGTCTGGTCCGTCAGCGCCGTTTCGGTTCCCCATCGGGCGTTGACGAGCGCGCCGTCGAGCGGCAGCGGCGTCGCCGCAGAGACCGACACGACGCCGGGAATATTCTTGATGCGCTCGCGCAGTTGCTGATTGAACGCTTCACGCTGCCCTTCCTGCGGCGACCGCGCGAACTGCAGGAACGTCACGACGTGGTCAGGATCGAAACCGGGATTGACGTGCGTCAGCACGACCACGCTGCGGACCATCAGTCCGGCGCCGATCAGCAGCACGAACGACAACGCGACCTCGGCGACCACTACCACGCTTCGAAGCCGCCGACCCGAGCGCAATCCAGCCGATCGGCCGCCGACCGATCGCAGCACGTCCATCACATCCGCACGCGACGCGCGTAGCGCGGGGACGATGCCGCACAAGATCGAGGTCACCGCCCCAGTCGCGATCGCGAAGGTCAGCACGACCGGATCGATGTTGATGGCATCGAGGCGCGGCAGATCCTTCGGCCCGAGCGACATCAGCACGCGGATGCCGGCCTGCGCGAGGCCGATACCGAGCGCCGTTCCCCCCGCGGCGACGAGCATGCTCTCCGCGAGCATCTGGCGGATCAACTGCCAGCGGTTGCCGCCGATTGCCGCGCAGATCGCCAGCTCCCGGCTTCGACCCGACGCGCGGACGATGAGCAGGTTCGCGACGTTCGCGCAGGCGATCAACAGGACGAATGCGACAGCGCCCATCACCGACAGCAGCGCCGGGCGGACATCGCGCACCAGATCTTCCTGCATCGGGACGACGTGAAAGTACAGGCCAGCCGTCGTCGCGATCGGGAATCGATCGCGTTCGTCGGCGGCGAGGCGATCGAGTTGCGCCTGCGCCTGATCGAACGTGGCATTCGGTTTCAGGCGCGCGATGAGCCGCCATTGAACGTTGAATCGATTCGCCGTGTCGTAGTTGATGCGGGCCGCGGTCCACGCGTCCGGCGCGTGCTCGATGTTCGCCCGCGGTGCGAACAGGATTTCGAAGTCCGGCGCGAGCACGCCGACGATCTGCGCGCGGCCGTTCCCCAGATCGACCATGCGGTTGACGACCGCCGGATCGCCGCCGAAGCGGCGCTGCCACAAGCCGTACGAGATCACCGCGATCGTCGGCAGCCGCGGCGGCGCTGGCTGACCAGCTTGCGGCGGTCCTGCCTGCGGCGGTCCTGCCTGCGGTTGTGGGATTCCATCGTCGTCGATGAAGTCGCGCCCGACGATGATCCGCGCGCCGAGCACACGGAACAGATTGGTGGTCGCCGCGGCTACGAGAATCTGCTCCGGCTCTTCCTCGTTCGCGGAAATCGGCGCACGGCCGGCGGCGCTCAAGCCGGCGACGTCCTCGAAAACGTCTTTCGAGTGCTGCCGCACGTCGCGGTAGTCCGGCGACGAGAACGGCCAGTCGTTGACGTGCCGCGCCCGCAACTCGCCCCACACGACCGCGAGGCGCGAGCCATCAGCGTACGGCAGCGGCCGCAGCAGCACCGCATGCACGACACTGAAGATCGCCGTGCACGCGCCGATGCCGAGCGCGATCGTGAGAATCGCGATGGCGCTGAATCCAGGATGTTTGCGCAGACCGCGCGCCGCGAAGAGAACGTCTTTGAACATGGGACGTGTCCGTTTCTGGCATCGGACCGTCCCACGAGCGGACGGTCAGTGCGTCGGATCCGGTGAGACCCGAACGATCGCTTTTCCGAAATTACGGCCGTCGAGTAATCCTATGAATGCTTTCGGGGCATTCTCGAGACCCTCGGTGATGTCCTCGCGATATTTGATCCGTCCGGATCGCACGAGTGGTGCCACCTCCTGCACGAACGCCGGTGCGCGGTCGCCGTGGTCGGACACGATGAACCCCTGGACCTTCGCGCGCGCGACGAGCAGCGGCAGCCAGTTCGGTCCCGGTGTGGGGCTCTCGCGCGCGTTGTAATCGGCGATCAGGCCGCACAGCGGAATACGGGCGCCGCGATTCAACAACCGCATCACCGCATCGAGCACCTTGCCGCCCACGTTCTCGAAGTAAATGTCGATGCGATTGGGACAGGCCGCTTTCAGCGACGGATAAAAATCGGGCGACTTGTAATTGATGCACGCATCGAACCCAAGGTCATCGACGACGTAGCGGCACTTGTCCTCTGAACCGGCGACGCCGATCGCGCGGCAGCCGCGCGCCTTCGCCAACTGACCGACGACCGATCCGACGGCGCCAGATGCGGCGGCGACGACGACGGTCTCCCCGGCTTTCGGTTGGCCGATATCGACGAGGCCGACGAACGCCGTGAGCCCAGGCATCCCCAGCACGCCGATCGCCGTCGTCAGCGGCGCCGTACCGGGATCGAGTTTGCGCAGTTCTTTGCCGTTCGATATGCCGAGCGCTTGCCAGCCGTCGTAGCCGGCGACGAAGTCGCCGACAGCGAACGCCGGATTCCGCGACTCGACGACCTGGCTGACGGTGTGACCGCACATCACGTCGCCAACGTTGACCGGCGCCGCGTACGACGGCGCATCGCTCATCCGCCCCCGCATGTACGGATCGAGCGAGAGGTAGATCGTGCGGCGAAGCACGTCGCCGTCCGCCAGCGAGGGCGCCGGAGACTCGCTGACAGCGAAATTCGCCGGCGTCGGTTCACCGACCGGACGGCTCTTGAGCAGAACGCGTGTGTTGGTCATGGAGGTAGTCCCAGTTGTCGGCGGCGCGTTTCAGGATGCGATCGATGTCATCCGCAAGGAGATACCGTTTCTTCACGAGATCGGCCGCGGCGGCGCGGACCTTCGACAGGTACTCATCGCGCGACGTGTACCGTTCTTCGATCGAGACGCGCGGGTCGTGCACGCTCTCGCGGGCTGCTTTCGTCGCGGGAAATGGAATCGACGATCCGAGCAGTGAGACAAGATCGGTCGACGCGCCGCTCTTCGGATTGCGGAAGTTCCAGCCGGTGTACGTCGCCAACGGAACAGCGACGTCAGGCAGACGGATGCCGGCGATCTCGTTGCCGTCGGCGTCGACTTGTGGCACGAGCAATGGCAACGGCGCTCCCGCACCGGCGCCGCCCGCAATGAGCGGATTCGCCACGCGCGTGCCGCCAGACACGTGCTTCGGCGACTGAACGGTCGGAATCGCCGGAAATGCAATCTCCGTCGCCTTGACGAGCGATCGATCGCGCAGCATCGGATAGGCGCTCGGCGGCGGCGCGGTCCCATCCGTGATCCAGTTGTTCATCGCCAGCAGCAGCGCGCGCATCGTCCACCAGTAATCAACCGGGTTGTCGTGCTGCTGACCGTTGGCGATTGCCGGCGGAAAGCGGCTCGGCGCATGTTGTGTGCCGGCAAGAAAATAGATCCGGACGTTGTCCGGCGGCGTGATGTCGGCCGCACCGTCAGGCGTCGCGTGGATCAACGCCGCGACGCGGCCGGTGCCCCAGTACTCGACTGGCGTGTTCGTGTAGAAAATCTTCGGCTGGTGTGCGCGAGCGCGCGCGTGCGCCAGCAGACCGTCCTGCGCGCCGCTGACCGGATCTCGCTGCGCGGCATCCGAAAACGGAAACGCAGTCGCCGAGTACACGCCGAGCGTCGTCGGCGTCGACCAGCGTTCGTTGAAGGCGATTCGTGCGGCGCCGGCAATGTGTGGCATGACGCCGTCGAACACCTGACGATCGTGCTCGTCGGTGTTGAACCCTTCGTACAAGTAGTCGCGCAGGAAGCGGCCGCTTTGCGACGATCCGAACGCAATCGTGCGCTTCGCCGATGCGACCGCATCGGGTGCGAACTTCATCCACGCGCCGAAGTCGCGAAACGCCGCGAACCCGAGCGCGACGACCGGCGGCTGCGTCGCACGAAACGACAGCTCGTAGGTGTGGCCCGGTTCGAATCCACTGTCGAGCGTGACGGTGTGGCCGGCCAGCGTCCATCTGTCGCGCGGAATCGTGACGGGCGGAGCGAGCAGCGTGGCGCGATCCGTCAGCTGCGAATCGACGGCGCGTGCGTCGACTGGGTCGTACGATGCGAGATCGCTGATCGTCAATTCAGTGCTGCGCGTTGACGCGGTCGCCGATCCCCGAACGACGCCGAAGATCGGCGCCCCGCCCTCGGTCGCCGCCGGCACGTGGATTTTCATACCGTCACTGCGGGTCACGTCGAATTCCCACCCGACCCAGGCCACGATAAATCCGTGTCGCATGAGAAACGCGTCGCCGAGATCGGCCGGGGTCACCGGGTCGTTGTTGCCGCCGGCGCGATTGAATCCGCTGAGGGCCGGCTTGCCGCCGCGATTCAGTACGTCGATAAGCGCGGTGCCGTTGCCGCGGGTCGCGTCCTTCGGCCGCAGGATGTACATGTCGGCCGAGAACTCGACGCGTCCCTGAGCATTGCGCGGCGCTTTGTCGACATCGACGATGACGCGGTTGTGAGGATCTTTCGGATCGACGGCGAAGTGCGCCGTGCCGATGATTTTTTCGTATCCGGAGTCGCCCACGTCGGTCCGCGTCTTGATCTCGACGCGCGTCAGCTCGGCGTGCGCGGGGGCGGTGACAAAGAAAAACGCGGTCAGTGCGAGGACGGCGGCTTTCATGCGCCGCATCCTAGCACCGACCGCGCTCAGCGCTATCAGCTATATCGGCTAACAGCTATCAGTGCACGACCGTCTCGCTCCAATCGATATTGCGGTCCCGCCAGTCGTCCTCGAGGATCGCCCAGAGTGTCTGGTCGAGGTACTCCCCGTTGCGCAAGAAGGACTTCCGGAGTACTCCCTCTTGCACTGCTCCGACTTTTCGCAGCGCGCCGTTGCCCCGCCCGTTACGGACGGCAGCGCGTGCTTCGAGCCGGTGGACGCCAACCGTGTCGAATGCAAAGCCCAGGACGAGTTCCGAACCCTCGGCGAACACGCCGGTGCCCCAGAACTCTGATCCGATTGCGAAGCCCCATTCCGCCGTCGCGAAGTCGGACTCGAGCTGCCGCAACTGGAAGATGCCAATTGCGGTGTCGTCACCGCCCACCGTCACGGCGAAGCAGGCGTATGTGCCGGCCGCGCGCTGACGAAGTGTCCAGGCGATGAAGCGCTCGAACCCGTCGACCGTGCTCGGTGGCGGCGATATGAAGCGCGCCACCTCCTCGGTCGTGAGCATCGCGAACAACGAAGATGCATCCGACGTGCGCAGCTCGCGCAACGTCACGCGAGTGCCACACAGGACCGGCAGCCCGAGCTGCCAATCACTGGAGATGACCTCGGTCGTCGGAGTCACGACTTGCGTGTCGAGCTCGGGACGATAAGGCATTTTCTCCATGGCTAGTTGCTCCCTCCGGTCGCCGGAGGTGCCGGCATCGACGTCGTGCCGAGCGTCCGCAGCAGATTGAATACCTGCTCGTCGGTCAGCCCAGACAGGATATCCGCCCATCTGACGCGCTGGACCGTTCCGTTCGCGCCATACCACGTCACATCGCCACCAACCGAGGTGCCCCAGACGATGTTGCCGTCATCGTCGGTGCCCCACACGATGTTGCCATCGTCGTCAGTGCCCCAGACGATGTTGCCGTCGTCGTCGGTGCCCCACACGATGTTGTCGTCATCGTCGCTGGTGCCCCAGACGATGTTTTCGTCGTCACAACCGCTCGAACTGCACGCGGTGCCCCACACGATGTTGTCGTCGTCATCGGCGGTGCCCCAGACGATGTTGCTGTCGTCCTCGGTGCCCCACACGATGTTCTCGCAATCATCGCCGCCGCAGTCGGTGCCCCAGACGATGTTGTCGTCGTCGTCGGTGCCCCAGACGATGTTGCCGTCGTCATCGGTACCCCAGACGATGTTGCCGTCGTCATCGGTGCCCCAGACGATGTTGCTGTCGTCGTCGGTGCCCCAGACGATGTTCTCGCAATCGTCGCTGCCGCACGAAGTGCCCCAGACGATGTTGCTGTCGTCATCGAGCTTGCGCACGCCCCACGTCGTCCCGACGCGGAAGGCGTTCGCGGTCGGCGTGATCATTCCGCGGGCGATGAGGTTGTTCCCCCACAGGATGTGCTTGCTCCACATCGCCTGCACCGGGATCGGCTGACCCGGCTGCGCGGTGGCGAAGAACTGCGCGAGGCGGACGGCTCCGAGCGTGTTCAGGAAGCCGGCGCCTTGCTGCAGTCCGTTGTAGGCAGAATATTTCTGCGCGGTGTACTCCAGAATCGCCTTCGCCATATTCGGCGTCAGCGCCGGGTTGGCCTGCATCATCAACGCGATCGTGCCCGTGACGACCGGCGCGGCCATGCTCGTGCCGCTCAGCGTCAGGTACGGCAGGGTCGACGTCGAGACGCTGCCGGCGACGAGAGCGTTGGCGCGCGTCGTATACAACGTGCTGAATGGAGACGCGAGCGAAATCGTCCCTGCGCCGGGCGCGACGAGATCGGGCTTCGCACTCCAGTCCTTGTAGGTCGGACCGCGCGAGCTGAAGGTGGCGATCGTGTCATCGGCGCGATCGGGCGTACCGCCGGTGCTCGAGGCGCCGACCGTGATCACCCAGGGCGCGTTCCCCGGTGCGGTGATCCCGCCGTACTGCTCTTGCCCCGCCGCGTTCTTCCCGTTGTTGCCCGCGGCGACGACGACCGCAACGCCCTCATCGACGACACGCTTGGCGGCGAGCGTCAGCGGATCGGTCCAATACGATTCGACGATCCCCGCGCCGACCGAGGCGTTGACGACGCGGATGTTGTAGGCCGCGTGGTTCTGCACAATCCAGTCGAACGCCGCGATGATGTTGCTGATCGTGCCGGCGCCGCTCGCGTCGAGCACCTTCAGTGCGATCAGGCTCGCATCAGGCGCGATGCCGGCCTTCTGCCCATACGAGTCGTAGCCGTTGCCGGCAATGATGCCGGCCACGTGCGTGCCGTGTCCGAGATCATCGTACGGATGCTGATCGCCGTTGACGAAGTTCACGAACGCGGCGACGCGCTGGTTGGCGTACGGGTAGAGCTGTCCGTTGCGAGGCGTCAGGTCGTCATGCCACGTCGCGATCCCCGAATCGATGATCGCGACGCCAACGCCCGCACCGGTCAGGCCGAGGCCCGCCTGAACGGGCCGCGCGCCGACGGTGAGCGCCGTGCGGAAGTTCTGCTTCGCGATCGGACGATCAAGGTCGATCTGGAAAACCGCAGGATGCGCAGCGAGGCGCTGGAGCAAGCTATTCGACACGGTGACGACGTGTCCGTTGATGATGCCGAGATAGCCGTGCCGCTTGGTCAGCAGCCGCTGAAATTCCGGCGGCAGCGTCGCGCCTGGCTGCAGGCTGATGATGACGCGCGACGAACCGGTCGGTCTGCGACCCACCCGCTTCGTCAGCTCGTGATCGAGCTTGGCGCGTTGAGCATACGCGTTTGGCGCTCCGCCCCTTAGGCCGGGCCCTCGCCGCGCATGTCGGCCTTGCGCCTGTGCTCCGGTTGCAAACGCAACCAGCAACAACAGGGCGATCCATCCGGGTCCTTTCGGGCCCCAGACGGCCTTCCGACGACGTTTATCAGTCTCATAAAGAGTCATGGCGTCAGTCACAGGAGCAAGTCGACAGCCAACTCTGGCGTTTCGATCACATTTCTTGTAAGTCATGGTGTACGTATCAGTTCGCCTTGGTGCTCCGATCTACCATCGTCGCCCACCACAGCATTGCAATGTGCCGTTGCGATACACGCAGTTACAACGAAAAGTCGTAACTGCAGTTAAAGCTATTAAACACAATGTTTTACTTGTTATGTTCCATATCGACACATCGCATGCGTCTGATCGAACAAAAGGAGCCATCGAGTCATGTCAGATCGTGCATCAACTGACGTGCTAAGGTGTGCGCATGACGATCTTTCGCGGGGCGGTACTCGCCGCCGTCATCGTGGCGCCACTCGCGTCGCAGTCCTCGTCACCGGCCTATCAGGAGCGAGATTTCCTGACGCGCGTGCGCCGACTGACCGTCGAAGGGCGACGCGCAGGAGAAGGCTATTGGTCGCCGGATGGCAAGCGTCTCGTGTTTCAGTCCGAGCGCGAACCGGGGAATCCGTTCTATCAGATCTACGTCCTCGACTTGACCACCGGAGACACGAAGCGCATTTCGACCGGTCTCGGCAAAACCACCTGCGCCTTCTTCCGGCCCGGCAGCGATGAGATCGAGTTCGCATCCACGCACGCGGATCCGAAGTCGAAGCAATACCAGGACGACGAGCTCGCGTTCCGCGCCTCGGGCAAAGAGCGCCGCTACTCGTGGGACTACGACACGGAAATGGACATCTACGCGTACAGCGAGAAGACCGGCGCGTTGAAGCGGTTGACGACGGCGAAGGGCTACGACGCCGAGGCGAGCTACTCCCCGGACGGACAGTGGATCGTGTTTACGTCGATACGCGACGCCTATAACCGTCCGTTATCCGAGAAAGAACAGAAGCAGCTCGAGACCGATCCGAGTTACTTCGCGGAGATCTACATCATGAAGGCCGACGGATCGGGTCAGAAGCGGTTGACGAACGTCGCCGGCTACGACGGTGGCCCCTTCTTCACGCCCGACGGCAAGCAGATCGTCTGGCGCCGCTTCGACGAATCGGGTCTGATTGCGAACGTGTGGCTGATGAACCTCGACGGAACGAACCAGCACCAGGTCACCGATTTCGGATCGATGAGCTGGGCGCCGTACATGCATCCGTCTGGGCAGTACATCATCTTCGCGTCGAACAAACTCGGATTCGAGAACTTCGAGCTGTTCATCGTGGATCCCGACGGCAAGAAGGAACCGGTTCGCGTGACGTACTCCGACGGCTTCGACGGCTTGCCGGTCCCCTCGCCCGACGGCACACAACTCGCGTGGACGTCGACGCGGTCCGGCGGATCGAACGGACAACTGTTCCTCGCGCAGTGGAATCACGCGAAGGCGCTCGAAGCGATCCGCAACGCGCCGCCCAGAAAACCGAGTGGAAAATCATGAGCACACGAAACACACGAAAGCACGGAACACACGAAATGAAACCCAAATGGTTCGTCGTGATGTTCGTGGCTTCGTGTCTTTCGTGCCTGACGGCCGGCAGAGCGTGGGCCCAATCTGACACGCGCACGATCGTCCAGACGCTCGCCTCCGATCGCCTCGAAGGGCGACTCGCCGGCTCGAATGGCGAACGCCTGGCCGCCGACTTCATCGTCGGCGAACTGAAGGCGATTGGCGCGAAGCCGCTGCCCGGACAATCCGATTTCCGGTTGCCGTTCGACTTCACATCCGGCACGAAGGACGGCGGATCGAAGGTCGAGATCATGTCTGCGCCGAACGCGGGCTTCATCAGCAATAACGTCCGCGCGCTGTCGTTCTCCGACAACGGCGACGTGACCGGCGACGTCGTCTTTGCCGGCTACGGCATCGTCGTTCCCGAATCGCAGGATTTCGGCTATGACAGCTACGCGACGCTCGACGTGAAAGACAAAGTCGTCGTCGTGCTGCGGTACTTCCCGGAGGATGCGGATCAGAAAACAAAAGGGATCCTCGCGCGCTACGCCGACCTCCGGTACAAAGCGATGGCGGCGCGGCAGCATGGTGCGAAGGCGATCATCGTGGTGACGGGACCGAATTCGCCGAATGCCGGCGAACTTGCACCGATGACGTTCGACACGGCGCTCGCCGGTTCGGGCATCGTCGCGGTCACGGTGACCGCGACGGTCGCGAACGCGCTCTTTCAAGGAGCCGAGAAATCGCTCGCCGAGGGACAAAAGGCACTCGATTCGGGCAATCCGCACGCGGCCGGCTTCGCGCTGAAAACGAGGGTGACGGTGCACGCCGCGGTCATCCGAGAAAAACAAACCGCGCACAACATCGTGGGCTACTTGCCGGCAACGAATGGTGTCAACGGCGTGCCGAAGCCGTGGGTGGCGCTCGGCGCGCATTACGATCATCTCGGCCGCGGCGAGGCGGGCAACACGCTCGCCGACAAAGCCGACACGAACAACGTGCATCACGGTGCGGACGACAACGCGTCGGGGACGGCGGCGGTCCTCTCGATCGCGGCGAAGCTCGCAAAACAATCGCGGCATCGCAACATCCTCGTGTCGCTCTGGTCGGCCGAAGAAGAAGGGCTGATCGGCTCGACGGCGTTCGCCACGAAACCGCCCGTTCCGCTCGATCAGCTCGAAGCGTACTTGAACTTCGACATGGTCGGCCGGATGCAGGACAACAAGCTGACGATTCAGGCGACGGGGACCAGTCCCGCGTGGGCGAAGCTGATCGAGCAGACGAACATCCAGGCCGGATTCGACCTCGCGCTGCAAGCGGATCCGTATCAGCCGACCGATGTCGCCACGTTCAACTCGGCGAGCGTGCCATCGCTGGCGTTCTTCACCGGCACCCACGTCGACTATCACAAGCCGAGCGATACCGCAGACAAGATCGATTACGACGATCTGAATCGCATCGTCGATTTCGCGACGTCGATCGCAAAGCGCCTCTCCGACGCCACCGAGGTCCCGCAGTTCACGAAGGTGGAGCAACAGACCCAGGGCGGCGGCGGTCGTGCGGGCGTGCGCGTGTTCACGGGCACGATCCCGGACTACTCCACCGAGGTCAAAGGCCTCCTCTTGAGCGGCGTCATCGGCGGCGGTCCCGCCGAACAGGCCGGCCTGCAGAAGGGCGACGTCATCGTCGAGATCGCCGGTCAGACGATCGCCAACATCTACGACTACACCTACGCACTCGACGTGTTGAAGATCGGTCAGCCGGCGAAGGTCGTCTATTTGCGTAATGGTGAGCGTAAAGAAACACTGCTCACCCCGGCGGCACGAAAATAGAAAGGCCTCCTCCCAGAGGAGGTTTCATGGCTCGTCCACTTCGTCAGTTGGCTGCAACCGCGGTCGCGTTTGCAGCATTCGGTGTTCTCTCCTTCGCCCAGACGCGCGGTACACCAGAGCGGTTCACGGCCATGGCTGTCAACATGGACCGCGGTGGGGCCGGCACGGTGGAAATCGTCGTCAACCGATGGTCGAGCGACAGCGAACGGAACAAGCTCGTCGGTGTCGCACTCGACAAAGGCCCGGAGAAGCTGCTGGACACGCTGCAGGGGATGCAGAAGGTCGGCTACATCCGGACGCCCGACAGCATCGGGTGGGATCTGCACTACGCGCACCACAGTCCGCTGCCCGAGGGCGGCGAACGGGTGGTGATTGCCACGGATCGTCCGATTGGTTTCTGGGAGGCGGCGAACCAGCCGCGTTCGATCGACTACCCATTCACCGTCATCGAACTCCAGTTGAACCGTGACGGCGAAGGCCAAGGCACCATGTCGTTCGCGACAAAGGTGATTGCCGACAAGGAGAACAAGATCATCACGCTCGAGAACTTCGGCACGAGCAAGATCCTCCTGCAGAGCGTCAAGCGCGAGAAGATGTCGCACTAACGCTCGCGTCGAACCTCACGAGGCAGCTTGTCGTCACGGAATCCGAGAAAGGATGCGTGACGCAGGCTGCCGTCACGCGTCCACTCAGTGAACGCGATTTCGACCACGACCTGCGGCGTTACCCACACGAGCGCCGTCATCTCCTCAGCGGTGATGCCCTCGCCCCAGTGACTGGATTTGCTGGTCGGCAGATTTGCAAACGGGCATCGTCGACGCACGAACCGCTCCAACCGCTCGAAGACCCGTGCACGCGACGCGGGCGTGAACCCGCTGCGGACCTTCCCGGCCGACAATAACTTCTTGCCGTCGTAGTAGCCGACGACGAGCGAATCGAACTGTGTCGCGTTCGGCTTGTATCCACCGACGACGAATTCCTGATGCTGCGCGAAACGCACCTTCACCCACGCGTCGCTGCGCCGTCCGGACTCGTAGAGCGATCGACGACGCTTCGCCACGATACCTTCGAGCTGCAGTCGCCTCACGGCATCGACGATGTCGTCCGGGGTGCCCGGCAACGGATCGGACAGCAGCAGGGCCGATCCGCCGACGAGGTCGCGCAACAGCGCGCGGCGCTCGTCCAGCGGCGTTTTCAGCAGATCGCGGCCATTCACATGCAGCAGATCGAACGCGTAGAAAACGATCGCGAGACCTTCGGTCGCCCAGTGGTGGAGCGCCTGAAACGACGGCCGGCCGCTCGCGTCGACAGCCACCACTTCCCCGTCGATCAGCGCTGTTTTCGCGTCGAGTTGCGCGGCCGCCTGCGCAACCTGCCGGAACTGCTCGGTGACGTCTTTGAGATTCCTCGACGCCAGCGTGACGGAGGGGCCGTTCTTGACGATCTGAGTCCGGTAGCCGTCCCATTTCACTTCGTAGGACCACTCCGCCCCACGCGGCGGTTCCCCTGATGGCACCGCCATCATCGGCTTGACCGGTTTCACGCGCACGCTCGAATTATGGTGCGAAAATCGAATGGTGCTGCTCCCTGCGCTGATCATCGCGCTCGGCGGATGGCGCGAGCCCCTTGTCCTTGCCGACGTCCTCGGCGACGACGGCGTCGCGCTTCGCGAACGGACGATCGCATTTCTCATCGATCGCCTGCGCACACCGCACTTCGAACCGACCAACCGTCTTCGCTACTGGCTCGGATACGCTGACGATCGTCAAGCGCAAGCGTACGACGCCCGCGAGACGTCGCTCCCCAATCGAGCGGACCAGCTGACGGCGCGCATGCGAGCGTTCACCGCGACACAACAAGCGGCCTTGCTGACCCATCAGTTCGCGTTAGAGGATCCCGCCGACTGGGTCGACGAAGCGCGGACGCTCGGCGGCGACATGCAATTTCTCACGCGGTACATCGATCATCTCGACCAGGGCGGCACAGACCGGCTCCGCGATGTCGCGTGGCACGAGCGGCTATGGCTTGCTCGGATCGACCCGTCGCAGCGCGACGAGATCGCGTTGCGTTTCGCGCGCGAGCGGCCGCAGGACTCGTTCGACGCGGCATGGGCCGGCACGTTCGACGACGACAGTGTCGCGCTGCCCGAAGGCACACTGACATCGATTGACGCCGTCCACACCGACTTGCGGCGCTCGCGGCCGCAGGCGTGGACCATCCTGCTGGTGTGGGACGTGCGGTGCCAGACGTGTCTTGCGGACCTCGTCCGGTTCGCCGCACTCGCGCGCGAGTTTCCGGAGCAGGTGCTGACGATCACGGCCGACGATGACAGCGAAGCCGTCCGTCTCTGGCTTGCCGACCATAGTCTGACCGTGCCGGTCGGACTCGTTGATCGTTCGGTCGTGGAGCAACTGCGCGCAGTCCCGGGGTCGAAGTTCGTCATCTCGCCGCGCGGCATGTCGACGCGGCTGCGCGGCGAGCGATGGGAGGAAGACGCCCGCCACGCACTCCAGGCCCCCTCGGCACCGCAGGCACCTCGAGCACCTTAGGCACCTTAGGCACCTTAGGCACCTTAGGCACCCTATGATGTTGGGCTATGCCGCCACGTAAAAAGCCGGTCCGTCGAAAGAAGATCGCCCCCTCGTCTGTCGGATTAACCGCTGCGGAAACACGCAACGTCTCGAGTGGTGACGTGGAGACGCTCGCCGCACAGATCGACGCGGACGGCGGCGCGGTGCTCGGCAAGTACAACGACCCGTTTGGCGGGACACCGCTGCTGCTGGCCGCGCTGCCCGTCGACAAGGTGGAGCCGACGCCGTATCAGCGCGATCCGTCCGATACGCACGTCAAACGATTGATGGGCGTCATCGAAACGATCGGCCGTTTCCTCGATCCCATCATCGCGATGCGCGATGACGGGCAGTACTTCACCCCGAACG
>Ga0070741_10012250_pt1 | contig 15563 bp, 17 predicted proteins | sample Coa_R1_4_FD_66440 | JGI IMG/M metagenome (GOLD analysis project Ga0070741, IMG submission 66440) | Surface soil microbial communities from Centralia Pennsylvania, which are recovering from an underground coalmine fire - Coalmine... | ecosystem: Environmental > Terrestrial > Soil > Unclassified ... | reverse complement strand
GGCTTCGGCGACCACACCGGCGGCCACGTCGGCCAGGCCCGGCGCCGAGCGCGCCGCCGCCCCGCCCAGCGGAGCGGAGTTGGCCACCGCCGGGAGGAAGGCCGCCCCTACGAAACCCACGACGAGAAAACCGAGAATCCGGCGCAAGGCGGCCCTCCCCGAAGACGGCGGGACCGCTCCCCTGGCGGTCCGGCGCGATCCACGCTAACCGACCCTTTACCCGTTTCCGCCCCGCGGTTCTCAGCCGACCTTCGAACTGCGGTTCAGCCGGTCGGAACCGGCGCCGCCGCGGCCTGCGACGCCAAGCCGTCGGCCCGGCGCTCGGCTGTCTCGACCCGGTTGCGCCCCGCCCGCTTGGCCCGGTAGAGGGCCCGGTCGGCGGCAGCCATGAGCTCGGCCAGGTCGACGCCGGCCGGCGCGGCGGCCAGTCCGATCGAGGCCGTGACGCCCAGCCCCGGGTCGGTGAAGGTCAGGGCCTCGATCCCGAGCCGGATCCGCTCGGCGGTGGCCAGGGCGTCCCGGGGGTCGACGCAGAACAGCAGGGCGCAGAACTCGTCGCCGCCGAACCGGCCCACGACGTCGCTGCTGCGGACGGAGCCGACGATCGTCGCCGCCGTCCGGGCGATGACGTCGTCGCCGGCCAGGTGCCCGAAGACGTCGTTGACGGCCTTGAAGTGGTCGATGTCGACGACGATCACGGCGACGAGCTGCTGCTCCTGACGGCGGGTGTGGGCCAGCGCCGAGCCGGCCGCCGCCCGCCACGCCTCAGAATTGAAGACGCCGGTCTTGGCGTCGTGGCGGGCCTCGTCGCGCAGCGGCTCGTGGAGCATCCCCCGCTGCAGCAGCAGGTAGATCGGCCCGGCGAGGAGCAGGAAGCCCGCCCAGTAGGCGTAGACGACGGCGGTCAGGGCGCCGGAGACGAGCACCGCCGCCTCCACGCCGTAGAACGCCGGGCTGGCCAGCTGGGCCCGGAGGTAGCGCTCGTCGTCGATGCGGTTGAGGCGGGAGATGGCGAAGAACGCCGCGGCCTCAACGGCGAGGAACACGGCCATGGCGGCGGCGACCCCGGCGAAGACCCGCCCGGAGCCGGACGGGCCGAGCGGCCCGCCGGCGACGCGCTGGAAGACGGCCGTGGCCGCCGCCGCGGCCAGCGTCACGATGGCCCACGAGCCGATCCACTTCCAGCGGGTGATCCGGATGCCGCGGGCCCGGGCGTGGACGTAGACGGCCGCCGCCACCCAGCCGGCCAGCCCCGCCGGCAGCAGCAGCGCCGCCGCCAGCGGCCAGGCCGACAGCCCCTTGTGGATCCGCTGCTGCTGGACGCGCCCGCCCTCGGCCAGCCGGCCGAGCTCCACCACGGTCATGCCGGCGGCGGCCAGGGCCATGGCCGCCCCGATCGCCCCGGCCCCGAACGACCGGGCGGCAGCCGCCGCCAGGCTCACGGCCACGGCGGCGACGACGAGGGCGGCGCTGTAGAGCCGGGCCGGCACCGGCGTCGCCCACCAGGCCGCCCATTCGCCGGGAATCGGGGCGTCGACGGCGAACCGGCCGCCGGCGGCCGGTGGCGCGGCTGGCGCTCTGTGGTCCAACGTCGGCAACCCCTGGCCCCCTGTACGTCTTTCCCGTATCCATCGGCCGGGCCGGGGCCGTCCTGAGTCCCCGCGGCCCCTTTCGGCCGGCTTGGGGAGCCGGTTGGGCCGGAGTTGAGACTCCGATCTCTGGGTAGCGGACGGAGCGTCAGCATCCACCGACACGACAAGGAGAGGGCCGATGCGCCGATCCGTCCTGGTTGTGGCGACCGCGGCGTTGACCGCGGCGCTGGCGTCACCGGCCTGGGCCGCCGGCCACGACCCCCGCTACCGGCACCACGACCGGTACCGGGGCGACTACTACGACTACCCCGACCATCACGAGCCCTACTGGGAGGACGGGCCCTACGACGGCTACTACGACTGCTATCGCCGGCCCGACTCCCACGGCAATCCGCAGACGTGGTGCGACCACTACTGGGGGCGCCGGCCCTGAGTCCGCCCGGAGTCGGGCATCATGGATCCGGTGGGTGACCGGGACGGCGCGCTACCTTTCACGCCCGATGGCCCAGGACCCGGACCCCACCGTCGAGCTCACCACCGCCCGGGGGGTGACCCGGACGCTCGACGACTGGACGACGACGTTCCACCTGGCCCTCACCGTCCTCCCGGGGCGGCCGGAGGCGTCGGTGTTCGTCCGGATCGGCCGGCGGATCGCCGACGTCCTGGGCGGGTCGGACTGCCGGCCGGCGTTCCTCATCGTCGGCAACGAGCGGGCCGCCCGCCGGGTGCTGGGCACGACGATCGACGAGTACCTCACGTTCCTCGATCCCGAGGGCGCCTTCGTCAAGGCCGCCGGACTCGCCCGGCTGCCGGCCTTCGTCCACATCCGGGTCGACGGTTCCCTGGCCGGCGCCGCCGAGGGCTGGGCCCCCGACGCCTGGAACGACGCGGTCGAGCGCCTGGCCAAGGAGATGGCCTGGACCCGCCCGCTGATCCCCGCCCCCGGCGACCCGGCGCCCTTCGCCGGCTGGGGCACCTGAGGGCCCTCCGGCCCGTCCGGACGAAAATTCCAAGCGGCGGAGCGCGCCGGTGCGCCAGGCTGTTCGGCCGTGGACGCCGACCAGGGGGCGACGAGGACCGCCGCCCGGCAATGGGGTGCCCTGAGCCGGGCGCAGGCGGTCAAGGCGGGCCTGACGCCGCATCAGATCGCCTACCGGCTCGAGACCGGGCGGTGGCGCCCGGCCGCCCGGGAGGTCTACGTGGTCGCCGGCGCCCCCGATTGCCGGGAACAGAAGGTGATGATCGCCTGCCTGGCCGGCCCGCCGGGCACGACGGCGTCGCACCTCACGGCCGCCGCCCTCTTCGGGCTGGCCCGCTTCCCGGCCGTACCGCAGGTCACGATCGCCCCGAAGGCCAGCGGCCGGTTCCAGGGCGCCGACGTGTTCCGCGGCCGGTTCGGGCCCGGGGAGACGTGCATCCGGCGTCGGATCCCCTGCACCACCCCGACGCGCACGATCGTCGACTGCGCCGCCGCCGGCCTGGCCGACGGCGAGTTCCTCTGGGACCTTGTCGACAGCGCGCTGTGCCGGAAGCTGATGCAGCCGTCCCGCCTCCTCCGGGCCGGCGGGCGGGCCTGGGCGGCGGCCCGGGGTCCGCGCCGGGCCCGCCTGGAGCGCCTCGAACGGACGCTCGACGTCTGGCGTTCCGGGGCGCCGGCCGGGAGCCCGCCCGAAGCCCGGCTCCAGCGCAAGCTGGCCGAGTGGGGGTATCCGCCGGCCGACCGGCAGGTGGAGGTCTTCGACGGGAGCGGCAAGCTCGTGGCCCGGGCCGACGTCGGGATCCGGGCCTGGAAGGTCCTCTTCGAGTACGACAGCGACGAGCACCACGGCCCGAGATGCTGGTTGGCCGACGATGACCGGAAGGACAGCATCGAAGCCCTGGGATACCGGCTGGTGCCCGTCGACCGGTTCGACCTGCGCCCGTCGAGCACCCGCCTGCGGGACCTGCTCGAGACCCTGTCACTGCCGCGCTCGGTCGGAATTATTCCGACGGAGCGCGGTAGTGAGCCCCGGCGACCCGCCGCCTGACGGGTTCAGCCGCCGCCGCTGACCCCTTCGATGATCCCGCCCCGGGTCATCGCTTCCACGTCGAGCGCCTTGTCGACCTGAGCCTCGCTCAGCAGGCCGCGCTCCAGCACCACCTCGCGGGCCGTCTTCCCCTCTTTCATCGCCTGCTTGGACACCTCGGCGGTCTTGTCGTACCCGATCAGGGGGACGAGCGCCGTCACGATCGGCAGCGAGAGCTCGGCGTTGCGCCGGCAGCGCTCCTCGTCGGCGGTGATGCCGGTCACGCAGGTGCGGGCGAACGTGCCCGACACCGCCGCCAGCAGGCGGATCGACTCCAAGAGGTTCCGGGCCATGACCGGGAGCATGACGTTGAGCTCCAGGTTCCCGGCCGAGCCGCCGAAGGCGACGGCGGCGTCGTTGCCGACGACCTGGGCGCAGACCTGGCAGACGGCCTCGGCGGCCACGGGGTTGACCTTGCCGGGCATGATCGACGACCCGGGCTGGAGGTCGGGGAGGCGGATCTCGGCCAGGCCCGTCCGGGGGCCCGACGACAGCCAGCGGATGTCGTTGCTGATCTTGTAGAGCGAGACGGCGATCGTCCGCAGGGCGCCGGACGCCTCGACGAGGGCGTCCCGGGCTCCCTGGGCCTCGAAGTGGTTCCGGGCCTCCCGGAGGTCGGTGAGCCCCGGGTTGCGCTCCTTCAGCAGCTCGATGACCGACGGGGCGAAGTCGGGCGGGGCGTTGATGCCGGTGCCGACGGCGGTGCCGCCCAGCGGCAGCTCGGCCAGCCGGGGGTAGACGGCCTCCAGCCGCTCGATCCCGTTGCGGATCTGGGCCGCCCAGCCGCCGAACTCCTGGCCCAGCGTCACCGGCGTGGCGTCCATGAGGTGCGTCCGGCCCGACTTCACCACCCGGGCGAACTCGGCCGCCTTCGCCTCCAGCGCCTCGGCCAGCCCGGCCAGCGCCGGCACCAGCTCCTCCCGGCAGGCGGCGTAGGCCCCGAGGTGGATGGCGGACGGGAACACGTCGTTGGAGCTCTGCGAGGCGTTGACGTGGTCGTTGGGGTGGACCCGCTTCGAACCCTTCGACTCGCCCAGCAGCTCCGAGGCCCGGTTGGCGATGACCTCGTTGGTGTTCATGTTCGACGAGGTCCCCGATCCGGTCTGGTAGACGTCGACGGGGAACTGGTCGTCGAGCGCTCCTCCGGAGACCTCACCGGCCGCCTCCTGGATGGCCTTGGACCGCTCGGGGTCCACGACGCCGAGGCGCTCGTTGACCGCCGCCGCCGCCTGCTTGATCGAAGCCAGCGCCCAGATCATGCGGCGCTCCAGCCGCAGGCCGGAGATCGGGAAGTTGTCGACCGCCCGCTGGGTCTGCGCCCCCCAGTACGCCTCGTCGGGGACGGAGACGTCCCCCATCGAGTCCTTCTCGATCCGTGCCATGCCCGCCGATCCTCCTGCTGCCGACGCCTCTGCGTGGGCAGGGTATCGGCCCGCCCGCGGTGCTCTCCGCTCCGGGGGGCGCGACGATGTCGGCCATGGGCCGCTTACCGTCCGCCCTCGCCGGCGGCGCCGCCGCCGCCGTGCTCGCCGCCGTCGCCGTGGCGCCGGCGCTCGCCCTGCCCCCCACGACGACCACGACGACGACCACCACCACCCACTACCAGCGCCCGTCGGTCGACGTCCCGTCGGTGTCGCCGAGCACGATCGACAACCGCCGCAACTGCGGGCACTCGGCGACGGCCACCGTCTCGACCGGAACCCACGGCAAGGTCCACACGGTGACGTTCCGCGTCCAGGTCGCCGGGCGGACGGAGACCCTGTCGGCCGGCGGGTCGGGCAGCCGCTGGCAGGCGGTGCTGAACGGCGAGTCGTTCGGATACGACCACGGCTCCGGCACGGTGTGGGCCGACGCCAGCGGCCCGGGCGGCACGGCCCGGTCCGGCTCGACGAACTTCACCGTCGCCGACTGCCCCGCCTGAGCCGGGGGCGCCCTCGCTACCATCCCATCCGTGCTGGAGCCCGCCGCCGAACCCGCCGAGATCCGCCTCACCGCCTTCTCCCACGGCGCCGGCTGCGCCTGCAAGCTGTCGCCGGCCGAGCTGCGCACCGTCCTCGGCCTCGTGCGGGGGCTCGACCCGCCGGCCGACCCGAACCTCCTCGTGGGGCTCGACACCGCCGACGACGCCGCCGTCTACCGGCTGCGCGACGACCTGGCCATCGTCTTCACCGCCGACTTCTTCACCCCCATCGTCGACGACCCCTACGACTTCGGGCGGGTCGCGGCCACCAACGCCCTCTCCGACGTCTACGCCATGGGCGCCACGCCGGTCATGGCCCTCAATCTGGTGGCCTGGCCCCGGGAGGGCCTGCCCTTCGAGCTGCTGGCCCGGACGCTCGACGGCGGCGCCGCCGCCGTCCGCGGCGCCGGCGCCCTCGTCGTCGGCGGCCACTCCATCGACGACCCGGAACCGAAGTACGGGCTGGCGGTGGTCGGCACGGTCGACCCCCGGGCGGTGCTGACCAACGCCGGGGCCAGGCCCGGCGACGCCCTCGTCCTCACCAAGCCGCTGGGGCTCGGGGTGATCTCCACCTCCCTCAAGCGGGGGCAGGCGCCGCCGGCCCTGCTCGACGAGGCCGTCCGGCTCATGACCACGCTCAACGAGGGCGGGCGCGACGCCGCCCTCGAGGTCGGGGTGAACGCCGCCACCGACGTCACCGGCTTCGGGCTGCTCGGCCACTTGCGGGAGATGCTGGTGGCCTCGGGCCTGGCCGCCCGGGTCGACCCGAGCCGGGTGCCGGTCATCGACGGCGTCCGGGAGCTGCTGGCGGCCGGGATGGTGGCCGGCGGCACGCAGCGCAACCACGCCTTCGTCGATCCCGACGTCGACTGGGCCGGGCTGCCCCTCGACGAGCAGCTGCTGCTGGCCGACGCCCAGACCTCCGGCGGCCTGCTGCTGGCGGTCGACCCCGGCCGGGCCGGGGCCCTCGTCGCCGCCCTCGGCCGGCGCGGTACGCCGGCCGCGGCGGTCATCGGCCACACCGTCGAGGGCACGCCGGGGCGCATCGGGATCCGCTGACCGGCCCGGCGGCGATTACAACGCCACGACCGGCGGGTACACCCCCCGCATCGGCGGAGGAGGTATGACGGTGGCCACGACCGGCGGATCCAAGCGAGCGAGCACCACCCGGAGCCGGAGAACCGGTTCGGGCACCGATTCGACGAACGGGTCCGGCACCGGTTCGACCGCCGCCAGGCGGCGCCGGACGGGCGCCCGGACCGTGTCGGCCTCCATCGGCGAGCCGACGGCGACCGCCCCGATCGGCGACCGCCCGGCGACCGTCCCGGCCGACGACGACGTCCTGGCCGCGGCCAATGCCCGCCGGGCGCTCAGCCCTGACATGCCCCGGGTGGCGTGGCTGCGGACCCAGCTGCAGCAGATGGAGGCCCGGCAGCGGGAGCGCCTCGTCAAGACGGCGCAGCTGACGGTGATCGCCATCGTCTTCATCACCTTCGTGATCCAGAACTCCCGGCCGGTGAACGTGCACTTCCTGCTGTTCTCGCTCGACATCCGGCTGATCTGGGTGATCTTCGGCTGCGGCGTCCTCGGCGGGGTGGCCGGCTACCTGATCGGCCGGCCCGACAAGAGCCTCCGGGCGCTACTGCCCCAGCGGGAGAAGAAGCCCCGGCCGGCGGCCGCCCGGACCCGCTCGGCGGCGGCCAAGCGCTAGGACGGCGACGGCCGGGAGCCCACGGCGACGTCGGGCACCGGTTCCGACGGCCGTTCCCCGGCCAGCACCAGCGCCAGCCAGGCCATGGCGTCCTGCACGCCCTCCACGGCGACCTGGTGGCCCACCGGGTATTCGCGGTAGACGACCGGCACGCCCTCGGGGGCGAGCCGGGCCACGGCCCGGCGGCCGTACTCCACCGGGATCGTGGGGTCGGCGGTGCCGTGCTGGAGCAGGACGGGCGGCGCGGCGGTGAAGTCGTACGCGACGTCGTCCCGTTCGGCGAGAAACCCGCTCATCCCCAGGATGCCCGCCGGACGCGGCCGGCCGGACCGCCGCAGCCCGAGCGCCAGTGCCAGGCCGCAGCCCTGGGAGAAGCCGGCCACGATCGCCTCCCGCCGCGAGAAGCGGTACTCGGCGCAGGCCGAGTCGAGCACCTCGTCGAGGACATCGACGGAGGCGGCGAACTGCGGCCCACCCCGGGGGATCCCCTCGGTCTCGTACCACTGCCAGCCCGACAGGAACGGCAACGGCGCCCGGGGGAGGACGGCGAGGAAGCGGCCCTCGGGGTCGAGGTGGGGGACGAGCGGCTCGAGGTCGTGCTCGTCGGCGCCCTTGCCGTGCACGAGCAGCAGCAGCCGGTCGGGCTCCTGCCGGCCCCGCACCACGTGGGTCACGAGGGGAACGGCCACGACCGGCACCCTACCCGTCCTGGATAATGGGCCCGATGGAGCCGCTCACCCCCGAAGAGCTGCGGGTCGTCGCCTGCCTGGTGGAGAAGCAGTTCACCACTCCCGACAGCTATCCCCTGACCGAGAACGCCGTCGTGGCCGCCTGCAACCAGCTGTCCAACCGGAACCCGGTGGTGGCCTACGACACGAGCACCGTGCGGGTCACGCTGACCGAGCTGCGCCAGCGGGGCCTGGCCCGGGTGATCCACACGCCGGGCGCCCGGGTGCCCAAGCACCGCCAGATACTCGACGACGCCCTGGGGCTCAGCCGGGCCGAGGTGTCGCTGCTGGCCGTGCTGGCCCTGCGGGGCCCGCAGACGGTGGGCGAGCTGCGCACCCGGACGGAGCGGATGCACGACTTCGCCTCGCTGTCGGAGGTGGAGGAGGTGCTGGAGGGCCTGGCCGCCCGGGACGAGCCGCTGGTGACCCGGCTGGAGCGACAGCCGGGCCAGAAGGAAGCCCGCTACGCCCAGCTCCTCGCCGGGCCGGTGGACGCCGCCGCCTTCCTCTCCGAGGAGCGCCCGGAGCGGCCCGACTCATCCGCCGCCCCGGCCCCACCCCGGCAGGACCGGGTGGCGGCCCTCGAGGCCCGGGTCGAGGCGCTGGAGGCCGAGCTGGCCATCCTCCGGGCCGAGCACCGGGAGCTCCGGGAGGAGCTCGGGCTCGGGCCCGTCGTCTCCCGCCCCGCCCCGGACGGCCCGGAGGAGAGAAGCCCAGGCGAGTGACGGGGGGCCGGCGGTCGTTCTGGGGCTGGGGGTTGGAGGAGTCGGCGCTCGCCGGCGACCGGCTCGACGGCCTCGGAACGCTGCTGGCCGGTCTGTTCGGGACGACGCCCGAGCGACGCCGGCCCGTCCCCGTCGAAGCGCTGCAGCTCCGGCCGCCGCGGGTCGCCCCGCCGGCGGCGCTGGCGCCGATCTGCGACGCCTCGACCTACGAGCGGGCCCGCCATGCCTACGGCCGCTCCTTCCGGGACGTCGTCCGGGGGTTCCGGGGCGAGTTCCCCCACCCCCCCGACCTCGTGGCCTTCCCGCGGACCGAGGCCGACGTGGCCGCCGTCCTCGACTGGGCGGCGTCGACCGGCACGGCCGTCGTGCCCTACGGCGGTGGATCCTCGGTCGTCGGCGGTGTGGAGTGCGACGCCGAGCGGACGGTCACCCTGGACCTCACCGGCCTCGGGGGGTCGTGGAGGTCGACGCCACCTCCCAGGCGGCCCGCATCCGGGCGGGGACGCTCGGGCCGGCCATCGAAGCGGGGCTCCGTCCGGCGGGGCTGGCGCTGCGCCACTACCCCCAGTCCTACGAGTTCTCGTCCCTCGGCGGCTGGATCGCCACCCGGTCGGCCGGGCACCACGCCACGCTCGCCACCCACATCGAGGACCGGGTGGAGTCGCTCCGGGTCGTCACGCCCCAGGGCCCCGTCGAGACCCGCCGGCTGCCGGCATCGGGGGCCGGCCCCGCCCCTGAACGGCTCTTCGCCGGGTCGGAGGGCACCCTCGGGGTGATCGTCGAGGCCTGGATGCGCCTCGTCCGCCGGCCCGTCCACCGGGCCACCTCCGCCGTCACCTTCGACTCCTTCGAAGCGGGCGTGGGCGCCGCCCGGGCCCTGGCCCAGTCCGGGCTCCATCCGGCCAACTGCCGGCTCCTCGACCGGGCCGAGGCCCGGTTCTCGGGGGCGGGCGACCGGCCCGTCCTCCTCGTGGGGTTCGAGTCGGCCGACTTCCCGGTGGACGGGCTCCTGGCCACGGCGCTGGAGTGCTGCGCCGACCACGGCGGGACGGCGGGTCGGGCCGCCGGCGACCCCGGCGGCCGCGACCGGGCGGCCGACGCCTGGCGGCGGGCGTTCTTCGACCTGCCCTACCTCCGGGACGGGCTCGTGGCCTTCGGGGCCATCGCCGAGACGTTCGAGACCGCCTGCACCTGGGACCGCCTCCCCGCCCTCCACGCCGCCGTGCGGACGGCGGTGCGCGACACCCTGGCCGCCGTCGGGGGCGAGGGCGGGCTGGTGGCCTGCCGGTTCACCCACGTGTATCCCGACGGGCCGGCGCCGTACTACACGGTGATTGCCCCCGGGCGGCCCGGAGCCGAGCTGGAGCAGTGGGCGGCGGTGAAGGCCGCCGCCTCCGCCGCCATCGACGCCGCCGGCGGGACGGCCACCCATCACCACGCCGTCGGCCGGGACCACCGGCCGGGCTACGACCGGGAGCGGCCGGAGCTCTTCGCCGCCGTCCTGCGGGCGGCCAAGACCGTGCTCGACCCGGCCGGCGTCCTCAACCCCGGTGTCGTCTTCGATCCGTGAGGCGACCCGACTGACCCCGGCGGGCAGCGCCGACGTACCCTGAGCATGTGGTCGTCGCCGCTGATCCCCATCCGACGTACCTGCCGATCGTGCTGTTGCTGGTGTTCACGCTGGGGATCACGACGTGGCTGGTGGTGGCGGTGGCGAAAGCAGGGGCGCCGGGCCCCGCCGACACGGCGGTGGCCTACGAGCACGCCTGGGACCGGCTCGACTTCTCCACCCTCTGGAACCTCTCGGGCCCGGGCCTGCGCGACGGGCGCACCCGGGACCAGTTCGTGCGGGACAAGGTCACCGCCTACCACGGCGAGAGCCGGGCCCTGGCCGGCCTGGTGCGGACGGTGGAGCCCGAGCGGGTCGACGTCAACGGCCCGGTGGCCCGCGTGCTCACGCGGCTCCGGCTGCACTCGGGCGAGACCCTGGTCGACGAGCTCCTCCTGGAGCGGGTGGGGCCGTCGTGGCAGGTGACGGCGTATCACCTGTCGTCCCGCGACCCCCGGAGCCGGATCGAGCCCGGAACCTGACGGTTCCGTCATGGGGCATACCTGTTTTGATACCTGTTTTTCGGGGCCGTCACCGCCTACCATGTGCGGCGCTGCCAGACGAGGGGGGCACGGAACTCAGGGAGGGTCGATGCGCCACTACCTCGTGGTGGCCAACCAGACGTTGAAGCAGCCAGAGCTGACCGAAAAGATCAGAGCCTGCAACGACGCCGGCCCGTGCGACTTCTTCCTCCTCGTGCCGGCGACGAGGGCCCACGGTCCCCTCCAGTGGACGCCGGCTGACGCCAACGCCGTGGCCCGGCGGCGGCTCAACGGCGCGCTGGAGCGGTTCCGGGCCTTCGGCGCCGATGTCGTCGGTGAAGTGGGCGACCCGAGCCCGGTGGTGGCGATCGGCGACGTCCTGCGCCGCCGCTCGTTCGACACCCTGATCCTCTCGACCTTGCCGGTCGGCCCGTCGCAGTGGCTCCGCCACGACGTTCCGACCCGCATCCAGCGGCTGTTCAACATCCCGGTCGAACTGGTCACGCCGCCACTAGATCTGACCGCCGCCGAAGCTATGGACAGTCCCGCGGTCATCCCCGCCGCCCCGGCACCTCAGGAGGCGGTGGCAACTCCGTGACGACCCTGGCGCCCCTTCCCGGGCGGAGCCCCGAACCGGACGACGAAGCAGACGGCGGCGGGGGCGGCGAGCACGACGTGGTGACGATCCCCGAGGACCCGGCGGTCTCCGCCGCGCCCGTCGTGGACGTCGATGCCGGTCCGCCCGTCGCCGCCACCCTCGACCTCACCGGCCGCCAGCCCAAGCCGCCGGGGAGCGACGTGGCCGGCCAAGCGACCTGGTTGTTCGGCCTGGCGCTGGCCCTCCTCACCGAGGGCACCTCGGAGGACGTCGTCGTGGCCGAGGTGCTGGCCGAGGCGGCCGGCCGGTCCCGGGCCATCGAAGGGGCCTACGGCCGGGCCGTGGCGCTGCTGAGCGAGTTCCCGGGCGACCCCGTCGTCCACCGCACGGTCGACCTGCTGGCCAAGGCGCTCCTCCGGAGCCGCCGCCCGGCGCGGGCGGCCGAGGAGGCGTGACCTACCGCCCCCGGGTCCTCTTCGTCTGCGAACGCGACGCCGGGGCGTCGCGGATGTGCGCCGCCTACGTGGAGCAGGTGGCCGGCGACCGCTACGAGCCGCTGGCCGCAGCGCTGGAGCCGGCGGCCGGCCTCGGGCGGGAGGCGGCGGCCGCCCTCTCCGAGGACGGGCTCCCCGCCCCCGACGGCCCCGGCCGGAAGATGACGTCCGACCTGGCCGACATCGTCGACCGGATCGTCACCCTCGGGTTCACCCTCAACCCCGAAGTCGCCCGCGACGTCCCCCGCGAGGAGTGGGGGATCCCCGATCCCGCCGGCCGGCCGATGCCGGAGGTGCGGATCATCCGCGACACCATCCGCCGCCTCGTCGAACGCCTCGTCGCCCGCCTCGACACGGAGGCCGCCGTCCGCTGAGCGGGGGGTACCGTTTCCCCTTGACGCGGGCGTATCCCAATTGGTTGAGGAGGCGGTCTTAAAAACCGCTGAGGCGTGAGTCTCATGTGGGTTCGATCCCCACCGCCCGCACGGCGTGCGACCGCCGTCCGACACGAACCGCGCTCCCATCGGCCGGGAGCGAAAAGGACGGCGGCGGCGCGCTGGTACTCTCCGGTCATGGCGGTGACGGTGCTGTTCGTCGCAATCGCCGAGCTCCGCCGCCAGCGCGATAGGTCGACGCGATGAGCAATGCTGCGGTCCGGGCTCCGAACCTCGACGGAGGGGCGTTGCTCGACGGGCTGGCCGACGCCGTGGTCGTGGTCGACATGTCGGGCACCATCGTGTACACCAACCCCGCCGGTGCGTCGCTGCTTCGGGTGACGCCCGGGGACCTCGTGGGCCGGCCCGTCGTGGACATCATCCCGGAGCGCCTGCGCCGGGCGCACCGGGCCGGATGGGACCGGTACATCCGAACGGGCGAGCCGCACCTGATCGGCGCGACGCCGGTCCGCGTCGCCGCTCTCCGGGGCGACGGGACCGAAGTCGAGATCGACCTCGCCCTGAGCGTGCACACCACCCGCGACGGCGAGGACGTCATCGTCGGGACGCTGCGGGACCTCGGCGAGCGCGTCGAGCTGGAACGTCAACGCCGCATCGCGACCTACCTCAACACCAGCCGGGCGATCATGACCCGCCTGGCGCTCGGGGCCGACGCCTCGACGCTCGACGAGGTGGCCCCCGTCCTGCTGGAAACACTCGGCCACGGCCTGCGCTGGGACGGTGGCGCTGTCTGGCGCCACGACGGGGAGCTCTTGAAGCCGGTCGCCTGCTGGCCCGACTCGCCGGGCTCGGTGGCCCGGGTCATGGCCGAAGCCCGAGCGATCAAACGTCCCGAAGGACTCCCCGGGCACGTCGCCGCGAGCGGCGAAGCGTTCTGGATCGAAACCGTCTCGAGCGACAGCATTTTCGTCCGCCAGGAATGCGCCGAACGGGCCGGCGTCCGGTCCTGCTTCGCGTTCCCCATCGCGGTGGGCGGCGACGTCATCGCCGTCGTCGAGATGTACAGCCGCGCCCGCCAGGGCCCCGAGCCGGAACTCCTCGCCGTGCTCGACACCGCCGGCCGGGAGATCGGTCGCTACCTCGAACGCGCCGAGTCGCGCCGGCACCTGGTCGAGATGGCCGAAGCACTCCAGGCCAGCCTGTTGCCGCCCTTGTCACCGACCATCCCCGGCCTCGACATCGCCGTCCGCTACCGGGCCGCCGGCGGCGAAGGGCAGATCGGCGGCGACTTCTTCGACGTCTTCCCCCTTCCCGACGGGGAATGGGTCGTCCTCATCGGCGACGTCTCCGGGCGAGGCCCCCGAGCCGCCGCTCTCACCGCCCTGGCCCGCTACACGCTGCGGGCGGCCGCCATCGGCGCCGCCTCTCCCAGCGCCGTCCTCACCGTCCTGAATGACGTGGTACGCCGGGAACTGGAAGTGGCGTACCAGGGCGACGAGCGGTTCCTCACCGTGGCCTACCTGGCCATCGCCCCCTCGGCCAGCGGCTTCAACGTCATCGCCGCCTGCGGAGGCCACCCCCAGCCGCTCGCCCGGCGGGCGGACGGAACCGTCGAAGCCGTTCCCTGCCAGGGCGATCTCATCGGATCGTTCCACGTCCACGAAGCCCACGACGAGCGGCTCGAGTTGCAGCCCGAAGACGTTCTCGTCCTCGTGACCGACGGCGTTATCGAAGCCCGGGGCGCCACCGGGGAATTCGGGGAGGACCGGCTCCGCCAGGTCGTCAGCTCGGCCGGCCGGACCGCGCTGGAGGTCGCCGACGCCATCCAGACCGCGGTCGTCTCCCATCTCGACGGCCGGAGCCAGGACGACCTGGCCATTGTGGTGATCCGCCTGCCGTCCTCGACCAGCATGGCGACGTCCATCCAGATGCACGTCCCCCGCCCGGCGGCACAAACCGAGGCCCCATAAGGCGGGCGACACTGCGCGTCCGGGAGGTGGCTCCACCCGAAACCTGTTGTTTCCGCTAACCGGTCTCGGAGCGGATCAGCTGCCGGAGGGTCGAGGCGTTGCGATAGCCGACGGCCCGGGCGATCTGGGTCGCGTTCAGGTTCGTCGTCCGGCGCAGATGGACGGCCTGCTCGACCCGGATCCGTTGGATGATGGCGTGCGGCGTCGTTCCGGCCCGCTCCCGGGTGTGGCGCTCGAGGGTCTTGCGGGTGGTGCCGAGGGCGGTGACGGCGTCGGCAATCTTGATCGGTTCCGAGAGGTGCGCCCGGACCCAGCTCTCGAACTCGGTGACGAGCTCGTCGATCGAGCCCAGATAGACCTGGGCCAGGTCGAGCGTCGAAGAGGGACGCTCGTCGATGAGCATGTACCGGGCCACCATGGCGGCCAGCTCCCGGCTCAACCCGCTCACGAGCGAGAGGCCGAGGTCGATGTGGGCGAACCCGGCACCGGCGGTGATGAACGGGCCGCTGCGGACGACCATCCGGGACATGTCGAGGCCGACGCGGGGATATCGGCGCTGGAATGTGCCGGTGAGGAACCAGCTCGTCGTGGCCACATGGCCGTCGAGGAGACCTGCCTGCGCCAGCACGAACGTGCCGCTGCAGGCGGCGGCCACGACCGGCGGGAGCGGGGTGTTCCGCAATACGTCAATCAGCTGGTGAATGTCTTCCCGGTCGAGGGCGTCCTCCAGGGCCTCGGCGCTGGCGCCGGCCCCCAGGCTCGGCACGACGAGCACGTCGAGGTCGGCGAAGCCGTCGCGGTCGAGCCGGCGGCTCACGGAGGCGGTGAGGCCGTTGCGGGTGACCACGGTGTCGGACAGTCCGCCGATCTCCACGTCGATACCGGGGATCTCGGCGTTGAGGGACCGGCGGAGCCCTTCGGCCACCTGGAGCACGTCGAGCAGGGTCGTGAGCCCTGAGGTGAAGCAGCCATTGACGGGAGCGATACCCACACGCATGTCGCAAACGATATCGAAGTGGTCCGAAACGCCGCGCATTCTGTCGCGATTCGTTCCCATTTCGGCGCCGTTTCCTGCGAGACTGGCGACCATGGCTCCGATCCGCGGGGCCCATGAGGAGAGACCACATGTTGCGCAAGGCGGTCATCATGCTTGGTGCCTCCCTGACGCTGGCCTTCGGCGCCTTTGCCGTGGGCACCGTCCCGTCCGGGGCGGAGTCGGGGAGCCACTGCACG
>Ga0070741_10012249_pt1 | contig 15563 bp, 13 predicted proteins | sample Coa_R1_4_FD_66440 | JGI IMG/M metagenome (GOLD analysis project Ga0070741, IMG submission 66440) | Surface soil microbial communities from Centralia Pennsylvania, which are recovering from an underground coalmine fire - Coalmine... | ecosystem: Environmental > Terrestrial > Soil > Unclassified ... | reverse complement strand
GTCCAACGCCACGATGCGCTTGTTCTTGAGCCCCTCCGGCACGTCGCCGTTCACGATGCGCTGGGCCAGCCCCTCGGCGATGGCCGTCTTACCTACGCCCGGCTCGCCAATCAGCACCGGGTTGTTCTTGGTGCGCCGGCTCAGAACCTGGATGACGCGGCGGATCTCCTCCTCCCGGCCGATGACCGGGTCGATCTTGCCCTTGCGCGCCAGGTCGGTCAGGTCGCGGCCGTACTTCTCCAGCGCCTGGTACTTGCCCTCGGGATTGGGGTCGGTCACGCGCTGGTTGCCGCGCACCGCGGTCAAGGCCTCGAAGATCTTGTCCCGAGTGATGCCGCGCTCGCGCAGAAGGTTGCCGGCCGGTCCTTCCGTTTGGGGATCGGCGATCCCCAGGAACAGGTGCTCGGTGGAGACGAACTCGTCCTTGAGCGTTCGAGCCAGCTCCTGCGCCCGATCGATCACCTTGCGCAGCGCGGGCGCCATGTACACCTGCGTGCTCCCACCGTAGACCTTGGGAATGCGCTCGACGGCGGTCAGGGCGCCGGCGCGCAGCTGCTCCAGGTCCTGGCCCAGCTTGAGCACGAGCTGGGTGACGACGCCCTCCGGCTGGTTGAGCAGGGCGACCAGCAGGTGCTCGACGTCGACCGAGGCGTTGTTGTGCTGCTCGGCCAGCGGCTGGGCTTCGACGATGGCGTCCTGGGCCTTCTCGGTGAATTTGAAATTCTGCATGATATGCCCAGTATAAAAGTTGAGCGTTAGTGTGTCAATGTAATCGTTTGCCCTGGATTGCCGCTGCGGCGTAGGCGCAGCGAGCCTGTAAGACGCACGCGTCACAGCGGGGACGGAGGGCTTTGCACACCTCGCGGCCGTGCCGTATGAGGTTGACGTGAAAGGCGAACTGCTGCGCTTTCGGAATGTCTCGCTCCAGTGCGTCGCAGGCCTGATCGGGATTCGTGCGCGGCGGCACGATGCCGAGCCGCAGCACGACTCGATGCACATGGGTGTCTACCGGGATGGCGGGCATGGCGGCCCCAAACAGCAGCACGCACGAGGCCGTTTTACGGCCCACCCCCGGCAGACCCATCAGCAGCTCCCGCGCCCGTTTGGGCCCGAGACGTTGCAGGTTGGGCAGCGCAACACGTCCGTCCGGCTGCGACAGGTCGCTGAGAATTGCCCGGATCCGAGCGGCTTTGACCACGGCCAGCCCACCGCTCTTGATGGCCGCCTCGAGCGCGCCGGGAGGGGCATCGCGTGCGGCCTCCCAGGTGGGGAAGGCTGCGCGCAGGCCGGCGAAGGCACGGTCCGCGTTGAGGTCCGAAGTGTGCTGCGAGAGCACGGTTCCAATGAGCTCGTCCAGGGGCGTGTTGCGGCAGCTCCACTCGGGAGCTTCGTACTCGGCCAGCAGCCTGCGATGTACCCAGCGGGTGAAGGCTCGACCCGGCCGGCGCTCGGCTGCTGGGATTGGCATCAGCGCCAATGGTAGAGCGCCTGAGGGCAGCTGCCGATGACCCCTATGCGGATGGAACGGTCATTGCTATGCTGGACCACAGCGACAAAGCCAACCAGGAGTGCCGGCATGCGCATTTTTCTGGATACCGCGGATATCGACGAGATTCGCGAGGTTGCCAGGTGGGGCATCCTCAGCGGCGTAACGACCAATCCCACGCTCATGAGCAAGACCTCCGGCAAGAGCCACGAGGCCGTTATCGAGGAGATTGCCTCGATTGTGGACGGGCCAATCAGTGCCGAGACCGTCAGCCTCGAGGCCGATGGCATGTTGGAAGAGGGGCGGCGCTTTGCGAAGTGGCACCCCAACGTGGTGGTGAAGGTGCCTTCGACGCCGGCCGGCTGGGAAGCGGTCAGCCGCTTCAAGAAGGAGGGCATTCGCTGCAACGTCACGCTGTGCTTCTCGGCTAATCAGGCGCTGTTCGCCGCGCTGGCGGGCGCCTACATCATCAGCCCCTTTGTCGGCCGCCTGGACGACATCTCAGAGGACGGCATGCAGGTCGTACGCGACACTGTCGAGATCTATCGCCAGCACAAGCTGGAGACGCTGGTGCTGGCTGCCAGCATTCGGCATCCGCTGCACATCATCGACGCGGCCAAGGCCGGCGCCGACATCGCCACGGTGCCGTTCAAGGTGCTGGAGGCCGCGGCCAAGCATCCGTTGACCGATAAGGGTCTCGATCTGTTCCTCAAGGACTGGCAGAAGTTTCAAGCCAGCCTGAAGGAGGCGGTGCCGGCCTAAGGGACGGGCTGCACCGCCGGGGTTAGGCCGGCGTGTTCTCTTCGGCGCGCTGGATGACGCACTGGATCTCCCGGACCGCGTCGTCCAGGCGATCGCTGTGGTTGTACACGACGTAGTCGTACTCGCCCATATGCGCCATCTCGGCCTCGGCCTCTCTAAGGCGGCGTAGGAGCGTTTCCTCGGACTCGCTCAGCCGTTCTCGGAGGCGCCGCTCGAGCTCGTGGAAGGACGGCGGGGCGAGAAAGATGCGTATTGCCTGTGGCATCTTGGCTTTGACCGTGTCGGCGCCCTGGACGTCGATCTTCAGCAGCACGTCCTCGCCGCTGGCCAGGGGCGGGAGCACCTGCGACTTCGGTGTGCCGTAATGCTTGCCGTAGACGTTGGCGTACTCCAGGAATTCATCCCGGGCCAGCATCTGCTCGAACTGCTCGGGTGTGATGAACAGGTAATCCACGCCATGTACCTCACCTTCGCGGATCGCCCGCGTGGTGGCGGTGACGGCGAAGTGCAGAGAGAAGCGCTGCTCTCGCATGCGCTTGATGGCCGCGTCCTTTCCGACCCCGGAGGGTCCGGACAGGATGAATAGCCGGCCAGGCAAGCGCTCAGGCATAGGCGACGGGCATCATGGCGTTCCTCTCATTATCGCCACAACGATCCCTCGCGTCGCTGGGCTCATCGGAGAAAGGCGAACGCGCCCAGCAGATGATCGACTGGCACCTGGAACAGCCGCGGCACGACACCGGCGAACAGAATCCCAAAACCGAGCGAGCCCAGCACCCATGATGGCGCCGCCGGCTCGCGCTCGGTGCCGGCATCCGGTGAGCCGCTGAACACGGTGGCGGTCAGGCGTCCGAACCGCCACAGCGCCAGCAGCGCGGAGAGCAGGAGCAGCGCCGGAGCTGACGAGCCGAAGACCAGGCTGCTGCGGAACAGATCTCGCAGGCCCCAAAAGTTTGCAGCTGGAGGGATGCCCACCGTAGCCAGCACGCCGACGCACCAGCCGAACGTGGCTATCGGCAGCAGCCGCGCGGTGCCCTCCAGCTTTACGGAGTGGTTCTGAAAGAAGGCCACTGCCGCGAGCAGCAGCGGTCCGCTCACGGTACGCGCTGCCAGGAACGTCAGCGCACCGGTCCAGCCGAGAACAGTGGCTGAAGCAATGCCGAACACAATCCAGCCGGTCTCGCGGATGGCATTGAAGGCCAGCACGCGATTCACAGTCCGCTGTCCGAAGGTCAGCAGGGCGGCCAGGACTGACCCGCCCAGGGCGCCGAAGACGAGCACACCGACAACGTGGTTGTCGGCCAGCAGCCAGGGACCATTGCCGGCGGTCCGCACCAGGTAGACGAATGCCAGGCACTGCAGCGGACCAATCAGCGAGGTGGTCACCAGCGAAGGAGCCGCGTCGAATACGTCGGGATAGTGGAAATAGAAGGGCATGGCGCCGGCGGCCAGGCCAAAGCCGACGACGAACACCGCGGCGATGATGCGGGGCAGCTCGAGACGGTCCTGGTTCAGCGCGTAGAACGTCGACAGGAGGAGCGCCATCACCAGGCAGGCTGCGCCAACGACGTTCAAGGTGATGAACTTCAACGCGGTCGCGACGCTGAGCAGCGGATTGGCCTCGGTGCGATGGCTGTACACCACCAGGCCGGCCAGCACCAGCACGGCCCCTGCCTGCAGCAGGAACACGGTCAGCAGGGGGTTGGCCGACAGGATGCCGGCCGTGGCCACAGCCGCGCTCAGCGCTCCGATGGCCAGCTCGTAGCGCGCACCGGTGAGGAACAGCGTTACCAGGAGGGCCGCGGTCACCCCGGTCCACACGGGCGGAAGCAGCAGGTGCGCCAGGTCGTCGAAGATCAGCGCTGACTGCCAGTGGGCAAAGGGCTGGGGCGAGGCTCCCCAGGCCAGGGCCAGGGAGGCAACGAACGCTGCCAGCACCAGCAACGCGGCAGGCCAGCGTAGGCGGACGATCCCGTTCGGCAGCAGGGCGATGACGAGCAGGACGAGGCCGAGAGCGAACCAGATGGCGGCCGGCAGCAGGGGCATCAGCTCTCCGTGCGCTGAGGCGCGCGGCTAGAGCGCGCGCGGACCCGGATACGTACGGGGCGCGCGCCGGCCATGACGAAAGGCGCCTTCTCCCTCAGCACGTCGAGGCCCACGCCCTGGCCCGCGTGGGACAGCTTCAGGCTGGTGATCGACAGGGCCAGGGCCAGCGCGATGGGCAGGGTCTGCACGACCATGAGGGCCAGCCACCATTCCGCGGCCGACGTGGTGAGCACGAGCAGGTTCAGGCCGGCGTCGAACACCAGCAATCCAAGCGTCACCTCGAGGACGTTGCTGGCCAGAACGATCATGAACAGGCCAGCGAGTCCCAGCCAGGCCCAGGAGAAGCTCACTGGGCCCGCCAGTCCGAACAGCGGGTGCGCCCGCGCGAACAGTCCGGCGCCCACGGCGCCAACCGCGGCCACCACTGTTTCGAACAGATACTCCCAGGCCGGCAGCCGGCCGTGGATGACGTAGGTGTGGGTCTCCGAGAAGACCTGGCGAGCGCTGGTGAACAGGATGATGAGCGTGGTAGCGCCGGCTACGACCTGGGAGAGCGCAAAGACCGGTCCAATAGACAGGCCCTCGATGGTCGCGACCAGGGCGTAAAGCAGCCCCAGACTGATGAGGCATAGCCGCCAGCGCCGAAGGACGCCGACGAACGCGGCGGCGGGGACCAGCAGGACGCTGGCGGCGATCAACACGGCCGGCGGCGCGTAGTTCGAAGAAGCGAGCGCGAGAGCGACAAGCTCAGCGAATGATCACGAGCGCCGCGGCAAACCCGAACATGATGGTGGCCATCAGGTAGTAGCGGTCTTCGATTGGCGCGGCGATCTGGCTGAGTATCTCCCCGAGACGAGTCACCCGCAAAGGGTACTAGATGGCAATTGGTAAGGCGGGCAGGCTGCTCAAAGAGAAACGGACCCCCGCGGGGGTCCGTTTCGAGAGGCTCAGTGCTGGGGGCTAGGCGTTCGAAGCGGCGGCAACTGCCGGGGCCACGATGGCATAGCCTGTGTCCACGTTGCGGATGTCGTCCTCGATCTCGCGGGCGACGTCGGGGTTGCGCCGCAGGAAATCGCGTGCCGCTTCCCGGCCCTGGCCCAGGCGAGTATCGCCATAGCTGAGCCAGGAGCCGGATTTCTCGACGATGCCCATGTCCAACCCGATGTCAAGCAGGCCGCCCTCTTTGGAGATGCCCTCGTTGAAGATGATGTCGAACTCAGCGATCTTGAACGGCGGCGCAACCTTGTTCTTGACGACTTTCACCTTGACGTGGTTGCCGACGATGTCGGTGCCCACCTTGATCGAATCCACACGGCGGATGTCCATTCGCACTGAGGCGTAGAACTTGAGCGCTCGGCCGCCGGGCGTTACCTCGGGACTGCCATACATCACCCCAACCTTCTCACGAAGCTGGTTGATGAAGATGACGGCCGTGTTGGACTTATTGATGGCGCCCGCGAGCTTCCGCAGGGCCTGAGACATGAGGCGAGCCTGCAGGCCAACGAAGGAGTCACCCATCTCGCCCTCGATCTCGGCTTTCGGCACCAGCGCGGCCACGGAGTCGACGACGACCACGTCGATGCCATTGCTGCGCACGAGCATATCGGTGATCTCGAGGGCCTGCTCACCCGTGTCGGGCTGCGAGATGAGCAGGTCGGTGACGTTGACGCCGCATTGCGCGGCATAGCTGGGATCGAGCGCGTGCTCGGCGTCGATGATGGCCGCCATGCCGCCGCTGCGCTGGGCCTCGGCGATGATGTGCTGGGCCAGCGTCGTCTTGCCGGATGACTCAGGCCCGAAGATCTCGGCGATGCGCCCGCGCGGCACGCCACCCACGCCCAGGGCCATGTCCAGCGCGATGGACCCGGTGGGGATGACGCTGACGTTATTCGTCGCGGCGGACTCACCCAGGCGCATGATGGCGCCCTTGCCGAAGACCTTCTCGATCTGATTGACCGCCATGTCGACTGCGCGGGCGCGGATGCTCTCAGCCTCAGCCATGGTCGCACTCCTATCTTGACGTGTGGATTTCGATGCGGGGAAGTCTGACCAAAATTACTGCACAGGTGTGCAGGTTGTCAAGCCCCAATGCCGTGCAAGCGAATGGCGGGCTCCGGCGGGAGGATGCCTCCCGTATACTGCCTTGGTGGAAGGGGAGCGCCCGCTTTCGTCCCGTGAGGTGTTCGCCGGGCGGCTGCTGCGGGTGCGGGTGGACGAAGTGGAGCTGCGTGGCCGTGTTGCCACCCGAGAGGTCGTGGAGCATCCTGGGGCGGTTGCAATCCTGGCAATGACGCCCAATGATGACCTGGTCATGGTCAAGCAGTATCGCCACGCCGCGGGGCGGATGACCATCGAGATCCCGGCCGGGACCCTGGGCGCGGGTGAGGATCCGGCCGGCTGCGCCGCCAGGGAGCTCAAGGAAGAGACCGGCTTCACGGCCGGAACACTCCATAGGGTTTGCTCGTTCTATACCGCGATTGGCTTTTGCACAGAAGTGCTGCATCTCTTTGTGGCCCGCGAGCTTCAGGAGGGGGATCAGGAATATGAGGATGATGAGGAAATCGAAGTCTTGTCCATGCCCGTGAGCTCGGCCATGGACTTGATAGGACAGGGCGAAATCATGGATGCAAAGACTGTTGCCGCCGTGTTCTGGGCGCAGTTGCATGCGCTGGGCGAACAGCGCGCCGAGGCGTTGATGAGATCTGTGTCGGGTGCGAGCGCTGCCCAGCGGCAGGCCGGCGGATGAAAGAGTCCATCGGACAGTTCGTCGAGTACCTTCGCCGCGATAAGAGCTTCAGCGACAACACGCTGTCGGCGTACCGTAACGACTTGAACCAGTTCGTGGAGTTCGTCGAGGCGTCGATCTCATCATCGGCTGCCTGCCTCGACCGCGACACGATTGTCAACTTCATGTCGCACCTGCGGGAGCGCGAGTACGCGGCCTCTACCATCGCGCGCCGTATCGCCGCGGTGAAGTCCTTCTTCCACTATCTGCAGTCACAGGGCGCCATTGCCGAGGACCCGACGCGATCGCTGCCCGCTCCGCGGGTAGCCCGCGGCTGTCCCAGGTCCATCTCGGTGGAGGAAATCGACAAGCTGCTGCAGCAGCCCAAGGCCAACACCCCCATGGGCATGCGCGACAAAGCCATGCTCGAGCTTATCTATGCCACGGGTGTACGGGTTACGGAGCTGGTGTCGCTCGACGTTCAGGACGTTGATCCACAGACCGCGCTCGTGACCTGTTCGGGTCGAGGTGATAAGAAGCGCGTCATTCCGGCTTCCAGAGCCAGTATGTCCTCGTTGGAGACCTATCTCGGCCGGGGGCGGCCGGCCCTGCTGCGTGACCAGAACGAGCAGGCGCTGTTCCTGAACCACCACGGCTTGCGCATGACCCGTCAGGGTTTCTGGTTGATCATCAAGGGCCACGCCGAGAAGACCGGTATCGAGACGACCATCACCCCTCACGTGCTGCGCCACTCTTTCGCCACGCATCGCCTGCGTGCGGGACAGGACCTCAAGTCGGTGCAGGAGCTGCTGGGCCATGCCAGCATCTCGACCACGCAGGTATATGCGGAAGCGGTGAGGAGCCCGGAGCCCAGCGCAGCCGGCGCCGGGGCCCGAAGCCTCTAGTCGGCGAACTACCGGAACTGGCATGAGCGCCGCGGCTGAAGCGGCGGAGGCTGCCCGGCTCGTCCGGTCAAGATGGCCCATGGTCCCGCGGATCGGCCTGATCCTCGGCTCAGGCCTCGCGGCGCTGGCGGATCGGGTCACAGAGGCCTATGTGCTTCCGTACGCCGAGATCCCGCATATGCCCGTTCCGGCGGTGGAGGGCCATGGCTGCGAGCTGGTGCTGGGTCTGCTGGCGGGCTGCCCGGTGGCCGTGATGCGGGGACGGGTGCACCTGTATGAAGGCTGGACAGCTGCCGAGGTGGTGTTCGGCGTGCGGCTCATGAGCGCGCTGGGGGCCTCGAGACTCATCGTGACCAACGCGGCCGGTGGCTTGAACCCAGCCTTCAGCCCTGGAGATCTCATGCTGATTTCCGACCACGTCTTCCTGCCTGGAATGGCCGGCCTCAATCCGCTGCGCGGGCCGAACGAGCCGGAATTGGGGCCGCGCTTTCCCGCTATGGCCGGTGCCTACGACCCTGAGCTGCGGACTCTCGCGCACGCGGTTGCCGCGCGGCGCGGCCTGACGCTGCGCGAGGGCGTGTATGTGATGGTGGCCGGCCCGAGCTATGAGACTCCCGCGGAGTGCCGCTTTCTGCGCGGTATCGGCGCGGATGCCGTTGGCATGTCCACCTGTCCGGAGGTGGTCGCGGCGAGGCACGCGGGCCTGGCTGTGCTGGGTCTGAGCCTCATCACCAACGTGCTGACCGGCGCGCCCGTCAGCCACGATGAGGTCCTGGCGGTCGCGGCTGATGCGTCGGTCCGCCTGTGCGACCTCGTAGAAGCGCTCGTGGCGGCGCTTCCTGCCTGAGCCTTGCTGCGGCCGGTTAGAGCTGGAGCAGGCGGCTGGTCAGGGCGAAGGTGGCCGATTGCTGCTGGATCGAGTACAGCGATAACGTCTGGCGCAGGAGCGTGGAGCTGAGCGCGGCGGACGCCTCGGCCATATTGGTGTCGGCGAGCTGCGATCGCGCCGCGAGGGCATTCTCCTGGCTGGTCGCGGCGTTGTTGCCCTGGGACTGCAGGTTGTTCTCGGCAGCGCCCAGATCTGCCCGGTTGGCGCTGGTCGTGGCGATCGCCTGGTCCAGCGTGCCCAGCGCCGCGGGTTGGGTTGCCTGTGTCGTCAGGTCCACGCCCTGCAGTCCCAGCTGATTGGTCGTGGACTGCGGAAGTGTGGCCGGCGTGGTCTGGCCCGCGTTGGCTCCGCTTTGGAACTGTACCGTTTGCTGCTGGCTCACCAGCGCAATCCCGTTGAATGAGGTCGTCTGCGCCGTCTGGTCGAAGCCCGCGTTCAGCTGGGCGATCTGCCCCTGGATGATCTGACGCTGCGAATCCGTGAGCGCCGCATCTCCCGATTGGACCGCCAGCACGCGCTCCTGCTGGAGCACGTCCTGCTGGCTGCCCAGAGCCGCATCGGCGGTGGCGACCATATTCTGCGCGTCACCGATGTTGTTGACCGCCTGCGCGAAGCCATTCACCTGGGTCGTGAGCTGTGCGGCGATGGCCACCCCGGCGGGGTTGACGGACGCGCTGGTCAGCTGGTTGCCGCTGGCGAGCTGGCCGAACAGCCGGGTTTGCTGACGTTCGAGCTGGGACAGCGTCGGGAACGGGGTCTGTGCCCCGGGACCGCTGAGCGCGGGGAACTGTATCGCCATGGCGGCATTATGGAGCGGACGGCGTTAGAAAGCAAGCTCAGCTGTACGATTGACTCAGGTATGTCGCCCGCGGAGCTCGTCGATACGGTGCAAGGCTATCTCCGGGCCCGCCCTGCGGTCCGACTCGACGCGCCGGGCTACCGCCGAGCGGCGGTTCTCGTACCGCTGCTGTTTCGGGACGGGGACGCACGGCTGCTGTTGACCCAGCGCACGGAGGCTATGCCCACGCACAAGGGCCAGGTCAGCTTTCCGGGCGGGTCGCCCGATGTGGCGGATCGCGATGCTCTTGACACCGCGCTGAGGGAAACCCATGAAGAGATCGGCATCGAGCCGCGATCGGTATCCCTGCTGGGCCAAATGGACGACATCAGCACGTTGACGTCGTCGTTCATCATCACGCCGTTCGTCGGGGTTATCCCGGCTGGTATGGCCCGCATAGCGAGCGATCGTGAGGTAGCCCGCCTGCTCGAGGTGCCTCTATCCCACCTGCTGCAGGTGACCTCATGCTCGCCCTCGCCGGAGGCTGGCGATTGGCGCTGCGAGTGGGACGGCGCCGAGATCTGGGGCGCAACTGCGCGTATTCTGACTGCGTTCCTCGGTATACTCACCGACGTTCGTGTTTCCTGAAGCCGCAACGGCCTATGCTCTAGGCCCAATTCCAGGCTGGGTGCCGCTGCTCCTCCTCCTCGTTGCCGCTGTTGGCCTGTGGAGCGTGCGGGTGCGCCAGCTGTTCCGCATGATGTTGGCTGGCGCAGCCGACATCCGGCTCGACGATTTGCCCGGCCGCGTCTCGGACCTGTTCATTTACGTCCTGGCGCAGAAGAAGCTGTTCAAGCGCCCCGGGGCGGGCATCATGCACGCTTTCATCTTCTGGGGCTTCCTGGTCATCACGGCTGGCACCTTCAACATTCTGTGGACGGGCCTGTTCGGCCATCCGTTTCCGCTCGTCGTTGAGAGCGCGGCCTTCCGGTTCATGGTCGACATGTTCGTGCTGATGGTCGTGATCGGCCTGGGCATCGCCGCCTGGCGCCGCGCCGTCGCTAAGCCATTCGCCCTGACGCTCAGCCGCGACGCCTGGATCATCCTGGGCCTCATCGCTGTGCTCATGGTGTCGCTGGTGCTGGCCGAAGGGGCGTCTACCGCCTACACCCGCGATTCGCTCGGTTCGTGGGCATTCCTGGGCTGGTGGGTGTCCGGGCTGTTCGCCGCCGGCTCGGCCGCTGCCCTCACGACCTTCATCGCCTCGTGGTGGCTGCACGTCGTGGTCATCCTGGGCTTCCTGGTGTACCTGCCCTCGTCCAAGCATCTGCACATCATGACCGCGCCCTTCAACGTCTTCTTCCGCGCCAGGACGCCGCGCGGTCAGCTGTCCAAGCCTGACCTGGAGACGGCCGAGACCTACGGGGCTGGGAAAATCACCGACTTCTCCTGGAAGAGCCTGCTCGACACTTACACCTGCACCGAGTGCGGGCGCTGCACGGCCAATTGCCCCGCGGCGCTCACCGGCAAGCCGCTCTCGCCCAAGGACGTCATCCTCGACCTCAAGCACTACCTGTTCGAGCTGAACGGTATGTCGGTGGTCGGCGAGCACGCCTCGCCCGATGAGGCGCAGCAGCTGGAGATGGTGGGCGGCGTCATCAAGGACGAGGTGCTGTGGGACTGCACGACCTGCCGGGCGTGCATGGAGCAGTGCCCGGTGCTCATCGAGCATGTGCCCAAGATCGTCGACATGCGGCGCTTCCTGGTGCTGGATCAGGCGCGCTTCCCGGATGAGCTCGTGCCGCTGTTCAACAACTGGGAGAAGAACTTCAATCCCTGGGAGTACCCGTCGTCCGAGCGTGGAGCCTGGGCGCGCGAGCTGGGCGTGAAGACGCTGCAGGAGCATCCCACGGCCGAGGTGCTGTACTGGGTGGGCTGCTACGGTCACTTCGACGAGCGCAACAACAAGGTGGCGCGGGCGCTGATCAAATGCCTGCAGGCCGCCGGCGTCGACTTTGCCATCCTCGGCAAGGAAGAGAAGTGCTCCGGCGAGCCGGCCCGCCGGATTGGCAACGAGTACCTGTACCAGACGCTGGCCGGAGAGAACGTCGAGACCCTCAACGGCTACAACGTGAAGACGGTCATCACCGCCTGCCCGCACTGCTTCAACACCATCGCCACCGAGTACCCGCAGTTTGGCGGCAACTACCGCGTCATCCATCACACCGAGTTCGTGAACGAGCTCGTTCAGTCCGGCCGCCTGAAGCTCAAGGCCTCGGCGGCGCAAACCATCACCTATCACGACTCCTGCTACCTGGGCCGCTACCACGACATCTACAAGGCGCCGCGGCAGGCGCTGTCGGCCATCCCCGGCGTGGAGCTCAAGGAGATGAGCATGCACGGCAGCCGCAGTCTGTGCTGCGGCGGCGGCGGTGGCCGCGTCTTCATGACCGAGAACCGGGGCACACGCATCAATCAGAAGCGGATCGACCAGGCCGTGGAGACGGGCGCCGGCGTGGTGGCTTCGGCCTGCCCCTTCTGCTTGACCATGATGGAGGATGCGGTGTCCACCAAGAACCTGCGCGGCACCATACGTACCCAGGACGTCGTCGAGCTGATCGCGGCCTCAATCGAAGAGCCCGCGGCCGAACAGGAGACAGCGGTCCACAGCTGAGCCTTCGTCCCTGGCCCGCGCGAAGGGCCGCCTACCCGGCACAGGCCAGCGCCGCGGATTGACGTAAGACGCGTGCCGCGGTTGCTAGAGTAGAGCTCGGATGTACTTCGACTTGAGCGACGAGCAGCGCTCGTTCGTGAAGACGGTCGAAGACTTCTCCCGACGTGAGATAGCTCCCGGTGCCGTGGAGCGCGACCGCGCCGGCGAATGGTACGCCGCGGGCTGGCGCAAGATGGGCCAGCTGGGGCTGCTGGGCCTGCAGTTCCCCGAGGCGTACGGCGGCAGCGGCGCCGACATCATCACCACCGCCGCGGCCTTTCAGGCATTCACGGCGGGCGGCGCCGATGCCGGGATCGCGCTGTCCTGGGTTGCTCACTCCGTGCTCGCGGGGACGCCGCTGTGGCTATTCGGGAACGACGAGCAGAAGCGCCGCTACCTCGCGCCGATAGCGACCGGGGAGTGGACCGCCGGCTACGGACTGACGGAGCCATCGGCTGGGTCGGACGCCGCTTCGATGCTCACCACCGCCGTCCAGCGCGGCGATCGCTGGATCCTGAACGGGAGCAAGATGTTCATCACCAACGCACCCGTTGGGGACGTGTTCGTGGTGTTTGCCAGCGAGGACCGTTCGCTGCGCTCGCGGGGCGTCACCGCCTTCATCGTTGAGCGCGGCTTTCCGGGATTCTCCAGCGGCCGGGAGCTGGACAAGATGGGCAATCGCACTTCGCCGACCGGCGAGCTGATCTTCCAGGACTGCGAAGTCCCGTTGGAAAACGTGCTGGGAGAGAGGCGCAAGGGGTTTGACATCGCCAAAGCCGCGCTGGAGTGGGAGCGCTTCCTGATGATGGCCCATTCCATCGGCACCATGCAGGCGCTGCTAGCCGACTGCGTCGGCTATGCCCGCGAGCGCAAGCAGTTCGGCCAGCCGATTGCCTCGCAGCCGGCCATTCAGGCCAAGCTGGCAGAGATGTGGCTGAGCGCCGCGGCCGGCGAGCTGTTCGTGCGGCGTGTTGCCTGGATGAAAGACCAGGGCTTGGATGCGCCCGTCGAATCGTCCTCGTGCAAGATCTTCTGCTCGGGCGCCGTCATGCAGGCGGCCAGACAGGCCGTCCAGGTCTTCGGTGGCTACGGCTACATCCGTGAGAATGCGGTCGAGCGCAGCCTGCGCGACGCCAAGTTGGCCGAGATCGGCGGCGGCACCACGGAGATCCAGCGACAGGTGGTTGGACGCCGCGTCGCGGCGGGTGACACCGCTTGGGACATGCCGTACACGCCCGAACAGGCGGCGCGAACGCGGCCCGCGGAGCAGGCGCCAGATCTAACTGCCGCCGCCCTGGCGCTGGCGGAACAGGCCAAGGAGGGGCTTGCTCCCGCGCTCCGAGCCATGGCTGGAGCCGCCGTTCGCTGGACGCTGCGGCTCTCGAAGACCGACCCCGCTGCGCTGGCTGCCGTTCAGGACGCTTCGGTGCGAGCCACCTATTCGCTCGACGGCCATCACGCCGTGGACGCCGGCTCGGCCGACGTGCTGCTCACCGCTGGCGGGCTGTATCGCAAGCCCGCGGATTGGGAGGTCGAGTCACTGGTCGACGACCAGCTGCTGCCGGGGCTGGAAATTGGGCGCATACGGCTGCTTGGGCCCGGCTCTGGAATAGAGCAGCCGGCGCTGGCAGCGGTATCTCGCCTATTGCTGGCCGCTGTGGCGTGCGGGCTGTGCGAGGCCGCCCTGGACGAAGCTGTTCAGGCTGCTCGGACGAATCACCTCGAATCGTCGCAGCTGATCGAGTTCGAGCTGGCGGACATTCGCACCCGGACGGACGGCGCGCGCATGCTGGTGCATCGAGCCGCCGCCTCGGCCGGCGCCGGCAAGCTGGATCCCGATGCCTGCCGGGCGGCCCGCGTGTTTGCCGCCGAAGCGGCCGTATTCTGCATCGACCGGGCCGTCGCCGTCGCGGGCGTGTTCGGCAGCAGCCGGCTGCAGCAGCTGCAGCGCGAAGCTCACCTTCCGGGCGGTTTGGATTCTCCGATCGCCGCCGAGCAGCTGGCCGCGGCCGCCTCACTGCTGGCTACGCCACCGCTCGCCTAGCTCTTCCGCGGCTTCCCCGTGGCCCCGCCGCAATCTCCTATGAGGCGGAGCCTTCGACCTTTGCCCTGGGCGAGCTAACCAGGTTGCACGACTTGGTGGGGGCGTCCGTATGGTTCATCAGCCTAATGTCCAGGTGCGCGCCAACGAGTCTGCTGCCGGCGACCTTCCGGGAATTCGTGGATACTCAGCCGCCGGGCGGCACAGGATCGAATCTGTCACGAAGCTGCCACCATGGGCCCTCGTCTGATTCGACCGGAACATAGCCCATTATTTCCGGTGTCTTGTCCCTTTGTGATCGTTGCAGGAAAGCCTCAACCCAGTCGTGAGCTTCTCGATCCAAGGCCGCCGCCGCCGCACGGAAGCTTGCCTCAGGATCCAGACCTAGTCGCCTGGCAGCGTCATACAGCAACGGCACCCTTCGGACAGCATCCCTAAAATCGCCGATGCGTCTAGCCAGATCCCAGATGCAACTTCTCAAAGTCGAGCATGCTACCCGCCAGCACGAGAGTGACAACGGTCCAACTCAGGATCGCTAGAGCGGGACTGAACTGGTCAGAATGCCGGCCGGATTGGATGGGCTCTCAAGACACCAATTGACCGGACGCTCGCCGCGCCTAGCGCAGCGAGCGCAGGAAGATAGAGTAGACCGATTTGTGTAACAGAAAGTACGTACATGACAGCGATCAAGAACAGCTCGGTAGCAATGTGAAGCACGCCGACGAGAAGGGAACGTAACCGCATTCGGCCTGGCCGTGACGAGCCCCTGGCGTTAGTTACCAAGATGCTCGCAACGGTGGGGAGAAGAATGGACGCCATGACGACAGCCGCTTCCAGGAGACCTGTCAGAGGTCTCTCCTGGAGGATGCTGGCGCGGGAATAGGTACCCTGGCCGATTTCCCGAGAGTCAAGCGGGACGGCAAGAATGATGAACGACGCGCCAGCTGCACAAGCAACTGCAAAGTAGTCCAGCCTAGGCAATCGGCCCCCGGACAATCTGTCGAATAAGAACCCAAACAGAATGGCTGTCGCTGGGACGGCGAGTACAGCAAGGATTCCGATAAGTCTTACCATCGAAGACACCTCAAATCCTGTGATGTTCGGATTAGTACCGATGCCCCGGCGGGGCACCATCAGGGATGAAAATAGGTGGGCGGGTGAGGGCGAAGCAGGTCGGAAGCCAATGGCGTGTGCGAACCCGAGGATTAGTAGGACCCG
>Ga0070741_10012248_pt1 | contig 15564 bp, 7 predicted proteins | sample Coa_R1_4_FD_66440 | JGI IMG/M metagenome (GOLD analysis project Ga0070741, IMG submission 66440) | Surface soil microbial communities from Centralia Pennsylvania, which are recovering from an underground coalmine fire - Coalmine... | ecosystem: Environmental > Terrestrial > Soil > Unclassified ... | reverse complement strand
CATCGGTAAATGGTGAGCGCCGGCGGGTGAGGAGCAGCGTTTTAAAGATCGCTCTTCCTCGCGACATTCAGCCGTTCTGTCAAGACACGCAAAAAAAATTTCCCTTCATAAAATCCAGCTTATTTCGCTATATTTCGTTCTTCGGCATTTCCTGCTAGAAAGACTATTGACACTGCAACTTGTCTCGCACTATGCTTCCTTTTCTGGGGTATATGGTCTCGCATTACGAGACATTCGGGAGGCGCCGTTGAGTTCATCCGTCCAAGTACTATGGACCGCACGCTACGATTACCAGCCCCATTGGAAGCTCCAGAAGCACAAGCACGATTATTTTCAGATGATCTACTTCCTTCAGGGAGCAGTCCGGTTTTTTCTGCAGGAACAGGTCTATGAACCCGGCAAACCTGCGCTCTTCCTGATTAAACCTAATCAGTATCACGGCTTGAATGCGCTTGATCATGTGAAGACGCTCGATATCAAGTTCCACGTGAAAGACAAAGCGCTCAGGCAATCGCTGCTGCGGTCGCCCAGTTACGTCGTGGAAGCAGACGCGGAGATCTCTTATCTTTTCGAACGCATCCGCTGGGAGGGCGAGCATAAACAGTCGCTGTTTCGTGAATTGTGCGGCAGTTACCTGTTCCAGATATTGATCCTGTATCTGCGGCGGAGCGGCAGGCCAGGCAAGCAGGATGCGAGCCCAACAGAACAGAAGAAAGACGATGTCATCACCGACGCCGTAAGCCGGCAGGTGCTCGACCTCATCCGCACACAGCAGGCGCAGGAGCTGGACCTGCAACAAATTGCCAATTCGCTGGGCCTGTCGAACCGCAGCGTCCACCGCCACTTCAAAGAAACCATGGGAATGCCGCCCATGCGCTACCTGTTGCAGTATCGAGTGGAAAAAGCCAAAGACCTGATCCGGTATTCCGATTATGCGCTCAAAGAAATTGCCGAGCTGACAGGATTCAAAACCATTCACCATTTCACCCGGGTCTTCCGCGACGTTACCGGAGCCCCGCCGGCGGCCTGGCGGCGCAAGTATTGCCAGGGCATCTGCAAAGACGTCTGCATCGACCCGCATTTCGCGAATGTCATTATGACCGTGCCCAATAGCAGCGGCAAGTAACCCGCCCCGGTTGCGCCCGCAAGTACCTTCCTGCCTGCCCGGTTGGCTGCCCGCAAGCCAAGCCTACCATGAGGTTATTCCCAAATCGGAATGGAGTCTGATATGCTTAGTACAGAGTTATTCACTCTACTTCCCCAGTTGTTGTAAAAAATTAACTCGCGAGGAGTTTAAGTGCCCAAATCAAAAAAGAGCAGAAGCAAGAAGAAGACAGCCAGCCCTAGATATTCCAAAGACACTCTGGCGAAGTTGCGGAAAAAGTACAAAATCAAGAAGTGGAGAGAGATGCAGAACCTGGCGATTGACAAAGCAATGCAGGCCACTAAGGGAGACAAGCTGTTGGTGGCGGCTCTACTGGGCGTGGGGAAGACGACGATTTATCGGCGCCTCAACACACACTAGCTTTCATTCGAGTCGCCTGCTTCGACCCAAGCACGATCGCTGAATACTACTGTCGCTTCTCGCTGTCAAAGAAGATTTTTCTTCTGGTTCGATAGCCGCGGCCACGGTCTGCTTACGGGGCAGGCACCCCGAACAGCCGCGCTCCAGGAGGCCAGCGCGGAAGTACGCAAATGGACGCCAGTCCGGCGCGTGCTTTAGGTGGCCAGGAAATTAGCTTCCATACAGACTCTACGCGCTGGGCTTGTGCCAGCCTGGCTCTTCCACAGTAGTCTCACACATTTTATGGATTAGCCGCTTTGCGCAGCACCGCGCTTTGCCGCTCATCGGAGTTGATTTGGCGCAGGAAGTCGCGGAAGGCATCCAGCTTCTCGGCAGGCACAGTCACATCTTTGATCTCGTAAGTCCGCTTATAGTGCAGCGTATTGCCGGTTACTTCTACCTGGCTGGAGTAGGATCCGTAGTCGCACTTTGCCTCGACGGGCGGGGGCAGCTCGTCCACGACGTAACCTGGGGGAAGCGTGATCTCGAAGTCGTCGCTTTGCAGAGAAGCTTCAGCGATTTGCACAGGATAGAGGCGTTTTTTGTCTTTTTCGATTGGTATTGCCCAGCCCTTTTGACCGACCACGCGTGGGCGCACGATGAGCAAATTCCCCGCTGAGCGCGCGTAATTGTCGGAGATGAAGTTATATGTCAGCGTTAATGCCAGATCATATTTATCGAGATTTCCAACGCTCGCAGACTTGATAACGAAGTTGTTCAACGAATTGCCTAAGAAACTCTCGAGTACTTTGGCGCGATCTGCCGGCTGCACTTCCATGAATTGCTCTCGGCTGTAAGCCGCCCACTGGCCCCAGCGCATCTCTTCAACATTGCCGGAAAGCGCCCCTGCGGGAGTGAGCGAGAATTTTGCAGAGCGCATGAGCCGGTTACTGGAAGGCGCCAACAGAGGAAGATGAATGAGTTCTCCACCCTCCGGCGTAGCCACGAGCCCATAACCATCCTGGAGATACGCCGGAAGATAGCCGAAAGGCACATAAGGATTGGTGGGGTCAAAGATCAAAAGCCGGCCCAATTTAGGATGCTCCACAAAGGCATACAAATCTGCGGTAGGGACCGCCTCAGGCCAGCGTATGGCCAATATCACGTGATTGGCGACCAGAGATGGGGCATCGGGCACGATGACCCCACGTTCGGAATCCACCACGACATAATAGGATTCGATCCCAATTTCATGCAACATGGTGCTGAGCAACGTGGCTTTATCTTTGCAATCCCCATAGCGATTGCGAAAGATTGCGCCTGCAGGGTGAGGCTGATAGCCGCCAATCCCTATTTCAATTGCCACGTAACGTATATCGTGCTGAAGAAACGATGCCAGAGCCCGCATTTTGTCCAGCATCGTCGCAGCGCCTGAAGTCAGATCGGCTACTTTTTTCTGGATTTCCGGCGTGGCCTGCCTGCGGTCAGCCGTGAGTTGCGTATACCAGTACCCAATCTCTCGCCATGATCCGCTGCTCTTGGCGCGCAAGGAAGGATTGCTGGGAAAATACTTCACCGTCATGCGTCCGGCAACCGCCTCGAACGACGGCATTTCTTCCTCGTGCTCAATGCCGGGCACATTCTCTATTTCCCACACGAACTGGTTAGCCGCATTCGTTTGGGGTTTGAGTTCGGCATGGTTAGACCAGTAGGTGGCAATTTCCCACGCCGAAGGAAGATTCAGGGTAAGACGGGTGCGGCGCACAGGAATCTCTTCCTGGAACCACCAGTTATCTTCGAAAACGTAAGGGCGCTTCTTCTGCACGTATTCATAACCGACTATGCTGCCGGGCTCAACCGCGGGAAGGCGCAAGGTTTTAGTATGAGAATCGTTATAAAGCTCTTCACTTCGCCCATCCTCCACAGCCTCTTTGTCATTCACCTCATATTCCGGGCCGCTGGCAGCAATAGCCCAGGCTTTTAGATAAGAAAGCTTCGTCTCAGCATCAAAGTGGACCATAGCCCTGCCATATTTCTCGCGGGCTTCCGGGCGCAGCACCTTGTAAGCACGGCGGTAGAGCGTCTCAATTTCGCCGTTGTCCTTGGCTGTGGTGATACATTCATCGAGCAGCACAACCGCGACTGTGTCGGGCGGATAATCCGGCAGGGTCTGGCGCGCAGCTTCATGCATCCAATCCGGGGCCTTGTCTGCCGCAGATGCCGGCAACAATCCACCAGAGAGGATTAATACGAGGCATATCACTGCCCCGGCAAGCGCGGGCGGCAAGACGCGGAAAAACTTACTTCCGCTCCGCCGTCTGCGTAGATGTAAAGACCAATTGGGTTTCATCGGTATTCTTGACCAGATTGAAGAAGTTGCGCACGGCTCCATAAATTTCCGCCTTCAGAAAAATCGTGTCAACGGTTAGCTGCCGGTGAACGTTCACGCCGTTGCCCTGCGCCGTCGCCGCCAGGCTGTATTGCAGAACGGCATCGGGTGTTTTCACCGACGCCGGCGTCGTTTCCAGGCGATAACCTTCGGGAACATGCAAGGTAATGTCATCCTGTTCCAGATAAGGATAAGAAAAGTAAATTGCGTTAACCCGCTTGGAAGGCTCGAAAGCCTTGGCTTGTTGAACTTTGAAGAACGTGGCGGGAGTCAGGATACGCCGGCCCGTAACTGTGCCAAACCCTGCCAGCCGGACCTTTCCTTCAATATGGAGCGGCGCCTCGTTATCTTCCCAGCCGGTCATCTGCGAGATTTCAAAGGAAGCATCAGCCGGCAGCCACTCCTGAATGACGTGCTCCATATCTTTTTTCCTTCCGGCATCGTCTTCTTCGCGTTCTTCCTCGCGTCGCAGAGACGCGGACTCGCCAATATAGTCCGTGCTGATTTTACCGGTGAGATTGCCGTCAGCATCCAGGCTGATATCGGCATGGCGTTCCCGCCGCGCATCGTTGGGGGTGAGCTGGGTGGTCATAACAAAATCACCGCCCTGTTTGGTCGCTCGCAAGCCTTTGATGCCTGTCTCAAACCATGGCAACAAGCCATAAGGATAATAACGGGACCCCGGATCCAAATACACATCCTTGCTTCCGAGTTTTACCCAGACAACATCTGCTGTCAGTTGCGAAGAATCCTGGGCCTCTGGAGAAAAGAAAGTCTCGTTGCGGGGAGCAAGAAAAATCTCGGATGCATCAAACCCTGCGGCGCGCGCCAGGCCCACCATAAGATAGTTGAGTTGGCGGCCGGTGCCGTACCCGCGCTTGAGCACGTCCTCTACGTTGTCGTTCGACTTGAGGTTTTCCTGCTTCTCTTCTTTTTCTGTCTTTTGAATGTCGTAGCTGATATTTCGGAGCTTCTGGACGTAGGCGTAGATTTTTCGCAGTTTCACTTCCTCGGAGTCAGTGGAAGCGACAATCTGGCTGAGAGCCGATCCCAGAGCGTCGCGGCGGCTAATGTAGTGATCGACTTCATCATTCCATTTTTTTCCAATCCGCTTCCAATAGCGCTCAGGTGTGTCATTTTGCGGGTCGCCTATATCGCGATAATAAAATTCCACCCGGCCTTCAATCATAGACCGCGGAAACATGAATTCTTCTTCCTCAAAACCAGGCAAATCATGCACTTCCATGACATAGCGGTCCATCTTCTTTTCAGGCTGGCTGCCTTTGGGAACGCCGAACGTGCGCCAGTACAACACCGCGTTGTCCATGTACTTAGGAGGCTCCATGGAGAATCGGGCCATGCGGGTGAAGAGACTATCCTGGATTACCCAGTTAACGTTTACGTAATACTGGCGATCATGTTGCTCATGGTATTTGTATTCAATAATGCAGCCGGGCTGCACCTCCGGCAGACTGAAGGCTTTGACCAGCACTTTAAACCCGCCGCTCTTGTATACCTCTTTTTCATAAACCTTACCGTCAAAGTTGACGATGCTGCCGTCGGGGCGAATCGTGCGTGCGCGAATGTCTTTAATATCGTATCTATTTTTCACGAAAGGGACCTCGACATCTCCCCACTTCTTTCCTCCCTCAGTGAAAATCTTGATGCGTTTATATTCGTAAACAGCCGATTCGGTGGCGTCCACGCTGTTTTCGCGATACAGAAGCATGGCGTCTGCTCCTGGACTGGCTGGGTTGTCTTTCAGCGCCAGGTCTTCTTTTGAAATCGGCTGCCATTCCTGCGCCGATGCCGTCTTGGCAATACCTGCTACGGCCAGCATAAGTCCAAAACACGCCATTGCAACACTACCGCAAATGCGCTTCACGATAAGCTCTCCTTATATAGCTGTATGACAACCGCGCGGAAAACCTTTCAGCTCCTTTATTTCCTGCGGAAGGGACCCAAAACTGTTAGTGAAAAGCAAAGATACCCGGCATAGGAAGGCGCGTCAATCTCATTCTGTTGGATTTTTTCGCAAATTTTGTCTCATTCTTGGCCAAATCTCAAACCACGTATGAAACAATTCCAGGCTTATTTGAGTGCACCGGACTGCAGACCCGTTGCCGGCGGCTGCGGACCTACTGCCGCCTGTGCGCTCCCCACCGCTCCCTCTCCTGCTGCGTTGTTGGCCGCGACATCGAAGGTATAGGTCTGCCCCGCCTGCAAGCCATCAACTACCCCAAATATGGTGTGACGGCCGCCGAGTGTGAGGACGTTGCGTCCGGTGAGCGTGACCTTGCGCTCGCCAGGATGAACCGTGATGCTGTATGCGGTAATGGGGCTGCCGCCGTTATCTTCTGGAGCTTGAAAGTGAATGCTGGCTGCTGCTTCGCCGGCAAAAGCCTGAACATTGTTGGGGGCCGAAGGCAGGTGGATTGCCTTGGCACTCGGCGTTACCGGACGCGAAGGCAGCGAGGGCGCGCTGTTTCCGTTCGCATTTGTCGCCGCCACCGTGAAAGTATACTCGGCGCCGTTCTTCAATCCGGAAAGCTTCACGTATCCCTGGGACCAGAAGTCAGCGGATGAGATAGTTGCTTTGTCCCCGCTGGACGAAGTTACCGTGTACGACTCCACCGGCGACCCACCTTCAATGATCGGCGGATTCCATGCCACGTACGCGAAGCCATCGCCCGCCGCGGCAGCCACGCGACTGGGCGGCTCGGGAGCGCTTGCGGCGGCGAAGCGCTGGTTCAAGATATCTTTGTACTCGGCCTGTAAGCCGGCTTTTTCCACAATCGAGGCCGGCCCCTGGCTAACCGCAGTAATAATGTGGTTCCCTTTTACAATTACGTTCTTTTCGGAAGTATCGGGTGTTCCCTGCTGCCAGTAGTTGCTCTCCACATCCAGCGGATCAAATGTCTTTCCGTCGTTGCCGTCATAGTAGTTGCCGTGGCGGCTGCCCCAGTTGTCGAAGTTGGTGTTGAGAATGATGTTGTGGTCAACCGTGATATTGCAGGAGCCGTTGTCGGTGTAGATGCCGTGTCCGGAGCCGAACTGGTCGCGAATAATGGTGGCATAAATCTTCTCGCCATCGCTCAGTTTGGGTCCGGTAAGGCCTTGGGTATAAATGCCGCCCCCGTCGGCCAGCAGCAGCATGTGATTGAAGATCAGGCTGTGCCCGAAGGCATTCTTCTGCGAAAAATTCGCCTGCCCCGCCTGCTGGATCTTATCGGGCCAGCCTCCCCAGCCGAATGAGACTGCGGTGTAAGGGACATGGTCGATCTGCTGATGCTTGATGGTTGTGTGCTGGGCGTATCCAACATAAATTCCAACGCCGCCGTGGTACTCATCGGCAATCTCATAAATATGATTGTTGAGAATCTGGTTCTCGCTGGTGATCTCGCCGCCTGTAGCCAACGGCAGGTCAATGTCGCCAAGTTCGAGTCCGTTGCCTGAGATGTCGGTAAAGACGCATCCCTGCACCAGGTCAGACTGCGATCCGTTGCCTAGTTCCAAACCAGCGGCGCCCAGATGTACAAAGGCGTCATTAAGAAACTGGATATTCTTGTCGTAAAGAAAAGAAACATTTCCGGGACTCTTCGTCCATGCCCCATACGGGCACTTGCCATCAGGCACCAGCTTGCATAGCCCTTGCGTGGCGTAGCCGTCTTTTCCCGTAATCATGACGTTGGCCTGGATTTCCGAAAAACCTTCGCTGGTGCTGGGCTGCAGCCAGGTTGCGTAGGAGAATTGCAGATGCGAGAAAATGATGTTGTGAACCGGATTGTCTTTGGTTCCCTCGGCCGAGATCAGCTTTTCTAAAACGGGAACTTCGATATCCGCCTTTGCCAGGTCTTCCCCTGGACGCGGGACATAATAAATGACGTTCGCCTTACGGTCGAAATACCACTGGCCCGGAGTGCCCAGAAGCTCAAAAGCATTTTCCACGTAGGCCGGCTGCTTGCCCACGCTCGCCGGACCCACCAAATTGGCGGTGCGCTTTCCATTGGGCAACATCACGCGCTTCGTTGAATTGTCCCAGCAGGGTTGGGCCATGGTGATGGTAGTGCCTTCGATGGCGGCGACAGGGCAGCGCGGCTCGGTCCATGCGCCCAGGCCGAAGGAGCCCTCGGACCACAATGCGTTGCCGCCGGTATATACGAACTCGATATCCCTGGGGTTTCGCCACTTGGCCATGGCCGTGGAGTTTGCCGTGTACCCGGTATTGGTTTCAGTCACGCTCACCGGCAGCAATCCCCGCGCTCTTTGCGCGCGCACGCCGTTGACATAGAACTGCCGCGTATTCTTGAGGCCTGCGGGAGCCGGGGCTGACCAGATGTTCTTGCCGGCATCGAATCGCTTCCATCCTGTAATTGGCACTCCACCGCTGATCACCGGTCGCTCGTTGGCAACCGCCGTGTAGATGACGTTGTGGCCGTTCATTCCGGAATCGGCAGCATCGAGCACCAGCGGCTCAGCCAGCCGATAGACACCGCCATTGAGGTACACCGTGATATCGGCGCTCATCTTCTGGTTCAACTTCCGCACCAGATCGCGTGCATGTTGCAGCGTGCGCACAGGCTGGTCTTTCGTGCCGGGATTCTTGTCGTTTCCTGATGGCGATATATAGAGTGCAATACCTTCGGCAGGCTTGGAATGTTGCTTGCTCTCTTTAGAATCTGCATGCGTCTGCGCCATCGCAAACGCAGCGGCGGCTATCACGAAAGCCAGGCTAAAAGTCTTTATCATATATATATCCTTTTGAATTTTTGGCGTATCAGGCTTTGTAACCTTGATACAGAAGTTCAAACCTCAGGAGCTAAAGCCCGCGTTCTATCGGCTCTAAGGGTTGATAGGGATCCCGGCATACGTTCTCGGCACAATAGGGGTTCCTCCATTTCGTGTTCGAAATGGCAAGAAGGTAAATTTTTCTGCACTTTCTGAAGCCTTGCCATTCCGAAAACTCGGCTTCTCGCCTTTGCGCACCACTACAATGTCCTCTCCCTGCCGGGTGTTGAATTTCAGCAGTGCCCCCCGAATGCTCTGTGACTTCTTTCCATCGCGATAGAGGGTAACGTCGCTCGTTCCCCATGGATTGCGCAGCCTGCATTCTCCGCCGGCCTGCGATTGCACCTCAACGAATTCCACCCGGCCTTGTTTCGTGGAAGAGGTAACCAGGAACGCGCCGCTGGCGAGCAAGGTGTACTGCGCGTCCCACTCTTTCGGCCAGGCGGGAAAGACATGGATGATGGAATCTTTCCCCGGCGCCGGAGGCGCGCTCTGCAGCAGCGCCAGTTGCAGAGCTTCCGCCACCCTTCCCAAACGCTCCGCCTCGGTAGCCCCGGGGCCTTCGCGTAATGTCAGACGATTTCGTAGAACGCTGGTCTCGCCCCCTCCGCTCCAGTCGCAAAAATCTCTGGCCGGATTGAGGCAGTTGAGCTGGTTAGGAAGCATGTGTTTCAGGTCATTGGCGCGGCCCAGGTGCGCGGCTGCTGTCCCATTGCGATTGAGTACGTTAATGGCTGTCTTGTCATCCACGCCATGCGGATAAACGGCGTCATAGGTCGCGTTGGCGGTCTTGACCAGCTCCGCGTCGTCGCTTTCAATCGTCACCAGATCGTAGTAGTTTGCCGGCACGAGGCTGGGTGCTTCCAGATTCCCTTTTTGAACCGGAGGAAGACCGCTGATCCATCGCCTGGGCTCGCCTGCTTTGACCAGGCCTGCCGCCGCCGGCAGGTCGCTGGTCGGCAAGGGTGCGAGATTCCGCAAAAACTCTTGCCATGTAGCCCGCAAGTCCTGGTCGGCATCGAGGATCTCTGAGGCGCGAATTGCCAGAGGCAGAACGCCGCGCATGCCGGCCACTTCTTCCAGGGTATCCTGCGCTCCCCAGATCGGTTCGTGGCCGTTAACGTCGTGGATGTGATACTTGCCGTCAGCGTCCTTCTTCACACTGGGATAATTGCGGTAGAACTCTGCCACGCCTCGCAGCATCGGGTACGCTCGCTCGCGCAGCCATGTTTTATCTTGCGTGTACTCGTAACGGAGCCAGTAAAGATGCGCAATCTTGGCCTGGCTGGAAAAGATATGGTTCACCTGCCCGTACGGGCCCGCGCCCTTATCTTCATAGACCCATTTGCCGTTGACCCATTTGCCGGCATCGATCCAGTTCCAGCGTGAACTATGAGGCTGCTTGGTATCGGCAAGTTCCCGAAAGCGGACCGAGCGTTGGTCCCAGGGTTTGCGGCCCAGATATAAGTCGCGCATCTCGGCGGCGATGTCGTCGGGAAGCTTCTCTAATCCGTCGAACCACACGACTTCAGGGATAAAAATGCCTTTGCTGCCCCACTGCTGTTGTGCCGCAAGCGCCGCCGAATCGTACATGCCGGTATACATCGCAAACATCGGATCCATCAGTTCAAAACGGTTCATCGCCGGCAGCGCATTGTAATAACAGCTCTCATTGGCCCACCAATATTGCGAGCCCCACTCGCGCATGTCGCCGTTGGTATACCACAGCATGCCGCCAAACCTCGGAGGATAGGCCCCACGCGAAGTCGTGCCCATCAGGTAGAGAAAGTAGGTGTAGTTCTTCTCCACCTCGTCTGCGACCCCGTCATTGCTGTGCAGGTGGACAAACGCCTTCGACCAGAAATCGTGCCACCACGCCTGGTTGCCGGCAAGCATGGCCTCAAAGCCTTTGCCCACGGCTTCTTCTAGTTGCGTCACAGCCCGCGAGGCAACGTCTTGATTGCGGTCGAAGCTGGCGGCGCTGGCAATCAGGATCAGGAAGCGGCCTTTGCCCGGCGCGGCCGTCAGGCGCACGGTGGAATCATTGGCGTACTTCGCCTTCGACTCTCTTCCCACAACTCCAATCACAACCGCAGAGCTGTCGTAATAATCGCCTTCCTTGAATACCTGGGTTAAAACAATTTTGCCGTTGCGGATGTCAAGCTGTGAAGCCGCGCTATGATCCCGGGTCTGCACCTGGACAATGCGCCGGCTGGAAAGCGCATAATTCTTCCCCGCCAAATATTGGACCATATAACGCAACATGCGCAGATCGACGTTGATGGGCGAGGGCAGCTCGCGCTCATCGTCAACTTCGACGGCAATCACGTCGCGCTCGTTCCAGGCGAGAACGCGGGCCGTCACTCCATTGCCGCGGGCGGTCATGAGCGCATCGTATAGCGACAAATCCTGATGGAATGCGGGAGCGGCGAAAACGTCATCGCCATAATCCACGAAATCAATATCCACGTATCCGCAGCCGCTGGCGTAGTCGCTGTGACGCTCGGGAAAGCTGTGGGTCGAGCTGTCTTCCGCAAACACATCGGCGCGGTTAATCTGAAACTTCAGGGCCGAGGGCGAGGTCCATACCAGGCTGCCCATTCTTCCGTTGCCGATGGGCAAGCCTTCTTCGCTGCGCGAGGCGGGCTGGTCATAGCTTAGATCCGCCCGTGAAACCAGCTTGCGGAAGTCGACGCTCAGAACCGAGGAACTTACGCCTTGGCTGGAGCCCGCGGGGAGAGAACCAGGAGTCCTGGAAGCAATTTGACTGTTCAGGTTACAGGTGAGAGCACATACAAACAAAAGCAGATGGAGGGATATTCTGATTGATTTATTCATTTCTTTTCTTAATCGTCAGGATCCTGGCCGCAAAGATAACACTAGAAAGTCCCGCTCGAGTGAGCAGGACTTTCTGTTTGAACAGCTTATTTACCCCTTGCCGCGTTCGCATCAGAAGCGGATGCGCATACCGAAGCGGAACTGCCTCTCGTCAATTCCGTCCCTGCCTGTTCCCGTGGTGGACGTAATTTGATCATAGCCGTTCAGGTTTTTGATCGTGCCGTCCGCATTGAGCTGCAGGTTGGAAACATTGGCGCCCGGGTTGGAGAAGTGCGGAGTGTTGCTGAGATTAAAAGCCTCAGCCCGGAACTGCACCCTCCAGCGCTCCGTAACCGCGAAGTCGCGGAACAATCCAAAATCCAGGTTCCCGTAACCCGGTCCGCGCACGCTTTCGAAACCAGAGTTGCCAAATCGGGCCTGGTTGACAGGAGCAAAAGCAAATGGATCGAAGTAGGGCTTGGGTCCCACGCCGCCCAGAATCCCTACATTCGGTTTCACCTTATCGGCAAGCTGCGTGTTTCCCGGAGCATTCAGCGATGTTCCTGATGCGGTCACGTTGAAGGGCGTTCCTGAATAGGCGCTGAAGAGGGCGTTCACCTGCCATCCACCCAATACCGCTGAAGCGATGCCCGCCTCATTCAACCATCTCTTGCCCTTGCCAAAGGGCAGTTCGACGGCTGCGGTTGCGCTGAAGACGTGGGTGCGATCGTAAGGGGCAAGGGCGCGATTCAGCCCGAAGAATTGCGGCAATTGTATTGCCGGGTTTTTGTCGGCGAGTTCGTCGCAACAGATCGCCGTTGCCTTGGACCAGGTATAGGTGGCGCCCACCGCATAACCGCCGGCAAAGCGGCGCGCGAGGTTGGTTTGAAGCGAATCATAGTGGGTATGGTTCACCGGAATAATAGAGTTAAGGCTGGCATTGCCGTTGCGCGTGAAATAAAACTCGCTGGCATTGCCGCCTGCGATCTGGCCTACATTGAGGTTCAGGAATTGCGGGACGTTCACCTGGCGCGCGGCAACATATGCCGCCTGGGCGGTGAATCCCCCCTTGAGTTCCTTTTGCAGGGAGAGGTTCCAACTCTCGACGTAGTCACGCCGAATGTTCTGCGGCAAAGTCTGCATATTGAAATTCTTGGGAAGCGGAACCACTCCCGAACTTATATCAGGAACTGGAATCACGGGAATACCCTGACCCAGCGTAGCCAGGTTGCCGTTGGGCAGAGCCGCGGGCAGAAAGCTATTGGTTGGCCCCAAGGACAGCGAGAGGTCCATAGGATAGTCATTCAGCATGTCGCGCACAAAAGCCAATGGTTGCGGATCGTAATTGATTCCAAAGCCCGCGCGCACGACAAATGTATTTGTAGCCCGCCATGCAAGCCCGACGCGCGGAGAAAACTCCTTGGAGCTGACATGATAGCCGCAGTCTGTAGGAGTGCCGCCCACGCCGCAGATGGTGATCAGATTGGTCGCGAAATCATAGCGCTCCATGCCGCGGCCGTTGCGCGTCCCCACCGGAAAGTGGTCCCAGCGCAGCCCATAGGTGACGGTCAGCGAAGGCAAAGCCTGCCACTGATCTTGCGCGTAGATGCCGTAGTTGTGGGAATGAGCGATCAGTCGATTGTGATCGAACGGCAGCAGTTCATGATTGATGGCTGAGGGCAGACCCAGCAGGAACTGGGCGTAGCTATTGAATAAAGTCGCAGATTTGGCTCCGGCGGCGTTTTGCGTGGTGGCATTGCCGTTGAAGACGAACTGACCCGGTCCCGTGCCGGTTTCGAAATGATTGTAATTTTGCTGTACCAGCTCGGCCCCAAACCGGATGCTGTGGTTGCCACGCACCCAGGTGGCGTTGCCAGAATACTGGAACTGCCGGTCAGCATAGAAGATCGGACCACCACCACTGCCCGGACCGGGGTTCCCGAAGTCGCTGAAATTACTTACAGTGAATTGCGGCCAGCCGCCGTACTCGCGCGACGGACCGTTGGTGCCAGGAATACCCAAGAAATTCAGTCCGAGATTCTCCCCCAAGCGAGGGGGCTCCTGATTGTTATCAAGACTGGTGTATCCGAAGTAAGCGTCCACCACCAAATTGGAGTGAATCGCGTAGGTTCCGCTCACGGTATTGCTGATGACATTCCCGAAGGCGTTGCCAACTTTGCCGCCCGCGCTGCTTACCGGAGCACCCACCAGACTGCCAAACGAAGGCGCATCAATGTAGTTGTAATGCAGCCAGCCTAGACGCTCGCTGAAATTAAGCTTCGGGGTTGCCCGCCAGTCAAGTTTCGCATCCGTAGTGTGGCGGTTAAAGTTATAGGCGCCGGTGGGATGAAAATTGTTTGTCGTAAGGGCAGGATTTGTGGGAAATGGAACAAGAGCCTGGATCTTCAGCGCTATCGCATCGAGCCGGGCAATCGGAATCATATTAAGACAGCCGGCCGGGTTTGCGCAGGCGGGGTTGTACTTGGGATCTGCTGGATTAGAAGAAGCTACAAATTGAGCGCGCCCGGAACCATTGGTCTGACTTCCTGTCTGCGGGTCGTAGATGGGGTTTGGGGAGGCGGAGAAATCACCTAAACGCATCGCAGCCGACGGAACCGTCAAGTCGGAAGAAGGCGATGCATTTTGACTGAGGGGATTGCCATCATAACTGGCAAAATAAAACAGCTTGTCCCTGAGAATGGGCCCGCCGATTGTGCCACCAAAATCGTTACTGACATATTTGGGTTTGCGCGGAGCTACAGGGTTGAAAAAATTAAACGGCTTCGCCTTAAGGGCATTATCCGTATGGTATTCAAAGAGCGAGCCGTGTATTTGGTTGGTTCCGCTCTTGATATGAACATTGACCACCGCGCCGCCTGCCAGTCCTTCCGAGGCGTCGGCCGCATTGGTGACAACGCTGACTTCCTGGATGGCTTCCAGGCCAGGCACGTAGCCGGGAACATGCGGCAGCCATACATTGGTTGAACTGGCGCCATCGATCCGCAGGTTATTGGAATTGCGTGTCGTGCCGTTGACGCTGGCGGTCAGACCGCGCGAAGGGTTGACGGCCGCGGAATGCTGATTGGCCGGCGGCATGAAACCAGGTACGGTAATCAGCAAATTCTGATAGTTCCGGTTCACCGGTATCGGCGCGTTGACCAAGCTCTCAGGCGTCACCTCAGCCCGCACCTGGGCTGAATCGGTCTGCAGCGCGGGCGTCTCGGTGGTTACGTCGATGGCCTGGGACACGTCTCCAACGTGCAACCCCGGATTCACACGCACGACCTTATCCACTGAGACCATGATGCCGCGCGTGGTGGAAGTTTTGAAGCCCGCTTTGGTTACCGTAATGTCATACGTCCCGCTGGTTAAATCGGGGAAATTGTAGGCCCCGGTATCATTTGTGGCGGTCTCGCGGGTCTGGCTGGTTCCCTCATTGGTGAGTCGAACCGCAGCTCCGGCAACGACAGCTCCGCTTTCATCGGTGACCGTGCCTACAACCGATCCGTAGAGCACCTGTGCTTCGGTTAGCGTTGTTGTGGTGAATGACATGCTGATCATGAACATCAGCGCAGCAATAGAAAAGACCTGACTCTTTTTCATCTGTTCCCCCCTCGACCGGGCGCTGCGTATCATGAGCGTGCGGACGCAGCCTGTTTTTGATGGTTGTTTCGCGCCTGAAGGACCTGACGAACCTGAATACACCTGCGGCTTTTGGAACCCGCAGCCGATGTGCCCCACGCTCCGCTTGCGACACTGTGGAACCCGGAGCCCTGACGGTGGGGCAATGTACAACAAGTCACGGTAAAGTTCAATGCAAAGAATTAGCATTTCATATAATGAAATGTGGCAAGTAAGGGAACGAGTGGGAGAAATGTTTTAATGAGCCTTCTTGACCTGTCCTGGCCGAAGCGGAGTGGCAGCGGCTGGGCTGGAATTTGTGCTCTCGCCATTCGAGTTTACGGCGCTAACCACGTAAGAATATGTCCTGCCATTGATCGCGCTCTCGTCTACAAAGCTGGGCGAAGTCAAACCACTGGCAATTGTGCTGAAGGAGGCATTCTGA
>Ga0070741_10012247_pt1 | contig 15565 bp, 12 predicted proteins | sample Coa_R1_4_FD_66440 | JGI IMG/M metagenome (GOLD analysis project Ga0070741, IMG submission 66440) | Surface soil microbial communities from Centralia Pennsylvania, which are recovering from an underground coalmine fire - Coalmine... | ecosystem: Environmental > Terrestrial > Soil > Unclassified ... | reverse complement strand
TCGAGATGGGTGCGGGTTTTCGATTCGATCTGGAAGCGGATCTGATCATCGGAGAGCCGTTCGAGGTTTTCGCGGACCATATGGGAGATCTGGCCGCGGCTCGATTCGACGGCGCGGCGCACGATCTGATCGATCAGGCGGCGGGCCAGTTGATGGGCGTAGCTGGCGGGATCGTGGAGCTGGGCGCCGAACTCGTGGATCGCGTTCTCGATCGCCCGGACCAGTTCGGGATCGTCGCGCAGTTCGGGGAGGCGCCTTCTCAGGTTGGCGACCAGGCGCGCGGTCAAGGTTTCCGCGCCCAGCCGGTTCATCAGGGAGTAGATGCGCTCGAAGGTGGTGGGGAGAGCTCTTCGCAGGATGGTTTCCAGGCGCTCGCGGCGCTCCGGGGATTCGAGGTAGTCGATCACGCGGGTCATGATTCGCTCGACGCCGGCGGGGCCCAGGAGGTCGGAGAGCCTGACTTCCTCGAGGAAGGTGCCGAGGCGCCCGACCAGATCGATTTCGGACAGCCGCTTTCCGATCATCGCGGGGGTGAGCCATTCGTTCTCGATCGTGGCGGCGATTCCATCGACGAGCTTCTGGCGGTTGCGGGGGAGGACGCCGGAGTTGGGCAGGTACCATCGCCGCTCGAAGATCATCTTGAGCGCGATATAGTCGCACAGCCCGCCGACGAGGGCGGCCTCGGCGATCGACACCGCGAGCTCGCCCGAGCGATGAAACCGGGTGAAAACGAGCATCGCGCCCGCCGCCAGGTAGACCATCGCGGAGACGAGCAGGGTGAGGTCGCCCTTGTGGGAGAGCAGGAAGTGGCCGATTCCCGGTTGATTGGGGGCATCCGCTTGATACGCCATCGCGCTTCGAGACCGTTTCCGATGCCCCGGGGCGGTGGATTCGCCGGCCGCGTCGAGGGGGGCCGCGCGGCGCCCGGGGTGAGCGCCTGATCACTCACACGGGCTGGGGAGCGGTTCAAGCAGCGCGAAAACGGATGCGCGACGCTTCGTCTTTTCCGATCCGACAATCCAAAGGCGGACGGCTCAGTGTTTCTCCCTGTCGGGCGGATCGATCGTCTTGTCTATGTGCACGGCGATGCGGAGGGTCTGGTGTCCGCCGCCGACCACGGGGCGAATCACGGTGATATAGGCGGTATCGCCGGGTCTCAGCGGATCGAGCTCCCTCATCAACTCCTGCTCGGTGCGCACGCGATGGTCATCGACGGCGACGATCATGTCGCCCGGCATTCCCAGGGCGCCGGAGCGGCGAAGCCGCGGGACGGTGAACAAGGCAAGAGGGAAGGCAAAGACGCTGCCCATCGCCTCCAGCTCCCCGATGGCGGTGGTTGGCTTTCGCGCCTTCAGGCCAGCGCGTGCGGCGGGGCTGTTCGGCTCGATGCTGAGGATCTCGAAGCCATGCTCTTCCATCCCCATGAGGCACTGGCTCGTGTATTGAAGCTCGATTCCGAGGTAAGGGCGGCGGCCGTCGTCGGGGCGTTCGATTCTTCGGTCGCGGTCAATTGCGGCAAGATCCTGGTCGGGTTTGAAATTCCTGTCGGCCTTGTTGATGTTTCCATCCGGGAGGCGCGGGGCGGTGGAAGGCTGAGGAGCGATTTCCAGAGTGGAAGATCCTTCGCGCGGCTGACGGTTAAGAAGACGGTCGTCTTCGGGAGCGGAGGGCTGGGGGCCGATGATCACGCCGCCCGCGGATGCCTGTTCGGCGGCAAAAAGCGGAATCGCCTGGATGAGCACGAGCGAAGCAAGGAACAGCAGCCAACTTGTAGCGAGCCTGACGCGTTTCATCGCCGGTGACCTCGCCTGAATGGTGCTGGAAGGGATCGTAGGTCCGGTACCGGCGAGTCACAAGGGAGAAAAACGCGACCGGGAGGATGAGGTGTCGTCCTTGCCGCTCAGATGCGCATGGGCTACACATCCGATCCTCGCGCCCTTTACGAGGAATGCCGCATTCGTCGATTCACAGCAGGCGCGAAGCAAGCCGCGCGATGGGGCGCGCGGGGACAATCCGGAATGGAGACCAGCCATGCGCAGACTCGAAAACAAGGTCGCAGTAATCACGGGGGCGGCGAGCGGAATCGGGCGGGCCGCGGCAATCAGGTTCGCCGGAGAGGGAGCGGCGGTCGTGGTCGCCGATATCAACGAAGAGGGCGGCAACGCTGCGGTGCGCGATTGCCGTGAGAACGGCGGCAACGGGGTTTTTCAATTCGCCGACGTCTCGCGCGAGGAGGATATCCGGGGCGCGGTGGAACGGGCGGTGAAGGAGTTCGGCCGCCTCGACATCATCTATAACAACGCAGGTTTGGGCGGAGCGGTCGGGCCGATCGAAAAGACCAGCGCGGAGAACTGGGACCGGAGCTTTGCGATCCTGCTGCGCGCCGTGTTCCTTGGAATCAAGTACGCGGTTCCGGAGATGCGCAAGGCGGGCGGCGGGTCGATCATCTCCACCGCCTCGATTGCGGGGATCAGGGGAGCGGCCGGCCTTCACGCCTACTGCGCGGCCAAGGCGGGCGTGATCAGCCTGACGCGATCAGCGGCGATCGAGCTTGCGCGCGACAGGATCCGCGTCAACTGCATATGCCCCGGGCTCATCGCCACGCCGCTCACCTACAACAGGATTCCGGGCGGCGAGCAGACGGCGACCCAACTGTTCGCGGGATTTCAACCGTGGCCGCGGGCGGGGCGTCCCGAGGATATCGCGGCGATGGCGCTCTTCCTCGCCAGCGACGATTCCGAGTTCGTGAGCGGGCAGGCGATGGTGGTGGACGGGGCCGTGACCTCCGGGATGGGCGGAGGAAGCATCGGACAGGGTTCGCAGAACGTGACATCGATGCTCGATGACGAATGGTCGGGGCCGTCGTTTCAGATGAAACGGCCGTCCTAGCCGCGATCATCGGCCGATCGGGCGGCGGTTGACCTCCGCTATCTGCGGCGGATGGGGAGGACTTTTCGGCTTTGCAATTGGCGGAGCAGCGCAAGACGATTGATGACCGGAGGGCAAATGAAGGCAATCATTCAGATAATCGCCGTATGCGCGATCGTGGCCGCCGCGCCCGCCTGGGCCGAAACGCGAGGAGATGCATCGCAGCCGCAATCCGCCGCGGGCGCCGCCCTGCCTCCGCAATGGGACCCGCGAATTCCGCTGCCGAAGGGCGCCACGCTGATCTCATCGACCAAGCCAAGGGTGGGAGTCGTCTTTTCCGCTGATTTCTCCGCTCCGGGAGATTTCAAAGAGTTGATGAATTTTTACGAGACCGAGTTGCCGAAGGCGGGCTTCGCGATGGGACCGAAGGTGGCGACTCCGGCGCGCAGGGTATACAACCGGACCTTCACCGCACAGGACATCCTCGACAGCGTCGTGATCAGCCCAAGTTCCACCGATCCGTCGCGGCTGATCATCCACATCGCCTATACTCCGCCGGTCAAGAGGGGCAGCAAGACGGAGTAGCGAGCGAACGGAAGTTCGCGTTCGGGATTGATAGTGCGCGCCGGACCTAGAATCCGGGCGGCTTCGGGCATCCTCCGACCATTTTCAGGAGATGCTTCGCGATGTCGAGCGTGGTGAGATCCTCGAGGAACGGCCCGACGATCTGGATTCCCACGGGCAGACCGCCGCTCGACAATCCGACCGGGACGACGGTTGCGGGGAGATAACAAGCCCCCGCGGGCGCCATCCACGTGGTCAGACTCCAGTACGGCCGCGCCCTTCCGCCGATAGTGGCGACGCGGGATGCCTGCGGTTCGGAATGGTCGTGCGGGATGGCGGGACAGGGCATCACGGGAAGCAGCATCGCATCCCATTGCCTGAAGAACTCCTCCCATCGCTTGCGCATCTGCAGGCGCCGCTCGTTGTAGCTGAGCCATTCACGATGCCGGATTGCGAGCAGGCGGCGGGTCTGGGCCGCGGGAGTGTCGCCCTCGGTCGCGGCGTATGACTCGATCTTGTCGCGCGGGACACTGCCGGCAAGTGCGGCCTGCAGGAGCGCAAAGAAGGTATCGGCAACCTTGTCGAGCGTGAAAGCGGGGCGTGCCTGGTAGTCGACCGTCACGCCCGCATCGGCAAGGGCGCGGGCGGCGCGCTCGAGGAGCTCGCGCGATTCGGGTTCGACCGGGCAGGCGGGATCATCGAGCCAGGCGGCGATACGATATTCGGAAAGCTTCCCATGCCGCGCGGGGGGCAGCTTGAGCCGCCACGCGGGATGGTCCCATCGATTCGGCCCCGCCATCAGATCCAGCCCGAGCTTGAGATCCTCGACCGTGCGCGCCATCGGGCCGGCAACGGCGAGATCCGCGAGGGTAAGGGTTCCCGGAGGCCCCGGAATCTGGCCGTGGGCGGGCACGATTCCGTAGCTGGGCTTGTGTCCAACGACGCCGGACATATGGGACGGCAGCCGGATCGATCCTCCAATATCGCTGCCGAGTTCGAGCGGAGTGAATCCACAGGCGAGCGCGGCGGCCGAGCCGCCGGACGATCCTCCCGGGGTGCGGGAGTGATCGTAGGGATTGTTGGTCGTGCCGAAGACCTCGTTGTAGCTCTGGAGGTCTCCGGCGTAGATGGGAAGGTTGGTTTTTCCGAAGATGATCGCGCCGGCTTCGCGCAGCCGCGCCACCGGCCATGCATCCTCCTGGGGCACGAATTCGGCGAGTTCGGGCGCTCCCGAGGTTGTTCTCATCCCGGCGGTCTGGAAGGAGTCCTTGATCGTCATCGGCACGCCGTGGAGCGGGCCGCGGATTTCTCCGCGCGCCAGCGCGGCATCCGCCTCGTCGGCTTCTGCGCGCGCGCGTTCGGCATCGATCGTGACGACGCTGTTGATGGGCTTGTCGAGGGATTCGACGCGGCGGAGAAAGTAGTCGAGAGCCTCGCGGCTGGAGATTTTCCGGCGGCGGATCCTTCTTGCGATCTCTATCGCGCTGCAATAGGCGAGCTCGGCCACGACGTGCTCCTCCTGGGGGTTGCTCTCCCGCTTGTGGCCAGTGCGGGTCCGGATGTCAAGAGAAGGATGGCGGTTTGGGAGGCGGCCTAGCCGCCGGCGTGGCGCTGCGAGGGCTGGTTGCCGATGACGCGCGGAGGCATGTAGCGGCCCTCGCGATGCTCGACGAGGACGATGCCGCAGTTCGGCGGCACGTGCGCATCCTCCCATCGCCCGGTGATGTGCGCCCACATCGAGACCATCACCCCGCCGTGGCTCACCACGACGACATCGTCGTACGGAAAGCGTCCGACGATTTCATCGAGGATGGGTCCGACGCGATCACGCACGTGCTCGTAGGATTCGCCGCCGGGCGGCACCCAGGTCCACGGGCGGGAATGGTCATATCCGTCGGCCTCGAAGATGGACTCGTAGGGCTTGCCAGCGAACTCACCGGTCTCCCTTTCGTGCAGGCCCTCGCGGATTTCGAGGGTAAGGTTCAGGTGATCGGCGATTATCGCGCCGGTATCGCGCGCGCGGACATAGGGACTGGCGATGACGATACGCGGCTCGGAGATGGTCCGGATGAGCGCGGCCGCCTCGCGCGCCTGCCGTCTGCCCAGCTCGGTCAGCGGCAGGGTCATCGGGGTGGTGGTGAAGATTCGCGTCACGTTGCCTTCGCTTTCACCGTGACGGACTAGAACCAGCTTTCCCATATCTCGTCGTTCTCCGGGACTTCGCGATAGGAGTTTGTCCGGCCCTTAATTCTTGCTTTCCCGCAGACACGATTCCATGCGGCGTGTTTCGACCTGGTTACGATATCAAATGACGGGGGAGCGGCGGGACTTGATGCGCCGGGGCGGGCGGTGGGAAGTAATCATGAAGTCGCGGGCGGAGGATTGAACCGATGGATCTCGCGCGATGCGATGACGCCATAGGCCGCATCCGGGCACGTGCGGCGGCGGCCGCCGACTCCGGAGAGCCGGGATTTCCTCATTACGCCGATCCCGAAACGCGCAAGTGGACGCGGTCGCCTGACGGCGATTGGACCGGAGGGTATTTCAACGCGATCCTGTGGCTTTCCGCGGCAGCATCGGAGGGGATCGAGCGGGTGCGATGGATCGATCGGGCGCGGCGATACATGGAGCGGCTGCGTTCGCGGCTCGAATCGGACAGCTCCTCGCGCGCACTGCTCTTCTACTACGGCGCGGCGGCCGGGGCGATCCTTTGCGGCGACGCGGAGGCGCGCGAGCTGGCGCTCGCGGCGGCCCGTGAAATCATAAAGATGTACAATCCGCGCGCGGGCGTGCTGCCGCTCGGCTCAGCGTTCGAAGAGGTGTCGGACGTCGGTGCGGGAGAGGCCGAAGTCGATATGGTGCAGGCGTCCGCGCTTTTGATGTGGGCGTATCGCGAGAGCGGCGACGAGGCGTTCCGCGAAATCGCAATCAGCCACGCCCGCCGCCACATCGAGTTCTGCCTGCGCCCGGACGGCTCGATCTGCCAGTCGGCATCGTTTGATCCCGCATCCGGGGCGATTCTCAGGCGCTACACGCACAAGGGGTTCGGCGATGCGAGCACGTGGGCACGAGCGCAGGCGTGGGGGATGCTGGGATGGGCGCTGAGCGCGGGATGGACGGGAGATCGATCCTTTGTGGAGCCGGCGGCGCGCGCAGCGGACTGGTGGATGGCAAAGGTTCCGGATGATCGCGTCGCCTACTGGGACTTCGACGATCCCGCGATTCCGCGGACAAATCGCGATACGTCGGCAACCGCGATCGCCTCGGCAAGCCTGCTCAAGCTCGCGGCGCTGGATTCCGACCCGGAACGGCGCATCCGATGGCGCGATGCGGCAGAGGCGACCGTGACCGCGCTGGTCGAACGCCACCTGGGCTTGGAGGGAGGGCTTTGGGACGGATGCTTCAATCGGCGAATCGGCCTTGCCGTGCGTCACGAGCTGATCTGGGGTACCTACTATCTGTACGAAGCCCTGCACGTGATGTCCGGTCGCCTCGACGCATCCCGAATCTGACCGCGCGTATCTAGCGCCGAAGCGCAGTCCGTACGGGCGAAGCCCATTCGGGCAGGGGGGTGCCGCTTGCGATTGCGGCGGCGAGGAGAGCGCCGGCGCGGACGCTCAGTGCGACTCCGTGGCCCGCGTACGCGCCCGCCATCAGGATGCGCGGGTTGTCGGGATGGGGGCCGATTAAGGGAAGGGCGTCGGCGGTGAACCCTATCGGTCCCGCCCATTCGCAATCGAACTCAACGCGGGCGAGCGCGGGATGGAGCGCGCGGACGCGGGCCTGCAATCGGGTGAGGACCGCGGCGCTCTCGCCCGCAGCGGTATCCACTTCCTCCAGGTCCAAAGGGGCACCGAAGACAAGACCCGATCCGAAGATCGCGCGGCCGTCGCGGATGGTGCGGCCCCATAGATAGGGTAGATCGGTCGTGTAGAACGGTATGCCCGCGTCGAGTCTGACGGCGGCGAGGGTCTTCTCATCGAGAGGACGCGTTGCGCACGCGAAGGTCAGGGCGCTTCGGACGCGCGGAATTCCGGGAAGCATCGCGCTGATCCACGCATTGGCCGCGATGATTACATGGCCGGGGCGGATTCGTTCGCCCTCCAGTTCGACGGCGGCTTCCGGCGCGATCGAGATTGCCCAGACCCGCGAGTTTTCCCTTATCGCGGCGCCGAGGCGGGCTGCCGCTTCGGCAATACCGCGCGTGAGCGCGGCGGGCTCGACTGTGCCGCCGGGAACGGTGCGCTCGATGCCGATGGGATGGCCGTCGTCGGTCCACGGCAGCATCCGCTCGGGTGGGGATTCGCGATGGTGGATTTCCCAGCATCCGGGGAGCGCGAGGTCGCAATCGATCCCTTCGCGGCCGACCAGCTCGCTCAGGCCCGCGATGCAGGTGTCGGCGCCATCGCGAATTCCGGCGGCGGTGCCTTCGAGCACCAGACCTCCGGTGCGGCCGCTCGCGCCGTAGCCGATCCGTCCCGCTTCCAGGAGTACGGCGTCGATGCCGGCGCGCGCCAGGTGGTAGGCGGCGGAAGCGCCAGTGAGACCGCCGCCGACGATCGCCACATCCGGAGCTTTCGCTCGGGCATCGCGAGTCGGCTTTGACATCGGGACGAGCCGCCATGGCGGCGAGCCCCATCGCGCTGGTCCGGCGCTCATTGTTCCTCGGCGGCTGACGTGGAAGGCGGCTTTCCCGCGGGTTTCTCCGTCCGCGTTCCGCGCGCCTTGGCGAGCTGATCCTCGACCATCTTGAGAAGATCCTTGCGGCGGAAGGGCTTGGCAAGATGGAGATCGCATCCAGCCTCGGCCGCGCGTTGGATGTCGCCTTCGAGGGCGGAGGCGGTCAGGGCGACGATCGGGACGGGCGGCCGATGCTGCTCGCGCTCCCATTTTCGGATCGCCGCGGCGGCATCGTATCCGTCCATCACCGGCATCTGCATGTCCATCAGCACGAGGTCGTAACGCCCCGTCATCACCTTTCGGACGGCATCCTGCCCGTCGACGGCATCCTCGACCTCCAGGGCCATCGGCCGGAGCATGTCGTGGACGAGAGTGCGATTGACCGCGATGTCGTCGGCGATGAGGAGGCGCGCGCCCGATTGCGGCTCGGACGAGGGAGGCGGCGGACAGGGAGCGGCCGTGCGCACGGTGGCGGCGCCGGAGAGTGCGCGCACGGCGTTTGCCAGATCGCCGAGCTTCACCGGCTTGGTCAGGTACGAGCCGAATCCCGCGGCGCGCATTTCGGCGAGGTCCCGGGTCAGGTCCGTCGTCCGCAGCATCATGACGATCGCCGAAGGAGCCAGCGGTGAGCGGGCGAGGGTGGGAATCAGGGAGGCGACGGAGGCGTCGGGCAGGGTGCCGTCGATGAGCGCGAGGACGGGGCCGTCGCGCCGCTCACTACCGATCAAGCGGCGAAGAGCTTCGGCGCCGGTCGCGCACTCCTCGACCCGCGCATCCATCGCCTCGAGCATCTCGCGCAGCGCGGCGCGCGCGTCGGGGTTGTCGTCGGCGACGAGCACGCGGTTTCCGCCGAGCGAGGGTAAAACCGGATCATCGCCGGAGGAGCCGGTATCCTCCATCGGCACCACGAAGCTGAAGGTGCTTCCTTTGCCGGGCTCGCTCTCGGCGCGCATCTCTCCGCGCATCAGTCCGACCAGGCGGGAGGCGATTGCGAGGCCCAAGCCGGAGCCGCCGAAGCTGCGGGCGCTGGAGGAGTCGGCCTGAGTGAAGGGCTCGAAGATCATGTCGAGTTTTTCGCGGGGGATTCCGATGCCGGTGTCGGCGACGGTGAATCGAATTCCTCCCGGAAGCCGGAAATCGGCTTGAGGCGCAACGCGGACGACAATCTGTCCCTTGGAGGTGAACTTGATCGCGTTGCCGATCAGATTGGTCATCACCTGGCGCAGGCGGAATTCATCGCCGACGACGCGGCGCGGCAGATCGCGGCTCAGGCGTCCGACGAGCTCGAGGTTCTTCTCGAAGGCGGCAATTGCGAGCGCATCGAGCAGCTCCTCGACCATCCGGCGCAAATCGAACTCCGACAGCGACAGGCTCAGCCGCTCGGATTCCATCCGCGCCAGGTCGAGGATCGAGTTGATGAGTTCGAGCAGCGTGGCGCCGTTGGCCTGGATGAGGCCCAGGTAGCGGCGCTGTTCCTCGTTGAGGGGAGTGTCCCCGAGCAGCTCCGCCATCCCCAGCACCGAGTTCATCGGGGTGCGGATCTCGTGGGACATCGAGGAGAGGAATTCGGAGCGGGCGCGGGAGGCGGCGAGGGCGGCCTCCCTGCTGGCCATCAGCTCGCGTTGGGCTTCGCGAAGCGCGGCGATCACGTTTTCGCGCTCGCGGACTTCGGCCGCGAGGCGTTCGCGTCCGGCGATGACGGAGCGGAGCTGGCGGCGAAGGGCGGTGCGGTAGTTGTAAGCCGCGACGCAGGCCATCTGCCCGACAACGGCGCCGACGGTGAGCGTCACCCAGTAACTGGTCAGCGCGCGGGGGTCGTGGGGATGAAACCAGGTGAAAACGGCGATACTGACGATGGTCGTGGCATTGAATGCGAATTGAAAAGCCGGGCGCCACGGCAGAAACGCAGCCGTGCCAACCTCGAGGAACAGAAGTCCGAGCACGGCTGTACCGTAAAGCCCCGACAGCGTCGATACCGCGGTGATTGCGGAGACCACGACGATCCCGTCGGCCAGCGCGGCGACCTCCCATCGCTGATGGAACCAGTCGGCGAAACTGATCGCGATCATCGCGAGCTGCAGAGCCAGTTCGCCGCCATAGAAGAAGAGCCCCATGTTGCGAAGGGGACTCGCGAGCAAGTAGTTGAGGGTGAGTCCGGCGATCGCGACCACGCTCACCAGCACGAAACCGTAGCGTGCGAGGCGGGGTCCGCGCTCCTCCGAAGTCGCCTCGCTCAGGGCGATTTCGATGGTGCGGAAGTCGCCGGAGGAGCCTGGATCGGCGCCGGCGGCTTTCCCGCGGGCGGTATGCTCGGAGGGTGTTTCTCCCTCGGCGGCAGAGGGCGGTTTCGATCGCGAAGGCATCGCGTCAGCTCCCGCTCAACTATAGTTGCGGCGCGAGGTTGCCGACAGGCTTGCGGATTCGACCGATGGCGGGGCAAAGCGTTGGGCTAATGTATGTATGAGGCATACAAAAAGACTTCACTTTCCGGCAATGACCGCGAGTCCGCGACCTAGCGGGACAATGTAGGAATCGCCGGCATCGCGGCGCCGCCCAAATGCGCCATCCTGTAGTTGTTGACCTCCTCCATCCGGGCAATCGCATAGCGGAAGGGTGCGTCCGAGATCGTCACGACGCCCTGGTAGGGATGGGCGAGTTCGAGGATGGCGAGGATGGTCACTCCGAGCAGGACGGAGAAAAAGACGCACATGACGACCTGTGCGCGAAACACGTGACTGCCGAAGAAATAGCTGAACCCGATCGTGATCAAGCATCCGAGATAGATGACGAACCAGACGACCGACGGCAGGTCGTCGTCATAGAAGAGGAGCCGCAGACTTCGCATCTGGCTTACGAGGTTGAGCTGATCGATGGCCTTGTCCACGAGCATCTGCTCGCGGCTGTCGGCGGTGTGATAGGAGAGGACGATCGACCAGAGCTTGTGGGCGCCGGTTTTGGAGGCCTCGAAGTTGCGCCGCGCCATATCCGGCCATTCCCGGTCCACGACCTGGTGGGTGTAGTCGAGGACTGCAGTGTCGAGCTGCGTGCGCATCGGCTCGGAGAATGCGGCGCCGAGCTTGTAAAGGGTTTCGAGCGCGGTTGCCTCGTTGTGAGCGTTGGAATTGGCGAGGTTGAAGCGTTCCCACGCGGCGACAATCACGAAGGCGAGCACGAGTCCGTAGAATGCTCCGAGCACTCCGAAGGTAACGCCGGCAACCTCGTGATTTTCCTGCAGGCGATCGACCGGAACCAGGTGTCTGACTATGTAAAGTCCCAGCACGCTGCCGCCGCCGAAAACCACGGCGACGAAGAGGATCTGAGCCGGGGTGTTCCAATAGAGTAGGAAATCCATGGTGCAAGCCCTCCCGCGGACCCCGATGGTCCTTTAGACGAATGGAGAGATTATTGGATTCAGGGTCGAAATTCAGCCGAGGCGGGAGGCGGAGCGGGGCAGGGGAGAGCGGCGGATGTCGGCGGCATCGGCGCCCGGAGAGATCCGCCGCTCCCGGGTTCCTACGCGAAAATCTCCTCGAAGAACGATTTCATGGCCTTCCACGAACGTTCATCAGCCGACTTGTTGTACTTGATACCGGGCATCCCCACCTTGTCGGCTTCAACGTTGGTGAAGCTGTGCACGGTGCCGCCGTAGCTGATTATCTGCCAGTCGGCGCCCGCCTTGGTCATCTCCTCGGCGAAGGCATTTACCTGGGCGACGGGCACCATGGGATCGTCCGCGCCGGTACATACGAGGATCTTCGCCCTGACCGCACCGGGAGCGGGCGGCCGCTGGGTCTGAAGTCCTCCGTGGAATGAAACGACGCCGCGCAGGGGAGCGCCGTCGCGGGCGAGTTCGAGTGAAAAGGTCCCGCCCATGCAGAAGCCCATCGCCGCAAGGCGCGAGGAATCGACCTGGGCCAGCGAGGCGAGCTTGTCGAGCGCGGCCCTTCCGCGGCGCCGGAGCCGGTCGGGATTCTCGAAAAGCGGGGTGGCCAGCTTCATCGCTCCCGGGAGGTCGGCGGCCTGCGCGCCGTCGCCGTAGGGGTCTCCGGCGAGCGCGACATAGCCCAGTTCCGCGAGTCTTTCGGCGCGGCGTTTGGCGTGATCGCCGAGCCCGAACGCCTCGGGCATCACGAGGATGCCGGGGCGCTTGCCGGACTGCTTTTCATCGAAGGCGAGGTAACCGATCAGGGTGACATCGCCGTCCTGGTACTTGATGGTTTCGGTCTTCATCGCTCGCTCCTTGGCCCTATTTCCTTGCGCCGGGCAGATAGTCGTCGAGGGGGACGCCGAGGCTGTTCAGCGCCCACGAGACGAGGTTGTATTGTCCGATAGTGAACACCAGATCCATCATCTGTTTGGTGTCGTAGCGTTCGGAGAGCGTCTTCCAGGTCAGATCGGAGATCACGGAGTTCTCGAAGAGGTCATCGGCGGCGCGGACCAGCGCGGCATCATGCCGATCCCATCCGGCTTCGGGTCCCTTGGTGATACGGTCGATATCGTCGTCGGTAAGGCCGACGGTCTTCGCGATCCGGACGTGCTGTTCCCATTCATAGGGCGCCTGATTTAGCCATCCGATTCGCAGGATTGCGATCTCGCGGTCCCGCGCCGACAACGACTGCTCGTTGCTGAGGATATAGCCGCCGAAGCGCATCCAAGCCTTGAAGAGCTTCGGATGGTTCATCAGGACGGCGAAGATGTTCACGAGCTTGCCGTTGACCTTGTAGCGTTCGAGGTCGTCGAACTCCGCGGCGGCGCCGGAAAGATCGGCAAAAGGCACGCGCTGCTTTCTCGTAACGTTCATGATTTTCTCCCGATGACTTCTGAATCTCGGGTTCCAGTAGCATGCGCGGAAGGCCGCGGCAAAGCGGCGAAGGCGAAATCTCGCGGCGCTATGTGGCCGTGAGACGCGATGCATTTCGCATTCCCGGGTCGTGAAAAATGAAAAGGTGGCGGCCGCGCCGTCCGGAAATATCAGCATTCTCCACGCCCGAACGCTCCGGCACGACCGATGCTTCGGAAAAGGGTGTATGCAGGATGTTGTAGCAGTGATTTCCACCTTCGCGTTCTTCGCTCTCGCCCTCGCCTACGTAATCGGGTGCGAAAAGGTATGAGCACTCCAGATATCGTTTTGGGTGCGGCGCTCGCCGCGCTTCTCACCATCTATCTGATCATCGCTCTTATCCGCCCGGAAAGGTTCTGATCCTTCCGCTGGAGTGAAATCCGATGCTTTGGAATGCGGTCCTGCAGACGGGGTTGTTTACTCTCATCCTCACGCTCGTGAGCGTGCCGTTAGGCCTCTACATGGCCCGGGTGTTCGCGGACGAGAAGACCTTTCTCGATCCGGTCCTCCGCCCGGTGGAACGGTTCATCTACCGGCTATGCGGAGTGCATCCGGCGACGGAGATGACGTGGGCGGAGTACTCGATCGCGGTGGTGTGGTTCAGCCTCGCGGGGATGGTCCTGCTGTACGCGCTCGAGCGGCTGCAGGGGCTTTTGCCGCTGAATCCGCAGGGATTTGGAGCGATCGCTCCGGATTTGGCTTTCAACACGGCGGCAAGCTTCACGACCAACACCAACTGGCAGGCTTACTCGGGCGAGCAGGCGATGAGCTATCTGACGCAGATGGCGGGGCTTGCCTTTCACAACTTCGTTTCGGCGGCGACGGGAATCGCGGTTGCGATCGCGGTGATTCGCGGCTTCGTGCGGCGATCCGCGCGCACGCTGGGCAACTTCTGGTTCGACCTCGTTCGCGGCACCCTGTGGATCCTGCTGCCGCTTTCGATCGTTCTGGCGCTGGTGCTGGTATGGCAGGGGGTGCCGCAGAATTTCAGCCCCTACGTGCACGTTCACACGCTCGAGGGCAAAGAGCAGGTGATCGCGCAGGGACCGGTGGCCTCGCAGGAGATAATCAAGGAACTCGGCACCAACGGCGGCGGCTTCTTCAACGCCAACTCCGCCCATCCGTATGAGAACCCGACCGCGCTGACGAACCTGCTGCAGATGCTGGCGATCTTCGCGATAGGCGCCGGGCTTACGCATACCTTCGGCCAGATGGTCGGCGACCGGCGGCAGGGATGGGCGCTGTTCGCGGCGATGGCGTTTCTCTTCATCGCCGGGGCGGGTTTCGCGATTTGGGCCGAGCAGGCCGGCAATCCCCTGCTCTCCCATCTCGGCGTGGATCAGGCGGCGTCGGCGGCTCAAAGCGGCGGCAACATGGAGGGCAAGGAAGTCCGATTCGGGATCGTCAATTCGGCGTTGTTCGCGACGGTCACGACGGATGCGTCGTGCGGGGCGGTCAACGGGATGCATGACAGCTACACGCCGCTTGGCGGCCTTGTACCGCTGCTCAACATGCAGATCGGCGAGGTGATTTTCGGAGGCGTGGGATCGGGGCTGTACGGGATTCTTGTGATGGCGGTGCTGGCGGTGTTCATCGCGGGCCTGATGGTTGGGCGGACGCCGGAGTACGTGGGCAAAAAGATCGAGGCCAGGGAGATGAAGCTCGCGATGCTCTACGTCCTGATCTTTCCGGCGGTGATCCTTATAGGCACCGCGATCGGGGCGTCGATACAGCCCGGGCTCGGGGCGATCGCGAACCCGGGTCCGCACGGCCTGACCGAGATTCTCTACGCCTACACGTCAGGGACAGCGAACAACGGCTCGGCGTTCGCGGGGCTTTCGGTGAACTCGGTTTTCTACAACTACACGATCGGCCTGGCGATGCTGCTGGGGCGGTTCATGATGATGATTCCGGCGCTTGCGATGGCGGGTTCGCTGGGGGCGAAGAAGTCGGTGCCGCCGGGAGCGGGCACTTTTCCGACCACGGGGGCGATCTTCGTGGTTCTCCTGGTGGGAACGATTCTGATCGTTGCGGCGCTCACCTTTTTCCCCGCCGACGCGCTCGGTCCCATCGTCGAGCACTTTGCAATGCAAGCGGGAAGGACGTTTTGAGGAACAATCGCGATGGCTGCAAGTGAGGGCAAATCTCGTTCGCTTTTCGACGGCGAAATCGTATCGCGCGCGGCGGTCGATGCGATTCGAAAATTCGATCCGCGCATGCAGATCCGCAACCCGGTGATGTTCGTGGTGGAAGTGACCGCCGCGGCGGTCACGCTGATTCTCCTGCGCGACTTTTTGGCGGGACGCGGTTCGCTCGCGATCTTCGAGCTGCAGATCGCGCTGTGGCTGTGGTTCACCGTAGGATTCGCCAACTTTGCGGAAGCGTTGGCGGAAGGGCGGGGAAAGGCGCAGGCGGACAATCTGCGCAAGACCCGGGTGGAGACGCGCGCTCACGTCATTCGCGCCGGCAGGGAGGAGACCGTACCCGCAACGTCGCTTCGGCGCGGCGACATCGTAGTCGTTCGCGCCAATGAAGTGATTCCGGGCGACGGCGAGGTGATCGAGGGAATCGCCGCGGTGAACGAAGCCGCGATCACGGGCGAGTCGGCGCCGG
>Ga0070741_10012246_pt1 | contig 15565 bp, 5 predicted proteins | sample Coa_R1_4_FD_66440 | JGI IMG/M metagenome (GOLD analysis project Ga0070741, IMG submission 66440) | Surface soil microbial communities from Centralia Pennsylvania, which are recovering from an underground coalmine fire - Coalmine... | ecosystem: Environmental > Terrestrial > Soil > Unclassified ... | reverse complement strand
TTTGGCAATGTGTTGCGCGTCGTAGGCGTATAGCAGGGCGGGCGACGGGTGGAGGTTTGCATTGGAGCTGGGCCAACCATTCCCGGAAATGACCCAGGCAATGCCGGTGTTTGATTGCGTACCGGTAGAAGAGATTACGGGCGTGGCGCCGTAACCCAGGATGTTTGCCGTGGATGCAGCCGGGGAGTGACAGATTGGTCCGGGGTTGCAGGTCGCGTTGCTGACGACGAATCTTTGCAAAGGCGCGTTCTGCGCCACGGCGAATAAGTTCTGGTTGAAATAGGCCAGCGTGCTGAAATACTGCTTGGTGGTGGCGGGTACGGTTTCAAAATTGTGGTTGGGCAGCGGCGGGGGTGGGGGGCAGGTTTTGGCGCTGGGGCCCGAGTAGCCGCCCAGATTCGCGCGATCGGCCATGTAGATGTTGCCGTCTTTGCCGGTGACGAGAGCGAAGAATTTGGTGCTGGAGATCAGCCCGTTGGGAAGCAGCATGACGCCGCCCGATCCTAAGTCGAAGTCCTGCATCTCATCGCAATATTGCTGGTAGGGAGCGAAATAATCCCGAGGCGCGAGATCGGTAGTGAGCTTCACTAAGCTATCGCCATAGTTTGATCCGCCGCTCTCAGCGTCGAAGGTGCCGTCGCCGGTGGCGACGTAAAGATAGGTCTGCCCTCCAGGTTGGTCTACCCCAGCGGCCAATCCGGCGCCACTCAACCAAACGCCGCCGCCCTGACCGGTAGGCGTTGAGACCCAGGCCACAGGCGGCACCGAGAGGTCCCCGGCGTCGTAGCGAAATATCCAGCCTTTGGGGAGGTTAATGCCGACCTGCCCCGCTCCGTCCATGGTGGAGAAGGCGATGTACACGCCGCTGTCTCCATTGCTTTCGACGTTGGGCAAAAGAAGAAGGCCGGGCCGCTGGAGATGCTTGGAGGCAGTGAATGTGGCACCCTCGACGATGATGGGCGGGATGTTCACGGGGCCATTAAACTTTTCTGCGCCGGTTGTAATATCCAAGGCGTGGAAACGGTAAATGAAACAGTTCCCATTGTTCAGTTCCCCTTGACATTTAGGAGCGGTGGATTGCAACCAGGCAACCAGATACATGGTGTTGGTAGCCGGGTCGATTACGGGGGTTCCAAGGATTCCGATTAGGGGGTTCATCGCGCTGCAGTGTCCTTTTCCGACGAGCGTGCAGTTTACCGCTTTTTCATTGCTCTTCAGAAGCGACGCGTGGAAGATGATGTCGCATGCTGAGCTGTCCCCGTCAATGAAGTAGACCGAGTCGTTCATGGTTGCAACGTAAACGACATGGTTGTGGCCTGGAATGGTTCCGGTCATCACCAAGGGCTGGGCATAGATTTGGCCATCGATTGCGCCCGGCTTGGTAGAGCAGATCTTGCCAAACTTATTCTTGACGACCGTCTCCTGAGTGAGTTCGACTTCCGTATTATTCCAGCCGGTACGCCAATTGTTGTTGCGCCAGGTAGCAACGTTCGTATTCTGGGCGTGAAGCAGGCCAGTACTGAGGGCGAGAGCAGGCAGTATGGCAAGACAAGACTGGCTCAAGAAACGATTGACGGTGTTGTGCATTTGGATAGTTGTGGGTTTCGTTTCGTCCCAAATAACAAATCAAGTTACCGGACTCTATATATCTGGATTATATAGTAAGTCTTAGTATCTAATGAACACTTACACCACAAAGACAAGTGTAATTTAGCTATACGTACTGGCATTCTCCAGGACTTTCGTACGGTTACTGCCATGCGGAGCGGTGTATCAGTCCGCTGCAATCCGGACATCAACTGCCTCCTCCCGGCGAAGTGCTGCGGCCGTGGCAAAGAGATGAGTGCTCGCGTCGATGATCAATGAATCCGCCCGCACCTGTGACTAGTGGCAGAGCGGAAGAGTAAATGAGACGAGTTCGGTGGACCAGTTATAGGTTCCCGGAGCCGGCTGATATTGTCCGGTGAACCAAAAGGTACATTGATCCACGGGATCGATGGCCATTCCCGACACGGCGCCCCAGCGGCCAGTCTTCAGAGGTGGCGTAGGCACTTCCACGCTCACACCAGGGAAAACGATTTTTTCCGTGAGCAGCGTATTGGCCGCCGTGCCTGGAGACCTTCCGGCGATTGCCAGACCCGGCAGTCCGCTGTAGTAGGAGTTGGCGGAGGGCCCTGAAATGCTGTAGCCCAAGGCAATGTTGCCGTGTTTGTCTTCGGTGGCGCTGCTCATCCAGCGGCTGAAGCCGTCAGGCGTGGTGAAACTGGTGGCCGACTGCAAGAATCCTTCTTGGAAGATGCTGACGCCCGTCTGGAGGGTGCGAAGCTCGTACCACTGGACGCCGACGGGGCTCGTGGTTGTAGACTGAACCGCCTGCGACAGGAGCAACGATTCATGCGTTCCGAAATTGCGATAAGCGGCGCGGCCCATTAAATACCCGCCCATCGAATCGATCGGATACTGCGCCGGCGGGGGCTGAGGGACGCAATTCACGGCGCCTGCATTGCAGGCCGGCTTGACACCAGCGAAGGCATTGGTATCGACCTGGATGGGTCCGGTGAGAGTACTCGCTACGGGCGAAGCGAAGTTCACCTGGAACTGGTATTCATACAGGTGATAAGCGGCAGCACCCGGGGGCTTGGCGAAAGTGAACAAGTAATTGGGGGATCCGGGGGGTGGCGGAGCGACGCCGTCCAGATCCGAGGGCAAGAGATGGAAAAAGCCCGTGCTGTTGGAGTGCGAAGTGGTGAGACAGATCGCTTGGGGGTTGGCGGAGCCCAGCGTCATCGCAGAGCGGTCCAGCGCGCAGACCACGGCATAGACCGGCGCGAAATTGTTGGAAGGATCCTGCATATCGAAGGTGAGGTAATAGCCGTCCGGCCAGACTCCGAGCTTGGGATAATCCATCTTCAGGTTTGACTTGGTGGGATCGATGAACGTGAGCGTATATTGGTTGTATTGCTGAGTTGCGTCGGAGGATTGAGAAACGGCAATACATTCGGTGTGCGGGCCACCACGCATCGCGACTACCCACAGCGATGCCATTTTGTCGAATTGAACGGTTCCATCGGCGCCTACTCCGTTGGAGCACGGGCTGTTTGCGGACCAGAAGAGATTCCCGTCCAGGGGCGTCCCGAGGGGGTTGGCATTCTTGTCGAAAACCTGCAGGCGGAAATCCGCCCATTGCATGACCTGTGAAGTTCCGACGGCTAGCGTAGCATCGGAATCTACGGCCTGAGTACCGGCAGGCGCGGAGAGGCCCGGCTTCACCACCAGATTTGAGAGCGCCACTTGACCTTTGGCCGTAGCTCCGGTGGGCGCCTGGTTTGGAGAGGCAGTCACCGGAGGAAGAGAAGGATTGGCGGCAGCTGTCGCGGCGAAACCGGGCGTCAAGCCGGCATAGGAAAGGCTGACGTAATCGCCGGCCGGGCCGAAACCGGTTTGAGATGCAGAGCCCGTAAGAACGGGGTGCGTTTGGGGAACCCCGCCTGTTGAACCACCCGAGGAATTGTCGGGCGGATTCATGTTTTCGAGCAGAATTGGCTGCGCACCGATCTGAATGGTTTGGCCGGGCGTGATGGGGGTGACGGCGCCGGTCAAATCGCGATACTGAACATACTGGGAATCGGGCGTGTAGGTGGAGGTAGTGCAAGTGCCGCTATTGCAGCTCTGAGTGGTGTCCCAAACGGCCAGTGCATTGTAGCCTTGAGGACGAGTCAAATGACAGGTATATACAGCCACGTAGGTGCTGCCACCATTGGCGCTGCAGGGCGCCGGCATGGAAGCTCCTACCATCCAGTTGAAGGTCTGTTGATAAGCGGCCGCGGCGGAACTTGCTCCTATTCCGGGGGGAGCGAAATACAGCGTTCCCCAATTGGGTGAATCCCAGCCATACCAATACATTTTGTGAATACCGGCCGACCAATGCAGCAGGAACGTGCGAGCGACAAACGCCGCGCGCATGCTGTTATCTGTGATGGCGAGGGGACCGCCCCAGGAAGATTCCGTATCCCAGATCGGCTTCACGCCGATGCCCGGAGACTGGGCCATGGCGAGTTTCACGTTCACGCTCTTGAATCCCGTGATGGCTTCCGGGACGTCGTTTTGGGTAACTTGCGGATATCCATGAATGGCGACTCCGTCCACGCCGAGCGGCGCACCGGGCGTGGCCCAATATGACACCAGCCAAGGCGCGCCGGTGGCCGACGGGGAAAGAATGACCGCGTTCGGATCGAGAGTACGAATAATGTTGTACGCAGTGGAGGTCAGAGTGGCGAAATCGGTCAGGCTTCCGGTGTAAACGTTCGCCACATTAGGCTCGTTCCACAGCTCATAGATTTGAATTTCGCCCAGATAACGACTCACCAGGGCCGTCATGAAATCCGAAAAATCCTGCAGATTGGCAACCATGCTGGTGCAGGCGTAAATGGTGGTACCAGCGTACGCCGAGCAGGTGCTGGGGTCCGCTGCCGCCCAACGCGGAATATTGGCGTTGGTCCAGTACAGGGTGAGAGGCGCATTGCTTCCGGGAATCTGGTGTGCGACCGCATCGGCTACATACTGGTCCAGAACGTTCCAATTGAAGACGCCTTTTTGTGGTTCGATAAACGGCCAGGTGGTGGCCAAGCCCTTGCCGAGCGCGCCGAAGGAAACGGTAGGCCAAATGGTTTGATCGTAGAGAATCAGTCCGAAGAAGTCGGGAGGAATGGCGTCCGTAGTAAATCCGAACAGAACGTTGAAGCTCAGCGTCGCGCTGCCCGTGAGGGGAGGCGTGGAGGAATCGGTCACCTGGAAACCGACAGTGTAGGCCGCGTAGTTGGCGGCCGGCACACCGCTGATCTCGCCGGTAGACGAATTGAGGGTTAATCCGCTGGGCAGAGAACCGGAAGAAATGGACCAATTGTAGGGCGGCGTTCCGCCTGTCGCGTGCAAAGTGTTGCTGTACGGGAATCCGGCGTACGCATCGTCCAAGCCTTGTGTCAAAACCGTGGGCACGTATAGGAAGGCGGAGGACATGGTCGCAGAGCCGGCAGAAGACGTCAATTGAACGGATACGGGATTGGGGCCGCCCGTGAATACGGGTGAAGTGACGGTGACACTGCCGCTGGCAGTGGTCACGATAGGCGCCGAAGCGGTTCCAAAGACGACGCTGGCGACAGACTTCAGGTTGAAGCCGGAGATGGTGACGGTGGTTCCGCCGGCCATAGGCCCGGACGCCGGCGAGATGCCTGTAACGATCGGCAGGCCGGAGAATTGATACGCGTTCGGAAGAACGCCGGAGCCGGCGGCATTTGAGACCATAACAGAAACGGTGCCTCCGGGATGAGCCGGAGCGTGCACGGTCAGGGAGTTCGCGGAAATGACGTTCACCGAAGTTCCCGGCGTAGCTCCGAAGTTCACGGTGGTTCCCGACGGGGTGAACCCCTGGCCTTGGATGGTTACGATATTCCCGCCGCCCAGGGGGCCAAGGTTGGGACTGACCGAGGTCACCAGCGTGGGCGTGTACGTGAATCCGTTCTTCAGAGTTGTCGCAAGACCGTCGGTGTTCTTTTCGGTTACATTGACTGGTCCAGCGGTTCCGGCGGGAACGGTGGCGGTCAAGGTGGTGGAGTTGACAAAGACGACAGAGGTTGCGGGCGTGGTTCCGAACGTGACGGAAGGCGGCGTAGAACACGGGGCATCGCAGCGGAACGTTCCCGTCAAAGTTACTGTGTCACCGCCGGCGGGGAGGCCGTAGGCGGGCGAGACGGAGCTAATGGTGGGCGGGGCGTCGTAGTTCAACCCCCCGGACAGCGTGGCGCTCAGGCTATCTGGATTCGTGACGGAAACATCCGCGGGACCCTGTCCGTCGCCACTCAGCGGCGATGCCGGCGTGGTGGCCTTGAGGCTGGTCTTACTTGTGAACGTCACATTTGTGGCGGCTGCGCGACCGATCATCACCTTTGCGCCGGATATGAAATTCGTTCCTGTGATGGTAATGACTGTGCCGCCCTTGGTGGTCACCACCGTGGGCGAGACGTTGGTGACGGCGGGCGGCGGGAACTGATACAGCAGGCCTTTCGGCAGAGTGGAGCTGGAAAGATCCGGGTTGACGACCGTTACATCAACGCTACCTTCGGCTTTATTGGTGGAAGCCGGGGTGGTGGCGCGCAACCCGGTTTTGCTAACGAAGACAACGTTGGGGGAGCTGTTTCCTCCGAAGCTGACCGTTGCACCCTTAATGAAGCCCGTACCGGTGATGGTAATCACCGTTCCGCCGTTCGGAGTTGCCACAGCCGGCGAAACGGATGTGACGACGGGCGCTCCTATGGCTGTAGCAACGCACACGAAAAACATCGGTGCGACCAGTGCGGTGAGGCGAGACACACCGGGGACAAGCTTTTCGAATGGATATGATTTCATGCGAACTTATTCCCTTGAACGAGTGGAGCTGGCGCTAGATCTGCGTGGCGGTCGGTAGGACACGCCACGCAGGTGTTCGCAGGACTAAGTGAGGACTTTACTGACAACCGGGGAGACTGAACGAAACGAGTTTCGTTGACCAGTTGTATACGCCGTTGGAAGGTTCGTACTGGCCAGTGAACCAGAAGGTGCACTGATTCACCGGATCGATGGCCATACCGGAGACAGCGCCCCAGCGGCCGGTTCTCAACGGGGGAGCCGGCTGTTCGACCCCGATGCCGTTGAACACGATGTCTTCGGTCAGCAGGGTTCCAAGCGGAGTGCTGGGAGCGCGTGCATCAATGGCCAGGCCGGGAAGTCCACTGTAGTAAGACGTGGCGGCGGCACCGGAGATACTGTATCCCATGGCGATGTTGCCGGCGCTATCCTGGGCCATTGCGCTCATCCAGCGGCTGAAGCTATCGGGAGTGGTGGAGCTATTGGCCGCCTGGAGGAAACCGCTTTGGTAAATGGCCGGGGTAGTGGACAGGTTCCGCAACTCATACCAACGGACACCCACCGGGCTGGTGGATGAGGTCTGCACAGCCTGAGAAAACACGACAGATTCATACGTTCCAAAGTTGCGATAAGCGGCGCGGCCCATCAGATAACCGCCGACGGAGTCGAGCGGATACAAAGCGGGAGCGGGCTGCGGTACACAGTTGCTATTTCCGGCGCCGCAGGCGGGCAGATAACCGGCGAACGCGTTGGTGTCGATCTGGAACGGACCGTTCAACGTACTAGCCGACAGTGTGGTCCAATTCACGTGGAACTCGTAACGGTACAGGTGATACTGCGTAGAGCCGACGGGCTTGGCGAAAGTGAAGATGTGATTCGGCGAACCGCTGGGCGGCGGCGCGGCGCTGTCGAGGTCGGACGGGAGCAGATGGAAGAATCCCGTGTTGTTGTTGTACATGGTGGGAATGCATACGGCTTGCGCAGAGGCCGAGCCGAAAAGCATCGACGAGCTTTGCAGCGCGCAGGCCACAGCGTAGCGTGGGATATAGCCGGCGGGAACATCCAGCATGTCGAAGACGATGTAGTAGCCGTCCGGCCAAATTGCAAGCTTCGGATAATCCATCTGGTAATCCGGATGCAAGGGGTCGTGATAAGTAAGCGCGTACTCGTTATACTGCAAGGTCGCGTCGCTGCCTTGCGACACGGCGATGCATTCTGTATTCGGTCCGGATCGCATGCCCACGACCCATCGGGAGTTGATTTTGTCGAACTGTACCTGGCCATCGGCGCCAACACCCGCCGAACACGGACTGTTGTCGGACCAGAACGCAGCGGCTTGGACGCCCGCCACTGGAGCGCCGCTCTTGTTGTAAATTTCGATGCCGAAATCGGCCCACTGCATCACCTGCGTAGTGCCGACGGCGAGAGTGGCGTCGGAATCGACGGCATCCGTGTTGACGATGCTCGGGGCGGAGAGACCTTGCGCCACCAAAAGGTTCTGAGGCGCGATCTGGCCGATGGCGGGGGTGAAGGTATGCGCCTGATTCCCTGAGAATGTCACGGACGGAACGTTCGGATGCGTTACCGACATAGAGACGATCGGCGGCGTCAGGCCGCTATAAGTGAAGGTCGCATCCGGCGGAGGCGGCGGATCGGCGGCGGGAGAGAAGTTTTCGAGCAGAATGGGTTTGACACCGATCTGGATGGGCTGACCGGGCGTGATGGTGGTGACTTTGCCGGTGAGATCCCGATACTGCGTATAGATGGGGCTGGGGATATAAGTGGATGTCGTGCAGGCGCCGTTAACGCACCTTTGCGTGGTGTCCCAGACTGCCAAACCTTGGTAACTGGTGCCCAAGCGCGCGAGCTGGCAGGTATAAACAGCCGCATAGGTGGACCCGCCATTGGCCGAGCAAGGCGCCGGCATATAGGCTCCCACCATCCAGTTGTACGTCTGCTGGTAAGCGGTGGCCGCAGGAGTTGCTCCGACGCCGGGCGGCGCATAATAAAGCGTTCCCCAAGAGGGTGAATCCCAACCGTACCAATACATGTTGTGAATGCCGACCGACCAGTGCAATAAGAAGCTGCGGGCAACGAAACCGACACGAAGGTCGGGGTCCGTAATGGAGTTTTGGCCGCCCCAGGACGATTCGGTGTCCCAGATCGGCTTCGCACCGACTCCAGGTATCGCGGCCATGGTCAGTTTAATATTCACGCTCTTGAAGCCAACGATGGCTTCTGCTACGTCGTTTGTATTTACATCCGGATAACCATGGATGGCGATCGCGTCGACGCCGAGAGGCGCACCCGGCGTGGTGAGGTACGAGTTGAGGAACGGCGCTTGCGTTGGCGACGGAGAAAGAACGGTAGCAGTGGGATTGTACTGGCGAATGACGTTGTAAGCGATGGACGTCATGTTCGCCAAGTCTGCAAAGCTGCCGGTATAAACGTTACTTACATTGGGCTCGTTCCAAAGCTCGAAAATTTGTATTTGTCCCAAGTAGCGAGTGACAAGAGCCTGCATGAAGGCTTGGAAATCTGCGATATGTGATGACGCGATGGCGCTGGTACACGCCGTGATGGTTGTTCCGGCGTAAGTGGAACAAGTAGTGGGATCGGCTGCCGCCCATTGGGGAATGTTGGCGTTGGTCCAATACAACGTAAGGGGCTGATTGGTCCCCGGAATCTGGTGAGCCTGTGCGTCGGCGACGTACTGGTCGAGGACCGCCCAGTTGTACACCGGCGGTTGGTTCGGTACAGGTGCGGTGGGTTGAATAAACGGCCAAGTAGTGGCTAAACCTTTTCCTAGCGCGCCGAAGCTCACGGTGGGCCAACTCGAAGCGGTGGTTTGGTCGTAAACGATCATTCCGAAGAAATTGGGCGGGATGACTTGGGTTGTAAAGCCGAACAGAATGTTGAAACTCAACGTGGTGCTGGCGGTGTTAGCAGGGGTGGTGGAATCGGTGACTTGCAGGCCAATCGTGTAAGTGCCATAAGTGGCCCCGGGCGTACCGCTGATAACTCCCGTTGACGCATTCAGGGATAATCCGTTGGGCAGGGAACCGGAGGTGATCGTCCACCTATAGGGTGGCGTTCCGCCGGTGACGCTCAGAGTATTGCTGTAGGCTACGTTCGCGTAACCATCGTCCAAGCCTTGGGTCAAGATCGACAAGGAATAGGAAAACCCGGGGGCCGCCGTAGTAGTTCCGTTGGTGGTGGTGATCTGAATGGGGGCCGGATTCGGATTGGTGCCGCCAGGATATGCGGGGGAGGTGACCTTCACCGCGCCCGTAGCGGTGCTGATGATGGTGGCGGAGGCGCTTCCAAACAGCACACTGTTCGTGTTCTTCAAGTTGAACCCGCTGATGGTGACCGCGGTGCCGCCATTCAGAGGCCCAGACGACGGGACGACGCTCGTAATGATGGGCTTCCCCGTGTAAGTGTAAGCCGCCGTCATGGTATCGGATCCGTTGGAGTTGGAAACCGTGAGGGCGACCGGACCGGCGGCATGCGCCGGCGCGACGGCCGTGAGTTGGGTCGCCGACACGAAGGTTACGGATGTGGCGGGTGTAGTTCCGAAAGTCACGCTGGTGGTGGAGGTGAATCCACTGCCTTGAATAGTGACAGTATTAGCACCGCCGAGCGGTCCGATGTTGGGAGTGACGGAGCTCACAAATACGGAGCTGTAAGTGAAGCCGTTCTTCAGCGTGTAACTGAGACCATCGGTGTCCTTTAAGACTACATTCACTGGGCCAGCAGCGGCCTGGGCGGGCACGGTGACCGTCAGACTGGCGCCACCAGCGTTATAGACAACGGACGGGGAAGCTACGGTCCCGAACATCACTGTTGCTCCCTGGCGGAAGTTTTGGCCGACCAAGGTAACTGTGTAACCACCGGCAGTAGTCCCTCCGGCAGGCGCTATTGAAGTAATGGTGGGCGGATCGTGGTACATCAGGCCTTGCGGCAGCTTGGCGAACTGTTGGTCAGGGTTGGTGACGAAGACGCTGACTGTACCCTCGTCACTTCCATTGTTGTTGAGCGAGGAAGCAGGCGTGGTGGCTTTTAACTGCGTCTTGCTCACAAAGGTTGTAGCGGTGGCGTTGTTCGGTCCGAATGCGGCCACCGCACCCGAGACGAAGTTCGTGCCGGTGATGGTAATTACGGTGCCGCCTTTAGCGGAAGAAACGGTGGGATTGATACTAGTGATGGTCGGCGCGGGAAGGAAGTAACTGAATCCGTTGGTTAAACTGGCGGCCTGAGTATCGGGGTTGGTCAGGGTGATGTTCACGGGACCTTCCGCGCCGCCGGGGGATGCCGGAGCGGTGGCCCTCACCTGCGTTCTACTATCCCAAACTACCTTCGGGCTGGGTGTGGATCCGAAGGTCACCTTTGCGCCGCTGAAAAAACCGGTCCCGGTGATAGTGACAACGGTTCCACCGGCGGGCGAACCGCTAACGGGCGAGATCGATGTAATGGTGGGAGCGGGATTGGCAGCCCAGCCGGCTGCGCTCAACAAGAGCAGGGCGGAAACCGCCTTCATTCCAACGAACGGAAGATTGGTTGTGTTCCTTGAGTTCATGTCACGCGCTTTCCTAATAGTTTATGAATGATTGGCCGCGGGAGCCGCCGGTTCTGTGACCGAGCAAGTTCCTGCGCGAAAAATTCAGAGATCTGTCATGAAGATGCTATTCGAGGCGGACGGCGATGGCCTTTCCGTTGTCTGCGTCGAAAGAAAACTCGCCGCGCAAGCGCCGTCCGTAAGATTCGGCCGTCAATTGATAGGCGCCGTAGAATCCGCGCGCGCGGACATCGCCGCTCGCATCCGTCATTTCGTCGGCTCGGGTCCACCATTTGTTTTTGATCAAATCCTTGAGTGCGAAGTAGGCCGGTTTGGGCGACATATCGCGGCGCAGGAGGCCTGCGGGAGCGTTCTTCCAGGCGTGGAAATCGGAGAGATCCCACCAGCTAATTGCGCCGACATACGGGTTACTAAAAAGAACGGTATAGAAGAGAACCACCTGCTCGGCCTGAAGCCGCTCGCCTTCCGGCGTATTATCCCAGCCGGATTGCGGGGGGCCGCCGAGTCCCTGAAGCGGACCGGAAAGGATGGTGCTTTCGGTAAAGTGAATGGGTTTGCCGAAGCTGGCGAAGCTCTCGCAGGTGCTCCAGATCTTCTCCGGCGACCAGACTCCGGTGTGCTGGTGACTCTGAATGCCGACGATATCGAAACCTAAATGGCCAGGGGGATCGGTAACCTGTGCCAGTAAGTCGTGATAACGCGGTCCGGTCAGATAATCGTTGACGATGAGCTGAGCCCGGGCATCGGCTTGGCGCGCGGCATGGATCACGGCCTGAGCATACGGAATGGGTCCCATGCGATCGATGACGGCGGTTTGTTTGGGCGCATCTTCCCGCATGGAGGGCCGGTCATACGCGGCGAGCTCGTTGAAAGCATCCCAATAATGAATGGAGCCGCTGAACTTCCGCACGATGTCGGTGACGCGCTGCAGCATCAGGTGCCGGACGGCTTCGGGATTAGCCGGCAGCCAGTCCGGATCGTTGAGATTCCACGCGAGTGGATGCCCTTTTATTTCGATACGGTGGCTGCGGCACCAGGCGATCAACCGTTCGGTCCTGGCATATTGCGGCTGTCCTTCGGCCGGCTCGTAAGCGCGCCAGTAGAAGGGCGCAGTGGCATAATTCATCAGATCGGCGAACCGTTCGCGGTACAGGGCTTCGAGAGCCGGATTGTCGATATCATCAAAACGAAAAATGTTGGCGCCGAACAGGAACTGATGGCGTATCTGCTCGATATGAATGTGAGTGCCGGCCGCCAAGGGCTTTCCGTCCGGACCGGTAAGACTCAGGATGATATTGCCCTTGCGATACTTTTCGATGCGCTGATCGGCACCGCGGACGATCTCATCGGAAGACATCGCCGGCGCAAATTGCGCCGCAAAGACCAACAGCGCGCAGCAGGTTGAAGCCGAGCGGAATTTCATGAGCTGAAATCTCTCAAGCGCAAAATTTGCAAGGTGATATTCCAACTGAATTTGCCGCCCAAGACGATGTAGCGACGCCAGAGCCGGCGCGGTTCCGAGAGCAGACGAAACAGCCATTCCAGGCCGTGTTCGCGCATCCAAACGGGGGCTTGGGCCGCGCGGCCGGTATGAAAATCGAACGCTGCGCCGACACCAATCATGACGGGCACTTGGACATTGCGATGGGCGTGCATCCAGCGTTCCTGTTTGGGGGTGCTCAGACCCACCCAAATAATGTCCGGCCTGCTGTCTTCGATGCGAGCTGCAACTTCGGCTTCTTCGGCGGGCGTCAAGGGACGGAACGGCGGGCACCAGGTTCCGGCCACCTGAATGCCGAACTTGGCTTGGAGAACGCGCGCGAGTTGACCAGCAACGCCCTCGGCGCCTCCGTAGAAGAAATGCCGGTAGGCGCTTCCGGTTTCGCGCAGGAATGTTTCCATCAACTCGGGACCGTAGACCCGGCGCCGCATCCTCTTGATGCCGTGAAATCTGCCCATCCAGACCAGCGGCATGCCGTCGGGAACCACTAAATCGGCATCCGCGAGAACCTGCCGAAACTCGGCCGATTGCCTGGCTTCCATGACGCCATGCATGCCGGTGACGGCCACGAAGCGCGCAGCTTTGCGTTCTTCAATCCAGCGGCGAAGCGTCTGGACGACGTCCGGGATCTGGACGGCATTTACACGAACACCTAAAACGGGAAATGTTCTCATACGCTAAGCGCTCGCTGCCACGCGCGTGACTTCCGGGGCCACTTCGCGGCCATGTTTGTGGGCATGAATCACGCGTTCGTAAATGTCGATCAGCTGCCGGTAATTTTGGGTGGCGGTATAGCGCGCCATGTACTCCGCACGAGCGAGGCGGCCCAACGAGCCGGTGATTTCGAAATCCACCCAGGCGCGGCGAGCGGTTTGAGCGAGGTGGACCGGATCGGCGGTGCGGAACAGGTATCCGGTTTTGCCGGGCGTGACGATCTCCGGCAAACTTCCGATGTCGGAACTCAGGACCGGAACACCGCTGGCGAAGCTTTCGATGAGGGTCATCGGAAAACCCTCCGGCCACTCGCTGGGGAAGACCAAAAAACGGCCGCCGCGAATTAGTGCCAGCGTGTCGGCTTTGCTCAAATGGCCTTTGACCTGGATGTGAGCGAGGCCGGCGCTCTTTACTTCCTCTTCGAGTTGAGCGCGAAGCGGGCCATCGCCGGCGATCTTGAGCGGAATTTGCGGCAATTGTTTCCAGGCGGCCAGCAATGTACGCAACCCTTTGTCGGGGCTCAGACGCCCTACAAATACGGCGTAAGTTCCGCGACGATCTTGCGCGCCGGGGTCGCTGGGAAGAAAGTTGGATTTGACCGTGATTCGTTCGGCGGGCAGCCCACCGCGAATGAACATGCGCCGGCCATACTCGGTCAACGCGATATACTGATCCACTTTCCCGGACCAAGTGTGCCGGAAGCGGTGAAATGCCAGCATAGCAGCGGTGGCGGCGGTAGCTGCGCGAGATCCCCGATAACAGGCATGCTCGATGCTATTGAGCAGGCTTCCGTTCACGCACAAATCGCAAAATCCGTTGTCGCGATACAGCGTCGCGCTGGGGCACAGAAGCCGGTAATTGTGAAGCGTTTGGACGACGGGAACGCCGGCGTCATGGCAAGCATCGTAAGCGGATGGCGATACCTGCGGAAAAAAGTTATGAAAGTGGGCCACTTGCGGCTTATCGGAAGCCAGGATGGATGAAAGCTCGCCGTAGGTGTCTTTGGACCAGATGGTTTTTATGGCCAGCGAAGCAGCTTGGATGAGCCCCTGCGGATCGATTTCATCGTTATGGCGCACGAAGATTCGAACATCATGGCCGGCACGGCGCAGCATGTCGGATTCCGCGTTCAGCACGACGTCTTCGCCTCCGGGCTGGCGGTAGAAGTTATGGACGAGAAGGATCTTCATTTAGACTGTCCGAGGCGTAACGAATAGCGGGCCGGAGATGGTGGGCTCCACCACAGGTGCAGCCGCGGGGTAGCGGCGGGCCAGGAACGCGAGCCGGTCTCCGATCATCAGCAGCGCCAGCAGCGCGATGAAGATTCCGCCGGCGCGTCCGCCGAAGCTGGCGTTGAACATGCCGTTTAACAGAATGTTGAAATAAATGGCGGCGCAGCCGATGGCCAGCCCCCGAAAGCGGTGGTTCACGGTCTTATCGCGGAGCAGCCGAACGATGCCGCGCAAGATGAGCCCATGAATGACGAGCATGACCAACAATCCCGGGAAGCCGTTGTTGTACAGGGCCTCAAGAAATCCGTTGTGCAGATGACCCGGATCCCAGGCTACGCCTCCCACTTGCAGCGATACGAAACGCGAAGCAGCGTAGCCGTAACCGGCGATGGGACGATCGGCTATTAAAGGCATCGCGAGCGACCAGAGCTCGGTTCGGGCGGTAACCGTGGATCCGTCAGACGACTGGATGTAATTTCGCAGATAACCGGAGACCGGCGTCACGGCGATAATTCCCGCCCCCACAGCTACAACTCCGACGGCGACGCCGAGCGCAGCCACCACACGCTTTTGCAGGGCAAAGAACAGCATGGCGGCCAGGACGCCTGCGACAATCGAAGTTTTGCCTCCGGCGAGGAACATCACGATGGCTCCGGCGGCGGCAAGAAATACACATTTGCGGCTGCGCATCACCGGCTTAAAAGCGAGAGCAGCGAGGAAGAGCGTGCCAGCAATGCCGGACAAGCCCGTCGGTGAGATGCTATTGCCGAGGCGGCCGTCTTCGAACATAGGGCCCGGAAGGAAGAGCGCGCGGACGGGCGGGACGATCACCAGAAAGGCGAGACCCCAAAGAGTGGCGTTCAGGAAAGCCTTGAGCGTGGTTTCGTCCTGAATCTGGTTGCGGCATAACTGCAACAGGAGGACTACCAGGCAGAGCTTGAAAGCCCAAGCGATCGAAAATGCTTTCTGGGCCGAATACGCGCAGGAAACGACGCACAGCAGCGCATAGATGGAGAGCCACTTCGATGCGCCCTTCCACAGGCCCTCCAGCGCGTTCCGCCTGCGCAGGATCAGGATGGCTCCGCAGAAGAAGACCAGCACCCAAACCATGGCTTCTTCGAACGCCTCGGGTGCAAAGCG
>Ga0070741_10012245_pt1 | contig 15566 bp, 16 predicted proteins | sample Coa_R1_4_FD_66440 | JGI IMG/M metagenome (GOLD analysis project Ga0070741, IMG submission 66440) | Surface soil microbial communities from Centralia Pennsylvania, which are recovering from an underground coalmine fire - Coalmine... | ecosystem: Environmental > Terrestrial > Soil > Unclassified ... | reverse complement strand
GTTCACGAGTAGCATAGTCGGGGTTCCGGTCACGTCTATCCTGTCCAGCGGAATCTGTTTAATTTCGTCGAGTTGTACGCGCTCGTCTTTCAGATATTGCTGCGCCTCAGCGACCGGTTCCGGCAGGACGCCGACCAGCCTCAGGTTACTTCCCACGCTTTCCCTTATATGCCGGAAGAACGGAGCACTTTCCGTGCAAAAGTGGCAATGCGTAGAAAGAGCGAGGACAAGCGTCTGCCCGTTTTTGTTCCAGTTAACGCCGGAAAAGCCGGTTGCTCAGATTCGTACCCACAGCTGCAACGTCGGCGGGGTTCATCGAGGCAGGCCGGCCTTGAAGCGGCGGTGAGTAGAAGGCCGGAAGGAGATAACTCCTCACGAGCACTACGCAAAGTAAACCTGCTACAACGAGGGTAGCGAAATTTGCGGCGATTTCAATGCTCCGAATGACGAATCGAAATCGACCAGTTTCTGCAACTGCAGACATCAAGCCTCCAGAACGATTCAAATGGTATTCTGTCTAACGCGTTCGAGTTGGCCTGAGTAGACGCTATTGTGGACTTACACAAAAAGCAAGGAGGGAAAACTACTTATTCTGTCTGCTTAGCTTAAGTACGCACCCTCTTATAGAACGTCTGGCGCCCGACCCAAAAAAGAACCACAACGGAAGTACACAAAGCCAGCAGAATCCACGTCAACCCGAGCGTCGGAAAATCGTGCCCTTGTACCGGCGGCACCATCGAATAGCGAAGCCCTTCGGAGGCATACGTCAGCGGATTCAGCAGTGTCAGCCCTTGAAACCAGCGAATGTTTCGCAGCGCGCTCCAAGGATAGTAGGTGCAGCCCGTGAACAGCAGCGGCGTGAAGATCAGGGTGAACATCAGGCTGATATGTTCCGGCTTGATGATGGTTCCCATCAACAGTCCGATGGTCGAGCCGACGCAGCCGGTGAGAATCACCATTCCTATCAGCATCCCGATGCGGTCGTCGCGAACGGCAAATCCATTTCCCAGGATCAGGTAGCCGAGCGGAAAAATAACCGAACTGGCCACCGAACCTCGCACTGCGCCAAAGATCACCTTCTCGAGGGCAACCCACCAAACCGGCAGGGGAGATAACAGCCGGTCGTCGATCTCTCGCGCGAAGCCCAGGTCGAGAACCAGCGGCAGAGTCACGCCCTGCATAGCGGCAATCATTCCGGTCAGCGCAACGATGCCGGGCAGCATGAGCGCCGCAAAATTGCCGGCAGCCAAGCCGATACCGGGCAGCACCTTGCCGAAGATGAACAGGAAAAATAGCGGCTGCATCAACGCCTGCAACAGAAAAGGAACGAACTCGCGGCCGGTGACGACTAAGTCGCGCCGGAGAATTGCAAAGAACGCACCAATTGCGAGCTGGGCGCGATTTGTCGCGCGAGCCGCATGAATGTCGGTCAACGGAAACGTTGTGTCCGCCATTAGCGAAGATGCCTCCCCGTCAGGAAAATAAATACTTCTTCGAGCGACGGCTGTTTGACGCTGAGATCTCGAACTTGCGCGCCCGCTGCCAGCACTGCTTGCGCAACTGGTCCGATCAAGCTATTGGCGGATTCCGAATAGACGCGATATGTCAACGATCCCGGTTCTGCGTCCTTCGCCTCTTCTTGCAGCGCCTCTACTTTGGCCGCGCCGGGAGTTCCTTCGAGCGCCGCGGTAACTCGCCCGGCAAATCCGTTTTCCGGCGGAGCCCACGCTCGGACTTCCAGCGCCGTTCCGCCGGGAATCATCTTCTTCAACTGCGCCGGCGTATCGTTCACCAGAATCTTGCCGTGATCCATTACGGCGATGCGATGGCAAAGGCGATCAGCCTCGTCCATATCGTGTGTGGTGAGCAGAATCGTCAGGCCATTGGCATTCAGTTCACGAATGCGTTCCCAGAGAAACAGACGCGACTGTGGATCCAGATTGTTAGTCGGCTCATCGAGAAACAGAACGTCCGGTGCGTGCATCAGCGCCCGGGCAATCATCAGCCGCTGTGCCATGCCACCGGAGTAGCGATTCACCTTCTCGTTCTTCCGTTCGCCCAATCCAAGCTCGCCGAGCAAACGGTCAGCCAGTGTCTCGCGCGTTTTTCGCGGCACGCCGTGGTATGCCGCGTGGAAGGTTAGAATCTCGCGGACTTTCAGGCTGCGGTCGAGATTGCTTTGTTGCGGGACAACGGCGATGCGCTGTTTAATGCCGATGGGATCGCGGACAACGTCTGCATCCATGATGGATGCTCTGCCTTCGGTGGCGACAATCGCCGTGGTCAAGATGCCGATCGTTGTCGTTTTACCGGCGCCGTTCGGGCCCAGCAATCCGAAGATCTCGCCGCGCGACACTTCAAACGACACACCATCGACGGCGTTCATCTTGGCTTTGGGGTAGCGTTTGACCAGATTGCTTACGGCGATTGCCGGTGCGCTTCCCACCCCGTTTTGCGGCCCTGCTCCGCTCGACATAGTCCTTCTATCTTGCAACAAGGCAAGCATTCTTCTTAATTAGTGAGCAGCCATAGGCCTGCCGGGCTTCTGTTTACGCATGACGAAAATCAGCGGGATCATGCAGGCGAATGCTATTCCCAAAAGCCAGAAACAGTCGATGTAAGCCAGTGTTTCGGCCTGGCGCTGCACATTCCGAAAGAGCAACGCGTAGGGACCGTTGCCTCCCGCGCCATTTCCATGTTGAGTGAAAACGTGCTGGGCAGACGTTAACGCCTGATTGAACCGCGGGTTTAAAGGCGTCGTGTTTTCCACCAGTCTCACCTGATGAAACTGCGCCCGGCGATCCAGAATGGTAGTGACCAAAGAGATTCCCACGCTACCGCCGACATTTCGCGCAAGATTGATTAGGCCGGAAGCTGCGTTATTTTTGTGCGGAGGCACGAACGCGTAGGCCGCCGTATTAATCGGAACAAAGAGAAACGCCAGGCCGGCCGCTTGGAAGACCCGCGCGATCATCGCATACCGATAGTCGATGTAGATGTCGAAAGTAGTCATGTGAATCAGCGCAAGCGAAGTAATCGCCAGGCCCAGACCGATGAGCCAGCGCGCTTCTACTTTTGCCAGCAACATTCCGACAAAAGGCAATAAGCCCATGACGAAAAGGCCGCCGGGCGATAGCACCATTCCTGCGTCGGTCGCTGAATATCCCATGACGAGCTGCAGGTATTGAGGGATTAACACGGTACTTCCCAGCAGAATCACGCCCACCATGAACATGAAAAACGCCGATATACCGAAATTGCGATTCTTTAGCAGGCTGAGATCGACCACCGGGTCTTTTTCTTTTAACTCCCAATAAGTGGCCAGAACTAATCCAGCCAAGGCAACAATGGAGCAGTTGCGAATGAAGCTTGAGGCAAGCCAGTCATCGCGCTCGCCCTTGTCCAAAACGATCTGCAGAAAGCCAAGCCCCAAGGCGATGAAGATGATGCCCCAGTAATCGACTCGTAGGCTCGTCTTTTTCCGCTGCTCCCGCTCCTTCACGAAATAGGGAGGATCGTCGACCATAAAGCTTGTCAGAAAGAGCGAAATGATTCCGACGGGGATGTTGATGAAGAAGATCCAGCGCCATGAGAAGTTGTCCGTAATCCAGCCGCCCAATGTAGGACCGATTGCCGGCGCGGTTACGACCGCAACACCATAAATCGCAAATGCCATGCCTCGCTGCCTGGGCGAGAATGTGTCTGCGAGAATGGCCTGTTCGCTAGGCTGAAGACCGCCGCCCCCAATTCCTTGGAGCACGCGGAAGAAAACCAGAAATCCTAGTGTCGGGGAAATTCCACAAAAAAAAGAACTCAGCGTAAATACCGCGACGCAAGTCATGTAGAAGTACTTGCGTCCGATGAGGAGTGAAAACCAGCCGCTCAGCGGCAGAATGATGGCATTTGAGACCAGATAAGACGTAAGCACCCAGGTGGCTTCGTCTTCGCTTGCCGAAACGCTTCCGGCGATGTGGGGCAGCGCCACGTTGGCGATGCTGGTATCCAGCACCTCCATAAAACTAGCGAGAGTAACCGTTAGCGCAATAAGCCAAGGATTGAATCGTGGCCGCCATTGTGGCTGTGCGGAGGCAGAGGCCTGCTGGATCTCAGTGGCGGTTGCCATATCAACTACTGTGCGTTGTTAGTGCCCGAATTCAGAAGAACTGTCGGCGTGACCGACATTCCCGGCCGTAGCAAGTGATCGCGATTCTCGCCCGGCTCCAGGATGATCTTGACAGGCACCCGCTGCACCACCTTGACATAATTTCCCGTCGCGTTCTCCGGCGGCAAAAGGCTAAACTTCGCTCCTGAGGCCGCAGCGATGCTATCGATATGTCCCCGATACTTTCGTCCGCCGCCATAGGTATCCACTTCGATCTCGACTTTTTGCCCCACTTGCATCTTCTTTAGTTGCGTTTCTTTGAAATTTGCTGTGACCCAAACGTCGTCAAGAGGAACTAGCGACATAATCTGCTGGCCTGGTGTGATCTGCATGCCGGGTTCGGCGCTTTTGCGGCTAACTATTCCGTCCACCGGCGCTTTGATTACCGTGTACTGAAGATTCAATTGCGCCTGATCCAAATCTGCTTGCCTCTGTTGAACCTGCGCCTGCGCTTGTTTAAACCGCGCTGCCGCTACCGCTTGCTGCCGTGAACGCACTTGTTCGCTTTGCCGCCGTTGCACCTGCGCCGTGGCAAGCCGGGCCTTTGCTTCACCGAGTTGAGCGACGGCCTGATCGTAGTTTCGTTGAGCAGTCACAATATCCGCTTTTGCGGATTCAACCTGCGCGCCATTGGCAGCCGCGCTGGCAACTGCAGCATCGAAATCCTGCTTTGAAATTTCGTCCTTCTGAACAAGATCCTGCAGCCGCGCCAGGTCCTTCTGGGCTTTTACATAATTGGCTTGCCTTTGGTCTAACGTCGCATTGGCCGCATTTACTCTTGCCTGCGCGGCGTGTATGGCTTGTTGCGCCGAGTTGACCGCCGCCTGCGCTTCGTCCACCTGCGTTAGCGAGGTGCTGATTTGGCTGGTGGTATTGATGGTCGTTATCGGCACATTTTCTTGTGATTCCGATGTATTTGCTTGTGATGTAGCTAGCTGGGCCTCAGCCTGATGGAATGCAACCTGATAATCGGCCGGGTCGAGTTTGATTAGTTCCTGCCCTGCACGAACGGGCTGGTTGTCGTTTACCAGCACTTCAATGATGGTTCCTGCGATGCGCGAACTGATCGGGACCAGATGCCCATCCACCTGCGCGTCGTCGGTGGATTCCCGCACCGAGTAATAAGCATAGATTGGAATCCCAACGATAATCGCCAGAATCAGTAGCGCTAACAATACGAACCGGATGGTTCGTCTGCGACGCCTGTTGCTGGGCTTGCGCGGTTCGTTGTCATCGTGTTGCGATTGATCGCCGCTGCGGTTTTGAGACTGCTGATCATTAGATTGTTGGTTCTGGGATTGCTGGTTCGGGGATTGCTGCTCGTTCTGATGCTGTTGATTGTCTGCCATGGAGTGTTGTCCTCACGAATGTGGGGCACTGCAAAACTCTTTGCCCTTGCTATGTGTCATCATGCTGCGCCGCGCTTTCCTGAGAAGCTCCGACAAAGTTTCCTTCTCTTCGCGGCTCAAATCCTGAAAAAGTCTCTTGATGTTCCGGAAATGAACCGGTATAAACTCATCCAACAATGTTTCCGCTTTGCCCGTAATGCGCGCATAGCGAACTCGGCGGTCGCTTGCATCCACCACACGTTCTACCCAGCCCTTTTGCTGTAGTGAATCGATAACGCCGGTAATGTTTGCCCGGCTTACCAGGAGCAACTCACCCAAGTCGTGCAACTGCATTCCTTGTGGCGGGCCGTGGCGCAGCAGCATCAAAATGTTCAGGCTTGACTTGGAAAGGCCAAAATCTGCCATGTAACGCGCGGAAAGCTGATGAAACACATCGTACGTGTAAAGCAAATCCAGGACGATCTGCGTGGATGGCAGATCGAAGCCCGGGTATCGCTGACCCGATTCGCTAACCCGTTCGTGGTAAAACGATTCGCGGCGGTCGTCAGGCACAATCCTTGGATTCGAAGTAGATAGTAAAGTTCCTAATTATTTTGGCATTTCGAGTTTGCCCTGGACGGCATCTAAAAATCGTCAGTGCCATTGCGCTGCGCGAGGGTTATTAATGCGAAGAGCTTTATCGATCGTGTCGTTGGCTTTGTTTGCGGCAGGCGTGTCGCTTGCCATTGATCTGCAAGGAGTCATTACGGATTGGAATTGCACTCAGGATATGGTGCGGCACGGACGTGAGCGAATTCTAAAACAACGGCGCAGTTGTTCGCTGGCGAAAGATTACCATCGTTCAGGCTATGGCCTGATCACCGACGACAAAAAATTTTATAGGATCGATCCTGCCACTAATGATCGCGTCTTGGAGCTGTTGGCAAATTCGCCCGACAAAGACAACTTGAAAGTTGTCGTCTCCGGAGATCTTCAGGGGAATACGATCAAGATCAATACCATCAGTATTCTTTAAATGCTCAGGAGACAGGGTCGCCGTGAATTTCCACCGCATCGTCTTCGGGAGCAAGCGCGGGTTCGGGAAGTTTACCCGTCCAATTGGCCCAACCCCAGAAGATTGCCGTCGAGGAGCTTAACAGACCCGATACCGCTCCAATCGCACGCACACTGAAATATTGCGACGCTGTCCCGGCGCCCAACATGGAAAGCATCATCGTGGACCAGTTCATCGTTTCAATGGTCGCGAAGACTCGGCCGCGGAAACGATCTTCCACATGCCGCAGCAGGTTTGACCAATTCAACACGGAGCTGACGGCGACCGTTGCGCGCGACATTCCCATGAAGAACAAAGCCCATTTCCAATCGCGCATCTGGCTGAAGACGATATAAGCGCCGCCATGCAACAAATAACAGAAGAAGACCGTCCGCTTATATGTCTCGAAACCGATTTTCTTGCCCAGATAATTGCCGGTGATTCCGCCAATCAGTAGCCCCACGCCGGCAACGCCCCACAACTGACCCAAACCGGCGGCTCCCCGCTTGAATACCAATTCGCTGAACAATGTAAATAGCACTTGAGCCGCTCCGCCGCCGCTTGCCCAACCAACAGCGATCAGCCCAATCCCCAGAATCAGGGGCGTTTTTGCCATGTAGGCGAGCCCCTCGCGATATTCGTGCCAAGGCCGCGCCACCTTGGTTTCGTCCAGGCTGCGAACGACGGCACGGAAATGGCCATGCACAGAACGGAGATTCGCGATACAGAAAGCGGAGAAGAAGAAAGAAAGGGAGTTGAAGATAAAGGCCAGCGGATATCCGAAACGGGCTACAGTTGTGCCGCCGAAATATGCGCCGACGGCAAGTGTCATCCAACCGGTGGTTTGAGTCAGCGAATTCGCTGTGTGTAGCTCCTCGTCTGAGGCGATGGCGGGCAGAATCGCGGATCGTCCGCTCGTGAAAAACGGCGACGCTAACATGAGTAGCGCGCTCAACAGGTACAACAGCCAAATCTGGTTCCGGCTAATGGCAAGAATGAAGCCGAGCGCAACCACGCCACGGACCAGGTCGCTCGCGATCATAATACGCTGGCGATCGAAACGGTCCAAAATGATGCCTGCTAACGGCCCAGCCATCACAGCCGGAACCGCGCGAGAAAGCATTAACGCCGCGATTACACCGCCGTTATGCGTTTTCTCAATCGCAAGGCTCAGCACGGCGACATTGTTAAAGTGATCGCCCACTTCGCTCACAATCTGGCCTAACCAGGTGAAGCGATAGTTATGATTTCTCCTTAGAAGCTGCGTGAATCCGGACATCAGCCCGTGTCCCGGACCAATTTAGCCGTTGTAACGGCTTGCCCTAGATGCCGCTGCGTGTGTTCGGACAGATGTACCAGCAACCCAATAACAGTAGTGGGAAGGCGCTTTCGGCCCACTGCACGCGCATCATAAAGGGATTCAGGATTCAGTTCTCGCAATCGTCTTTCTGACGCCGCGAGTGCTTCCTCCACCAGTTGCAGCAACTCATCCGCAGTCTCGCCTCCGTGCGATTCCTGTTTCATCGCGCGTAACTGTTCTTCGCTCAACTGGCTTCCCACTAGGTAAGTGGTCAAGCGATCTACGCTTCCCGCTAAATGCTTTAGATGAAAGCCCAGTGAGGCTACCGTAGATGTGCGCCACACCTGTTCGTGTGTCAGGCCTGCGCAATGGCGCGCAAGGTCTTCGCGTACGTGAGCGAAGGTGAAAAACGCGGGCTGAATGAGCGGGTGCACATCTGGAATCGGCCCGCGCAGCCAGGGTTCGGGAACTGCTTCCGGCACTGCCTTAGCTCCCGATGCTCACCGCATGTTGCCGGTATGGCCCAAGGAATAACGGCCCGGTTGAGGATAAACGCAGAGTCCGTGCGGCTGTTTTCCGACTTTGATACGAGCCTTCAGATGTCCGTTCGTTGTATCGAATACGTAGACTTCGTCGTCATAGCGTCCGCTCAACCATAGCGATTTGCCGTCCGCCGAGACGCCGCCCATGTCAGGACTGCCATGTCCTGGTACCGTCCACTTCGCTATCAGCTTTTGCGTGGCCAAATTAAGAACAGATACGGAACCCTCGCCGCGATTCGAAATGTATAGATATTTTGCGTCCCGGCTGAAGTAGAGCCCGTGCGTGCCTTTCCCCGTCGGAATAAAGCCGACTTGTTTGAAATTGTCACCATCGATGACGTGAACGCCGTTGGCTTCCATGTTTGCTACATAGAAACGTTTACCATCCGGTGAAATGCGGCAATCTTGCGGCATCCCTTTGGGCGTAAGAGGCATGTGCGCCAGCACCTTTTCCGCCGCCACATCCACCTTGATGATTTCGTTCGAAAATTCACACGTCGCGATCATGTACCGGCCATCAATTGAAAAATCGGCGTGGTTGACCCCGCGGCAATTCACCGGAACTCGATTAACCACTTTCATAGTCTGGGCATCGCGAAAGTCCATCCTTAGTTCCCGCTCGGCCATCACGATGGCGTATTTGCCATCGGGCGTGTAATACATGTTGTACGGATCGTCGACGTGAATCGTCTCGCCTTCCTTCCCGGTTACAGGATCGATCATGGTCAACTGATCCCCAAGGTCTTGCGCGACCCAGAGCTTCTTCAGATCCCAGGAAGGCACCACATGCTGGGGTTCCAGCAAACCTTTGGTGTGCTTGGGTAGCGCGAAATGATCAATGATCTTATAAGTGCCGGGATCGATGACATCTACGGTGTCGCCCTTCGAATTGGGCACATAAACACGCGATGGAAAGTTCTTTACGGTTGGACTCAGCATCCCCTCGCCGTCGGCCGAATAAAGGTTGTTCGGGTCCTGAACCGGCGGCATTCCCGGCAAAACGTTAATCTGTGCGGAGGCAGTTCCGGCGGCCCGGACAACGGTTGACTGCCCCGTTCCCTTGCCAAAATAAACGGCCAACATCGAGGCAACGGCTACTGCGGCCACCCCCCGAAGCAATCGGGTCGAAATGCTCATGACTAATACGTAGAGTAACGCGTCGATCTTTCTTTTCCAGTCACCAAAATATCAGTACAATTTCAATTAGAAATGTTGCGACCAAGCGAGAGCGAAACAGAGATTCTGCTGGGCAACAAGCAAATCTTTGGAGTTTTCTTCGTCGTTGCGATACTGCTGGGTGTCGCGTTTTACGGGGGCTATATGGTTGGGAAAGCCGCTCCCGCCAGGCCGCCTGCCGCACCGGTAGCTACGCAAGCGGCAGCTTCCAGTTCAACCGCTCCCCCGGTTGGTTCAAGTGGGGAAACACACACCTTACCGGGCGATAGCACGGCTGCCAGCGATGCCAACCCAACCGATGCAACAGAACCGGATAGGGGGCGTTCGAATGCGCCTCCTCTAGGTACGCCGAAAGGAAGAAAAGCCGAACCGCGGCCTAGCGCACCGACTGAAGCACCCGCTCAACAAACCGCGGAAGACTTTACGCCGGAAGCCGGTCAAGAGTTTTTGCAAGTTACCGCCGTGCAACGTGACGACGCTTTTGCCATTGCCCGAGTACTGCATGCGAAAGGCTTTCGCGCTCACGCGGTTCCCAAACCAGGAAACATAAAACTCTACCGAGTCCTGGTCGGACCTCTGCGCGATGCCGGCGATTTGTCAACTACCAGGGATGCTCTCAGGAAAACCGGTTTCCGGGAAGTGATCGTCCAGAAATACTAATTCGCCGGCCGCTTACCACTGAACGGTCTCGCCGGGCTTCATTGTCAGAACCTCGATCCCATCCTTCTGCAGCTTTTCCGCCAACTCCTCGGGCCGGCCGGTCAGCGCCGGAAATGTGCCGAAGTGCATGGGAATAACTTGTTTCACCTTCAGCATTCTCGCCGCGTGCGCCGCTTGATGCGGTCCCATCGTGTAGTGATCGCCGATCGGCAAAAAAGCCAGCTCCGGTTTAAAGAATTCGCCGATTAATGCCATGTCGCCGAACAGCGCGGTATCGCCAGCAAAATAGGCAGTTCGTCCGTCTTTGAACGTCAGGACATAACCGGCCGCCTCGCCGCCATATAAAAGAGTGTCGCCGTCCTTAATGGAACAACTGTGCAGCGCATGCGTCATGGTAAGTTTCACGAAGTCCAGATCGACCGTCCCTCCCTTATTAATTCCAACTGTGTTCTGAACGCCTTTTTTCTCGAACCAGGAGGCGGTCTCGAAAATCGCAATCACCTTTGGCTGGAACTTCTTCGCAAGCGAAACGACATCGCCGATGTGATCGAAATGCGAATGTGAGACCGCAATGACGTCGATTTTTTCGATCTTGTGATCCTTCGGATGTTTAGGATTTCCTTCAATCCATGGGTCTAATACAAGAACCTCTCCGCCGTCGAAGCGGAGCTCAAAAGTAGCGTGGCCGAGCCAGGTTATGTTCGTCATTTCGAGACGTTAGATGCCCAGATTGGCTGGAATTGTTCTATTCGTGCGAAAGAGATGTCAGTTGCCGGGCGCGTTGTATCGCCGGTACATTTAATCCGTCCCCCATATTCGCCAACCCAGGAATCGAAACCGGCATTTTGCCGGATATTGGAATCTGGCCGAGAATCGCCCGGGCGGCGGCTACTTCGGAACTTTCCGCGCTGCTGAACGTTGCTGCATAGCCAGACACTTTGGGAAAATCTCGCAGCAGGTAGGGATTTCCCAGCGAGACAAGTGCCACCGGCGCTGGGCCTTCGGTCAAGTTGTTCAGGAAAGTCGTTAACCCGCCCTGAAGCCCGACGCTACCGCGATAAGCCGTTACAGTGACAAAGGCCCCAACGTAGATTTGTTTGCATTGTGTCGCGTCGGTCGCGATCGCCTTGAGCACAACATCCGGCATGACCGAATTCGCTACGTAGATTTTCAAATCAGGCACCGCGTGGATCAATTCTTGACTTAGCGTTTGCCCGCGTTGTGAGAATTGACTTTCATTCATAACGATCAGGCACGATCCTGGTCCCTGGGGCATGGGAAACAGGTGCTTGTCGTCCCGGACGAGCGTGAAAGCTTTCTCGGCAACCCGTTGAGCTAAACCATCCAGCTTGGGATCTTTGATTTCATCGCTCAGTTGGTCCAAAGCCACGGTCCGACTCTTGAACAGCCCTGCTCGTTGCTTTGCAGCAACGACTTTAGCGGCGCTTGCGTTAATGCGAGAGGTTGAAATACGCCCGCTCTTTACCGCCGCTTCCAACGCGCGTATGCATGCTTCCGGATCGGTGGGCATCAGAAGCATATCCGCGCCCGCTTCAATAGCGCGTACCGCCGCTTCTCCCTGACTGTACAAGGAAGCGATACCCTGCATCTCCAACGCATCTGTAACAATTAGCCCTTTGAATCCGAGTTCATCGCGCAACAGTCCCGTGAGTACTTTGGCAGAGACGGTAGCCGGAATCGGATCTGGTTCAAATGCAGGAACGGACATATGAGCCGTCATGATCGAATCCACTCCGTGCTCGATCGCTCCCCGAAATGGCGTTAACTCGACAGATTCAATACGTTCTTTGGGCTGGTCCAGCTTAGCAAGCTGCATGTGGCTGTCTTCCGCCGTATCGCCGTGCCCCGGGAAATGTTTAGCTGTGACCAGAACATAGTTCCGCGGCATCGAGTGGGCGCCTTCTATAAATGCGGAGACATCCTGCGCCACCGTTTGCGGATTTTCGCCAAAGGACCGCACGTTGATGATCGGATTGTCGGGATTATTGTTCACATCCGCATCCGGAGCAAACACCCAATTCACGCCCATTGCACGCGCCTCGCGAGCTGTCGCCTCGCCCAATTCCCGGATAGCTGTAAGATCTCCCGCTGCACCGAACGCCATCAGGTACGGAAAGCGTGCAGTCTCCGCGACACGCATTGAAGCGCCCCGCTCGAAGTCCGACGCCACGAACAACGGCACTTTGGCTTGTCTCTGCACGTGATTAACGAACGCTGCAAGCTCGAATGGCTGTGCCGGGATAACGTTGCCTTCGTGGATGTGGCCGGCAACAATGAATCCGCCCACGTGATCTTCGCGAATCCAGCGTGTAAACCGGCGATACTCGGCGTCTTCGGAAGGCGGATAGTCGCCGTAGCCGCGAACCACAATCAATTGCGCGATGCGATCATGTAACGAAAGCGACCGCAGCAGAGGAGACGACGGCGATACGGCAGCCTTTGACGCGCGAACTGGCGGCGACTTCCGGGCTGAATGCTGCGCGATTGCCGATCCCGCGAGACACGCAAGTATGCCGAGTGTCATTGACACACGGCAAAACCGAGAGAAACTCATTCTCCCCAATATAGATGGGTCGAATAGAGCGGAAAAAAACTTAAATGCCGCGTGGGGCGAGCGGCTAAATTTTAACCGCCTTCAGAACGCGTGCGCGTGGACTTTGGCGCGGGACCCTGCGATCGCACCGGCTTGCGCGGCGGCTGCAAGAGCCGTTTCGTGTGCCGGACCAAGTTGGACACTTCGTTCGCGCTTTTTTGAATAACGACGTTAGCGCTTGTGTTCTCGGCGCGGAGGCCGAGGCTCTCCGCAAATCCGGTCAACAAAATAATTGGATTTTCAAATTTCTGCTCACGGAGTTTCGCGATTAGCTCCAAGCCGTCCATGGGCTCCATTTTGAAATCCGTAATGATGAGATCGAAATCCTGCTCAGCGGCAGTTTTTAGTGCCTCCAATCCACAATGGGCAGACACTACGGTATATCCCAACTCCTGTAGAACTGAGCGCCGCGCTTCCACACCATCGCGATTATCATCTACGAGCAAAATGTTGGCTGAGTTGGAAACGCGCCGTGACGGAACTGATGGCATCGAGACCAACAGAAAGTAACAAACTGTGACAAAAGTGTCAACGGGTCGCTATCGAACTCATATCACGCCACATCGAGTGCTTGACAGAGAGCCGCGACAGTTTGCTCGATTCTATTCGACTTCGCGCGGCGCCTTGTATCCGGCTTTGGCAAGCACTTGATATTTTATGGACTTGCCTTTTTCATTTGTCACACGCAATGGCTCGTTATTCTCCGGATTAACGAGCTCTACTTTAATATGTCGAAACTTGCCGTCCTTCGCCATATTGGTGGGGTGATAGGAAAGTGAGTATTGGTTCCGTAAAGCAAATTCGATTTGGCGGAAAACCTCGCCATACTCGGCGACAAAACGCGGGAAAAACGACAAGCCGCCCGTTTCTTTCGAAAAGGTCTTCATTTCGTTATCCGCTTGGAGAAATGACATTTCGGCAATCGGCCCCATTCCGTTGCTTTCCGCCAGGATTCGCGCAATTTGAAGAATGCTGACCGTATAGATAGGAACGCCGGATTCCTGCAACGATTTGCGCGCGGTATCGAACGTAATTTTGCTGAAGGTGTCTAATCCAGTTCCGATGAGGAGAATGGCCTTTCGTCCTTCAATGCCGGACATTCGGTCAGCCATGTCGGTCAGCGCGTCAAACACGTTTGACTCGCTAAATCCCGGAATGCGCAGCCTGCTCATTGCTTCTTCCGCTTTCCGTTTATCGGGCGAGAAATCGGAAAGGATCGTCGGTCTCAGATCATAAGCCACCACTGCAACGTTGTCATCGGGCTTGAGCGTCGACAGAAATCCATACGACGCTTGTAGCGTTTCGTACCAGCCCTGGGTCCAGAACTGCTGGAACCTGCCGCTGAATTCGATCAGCATGCAGATGGTGATGGGCGCGTCACCAATTCCGAATTGACTGATTTGCTGTGGCACTCCATCTTCGAACACGCGAAAATTTTCACGCGGAATCTTCGGAATAAAGTGATTGTGATCGTCGAGTACCGAGACATCAACGTTTACTGTTGTGGCATTAGCCCGAAAGGTCGGCGTATCCGCCGCAGGAGTCTTCGACTTCTTGTATTCCGAGGGGATGGGTGCTTGGTCCGGCGGGGGAGTGGTGTCCGTGGGCTTCTTCGGTTTTGCTACCGAATCGCCCGTCTGCGATTGGGGAGTCTCTTGCGCCTCCATTCGTGCGGGCGCGAGGGTGATCCATGCGATCACCAAGCCGGCGAAGCCGGCCGAAAGACAACGATGCTTCATTTCCTGAACCTTAGTGGGCTTGTCAGCTAATGGACCCAGCGATCACTATTTGAGTCTTGCTTCTTCAAATAAACTTCAAACTTCTTCTTTGCCCGGCGCAACTTCCACTCTTTATAGTTGGTAACTATGGGTTGCCGGATCTGCAGCCGCAGCCGTTTGCCTCTCAGTAAGAGATAACCCGTGGCCATTCCGCCCAGTTGGGCGATCACCGCAATGCCTTGTCCCTTGGCCTGCACCGACGAATACGATTGCAGCAGCACGACCGCGGCAATGATCATGACGAAATACTTCGACTTCATGGGAATCAGGAAGCCGAACAATATCGTCTGATCCGGAAACATCACGGCATATCCGGCCAGAATACCTAAGACGGCTCCCGAGGACCCCGCGGTTGCAAGATCTATTCCCCCAAAAATGTAGGCCGCCACTACCACGGTAAGCGCGGCGCATACTCCGCAGGTTAAATAAAAGCGTAGAAACTTTGGAGTGCCCCACAACCGTTCCATCTCGGCGCCGAACATCCACAACGCGAGCATGTTCCACAACAGATTCCATATGCCTGTATGCAGAAAAATGTAGGTGACGAGCTGCCAGATAGCGAATTTGCGTACTACCTGTTCCGGTGTGAGTGCGAGGTAGTAAAAAAATGTACCAGCGCTGGTGGTTCGTAACAGGAACCAAGCCAGAAATATGACGCCGTTAGAAATTAATAGCCATTTCAGGCCTATGGGGAAGCGACTCGAAGGGATATATCGATTCACGTAGGGACGCGAACTGAACGCCATTGATCGGGGGGAGTTCCTGACTAGAGAATATCAGAAACTAGCCGATTGCCAGATGGTAAGTTCGCAGACGTTCGAGTTCGTACGCGAGAGACGTGGAGAAATTACTGCGCGTCTTCCTGCTGAGTGTGCCGCCACAAAATGCTGGTCGCAATACTGAGCAGGATAGCGAAGCCGAGCCAGATTAGCCAGTTGGATAACGGCCCGTT
>Ga0070741_10012244_pt1 | contig 15568 bp, 12 predicted proteins | sample Coa_R1_4_FD_66440 | JGI IMG/M metagenome (GOLD analysis project Ga0070741, IMG submission 66440) | Surface soil microbial communities from Centralia Pennsylvania, which are recovering from an underground coalmine fire - Coalmine... | ecosystem: Environmental > Terrestrial > Soil > Unclassified ... | reverse complement strand
GTCCCAGGGCGATGGTGGCGCGGACGATGACCGCGTCGTCCGGGTCGTAAGGCAACGGGCGCACAAAGGATTGATCGATCTTCAACTTCTGCACCGAGAGCTGCTTCAGGTACTTGAGCGAGGAGTAGCCGGTGCCGAAATCGTCGATCGAGAACAGCACCCCCAGGCGCGCCAGCTGGCCGATCACCTTCGCCGCGGCGTCTTCATCGCGGATCAGTGCCGTCTCCGTCAATTCGAGTTCGAGCAGGCACGGATCCAGGCCGCTCTCCTGGAGCGCCGCGGTGACGTGGTGCAGCAACAGCTCGTGACGCAGATGGCTGGCGGAAATGTTGATGGCGAGTCGCAGCCGCCCTTTCGCTCCGTCCTGCCAGCGCTGTGCCTGGGCGCAGCCGCTGCGGATGATCTGCTCGGAGAGCGGAATCATCAGGCCGGAGGACTCCGCGGTCGGCAGAAACTCCGACGGCATGAGCAGGCCGCGCCCGGGGTGCTGCCAGCGCACCAGCGCCTCCATGCCGACCAGGGCACCGCTGTGCAGATCGACCTGCGGCTGGTAATAGAGGACGAACTGCTGCGCCCGCAGCCCCGCGCTGATGCCGGCCTCGATCTCGCGGCGGGCCTGGACTTCCGCTTTCAAGGCGGGCGTGAAAAACGCGCAGCAGTTGCGGCCTTCGGACTTGGCGCGAAGCATGGCGATGTCCGCGTTTTCCAGCAGGCGGCTGCCCTCGGGATCGTCGACCGGATAGATGGCGACGCCGACGCTCGCGCTGGAATGGACCTGGGTGCCCTGCAACAGGTAGGGGTCCGACAGGCCGTGGCAAATCGCGCTTGCCAGGCGGGCGGCATCGTCGGCGCTGGGAAGATCGGTGAGGATGACCGCGAACTCGTCGCCGCCGAGGCGCGCGACGGAATCGGTCGCGCGCACGCAGCCCTGCAAGCGCTGGGCCACTTCCTGCAGGAGCAGGTCGCCCACGTTGTGGCCCTGCGTATCGTTGATCAGCTTGAAGTGGTCCAGGTCCACGAACAGCACGGCGACCAGGCGGCGATTGCGGCGGGCGTGCCGCACCGCCTGCGCCAGGCGATCCTGGAACAGGGCGCGATTGGGCAGCCCCGTCAACGGATCGTGATAGGCGAGGTACTCGACGCGTGCTTCGGCTTCCTTGCGGCGCGTGATGTCTTCGTGGATGACGACGAAGTGAGAGATCGCTCCGTGCTGGTCGCGCAGCGGCGTGACCGTTTGCTGGACCGTGTACAGCGTGCCGCCCTTGCGGCGTTCGATGACCTCGCCGGTCCAGACCTGGCCGGCAAGGATGGTGCCCCAGAGCTGTTCGTAAAAGGACGCCGGCTGCAGTCCCGATTTGAGAATGCGCGGGGTGCGGTGCGCCAGCTCCTCGGCGCCGTAACCGCTGAGCGTGCGAAACGCCTCGTTGGTCCAGAGAATCTGGCCGTGCTGGTCCGTGATGAAGATGGCGTTGGCCGCCGTGGCGACCGCGGCCCCCAGCAGCCGTAACTCTTGCTGGGCCCGCTGCCGCAGTCGTTCCCTCTGGGCCTGGCGCAGCTCGCGCTCGACGGCCGGTACCAGCCGCGTCAGATCCTGCTTGTTGATGTAATCGTGAATGCCGGCCTTCAACAAGCGCACGGCCTCTTCCGCCGCGATGGTGCCCGAGACGAGCAGCATGGGCACGCGGCGGCCGCTGCGCCGCAGCGTGTCGAGCGCCCCGGCGGCGCTGAAGTGCGGCATGGCTTGATCGGTCAGGATGAGGTCCCATTCTTGCCGCGCCAGGGCGGCTTGCAGCGCCGCCGCCGTGTCCACGCGTTCGAAGGATACAGGATGCCCCGCGCGGCGCAGTTCGCGGACGAGCAAGAGGGCGTCGTCTTGCGAATCGTCGACAATCAGAACCCGCAATGACGTTTTCATGGGAAACGCTCCCGCTCTCCCGAGGCGGTCCGCCGGTCAACGCTGTGCTTGCATCTCTGCCGCGGCACAGGGCGTGGACACACCGGGCCTGGCCTTATCCAGCATCTTGCGCACCTGACACGTCAGGGCGGCAGCGGACAGCGGCTTGGCCAGGAACTCCGCCTCCCTGGGCAAGGCGACGCTGTTTCCTGCATGGCCTGGATACCCGGAAACGAAAAGAACGCAGGTTTCGGGATGAACCCGACGCAACTGCTGGGCCAGTTCCACCCCATTCATCACGGGCATGACGATGTCGGTCACCAGGCCGTCGATGCGTGCCGAGTACTGCCTTGCCAGCTCGAGGGCGTCGGGGCCGTTGCACGCTTCCAGGACGGTGTAGCCGTTCCGCACGAGAATGCGCGTGACCAGCCCGCGGACGCTGTCGTCATCTTCGGCGACGAGCAGGACCTCGTTGCCGCGCGAGGGCGCTTCCACCGTCGGGCTCGGCTGGTCCGCCCGTTCACTTGGCGCTGCCGAAGCCTCGGGCAGGTAAATACGAAAGGTCGTGCCCGCGCCCGGCTGGCTCTCGACCGCGATGCTGCCGCCGCTTTGCTTGACGATGCCAAACGCCGTGGACAGTCCCAGCCCAGTCCCCTTGCCGACTTCCTTGGTCGTGAAGAACGGCTCGAAAATATGCGACAACACTTCAGGCGTCATGCCCATGCCGCTGTCGCTGAACTCCAGCACGACGTAAGAGCCCAGCGGCAGGTCCGCGACGGGACGGGCATAACCCTCGGCAAAGGTCATGTTCCTGGTGCGGATGGCGATCTGGCCGCCGCGCGGCATGGCGTCGCGGGCGTTGGTGGCAAGGTTGAACAGAATCTGCTCGATCTGGCCCGGGTCGGCCATCACCTGGCGCAGACGCGGCGCCGGCTCCGTGACCAGCTTGATGTCCTCGCCGATGATCCGCCGCAGCATCTTCTCCGCCTCGCTGATGACGGCATTCAAGTCGAGCAGGCGCGGCATGACCACCTGCTTCCGCGAGAAGATGAGCAACTGCCGCGCCAGCGCCGCCGAGCGCTCGCCGGCCCGCTTGATCTGTTCGAGGAAAGGCCGTGCTGGATCGTTCGCTTCCAGCCTGGCGAGCACCAGCTCGCTGAAGCCGTTGATGACCGTGATCAGGTTGTTGAAATCGTGGGCCACGCCCCCCGCCAGCTGGCCGAGCGACTCCATCTTCTGCGCCTGCCGGAACTGCTCCTCCAGCGACTTGTGTTCGCGGCGGCTGTGCGCCTCGCGCAGCTCGCGCTCGATGGCCGGCACGAGCCGACCCAGATTGTCCTTCAGGATGTAATCGCGGGCGCCGCCGCGCATCAGCTCCACGGCTTTCTCTTCGCCGATCTTGCCCGAAACAATCAAGAACGGCACATCCTGGCCCGTTGCCTTCAGGAGCTCCAGGGCCGCCGGAGCGCTGAAATGCGGCATGGCGTGGTCGGACAGGACGACGTCCCAGGTCCGTTCGGCCAGCGCTTGCTGCATGGCCTCCGCCGTTTCCACGCGCAGCCAGGTCAGGTCGTAATCTGCTCGTTTCAAAGCGCGCAGGACCAGCTGGGCATCGTCCTCGGAGTCCTCAACGAGCAAGACGCGCAAGGGCTTGTTCATGTTGCACCTCCTGTCGCGGCTACGGGTGCCGCGGCTGCGCCCGGGGGCGCGACCTCGTTCAGCACCAGCCAGTAAAGATTCAGGTGTTGCACCGCCTCGGCGAACTGGACGAAATCCACCGGCTTGCGGACAAAGCTGTTGGCGCCCAGGTCGTAGCTTTCGATCAGGTCGCGTTCTTCGTTCGATGACGTGAGAATGACCACGGGGATGTTCCGCGTCCGGGAATTGGCCCGCAAGCGCCGCAGCGTTTCCAGCCCCCCCAAGCGCGGCATCTTCAAGTCCAGCAGGATCACCTGCGGCTGATTGAGCGTATCGCGGCCGGCGTAGGCGCCCGTGCCGAAAAGATAGTCCAGGGCCTCCACGCCGTCGCGCGCCACGGTGACGTCATTGGCGATCTTGCTTTTGCGCAGTGCCCGCAGGGTCAGGTCGATGTCGTCCTGGTTGTCATCCACGAGCAATATGGTCTTGGCGCTCATCAGAGCCCCCTTTCTCCGGATTTGCGAGAGTGAAATAGAAGGTCGCACCCTGGCCCAGGGCCGCCTCGGCCCAGACTTTGCCGCCGTGCCGCCCGATGATCCGTTTCACCATGGCCAGGCCGATGCCGCTTCCAGGGAATTCCGCCTCGCGATGAAGCCGCTCGAAGGGGCGGAAGAGCTTATCCGCGTAAGCCATGTCGAAGCCGATTCCGTTGTCCTTGACGAAAAAAACCGTCTCCGCTTCCCCTCTCCCCTCCGGGGCGAGGGGTTGGGGCGAGGGGTAATCCCGTGCACGGTTCGCGCCCCTCACCTCCGGCGCCTCTCCCCCAGGGGGCGAGGGGAGACCCGCTTCCTGCTGCCCACGGGCAATGCTGCCGAACTCGATGCGGGCGTGCGGCCGCGTCGCCGTGAATTTCCAGGCGTTGGCCAAGAGGTGTTGCAGCATCAGGCGGACGAGGCGTTCGTCGCCCGTGGCGGATAGCTGGTCTTGCACGACGAACTCCAGCACACGCTTTGGCGCGCTGGCCTGAAGATCGTGCATGAGCGCCTGTGCCAGGCCGCTCAGGTCGATGGTCTGCAGCTTCATGCCCACGCGCGTGATGCGCGACAGGGCCAGCAGGTCGTCCACCAGGCTGCCCATCTGCTGGGCCGAGCGGCGCACGCGGCCAAGGTAATCGCGGCCCGTTTCGCCCAGAGGCTCGCCCGATTCTTCGATCAGCGCTTGCGCAAAGCCGTCGATGCCGCGCAGCGGTGAACGCAGATTGTGGGCGACGGCATAGGCGAACTCCTCCGACTCCGCCAGGGCCACTTCCAGTTCGGCGGCGCGTCGGGCGGTCAAGCGCTGCGCCTGTACGCGGCCCGCCCGATAGGCATCCAGCGTGCGTGTGACCAGGAACCACACCAGGCCGGTAATAAGTGCAGCGCTGCCCGCGGCCACGGCGCCGTAATACGTGCTCCGTTCCAAGTCCCATTGCAAGCCGTCGCTCTCACGTTCCAGCCAGCTGAATAACTCTTCGAGCCCGGCCGCATAGAGTGCTTTTTGCTTCTCGTACTCGGCGCTCGTGAGCAGGGCATAGGCTTGCTCCTGCTGGCGCGATCGCACCAGATCAAACGCGCGCCATTCCATGGCGACCAGCTTCTGGTTGGCATCATCTGTCCTCGCGATGAAGTTGCGTGCCTGGGCCGCCGGCAGCACCCTGGCAGCCTCCTTGATGGCCCGATCGAGCGCGGGCTCATACTGCCGGTAGCGCTCCTCCCATGCATGGTCGCCCGTCGTGGCGCACAGGCGGGCCGACATCGTCAGCACTTCGTCGTGGTGACGGATGATGCCGCACAGTTCCTCGATTCGATCCACGCGTGCCAGGGTGTCGGCCACACGGGTGTAGAGATTGAAAAAGTAGCCCGCCAGGCCGAGCAAGAGCGCGAGCGTCACGCCGATGGCGGCAAAGAGACGCCGGCGCTCGCGCCCATCAGGTGCAGGCAGTGTCACATCACGCATGGCCGTTCCTCCCCGCTGCCAGCGGCAGCGTGAAGTAAAAGGTGGCGCCTCTGCCCACTTCCCCTTCGGCCCAGACCCTGCCGCCGTGGCGGTGGATGATGCGCTGCACCGTGGCCAGGCCGATGCCCGTGCCGGGAAACTCCGCCTCGCTGTGCAGCCGCTGGAAAGCGCCGAACAGCCGGCCGGCATAGGCCATGTCGAAGCCGGCGCCGTTGTCCTTGACGAAGAAAACCGTCTCCGCTTCCCCTCTCGCCTCCGGGGAGAGGGGTTGGGGCGAGGGGAGACCTCCTGCCTTCTGCCTTCCGACTTCTGGCTTCTGACTTTCACATCTGCCGAACTCGATTCGCGCGTTTTCCGTCTTGCTCGTGAACTTCCAGGCGTTGCCCAGCAGGTTCATCAGCACCACCTCCAGCAGGCGCGGATCGCCCTTGGCCATCAGTCCAGGTGCGCTAGAGATGTCCACGCGCCGCCCCGGCTCCCCGACCTGCAACTCGCTCACGATGCGCTCGGCCAGCGCGGTCAGGTCCACGCTCTCGCGACTCATGGCCGTGCGCGTCGTGCGCGATAGCTGCAGAATATCGTCGATGAGCTTGGCCATGCGCTGGCTGGCGGCGCGGACGCGCTGCAGGCAATCTTGCCCATCGGCATCCAGCTTGTCGCGGTAATCCTCCAGCAGCGCCTGGCTGAAACCGTCGATGCCGCGCAAGGGTGCCCGCAGGTCGTGCGAGACGCTGTAGGCGAAAGCTTCCAGTTCCTTGTTGGCGGCATCGAGCTGGGCCGTGCGCTCGCGCACGCGCTGCTCCAGCTCGGCGTTGAGATGACGGATTTCCTCTTCCGCCCGCTTGCGCTCGGTGATGTCTTGCTTGATGGCAATGAAATGCGTGACGCCGTGGCCGTCGGCGCAGACAGGGGTAATGGTCATTTCATCGGTATAGAGGGTGCCGTCCTTGCGGCGATTGATGAGTTCGCCGCGCCAGACCTTGCCGGCCAGGATCGTGTCCCACAGGTTCTGGTAGTACGCCGAATCTTGCCGGCCGGACTTGAGCAGGCGTGGGTTCTGGCCGATGACTTCTTCAGGCGTGTATCCGGTCATGTGCGAAAACGCCGGATTCACCCAGGCGATGGCCCCCGTGCGGTCGGTGATGACGATGCTGTTGGTGGCCGCTTCCAGGGCGGCGCCTTGGAGGCGCAGGCGTGCTTCCGCTGCTTTACGCTCGGTAATGTCGCGGCTGGCGAGGACCGTGCCGCACACGCGGCCGTCGTCATCGCGGAAGACGTTGCCCACGGATTCGAGCCAGACGTAACGGCCGTCGGCGTGGCGGAAGCGGAACTCGGCGCGCTGCGGCCCTTGGCCGGCCAGGCCTTGCTGAAACACCGCCGCCGCCCGCGCGCGATCTTCCGGGTGCAGGAAGTCGAAGGCCGATTGGCCGACCATTTCCTCCGGACGATAGCCCAGCACCACCTGGTTCGACGGCGTGACGTATTGAATGATCCCGGCCGCGTCGGTCTGGCCGATCATGTCGAGCATGTTGGTGGTGATGCGGCGAAAGCGTTCCTCGCTGGCCCGCAGCGCCGCTTCCGCCTGCTGCCGCTCGCTGATGTCGCGCACGACGGCGACGACGTATTCGCGGTCCAGATGGATGTAGTTGAGCGCGACTTCGATCGGGAACGTCGAGCCGTCCTTGCGCCGGTGCCGGCCTGTCCTGAGCGCGAACCCTGTGCGGCGGAAGTCTGCCGAACCGGGATCGGAAGGGGGCCAGTCCGTGACCGTTTCCTCGATATCCGGCACGCGCAGGGCCAAGAATTCCTCGCGGCTGTAACCGTGGCTCGCACAGGCCTTCTCGTTCACATCCACAAAACGGCCGGTTTCCGGATCGATAATCTCGATGGCGTCGTTGGCCTTGTCCAGCAGGGTGCGGAACAGGGTGAGAGACCGCTCCGCCCGTTTCCGTTCGGTGATGTCCTCGCCCGAGCTGAGCGTGCCGATGACTTTGCCCGTCTCGTCGCGCAAGAGCGTGTTGTGCCAGGCGATCAGCTTCTCCGCGCCGCACTTGCAAACGACGGGGTTCTCATGGTAGGCGGTGTTCAGGCTGACGATGAGGCGGTCGAAGGCGGCCTGGATCGACGTCCGCTCCCTCTCGGGAAGAAAGTCAATCCAGCACTTGCCAAGGATCTCCTCGGCGGCATAGCCGAGGATCTCGCACCCCTTCTTGTTGATCAGCGTGACGCGGGTCTCGAGGTCCAGGGCGAGCAGCATGACGCCGGCAATGTCGAGATAGCTCTGCGCCCTGTCCTTCTCCCTGCGGACCTCCCTCTCGGCGCGCACGCGGTCGGTCACATCGCGGGAATTGACGATGATGCCGTCGACCGGCGGCTGGCCGAGGAGATTGGTGGCGTTGTATTCGAGCCAGCGCCAGGAGCCGTCCTTGTGCCGGCTGCGGTACAGTCCGGTGGAGGTCGCGCCGGGACGAAAGGCGAATTCCTGGAAAGCCGCCAGGACCTGGGGCAGGTCGTCCGGATGCAGGCGGGCAAAGGCGCTGGTGCCAAGCGCTTCCTCCACCGGGTAGCCCGAGACACGTGCGGCGGCAGGGGTCGTGAAACGAATGATGCCAGCGCTATCGATGATGCTGATGCCGTCGTAACTCTGGTCCAGGATCGCCCGGAACCAGGCCTCGCGGTCGCGGACCTGCTGCTCGGCGCGCCGCTCCTCCGCGCGCAGACGCTTCTCTTCCAGGGCATGGATCACGGCCTGGCCCAGGCGCGCCAGGCGGTCCTTGAGCACGTAATCGGCCGCTCCCCGTTTCATCTGGTCGACCGCCAGTTCCTCGCCGATCTTGCCCGAGACGATGATGAAGGGAATGTCCAGGCCGCTCTGCTTGAACCGCTCCAGGGCGCGTACCGAGTCGTACTGCGGCAGGGAATGGTCGGACAGAATGAGGTCGAGCGCCGGATGCAGCGCCTCCACGTAAGCGCGCTCCGTGTCCACGCGCCGCCAGGCCGGCTCGAAGCCCGCCTTGCGCAGCTCCTCCACCATCAGCTCGGCGTCGGCCGGCCGATCTTCCAGGATCAATACGTTCAGGGGCGCGTTCATGATTACTTCGCCGCTCCTTGCGGCATGGGTGGTTGCTGATTGACGGCAAGCCAGTAGTAGCCGAGCTTGGCGACGACCTCGGTGAACTTGTCGAATTCCACGGGCTTGACGATGTAGCTGTTGGCGCCCAGGCGGTAGGTTTCCACCAGGTCGCTCTCCTCGCGGGAGGAGGTGAGGACGACCAACGGGATCGTCTTGGTGCGTGGATCTTCGCGGACGCGCCGCAGTACCTCGTGGCCGCTGACCTTGGGCAATTTGAGATCGAGCAGGATCAGCTTGGGAACATCCAGGCAATTCCGCTGGGCATAGGGGCCGGTCGCAAACAGGTAGTCGAGCGCCTCGGCGCCGTCGCGGACCACGTGAATTCGGTTGGCCAGATGCTGCTGCTCGAAGGCGTGCAGGGTCAGCTCGACGTCGCTGGGGTTGTCCTCGACGAGAAGGATCTCCACCGGTGTTTTGTCAGGAAAGGTCATGAGCAGGTCTCCTTCCGAGGGTGAAGCAGAACGTGGCGCCTTGATCGACCTTGGCGTCGGCCCAGATGCGGCCGCCGTGGCGATGGATGATGCGTTGCACGAGAGCCAGGCCGATGCCGGTTCCCTCGAATTCTCCTGCCGAGTGCAAGCGCTGGAAGACGCCGAAGAGTTTGCTGGCGTATTGCATATCGAAACCGACGCCGTTATCGCGGACGTAGTAGACGGTCTCGCCCCTCGCCCCTCCTCCGTCGTCCCTCACGAAGCTGCCGATTTCGATCTTGGCGGGATCGCGCCCGCGGGTGTATTTCAGGGCATTGCCGAGCAGGTTCAGCCAGACCTGTTTGAGCAGGTCCGAGTCGCCCCAGCACCCGGGCAGGTCTTTGATCTGGATTTCGATCCGGCGGCCTTCGCGCTCGGGTCGCAATTCCTCCAGGCACTGCTCGACGAGTTGCTGCGGAGAGACGGACAGCAGCTGCACCGATTGCCGGCCGGTACGGGAGAAACGCAAGAGGTCGTCGATCAGACGGCCCATCTGCCGGGCGTTGTCGCAGACCATCTGCAGATAATGCTGTGGTTTCTCGGGGAGAGTCTGCACGTATTCCTTGAGGAGGATTTGGGAGAAGCCATCGATGGCCCGCAGCGGCGAGCGCAGATCATGGGAGACCGAGTAGGCGAACGCTTCCAGCTCCTTGTTGGCAGCTTCCAGTTCGACGGTGCGTTCCTTGACACGGTGCTCCAGTTCGGCGGCCAACCTGCGGGCCTCCTTTTCCGCCCGTTCGGCGCGTTCTCGACCCTCCTGTGCATCGTCGGCAAGGTTGAGCGCTGCCAGCCGCTGTTCCTTGAGGCGCGCAACGAGTTCTCTTTCATTTCGCTCCAATCTCAGCCGTTCGCTGATATCGCGCGCCACGGATGAGATGGCGACGATCTTGCCATTGCGGTCGCAGACGGGCGAGAGCGAGACAGAGACGTCAACCTGGCTGCCATCCTTGCGCTGGCGCGTGGTATCGTGAGGCGCGACGCGCCCGCCGCCTCGGATCACTTTGGCAAATTGCTTCAACTCATCGCGCCGTTCCTCCGGAACGATCAGGCAAACGCACTTGCCGATGGCTTCCCTCGCGCTGTATCCGTAAAGCCGTTCGGCGCCCTTGTTCCAGCTGGTGATGGTCATATCGAGCGACTTGCCGATGATGGCCTCGTCGCTGGACTCAACGATCGCGGCCAGCAGCCGCCCCGCCTCGTCGGTGTGCTGGCGCTCGATGGCATAGCGCACCGATCGGATGAGCAGACTGGCGGTGACCTCGCTCTTGACCAGGAAGTCCTGCGCTCCCTTGCGAACGGCCTCCAGCCCTGCTTCCTGGTCGTTCAGGCCGGTCAAGACGACAATGGGAATCTGGCCACACGCCTGCTGCATCCGCCTGAGGGTGTCGAACCCCTGAGAATCGGCCAATCCCAGGTCCAGCAGGATGACATCAAAGGGTTCGGTCGCCAGACGGTGCACAGCTCCGGCCAGGTGCTCCTCATGCGCGATGTCAAAGCGGTACCCCTTCGCCTCGCGCAGCCGCTCGTCCACGAGGTCGGCATCGCCGGGATTGTCTTCGACCACCAGGATTCTGATGCGCTCGGCGGTCATTTCTGTCTCGTTGCGGGGAGAGCGACGATGGTGAGCCAAAAACTCTCGATGGCCTTGACGACTTCGATGAACCGCGTGAAATTCAGCGGCTTGGTGATGTAGCAGTTGGCGTGCAGCTTGTAGCTCTTGAGGATGTCCTCCTCGCTCTTGGAGGTCGTCAGCACGACGACCGGAATCTGTTTCAGGTCTTCATCGGCTTTGACCTCGGCGAGGACTTCCCGGCCGTCCTTGCGCGGCAAATTCAAATCGAGCAGGATCAAGTCCGGGCGCACCGCATCGGTGTACTTGCCTTGCCGGCGCAGGTAGGCCATCGCCTCCTCGCCGTCTTCAACGACGTGCAGGATGTTGCGAATCTTGCCCTCGGCCAAACCTTCCCGGGCCAGGTCCACGTCGCCGGGATTGTCCTCGACCAGAAGAATGTCAATCGGTCTGCCGATTTCCGCTGCGGTGCTCATGATGCAACCTCCCTTTGTGCGGGAATGGTGAAGAAGAAAGTGCTGCCTTTGCCGGGCTCGGACTCGAGCCAGATGCGGCCGCCGTGGCGTTCGATGATTTTCTTGCATACCGCCAGGCCGATGCCCGTGCCGGGGTACTCGGTGCGGCTGTGCAGTCGCTGGAAGATCACGAACAGGCGGTCCAGGTGCTCCCTGGCGATGCCGATGCCGTTGTCGCGCACCGAGAAAAGCCAGTCATTCCCCTCGCGTTCGGCGTGGAGATGCACCAGCGGCGTGCGCTCGCAAAACTTGAGGCCGTTGCCGATCAGATTCTGGAGCACCTGTTCGAACTGCGTCGGATCGACAACCACATCGGGCAGAGGGTCGTGCGTGACCAATGCGCCCTTGTCGGCGATTGTTTTCTGGAGGTTGACGAGCACTTCCGCCAGGGCGGTCTCGGCGCTGCTCAGAGTGAAGGGCTTGCCGCGCGTGGCGACACGGGAGAACGCGAGCAGATCGTTGATGAGCGTCTGCATGCGCGTGGCGCCGTCCACGATGTAGTGAATGAACTTGTCGGCCTTGTCGTCGAGCTGCCCCTTGTAACGCTGGGCCAGCAACTCCACGTAACTGGCGATCATGCGCAGCGGCTCTTGCAGGTCATGGGAGGCGACGTAGGCGAATTGCTCCAGCTCCTTGTTGGAGCGTTCCAGGGCCTCGGCACGCTGGGCGAGCGCCGCTTCCATGCGCTTGCGTTCGGTAATATCGGTACAGGTGCCGACCCATTCGCGGACGCTGCCGTCGCTCTCGAGGACCGGCACGCCGCGAGCCAGGAAGTCGCGATACTCCCCGTCAGGCCGGCGCACGCGGTACTCGACCTCATAGAGGCTGCGCTCGGTGATTGCCTTGCTCCAGACCGCCCACGCCCGTTCGCGATCCTCGGGATGGAGGGCGCCAAGCCAACCAGTGCCGCGGACTTCGTCCAGGCGCTGGCCCGTGAAGGCGCGCCAGCTTGGAATGTCTTCCGTGACCTGCCCCGCCTGGTCCGTCGTCCACACCATCTGGGACGTGGCCGTGACCAGCGAGCGGAAGCGGTTTTCGCTGGCCTTCAGTTCTCCCTCCGCGCGCTTGCGCTCGGTGATGTCGCGCGCCGCCGCGAACACGCCGACGACACGACCGGTCTCGTCGCGATATACGGAGGCGTTGTAGAGAACAGGAACCGAATTGCCGTCGCGGCCGCGAATCTCCAGCGGATAATCGCGCACCGTGCTTTCACGGAAGACCTGCTGGTATCCCTGTCGTGCCTTGTCCGGCTCGGTGAAGTAGTCGGCGAAATCGGTCCCAATCAGTTCCTGGCGCGAGCGGCCTGTGACCTTCTCCGTGGCGGTATTGACGTCAGTGATCTTGCCGTCCGGGCCGATGGTCACCAGCGGGTCGAGGCTGGCCTCGATGAGGCTGCGGTTGTAAACGTTGGCCCGGCGAAGGGCCTCCTCGGTCCGTTTGCGTTCGCTGATGTCGCGGGCGGCGGCAAAAACGCCGACGACTTTTCCGGCCGGGTCACGGTAGACGCAGGCGTTGTACAGGACCAGCGTCAGCCGGCCGCTGCGATGGCGGATTTCGAGCGGGTAATCACGGACCGAGCCCTCGCGAAATACCTCCTGGTATCCCGCGCGCGCCTTGTCCGGCTCGGTGAAGTAGTCGGCGAAATCCGTGCCGATCAGTTCCTGGCGCGAGCGGCCGGTGACCTCCTCGGTGGCAGTATTGACGTCGGTGATCTTGCCGTCCGGGCCGATGGTCACCAGGGGGTCGAGGCTTGCTTCGATGAGGCTGCGGTTGTAAACGTTGGCTAGTCGGAGGGCTTCCTCGGTCCGCTTGCGCTCGCTGATGTCGCGAGCGGCGGCGAACACGCCGATCACCTGGCCGGCCTCGTTGCGGTAGACCGAGGCGTTGTAGAGCACCGCCGTCAGGTGCCCGTCCTTGTGGCGAATCTCCAGCGGATAGTCACGTACTTGGCCTTCGCAAAAGACTTGCTGGTAACCTTGCCGCGCTTTGTCGGGCTCCGTGAAGTAATCGGCGAAGTCGGTGCCGATGAGCTGCGCACGCGTGCAACCGGTGGCGTGTTCCGTCGCCGCGTTGACATCGGTGATTTTTCCGTCCGGGCCAATGGTCACCAGTGGATCGAGACTGGCCTAGATCAAGCTGCGGTGATACATGTTCGCGATCTTGGCGCGCTGGCTCTCTGCAACTTTTTCAAAGAGAAGGCTAACCGCCGTTCCCAGCATGATGAACACCAGGAGGCCGAATGAATGGCCGACACCCATGGTGGTCAACGGCCAATAGAAGATCCCAATTGCTGCGAGCGCACAGAGCGTCGTTGCCCAGACGCCGGGCCAGAAGCCGCCGTACCAGGCGGCGATAAATACTGCGGGCCAGAACAGCAAGTATTCCTCGCGGCCGCCAAGAAGGGGCCAAAGCACGATCCGAAGCAGCGACGCGACGGCGACCGCCAGGACGGTCATGCCATAGCGCAACAGGCCCTGGGGAAGGCGCTGCAGCATGGAAGTCTGCTTGCCGTTTGCAGGAGCTGTACGAGGTTCAATTAGGCTGAGCATGGTTAACCTCTGTCCTGAGCATTCGATTCATGGGGTTTCGTCGTGGCCAGATCGATCTTCGGCTCCCTGGGTGTTCCCTCATCCGCGAACGACGCATCGTACGGTTCCGGCCGGCCGAGGGCCTTGGCCAACTCATTCACCTGACGTTTCAGTTCGATCATGCGCGTCTCGCGGCCAACAAAAAGCCGATTGGTGCGTTCCAGTTCCGCGTTTTGCTGAAGCAGCGATTCCTCCGCGCGCCTGCGCTCGGTCAAATCGGTGATCACCAGACAGATCTCGCCCGCTCCTCTCACCGACGGCGGATTGGCGGAAATGGCAACCGGAACGACGGCGCCGTCCGCGGCCAGGAGATTGAGTTCGGCGTCGACCTTGCCCTCGGCAGCCCGGGCAAGCAACCGTTTCGAAGCATCGGCGCTCTCGTCCGCCACCAGGCTGTGCCAGGCCGCGCCGACGACACGCTCGATCGGCGTCCGAAGCATGGCGGGGAGACTGTGGTTGCAATAGAGGATGGTGCCGTCAGGCCCGATCGTGGCCGCGCCGTGCTGCATCTCCTCGACAAACGTGCGGTAGGGGGTGTTGGCATCGACCAGCGTGAAAACTTCCGGTCCCTGCGGCGTTTGGAAGATCAGGCAATCCACCTTCCCGTGGCGGATTGACTGAAGCGTTTCCTCCAGCACCTGAAGACGTTCGCGCAGCGCCTCGTTGTCGCGCTGAAGTTGGTCGGTCATCCCGTTGTTGCTGATGGCAGTGGTCATGGCCTCGGCTCCTTATTGCAGCACCAGGATCACCTGGTCGGGCTTCATCAGATCGCCGACCAGCCGCCGTACCGGTAGCGGCAATTCCTTGACCAGCGTCGGCGTCGCGAGGATTTCCTTCGCTTCCGCCAGCTCCGGGTGTTCGAGGAGGTTGATGATTTCCAGCTCATAACGGCCCGGCAACAGTTGCTCGCACAGCGTTTTAAGAGCCGCGACGGCATTCATGGATCGTGCGGTCATGCCCGCGACGTACAGCCGCAGGACATACTTCTCCTGCTTTTTCTCGGCAAGAAGGCGCTGGAACGTTTCGCGCAGATTGGGGACACTTGCCGTCGTCATGGGGCACGCTCCTTGCCCGCCGCCAACGGGCGAATCTGCAAGCCCACCAGCGTGCGCTCGGTGTCCGAAAGGTCGCCGATGATCTTGCGGAGCGGCGGCGGCAGCTTGCGGACCAGGGTCGGGATGGCCACGATCTCGTCTCCCTCCGCGAGCTGGGGCCTTTCCAGCAGGTCGATGACTTCGATGCGATATCTTCCGGGGATGTTCTCCTCGCACATCTTCTTCAGGCGGGCGAAGGCCGCCAAACATTTCGGCGTCGAGCCGGCGACATAGAGCCGCAGCTCCCAGGTCTCGGCGTCGCTGGCGTTGGCCAATGTTTCAGCGGTCATCGTTGGTTGCTCGTTCATGATTGATCTCCAGCAGCAATGGGTTTGCCGTCGTCGTCGCCGCCACGGATCCTGGCCATGGCGGTGCGGTTTCCCACCAGGCTGCGCTCGCGCAGCTCCGCCTCGGCAATGCTCGCCTTCGTCTCTTCCTCTTCGCATTCCAGTTCAAGCCGCAGCGCGGTGATCTGGGATTCGACGGCCCGGCGTTTGCGCTCGAGCATGTGCTTCTTGCGTTCGATCTCGGCGTGCCGTGAACTGGCGGCGGCAGTCTCGCGCGCCTCTTGAGCCAGTCTCATGGAGCCCGTGAGCGCGCCGCCCGGCCCCAGATAGACGTCAATGAGGTCGATGCCGTGATCGGTCAGCCGGAACTCGCGGATCTGGTTG
>Ga0070741_10012243_pt1 | contig 15568 bp, 13 predicted proteins | sample Coa_R1_4_FD_66440 | JGI IMG/M metagenome (GOLD analysis project Ga0070741, IMG submission 66440) | Surface soil microbial communities from Centralia Pennsylvania, which are recovering from an underground coalmine fire - Coalmine... | ecosystem: Environmental > Terrestrial > Soil > Unclassified ... | reverse complement strand
GTCAGACAGCGGCAAGGCCGAGCCGCGAACCGCGTCAGACAGCGGCAAGGCCGAGCCGCGAACCGCGTCAGACAGCGGCAAGGCCGGCCGGGGTGTGCGCCTCGCGCAGGTTCTGGTGCACTTCGAGCGTCGCGGTCGACGCGTTCAGCGTGATGAAGTGCAGGCCCGGCACGCCCTCCGCGATGAGGCGGGCGCCCAGCTGCGTGGCATGTTCGATGCCGATGTGGCGGACCGCGGCGTTGTCGTCGGCGACCGCGTGGATGCGCTCGCCGAGCTGCTTGGGGAACGTGCCGCCGCTGAGGGTGACCATCCGCTCGATCTGGGCCGCCCGGGTCACCGGCATCAATCCGGCGATGATCGGGATATCGCACCCAGCCTTGGCCACACGGTCGCGCAGCCGGAGGTAGTGCTCCGCGTCGAAGACCATCTGGGTGATCGCGAAGTCGGCCCCGGCGCGGCACTTGGCCACGAAGTGCCGGATCTCGTCGTCCCAGTCAGCCGAGCGCGGGTGCTTCTCCGGGAAGGCCGCGACGCCGACGCAGAAGTCGCCGGACTCCTTGACCAGCCGCACCAGCTCGAGCGCGTACTCGATGCCCTGCGGGTGCTTGATCCACTCGCCGCGCGGGTTGCCGGGCGGGTCGCCGCGCACGGCCAGGATGTTGCGCACCCCGGCGTCCGCGTAGCGGCCGATGATCCGGCGCAGCTCGCCGATCGAGTGGTTCACCGCGGTCAGGTGGCCGACCGGGGTCAGCGTGGTCTCGGTCGCGACCCGCTCCGCCTCGGAGGCCGTGTTCTCGCGGGTGGAGCCACCGGCGCCGTAGGTGATCGACACGAAGTCGGGGCCGACGCACTCGACCCGGCGCAGCGCCTTCCACAGCTGCTGCTCCTGCTCCGGGTTGCGAGCCGGCATGAACTCGAAGGACATCGTCGGCGCCCCGCGCGAGAGCAGTTCGCGGACGGTCACGGCCCGGTCCGGACGAATGCTGGGGATGCCGAGTGCCATACGTTCACTGTATCCGCCGACCCAGGGGGTACCAGGGCCGTTTCAGCGGATGAGACGACGTAGGCTCGGGTTTTGTGAAAGACGAGCACGTGAACGGCCATGCCTCCGAGCCGCGCGATTCCCGGGATGCTTCCCGGGCGCGTGCGGCCGACGCCGCGGACTCCTCCGCCGCGAACTCTCCCGCCTCTCCCGCTGCAGACTCTCCCGCCGCGGACCGCGCGACCGCGGCGCTGGACCGCTACGACCTGCGCGCCCGTGTCTCCGCCGAGCTGACCGCCTTCCTCGACGGGCAGGAGGTGCTGCTGTCCGAGGTGAGCGCGGACCTGGCACCGGTCGTCGCGGCGCTGCGGGAGTTCTTGGACGGCGGAAAGCGGATGCGCCCGGCGTTCTGTTACTGGGGCTGGCGGGCTGCGGGAGGGGCGGAGGGCGCGGACGGAGTCGCGGTCGAGACGGCGGAGGCGGCGGCGGTGCGTGCCGCGGCATCCCTGGAGCTGCTCCAGGCGTCCGCGCTGATCCACGACGACTACATCGACGGCTCGGACACCCGGCGCGGCGCTCCGGCCATCCACCGCCGATTCGAGCGGCTCCATCGGGACGGCGGCTGGGAGGGCGAGCCGGAGCGGTTCGGCGCTGCGGCGGCCGTACTGCTCGGGGACATCACCCTGACCTGGTGCGACGAGCTGTTCACGCGCTGCGGGCTGGAAGCGGCACGGATCCAAGCGGCCCGGCCCGTCTTCGACCTGATGCGCTCGGAGGTCATGGCCGGGCAGTACCTCGACGTGCTCGCTCAGGCGCGTGGGCTTTCGGTCTCCACCCCGCAGGAGTCGCTCGCCCGAGCCCGCACCGTCCTGCGGTACAAGTCGGCGAAGTACACGATCGAGCGGCCGCTTCAGCTCGGGTCGGCATTGGCGACGGGCACTGCGGACGGTCCGCTGTCGGCTGCGCTGTCGCGATACGGGCTGCCGCTCGGCGAGGCGTTCCAGCTGCGCGACGACGTGCTGGGCGTGTTCGGCGACCCGGCGGCGACCGGCAAGCCGGCCGGTGACGATCTGCGCGAGGGCAAGCAGACGGTGCTCGTCGCGCTCGCGGCCCAGCAGGCGACGGAGACTCAGGCCAAGGCGCTGCGCTCCGGGCTCGGCGATGCGCGGCTCGACGAGGCGGGAGTCGAGACGCTGCGCTCGGTGATCGCGGATACCGGCGCGCTGGCTGAGGTCGAGGCGCGGATCAGCGAACTGACACAGACCGCGTTGGCGGCGCTCGACGAGGCACCGATCACCGCCGAATCGCGTGAGGTGCTGGGCGAGCTCGCGGTCGCGGCGACGGCGCGGCACGGCTGACCCGGCCCGCCGAGAGGGGACAATGCCCGGGTGCGTACGGGTTTGGTGCAGAGGGATGAGGCATCCCGCGGGTCGAGGGGCGATCGGCCGGCGGCGGTAAACGCTGTGAAAAGCGGGTCAGCGGTGCTGGCACTGGCGCTGGTCCTGCTCGTCTCCGGCTGCTCGAGCGCGACTGGAGGAGGTGCGACAGCGCACCGTGGTGGCTCGACCTCATCCGGCATTGCTTGTTCGGCCTCAATCACTCCCCCGTCCGGGATGTCGGTGCTCACGGTCACTCAGTTGCCTTCGCAGGCCGTCGCAACGCTGCGGTTGATCGCATCCGGTGGCCCGTACCCATACACGGAGGACGGCACCGTCTACGGGAACTACAGCGGCGCGTTACCCCGTGAGCGTTACGGCTACTACCACGAATTCACGGTCGTGACTCCAGGCTCCGCTACCCGTGGCGCCCGGCGGGTGGTAACCGGGGCCGACGGCGAGGACTACTACACCGCGGATCACTACGGCACGTTCGACTGGATTGCCTGCGCGAACTGAGGGATTGCGGTCAGCAAGGAAACTCGCCCGGGAACATACGCGGCCTACTCGAACACTTTTGGTTACCGACGAATCGTCGACACAGAGTCACGTTCCACGGGAGTCTGAAAGCTTCAAAAGCCACAAAAGCGGCAAATCGCCGTCACGCTCGGTGAAGGGCGGCATCCCGAGCGAGAAGTTTTGTCGAAAGGGTCGCCAAGCGCTGGAGGCCCATGAATAATCCTCTTCGAGGCCTCGTCGTCCCCCCGTGCGATGGGGCCTCGCCCCGAGTGACGCGTGCAGGCGGGTCCCTCCCCCCGTGGGGATCACGCCGGAGCGCGTCCGGGCGCCGGCCCCTCCCCCCGTGGGGGTCAGGCGCCTAACCACGGTGCGTGCGTGGTCCCTCCCCCCGTGGGGATCCCCGCACCGCTCGGCGTCGGAACCGCCCCTCGCCGCCCGCAGTGTCCTCCCCCGGGACCGTGGCGGTGAACCCCTCCGACGCCCGCGGAGAGTCCTCGACAACTCTCCGCCGCGGCCTCGTCGCTCCCCCGTGCGACGAGGCCGCCTCATTTTTCGGAACAGTGCCGTGCGAAGCAGAACAGCGCGAAGCAGCGCCTATTTTCATGGAACGCTCAGGTCACACTCACGGTAGCCGAACGGGCCTCCGGAACCGTGGTCGCCATGAGCCAAGTGATCTACGACCGGCCGCCCGGCCTCGACGACGGCACCCAACCGCCCCGGCAACGTACCCGCCTCGTGGAGATCGTGATCCCGGTTTACAACGAGCAGCTGGTACTGGCCGACAGCGTGCACCGGCTTCATGAGTACCTGGCGGAGAACCTGCCGTACCCCTTCCGCATCACGATCGCCGATAACGCGTCGACCGACGAGACGTGGGCGGCAGCTCTCGACCTCGCCGACCGCTATCCGCACGTCGATGCGGTACACCTCGACCAGAAGGGCCGGGGCCGCGCACTGCGCACCGTGTGGGAGGCAAGCGACGCCGAGGTCGTCGCGTACATGGACGTCGACCTCTCGACCGGCCTTGACGCCTTCCTACCGTTGATCGCGCCGCTCATGTCAGGGCACTCAGATCTGGCGATCGGCTCTCGGCTGGCGCGCGGTGCGGCTGTCGTGCGCGGGCCGAAGCGCGAGTTCATCTCCCGCACCTACAACCTGATGCTGCGCTCGGCGATGGCCGCCCGGTTCTCGGACGCGCAGTGCGGCTTCAAGGCCGGGCGCACCGAGATCATCAAGGCCCTGCTTCCGCAGGTGCAGGACCAGGCCTGGTTCTTCGACACCGAGCTGCTGCTGCTCGCCGAGCGCAGCGGGCTGCGGATCCACGAGGTGCCGGTGGACTGGGTGGACGACCCGGACAGCCGGGTGGACATCGTGCAGACCGCGCTCGACGATCTGCGCGGCATGTGGCGGGTCGGCCGGCAGGCGCTGCGCGGGGGCTTCAAAGCGCCGGTGCAGGCGCGCGTGCTGGCCGCGCAACTGCCACAGGGCATGCGAAAGCAGCTGCCGAGCTTCGCGATCATCGGTGTCGCCAGCACCCTGGCCTATCTGCTGCTCTATTGGGTGCTGCGCGCCGTCTGCCCGGCGTACCTCGCCAACACCCTCGCGCTGGCCCTCACCGCGATCGCCAACACGGCCGCCAACCGGCGCTATACCTTCGGTGTGCGAGGCAGTGCCAATGCCCTGCGACACCAGTTCGAAGGCGGCGTCGCGTTCCTCATCGGCCTCGCCCTGACGAACGGCGCGCTCGCGGTGCTGAGCGCGGCCGCGCCGGGTACGTCCCACACGGTCGAGCTGGCGACCCTCATCGCGGCGAATGCGATGGCCACCCTCGTCCGATTCCTGCTGATGCGCGCCTGGGTCTTCAATCCCCGGCGTACCGGTCAGCCCGAGCGCCCGTAGCGGAGTACTTCACATGACTGACCAGCTTCCGGCCGTACCGGAAGAAATCACGTGGCCGGCTCCGTTCGCCGCCGTTCCCGGCCCTGCGCCGGCGAAGCGATCGCGGTTGCAGCGTGCCTACCTCGGCGATCCCGGGGATCCGCGCTGGGCAAGGCCCGCGCTGCTGGCGATTCTCGCGCTGAGCGCGGCGCTGTACTTGTGGAACCTGACCGCCAACGGCTATGCGAACGAGTTCTACGCGGCCGCGGTGCAGAGCGGGACCAAGAGCTGGTCCGCGATGTTCTTCGGTTCGATCGACACAGGGAACTTCATCACCGTCGACAAGCCGCCGTTCGCGCTGTGGGTGATGGAGGTCTCGACCCGGGTCTTCGGCTTCTCCAGCTTCGCGATGCTGGCGCCGATCGCGCTGTGCGGCGTGGCCGCGGTCGGCGTGCTGTACTCGGCGATACGGCGAACATTCGGGCACGCGGCGGCCGCGGTAGCCGCACTCGTCATGGCCCTGACTCCGATCACCGTGGCGATCAACCGGGACAACAACCCGGACCCGGTGCTCGTGCTGTTGATGACGCTCGGCGCCTGGTTCACCCTGGAGGCGCTGCGCACCAAGCGGCTGCGGCCGCTGCTGTGGGCGGCCGTGATGCTCGGCTGCGCGTTCAACACCAAGATGCTTCAGGCGTACATCGTCTTGCCCGCGCTGGTGCTGGTGTACCTGTTCGCGGCCGACGGAGGGTTCTGGAAGCGCACTAGGCATCTGACGATCTTCACGGGCGTGCTCGCGGTCGCGTCGTTCTGGTGGATGCTGATCGTCGACGCCATCCCGGCGAGTTCGCGTCCGTATATCGGCGGCTCCTCGACGAACTCGGTGTGGGACCTGGTGATCGGGTACAACGGCCTCGGCCGGATCACCGGGAACGAGTTGGGCAACGGGTTCGGGGGTGGAGGCGGCGGCGCGAGCTTCTCCGGCACCTCGGGCTTCGGCCGCCTGTTCAACGACATCCTCGGCACGCAGATCTCCTGGCTGCTGCCCGCGGCCGCGATCCTGGGCGTCGCGGCGCTGGTATTGCGCGGCAAGGCGCCACGCACCGATCCGGTCCGGGCCTCGCTGCTGCTGTGGGGGCTGTGGCTGGGCGTGCACTTCGTCGTGTTCTCATATCAGCAGGGCACGATGCACCCGTACTACGTCACGACGCTGAGTCCTGCGATCGGCGCGCTGGTCGGCGGGGGCGGCGCGGTGGTCTGGGAGCGGATGCACGAGCGCAACTGGGCGTGGCTCGTCATTCCGGCGGCGGTCGCGATCAGCGCGCTGTGGTCGATCGCGTTGCTGCACCGGACTTCGTACGCGACGTGGCTGGTCCCCCTCATCGCCATCGCGGCGATCGTCGCGATCGGCGCGCTGGTGGCCGTGCGGCTACGGCCTCGGCAACGCGCGCGGTTCGGCGCGGTCGGCCTCGCGGCGCTGCTGTTCGCCGGGCTTGCCGGGCCGACGGCTTTCGCGGCCGCCGCGGCGAACTCCACCGTCAACGGGACCAATCCGCTGGCGGGGCCGTCGAACGGCTTGATGGGCGGTCCCGGCGGCGGCTTCGGTGGGCGCGGCGGCGGCGCCGACGGCTTCGGGCGCGGTGGCTTCGGTGCGCAGGCAGGGCCGGGCGGCCAGGCCGGCGAGCTGCCTTCGTTCGGCGGTGGTTCCGGTTCGGGTTCCGGCGGCGGCCAGGGCGGCTTCCCCGGCGGCTTCCCGGGCGGCCTGGCCGGAGACCTCCCGGGATTTCCCTCGGGCGGCGCCGGAGGCGGCGGTACCGGCGGAACCGGCGGCTTCCCGGGCGGCGGTCCGGGCGGTGCCCAGCTGTCCTCGGCGATGATCAGCTATCTCGAGGAGAATCAGGGCTCGGCGAAGTGGCTGCTCGCGGTGGCGAACTCGAACTCGGCCGCTTCGCTCGAGCTGCAGACCGGGCGCTCGGTGATCTCCATGTGGGGCTTCACCGGCAGCGACCCGGCGATGACCGCGGCCAAGCTGCAGCAGCTCGTGGCCTCCGGCGAGCTCAAGTACGTGATGCTCGGCGGCGGCATGGGCGGTGGCGGCTTCGGCGGACCCGGCGGCGGCAACTCGGCGAGCAGCCAGGTGCAGACCTGGGTCGAGCAGCACTGCACCGCGGTGTCGGCCAGCGCCTACGGCGGCTCGAGCTCCTCGTCCAGCGGTTCGTCGACGACGAGCTCGACCTCCGCCTCCGGCCTGTACGCGTGCACGGCCGGCGCCGCGTCGAGTTCGTCCTCCTCCTCCGGAAGCACCGCCTGACCGCGGCGGCCGCGTGGCGCAGAGCACAGCGCCCCTTCTCGTCAGAGCGACGAGAAGGGGCGTATGCTTGGGTCATGGCGCAGCTGCGGATCGCTCTGGCACAGATCAACCCGACCGTCGGCGATCTCGCCGGCAACGCGGCGCTGATCCTCGACTCGGCCCGCAAGGCGGCCGCGGAGGGTGCGCACATCCTGGCCACGCCCGAGATGGGGCTCACCGGCTATCCGATCGAGGACCTGGCGCTGCGCCCCTCGTTCGTGCAGGCCGCCCGCGCAGCCCTGGACCAACTCGCCACCCGGCTCGCGAAGGAGGGGCTCGGCGAGCTGGTGGTGATCGCCGGGTATCTCGACGGCATCGCGGACGACGAACCGCGCATCGGCCGCCCGGCCGGCGCGCCGCTGGACGCCGCCGCGGTGATCCACCGCGGCTCGGTGCTCATGCGCTCGGCCAAGCACCACCTGCCGAACTACGGCGTGTTCGACGAGTACCGGTACTTCGTGCCGGGCGACGTGCTGCCGGTCATCCGGGTGCGCGGCGTCGACGTGGCCCTGGTCATCTGCGAGGACATGTGGCAGGACGGCGGCCCGGTCGCCGCGGTCGCCGAGTCGAACGCCGGGCTGCTGCTCTCCATCAACGCCTCGCCGTACGAGCTGAACAAGGACGACGTGCGGTACGAGCTGCTGGCCCGGCGCGCCGCCGAGGCCGGGTGCCCCATCGCCTACGTCAACCAGGTCGGCGGGCAGGACGAACTGGTCTTCGACGGCGACTCGATCATCGTCGGCGCGGACGGCCGGGTGCTCGCGCGCGCCGGACAGTTCACCGAAGAGCTGTTCGTGACCGACTTCGAGCTGCCCGCGGCCGAAGGCCCGGCGCAGGACGCGGTCGCGAGCAACGGCCTGGCGATCCGCCGCGTCGTCGCCTCCACCGAGCCCGCCGGGCCGTACCAGCCGCGCCCGGCCGTCATCACGCCGCGCCTCGACGACCTCGGCGAGATCTACCAGGCGCTGGTCACCGGTTTGCGCGACTACGTGCGCAAGAACGGCTTCTCGACCGTGCTGCTCGGCCTTTCCGGCGGCATCGACTCGGCGCTGGTCGCGGCGATCGCCTGCGACGCGCTCGGACCGCAGAACGTCTACGGCGTCTCGCTGCCCAGCCGGTACTCCTCGGACCACTCCAAGGACGACGCGAGCGACATGGCGCGGCGCACCGGAATGCACTACGAGACCGTCCCGATCGCGCCGATGGTCGAGGCGTATCTCAAGACCCTGGCCGACTCCGGCACCGCGCTGACCGGACTGGCCGAGGAGAACCTCCAGGCCCGGGTGCGCGGCACGGCGCTGATGGCCCTTTCGAACCAACGCGGGCACCTGGTGCTCGCGACCGGCAACAAGTCGGAGCTCGCGGTCGGCTACTCGACCCTCTACGGAGACGCGGTCGGCGCGTTCGGGCCGATCAAGGACGTCTCGAAGACGCTGGTATGGGCGCTGGCGCGGTGGCGCGACGAGGAGGCCGAGCGACGCGGCGAGGTACCGCCGATCCCGCGCAACTCGATCGAGAAGGAGCCGAGCGCCGAGCTGCGGCCCGGCCAGCGGGACACCGACTCGCTGCCGCCGTACGAGGTGCTGGACGAGATCCTGGAGCTGTACGTCACCGGCGACCACGGCCGCGAGGAGATCGAGTCCCGCGGCTTCGACACCGAGCTGGTGCAGCGGGTGCTCAAGCTGACCGACACGGCCGAGTACAAGCGGCGCCAGTACCCGCCGGGCACCAAGATCTCGGCCAAGGCCTTCGGGCGCGACCGGCGGCTGCCGATCACCTCGCGCTGGCGCGAGACCGCCTGACGGTTCGTCTGAACCTGGTCAGGTGGCAAGAAGCAGGCCAGGCGACTGACGGCTACGGCTACGCGCTGACCGACTGGCTGCCGGTGCGCTCGGCGGCCACAGCTTTGACGCCTGCCACGCTCGGCGCGTCAGTGTCCGTCTCGTTCGGCCTCGCCGCCGCGCCACGCAGCAGGTCGTCGGTGAGGCCGACGCTGAACTCCCGGCCGGCCGGCTCACCGAGCGGGTAGCGCGCGGCGTTCAGCATGGTCGAGGTCAGGATCAGCATCGTGCGCTCCACGTCGAGGTCGGGGCGCAGCTCCCCGGTCGCGACGCCGCGCCGCAGTACCTTGCGGTACAGGTCCCGGCGCGGCTCGATGACCACTTCGTGATACCTGCGGTACAGCGTCGGGTTCGCCTTGCTCACGTTCGTCAGCACGTTGTACGCCGAGCCGCTGTGCTCCTCCTGCAGGTGCCGGCGCATCTTCTCGAGCAGGAAGATCAGGTCCTCGCGCACCGAGGCGCCCGGCGGCACGATCTTCTCGTGGTCCGGGTGCAGGCGGCGGCAGATCGCGTCGATGACCAGCGCCTCCTTGTTGGGCCAGCGCCGGTAGATGGTGGCCTTCCCGACCTTCGCCTCGGCCGCGATCATCTCCATCGACAGCGCGTCGTAGGTGGCGCCCTCGGAGAACAGGGCGAACACCGCGTCGAGGATCGCCTCCTCGGCCTGGTCGCTGCGCGGCCGGCCCGGCCGCCGCGCCGCCGTGGCGGGCGCGGGCGGACCGGGCTGGGCGTGGTCCTTCATCTTCATCGTCGAGTGCTCATCCGTATCCGGCTCGTGAACTGCCCCCGACCTTATGCGGTCACGCTTTCAGCGGCCTGAGGCGCGCCCTGAGGCGCACCGGAACCTGTTCCCGCACCGCGGCGCGGCAACCAGGCGAGCACCAGCAGCGCGGCCAGCACGGCCACCCCGGAGGCGCACAGCGTCGAGACGTGCAGCGCGTGCACGAAGGCGTTGTCGGCCGGAGCGAGCAGCTGCACCGCCTGCGGGTGTTGCGCCGCGGACTGCGCGACAAAGCCCTGCGTCGCCTCGATCGAGCTGCTGACGTCGTGCGCGACTCCCGCGGGCACCCCGGATCCGGTCAGCACCGGCTCGATCTTGCCCCGGTAGGCCGAGGTGAGCACGGTGCCGAGGACCGCGACGCCGAGCGCGCCGCCGACCTGACGGACCGTGTTGTTGATCGAGGAGCCGATCCCGGCCCGCTCGCGCGGCAGCGAGGTCATCACCGTGGTGGTCGCCGGCGGCATCACCAGCGCCATCGCGATGCCCTGCAGGGCCGCGATCACGCCATAGACCCACATCGCCGAGTGCACCCCGATGAACTGGTACAGCGAGAGCGCGACCGCGATCAGCAGCAGGCCGCTGAAGGAGACCGTGCGCGCGCCGAACCTGCTGACCACGTTCGCGGACAGCGGCGAGAAGATCACCTGCGCGGCGGCGAAGGGCAGCACCCATAGTCCCGCCTGCAGCGGGGTGTATCCGCGCACCGACTGCAGGTAGAAGGTCAGGAAGAACAGGCTGCCCATCATCGCGAAGAAGGACAGCGCGACGGAGATCACGGCCGCCGAGAACGGCCGGTTGCTGAACAGCCGCACGTCCAGCGCCGGGTGGTCGGTGTTGCGCTCCCAGACCACGAACAGCGCCAGCAGCGCGAGGCCGATCACCAGCGGGCCCCAGACCGCGGGCTTGCCCCATTGGCCGGTGTCGCCGCCGTGGATGACGCCGTAGACGAAGATGACCAGGCCCGCCATGGACAGCAGCACGCCGGCCGGGTCGAGCCGGCCCGGGTTCGGGTTGCGCGACTCGGGCACCAGGAAGGTCATCGCGATCAGGCCGATGATGATGATCGGCACGTTGATCAGGAACACCGAGCCCCACCAGAAGCTGTCCAGCAGCGCGCCGCCGACCACCGGGCCGATGGCCACCGCGAGGCCGACCGAGCCGGCCCACACGCCGATGGCCTTGCCCTGCTCGTGGCGGGGGAAGACATTGGCGATCACGGCGAGGGTGCTGGGCATGATCGCGGCGCCGGCGAAGCCCATCGCGGCCCGCGCGGCGATCAGCTCGCCGGGGCTGCCGGCGTAGGCGCACAGCACCGAGGTGATGCCGAACAGCACCATGCCGAGCATCAGGATCCGCTTGCGGCCGAGCCGGTCGGCCAGGATGCCCCAGGTGAACAGCAGCCCCGCGAAGATCAGGGTATAGGAGTTGATCGACCATTCCAGGTCGGACTGGCTGGCGCCCAGGCCGTTCGGCTTGGGCAGCGCGATCGTCTTGAGCGCGACGTTGAGCACCGTGTTGTCGAGCACGACGACCAGCAGCGAGAAGACCAGCACGCCGAGGATGAGCCAGCGGCGCGGGTGGCCCGCGGCGTCGCTGATCGGCGGGCCGTCCGCGGCGCGCGCCGCGGGAGAGTTCTGTGCCACGGGATCCCCTCCAAGGTTCCCCGGGCCCCGACTGAATCGGGACCGTTCCGTTTCGTAATCCCGGTAATGCCGTGGAGCTTACCGCGCCACTTTCCAATACGCAACCGTTCCGTATCTCTGAAACGTGTAAAGCGCTTGTGGACTCAAAGCAATGAGTCGGCAATGAAGGGTGGGGCAGGTGTTGCCTCCCGGACAGGTTTGGTAGGGTCACGCCCACTGTGAGCGAGGCATACCGGCGATCCGAAGGGAGCCGGGACGAGCCATGGACTCAGCACTCTGAGCCGCGCAGGCCGCCCCGGCACATAGGCATCGATCCAGGCCAGGCCGCGGAATTCCGCCGCCGACTGGACTATCAGGGCTCTGCGGAACTGATTCCGACCGCAGGCCCGGACGCGGCCGCCGATCAGGGGCCTGCGATCAAGGCGGTGTGGGAGCCGAAGCCGGTGGACGCGGTCCCCGCCGGGCCGGGCACCCGTCGGCGCGACCGACGGCAGACCGCTCGGCCGAACCAGTCGGCCGCGGGCCAGGCACGCGTCAAGAAGGCGGCCCGGCGCAAGAAGCGTACCGTCGTGGTCGGCGGCGCCGCCGCGGCCGCGGTGGCGGTCGGCGCGCTCGGTTTCATGACTTTCCACGACGGCGGCGACTCGCTCGGCCGGGGCGCGGCGGCCAACGTCATCCCGGTCTCCTCGCCGGGCGCGACCTCCACCGGCCAGGGCGCCAACAGCACGATCGGCACCAGCCTCTCGGTCACCAGCAGCCCCTCGCACTCCGCGACGCCGAGCCACTCCCCCTCGCCGAGCGCGACGCCGTCCAAGGCGGCCTCGGGCACGGCCACCCCGAGCGCGACCCGCTCGGGCAGCCAGAGCCCGACCCCGCGCCCCTCGCGCACTCAGCAGACCTGTTTCCTGATCTTCTGCGGCTGACCGGTCCAGCTGGTTCGGCTACTCGGCCCGGCCCGCCGAGCGCACCCGGGCGGCCAGCTCGGCCGCGGCCGCCGCGGGATCGGGCGCCTCGGTGATCGCGCGGACCACGACCACCCTGCGCGCGCCCGCCGCGAGCACCTGGTCGACCGTCCCGAGGTCGATGCCGCCGATGGCGAACCAGGGCGGCGCGGACGGGTCGTCCGGCGCGGCCGCCTTCGCCGCGTACTGCACCAGGCCGAGTCCCGGCGCGGGACGGCCCGGCTTCGTCGGCGTCGGCCAGCACGGTCCGACGCAGAAGTAACCGGTCAGCGGGTCGGCCAGTGCCGCGTCGACCTGCTGCTCGCTGTGCGTCGAGCGGCCGAGCAGGACGCCCGGCCCGACGATGCGGCGCGCGACGGGCGTCGGCAGGTCGTCCTGGCCGAGGTGCAGCACCGGCGCACCGGCCGCGAAGGCGACGTCCGCCCGGTCGTTGACCGCGAGCAGCTTGCCGTGCCGCGCGCAGGCATCCGCGATCTGCTCGAGCAGCGCCAGCTCCCGGCCGGCCTCCAGGCCCTTCTCGCGCAACTGGACGACGTCGACGCCGTGCGAGAGGACCGCGTCAAGGAACTCGGGCAGGTCGCCGCGCGACTGTCTGCCGTCGGTGCACAGGTAGAGGCGGGCGTCGCGGATCTCGGCCCGCGGCGCACCGCTCTCGACTATCGCCACCGATCAGAATCCGAGCGCGTGCGCGCGGCGGCGCACCTCGGTGCCCCGGTTCTCGGCCAGCGCCTGCACCGGGGTGCCGGGCAGCGACTCGTCCGGGGTGAAAAGCCAGCGCACCGACTCCTCTTCGGAGAAGCGGTTGTCCGCCAGCAGGGTGAGGGTGCCGGGCAGCCCCTTGAGGATCTGCGTTCCGTCCAGGAACGCCGCGGGGACCGAAAGGGCCCTGGATTCGCCCCGGCGCACGGCCGCCAGCTGGTGCTCCTTGAGCAGCTGACGCGTGCGGTTGACCGGGAGGGAGAGGCGCTCGGCGACCTCGGGAAGGGTGAGCCAGGCAGGGACGAGCTCTTCGAGCTCGGCGGAGATGGATGTCACGGTAACCAGATTGCCATGGCGATACGACACGGCCCAATGGATAGCGCGGGCTGCCCTGTGCGAATCGGCGGCCGATCGACGGAAAGTTGCGGGCCCTGGTTTACCCCATGCTCAGCAAAAAGCCCTAGGGTGTCGGCCTATGGAAAACACCACGACCCAGAACGGCGAGGAGTCCGAGACGGAGATCGTCTCGGCCGCCGTATCCGAGCCCGAGATCGCGGAGCCGGAGCAGCCCGAGGAGCTCGCCGACTTCGACGACGGTGACGACGACGGCGAGGAGCCGACCGGTTCCGGCTTCGTCTCCGGCGCCTTCGGCCTGACCTCCCTGGTGCTCGCCGTCGTCTCGCTGACCGGCGGCTGGCTCGGGACCGTGTACGGCGCCCGCGCCGAGTACGTCGCCGAGCTGAACACCAAGACGCAGAGCACCCAGGCCTCGCTGGACGCGTTCCACAGCAGCTGGCACGGCCAGGCGGCGCTCGGCGGCATCTTCGCCATCGCCGCGCTGCTGTTCGGCGCCGGCGTGCTGGCCTCCCCGGCGCTGCTGCTGAGCGGCAAGACCCCCGGCTGGGCCCGGGCCACCGCCCTCGGCGGCCTGATCCTCGGCGCGATCGGCCTGCTGCTGGCGCTGCTGGCCTGGTTCAACATCCTCGCGCCCGGCCTGACCGCACCGCCCGCCGCCGCGGGCTGAGCCCAGCCATGCCGCACGTCCACGGCGCCGCCCTGCCCGCCTGAGCGCATTCGCGACCGATTACGCGGGGCGGCGCCGGATAGACTTGCGGTGACGAACAGCACGAAAACAGCACGGGAGCCCGCCGCGGCGGGTTGAGAGGGGGGCACGCGGCCCCCGACCGTTTGAACCTGGCCCTGCGCCTTCGGGAGCGGGGCGGAGGGAGCGCAACGATGGATGCGCCAGAGATCGCCATCCCGCACGCGCGGCCGCGCACCGAGTACGACGTCGTGATCGTCGGCGCCGGAGTGATCGGGCTCGCGGTCGCCTGGCGGGCCGCCCGGCGCGGGGTCCGGGTGGCGCTGGTCGACCCCGAGCCCGGTTCGGGCGCGTCGCACGCCGCGGCCGGGATGCTGGCCCCGGTCACCGAGGCCCACTACGGCGAGGAACGGCTGCTGCGGCTGAACCTCGCCTCCGCACGCCGGTACCCCGAGTTCGTCGCCGAACTCGAAGAGGTCTCCGGGACGTCCGCCGGTTACTCCGCGCACGGCACGCTCGCCGTCGCGTTCGACTCCGGGGACCGCGCGGTGCTGGCGGACCTGGCCGAGTTCCACCAGCGCCTCGGGCTCGCCTCGGAGCCGTTGACCGGCCGCGAGTGCCGCAGCCACGAGCCGCTGCTGGCGCCGGACGTGCAGTCGGGCCTCCTCGTCTCCGGCGATCACCAGATCGACAACCGGATGCTCGTCGCGGCGCTGCTGACCGCGATCGGCCGCGCCCACGTGCAGTTGCACCGCGACCGCGTCGCCGAGTTGCTGGTGGAGCACGACGCGGCCACGGGGGTACGGCTCGCGGACGGCCGGGTCCTGCACGCGGACCGGGTGGTGCTGGCCGCCGGCTGCCGCTCGACGTCGATCCCGGGCCTGCCTTCCGGGGTGCTGCCGCCGATCCGGCCGGTCAAGGGCCAGATCCTGCGGCTGTCCGTGCCGTCGAACGCGGCTCCTTTCCTCAACCACGCGGTGCGCGGTGTGGTGCGCGGACGGCAGGTGTACCTGGTGCCGCGCGACCACGGCGAGCTGGTCGTCGGCGCGACCGTCGAAGAGCAGGGCTTTGACACCCAGGTGACGGCCGGCGGCGTCTACGAGCTGCTGCGCGCCGCACACGGCCTCGTGCCCGATGTCGGCGAGCTGCCGCTGATGGAGGTGCGTGCGGGCTTGCGGCCCGGCTCACCGGATAACGCACCGATTCTCGGTACCACCGACCTGCCCGGCCTGATCGCGGCAACCGGTCACTTCCGCAACGGCGTACTTCTCGCACCGATTACGGCTGACGCGATCGCCGAGTGCCTTGTCACCGGAAAGTTGCCGGAGGACGCCACGGGCTTCGAACCGCAGCGGTTCGGCAAAAACCTCGGCCGGTTCGCGAATAAGGCCGCGTTTGCATGACGACGACGCCGATACGTGTCGTCGTGAACGGACAACCCGAGTCCTATCCCGCCGACACCACGCTCGGCGCGGTCGTTAGTCGACTGCGCCCT
>Ga0070741_10012242_pt1 | contig 15569 bp, 18 predicted proteins | sample Coa_R1_4_FD_66440 | JGI IMG/M metagenome (GOLD analysis project Ga0070741, IMG submission 66440) | Surface soil microbial communities from Centralia Pennsylvania, which are recovering from an underground coalmine fire - Coalmine... | ecosystem: Environmental > Terrestrial > Soil > Unclassified ... | reverse complement strand
ACGATCTGGGCTACTTCGACGACGAGACCTGTCGCCTCGAGCCGATCGAGAATCCCTTCGGGCCGAAAGTGTTACCTATGTGCCCGGAATAAACCGTCACCCATGTGACCGGTATGGACCCGCGGTCGGGTGGCGGAGAGAGTGGGATTCGAACCCACGGTAGGGTTTCCCCTACACACGCTTTCCAAGCGTGCTCCTTCAACCACTCGGACATCTCTCCCCTGAGTGGAATCAACAGTTTACAGCGACGCTAAAATCTGGTCCAGCTCGATTGTGCCCAAATTGTGACCAAACGGAGAATCCGTGCGCCGCAAACGCCGGACGGAGACGGACATGGCTATTGGTTTTTCACCCAATGCGAAGCAGAAACTCGGCGCGTTGCTCGACCGGGATGCTGACGAAATCATCACAGAACTTGAACAGGTCGTCGCCGCTTGCCCAACTCAAAAGGACTTCACCGAACGGATCATCCCGCAGTGGCGCGAGCACCTTCGACAACTCGAAACGTTGCATTCCGCGCTCCTGACGGCGCAGTCTGAACTCGGCTCTGGTGATCCGCCGTCCGGCATTTCGTGGCTGGACGATCTGGATCATCTCGCACAACACGTGGACGAACGGATCGATTTTATCGAGCGTTGGTTCGACTACTCCGGTTCGGGCAAACGGGGGCGTCCTCGCAATGAACCTCGATGGTGGTTAGCGAACGTCGCCGGGTACGTTCTTCAGTGGCATGGCATCGCGCTGACGAAGACGCATACCGTGGGCGGCAGGTTTCACAAAGTGCTGCTTCAGGTCATAGAGGCTGCTGAGGGTACGCCGCCAGAGGAAGACAATGTGGCTGACCTCACCGATGCGACCGTGGATCTGCTGCGCCCGCTGACGGCGGAGCAGTTCGAGGCGATCGATTTCGGAATCATTGGGTTTATGCGCTTGTCACGACCGTGGCGCTCGACGCCGACTCGAAACACCAAACCCTCCCATTGAACGAGGCGGTGTAAATCGGCGCACCGATTCTCCGCGCTCGACGAAGATTTACACCGCTCGAATTCGCAACGCGATCGACGGCATTCTTCCTACATCGACACTCGGTCTACGCGCATGTCGCGTGAGGGAGATTGCTATGGAAGTCCAAGGCGAAACGTCGGTGAAATCCGGTGTTGCAACACCGGTCGTCACCACCGGAACACCAGCCAGCCCGACTAGGGCTCAAATCGCGGAACAAGGGAAACAGGTACTCGAAGCTTTTCAGGAAGCTACTGTGCTCGGTCGGCGGCACGCCGCGGCTGTAATCGCCGCATGCAAGGCGTTCTACATTTTCGACCAGGATGCGAGGCGCGCGAACGCGGAAGACGAGCTCGCGAAAGTGGTCAAGGCGTTCAATATCAAGCGTGAGCGAGAAGCGGAATACTTGAAACGCGTCCGGACTACCGGACAAGCGGCGGCGCACCCAACCTACGGGAAGCAGTTTGAAAAGATCCAGCACGCGCTGCCGGCTTATCTCGAATCCCTGTACGCCGTCGCAAAAATATTCCTGATCGGCACGGATGCGGATCGGCAATGCCTCGCCGACGCCGTCGCAAAAGGTGAACTGACCGTCAACTCGACGCTCGAAGAGATCAGGGTGCTCCATCGCCCGCCATTCGAGCGTGCATCGGCTGCCCCAACTGGACGGCGCGCCACAACGACAGCAGCTGACGTCCCACCTGAGTCAATGACCGAAGATCAACTGGTCGCACAGGCGAGGGCACAGGGCATCACCTCGCCCGCGAAACAGCGGGAATTCGTCCAGCGAGCCAAAGCCCTAATGGGACAACCGACCGCGCCGCCCATAACGGCAACAGCACTTGCGGAACGCGGCGAGGTTGATCTCACGCCACGCACGGTGGTTCCGGTCGAACAGGCGACCGCTCCGTTCCGGCTCGAAGACATGGTGTTCAGCGACATCACTGTCGATGGCGACACGATCACCGGGCGATTCGTCATCAGGAACGCAAGGCGCTCCGACGTGAAGTGGCTCGCGGCGTTGCCGACGCAACTGCGCGAAGCGCTTCAGTCGGCAAAGGTCTAGGGCGATGCCCTATCTCAGAGTACGGCGACGATGGGAAGGATCGCCGCCGTACGTCGAAACGAAGACCTTCTTCTTTGCGACGGACGAAGCCGAGGCGTACGCCAGAGCCACAAACGAATCACGTGGGAGCGTCGGCTGGATCGAAGAGCAATATCCAACGACGACCGTCAGTCCGACAACGCGCGCGGTACTCAAGGCACTCTGCCGCGTTAGCAACGGCGCGCTGTATCTGCGAACCGGGCGCGATCAGTTCGTGATGGACGTCGAGAAGACAGTCGTTGCCGTCGCAGAGTTGCAGAACGATTGGCCACGCGAGACGGCATTGCTCGATTCGGGGGCATTTTTGAAGCTGCTCGACCACGTCGACTATCCACTGATTGAGTTCATGGACGACGCGGTGATCGTGCACTCGCCGGTCGGCAACGTCGTCTTTAAGAACATCGACGCTTCGTATTTGCTATCGGTAATTCCCCCGCGGATCCCCTCTCACGACCATGCGGCAGTGGAATGGTACGTCTCTGCGGACGAATTGTCTCGGCTCCTCAAAGCGGTGAAGAAGTTGCGGTGCTCAGAGGTCATCGCGGATGTTCGTCCAGCTGATGGTGAATCTCACATCGAGCTCCGCGCTCAATCGGCGTCACAACAGACCGAAGTCTCGATGGCGTGGTCTGTGCCAATTGCTGCCGCCGACCAACCGTTTCAGCGAGCCGATCGATTCTCTGCGCGTGACATTACACGGCTGCCATCGGGCGGCTACCACGTGCGGCTGGCGAACTGGAAGTACGGTGTTTGGATGAACGATGCCTTACCGATTGTGTTCTACATCAGGTGCATTGAGGCGTGACGGGTCGATATTCGGCACGCATCCCTCTGGTTTGACAAACCTCCCCACCGGGTGCGAGGTTGCATGGAGTTAAGAGATGGACGGACAGCAGCAACCAATCACTGAAATCGAAGCGGCGACTCGGCTCGGGTTGTCGGTCGCAACGATGCGTCAGTGGCGGCATCGCCGCAAGGGACCACGTTTCTTGCGGTTCGGGCGGGCGGTGCGCTATCTGCCGTCGGACTTGGAAGAATTCGTCTGCCGGAGCGCCGTCGAACCGGCTGAACCGAACCGGGTGCGGTCGGTATGACGATTTATAGACGTAGCCGAAAATGGTGGGCGGACTTCCGGGTCGGCGGACAGCGGTACCGCGTACCCACAGGAACCGCTAACAAGAACGCTGCGAAGAAAGCCGAGCATGACCTCATCGAAGCCGCGAAGCAAGGGCACCTGCGCGCGACGCAAGAGCATCCCAAGCAACTCGTGCCTGCGATCGCAGCCTACCTCGCCGACAAAGCGATTCGCTGCGCGGCGCGCACGGTCGAACTCGAAAAGGAGCGGCTGAGCATTGTCGAACAGTACTTCGGCAACATTCGACTGACGGCGGTCACGCCAGACGGAATTGCGCAATTTCAGCGTGATCGGCAAAACGGGAATGTTCGGACGAAGGACCGGGGCGGTCGGTCGCACCGGGCGGCGAACCGCACTGTCAATATGGACACCGGTGCTCTCCTGCGCGTCCTCGACTTCTGCGGGCATCTGCGGGGGCTGAAAGACCGGCTGAAGCGGATCCATCCGCTTCCGGAACCCGAAACCATGATCGGGCGCGCGCTGAGCGTCGAAGAACAGGATCGCCTGTTCGCAGCGGCTCAGTCGAACTCCGAATGGGAACACGTCTACTGCGCTGCCGTGGTTGCCGCGCATACGTCGCTTTGTTCGGTCGAAGTCCGTCATCTGCGACGGCGTGATGTGGATCTATTCAACCGGCGAATAACGGTTCAACGCGGCAAGAACCAACACCGGCTTCGTGTCATCCCGCTGCTGCCGCCGACAATCAAAGCGCTAGGGCGGATGCTTGACCGACTCGACCGACTCGGCTTTACGTCACCGGATCATTACCTTTGGTGTGCATGCAAGTGGAACCACTTCGATCCCACGAAGGCGCAGACCCGGTGGGATGCCGCGTGGCACGCGCTTCGCGCCAAGGCAGGTCTGCCTGGACTGAGATTCCACGACCTACGGCACACCATCATCACCGAGCTGCTCGAAGCGGGCGTGCCCGAACTGGTCGCCGAAGCGATCACTGGCCAGGTCTCAAGGAAAATGTTGAAGCACTACAGCCACATCAGACACGACGCCATGCTCAAGGCACTTGAGGCAGTCGAGGAACGCCGCCAGCAACAGCGGCGACAGGCAGGCAACTCGAACGACAGTTCCACGCAATCGGATTCGTTTCAGTAGACCGCGTTTTCGCCACGCTGCAAATTAACTATGGAAAATTCGTCAAATCCATAGTCCTACCGCTAAGTGTTTGGGCGCGCAAGGCTTCAGCGCACTCAGTCGCCACGAGCTAGCTTGACAACTTCGGAAAATACCGGCACCTTGTTGTTCCCCATAGTTTTCAGACACCTGATCACATGAGCGGTCTTACTCGGCAGGCGAAAACACTTTCTGACGTTCAGCTTCGTGCCCTGCTCCGGTTCGTGGATAGCGAGACGGCACACCCCGAGCGAAACCGCGTGGTGGTCCTGCTTTCGTTCCGCGCCGGCTTGCGTGCGAAGGAAATCGCGATGCTCCGATGGCGGATGCTCACCGATGCCGAGGGCGCACTGACCGACGCCATCGCACTCGTGAACAGCGCCTCGAAGGGGCGGTCCGGACGCGTCATCCCGATCCACCCGGAACTGAAAACGGCGCTCGCAGAACTTTACCGAGTCGAGCGCACAGCACGGCGCGGCGATCCCCTCGATTACGTCGTCGCCTTTACCAAGCGCGCGACCGATCCCGTCGTGCGCTCGAACTCCGTTCAGTTCTTGTTCAAATTCTGGTACGGCAAGTTGGGATTCAAGGGCGCGTCCTCCCACAGCGGACGGCGTTCGTTCATCACACGATGCGCGCGAAAGGTGTCCGAAGTCGGCGGCAGCCTGCGCGATGTGCAGGCGCTCGCGGGGCACCGCAGCATAGCGACGACGCAACGATACATCGACACAGACCCACTCGCTCAACGAAGACTCATCGACCGGCTCTGAACTGAGCCGGTCTTAACGGCAGCCGTTGATCACCCGCGCAAGTGCAATGCCGCACGCGCGCGTTCGAAAGGTGTGTCGTCGATGCCGTGTGCCAGTCCCGCGTCATTCTCTGCCCTGCTTGAACGTGCCGTCAATGAACCTGGCGTCTTGTCCGACGCGTATCGCGCTTTCCACAACTACAGCCTCGGCAACCAACTGCTCGCGTGGTCACAGTGCGTTCAGCGGCGGCTTCAGCTCGGACCGATGGCGACGTTTCAGCGGTGGCGCGAACTCGGTCGGCATGTTCGCCGCGGCGAGAAGGCAATCGTGTTGTGCCGTCCGGTCACCGTCAAGCGACCAACGGACACATGTAACGACGATACTTCCAATCGCGAGGTCTTCACCCGCTTCGTCTACAAGTCGCTCTGGTTCGTCCTCGCGCAGACCGACGGCGAGTCGATTCCGGAGCCATCGATACCCTCGTGGAACCGGACCCGAGCGCTTGCGGCTCTGAACATTAGCGAGGTGCCATTCGAGGCGCTGGACGGCAACTGCTTGGGCTACGCTCGCGAGCGCTCCATTGCCATCAACCCGGTGAACCCACTGCCGTTCAAAACGCGCTTTCACGAGGTCGCACACGTTCTGCTCGGTCACACCAGTGGAGCCGACCAGCGAGACGGCGACACCACACCACGCAACCTCCGCGAGGTCGAAGCCGAAAGCGTGGCGCTGCTCTGCTGTGCAGCTTTGAATCTGGCGGGTGCGGAGTGTTCGCGTGGGTACATTCAGTCGTGGTGGCATCGCGGCACGCCGATTCCTGAACCGTCAGCCAAGCGAGTGCTCAAGGTCGCCGACCAGATTTTGCACGCAGGTCAGGACGCGGTCTAAGCGGGCGGTTCCGCGACGCCGTACGCGTGCGCGGGTTGTGAACGACGACACCCAAGCGCACCGAAGTCGCTTGATCCTTCGTCCGCTGCCACCTATCCTGCCGGCATGTCACCAATTTTGCTGGAGTCGATGATCGACGCGAATACCGCGCTGGCGATCGAACCGGAAGAACTCGCTGGTGTTCTGTTGATGCACCTGAATTCGCTACCTGACCGCGACTCTGCACTCAATCGGCACAACTTTTTCCAAGATCCTCGTCACACCTTCGCGGGGTTTCCGCCAGACAAACGGGAAGCAGTCGCCGATGCATTCCTTGCCGCATGGACGTGGCTGGAACGTGAGGGGCTACTTCTGCCGCGCGTGGGAGCAGGGCATCCCGACTGGGTGTTCGTGAGCCGAAGAGGTCGTGCGATGCAGCGGCGTGCGGACGTCGACACCTACCGGCGGGCGCACATGTTATCACCGAAGTTGCTGCACCCGGCGATTGCGGAACGCGTCACCGCGAATTTCCTGCGTGGCGATTACGACATGGCGGTGCTGCAGGCGTTCAAAGAAGTCGAGGTCGCCGTGCGCACGGCGGGCAAATTCGCCGCCGAAGATGTCGGTGTACCGTTGATGCGGAAGGCGTTCATAGAGCGGTCGGTCCGCTACGCGACCCAACCCTGCCGGAAGCCGAACGTGAGGCGACGGCGCACCTGTTCGCGGGCGCAATCGGTACCTTCAAGAATGCGCAGAGTCACCGGACCGTCGATCTTAAGGATCCGACTGAGGCGCTCGAAATCCTCATGCTCGCAAGTCATTTGCTCCGGATCGTGGACCAGCGCACCGCGTCGTCGCTCGGGGCACCGACGTCATGAGGCGAGTTATCGCTTTGTAGACATCGGGCGATCATCGATCGCAAGACGTAGCTGATCGACCGGTCGGATCGATGCGCGATGGCGGCAATCGCCTGGCAGTCTGCGTCGCTCAGGCGAATGCTGACGGTTAGCGGAAAGTTAATCGGGCGCGGTGTTCTCATGTGTTCTCCGGTCCTGAGTTCGTTCACGGCTGGTGTGTGGTCACGATCGCCGATTGGCGTCAGTGCCTCGCTCCGCTCGGCACTTCCGCGCGCGGCGCTTGCGCCGCGCCGCTTCAGAACGTTGTGATGAAGATGACAGCGAAACCTGATCAGAGTTGGCGCGAAGCGCTCACAGTGCCGAGCGAAGCGAGGCACTGTGACATTGAGTCGTCAAGTAATCGTCACATGTCCTGAGTGCAGGTCTAGCCACGTCTTCACCGAACGGCTGAGGACAGCAAGCCCTTACCGAGCACTGGCAGCGAGACAGACGTCGCCTGTCAGGTGCCAGTGTTCGATTTCCGTCGAGCCGTGATCTTCACCTTCGGCGTCGGAGTGAAACTTCGTTTAGGTGTTTCACGACCGAGTGACGCACCGTAGCCGCCACTCGCTTCCTATCTTCTCAGCGACTCGTGTAGAACGCAGGGCGCGTTGCCTCATGGACAACCTGCCGTCACACGAACCGTCCGGGTTGTCAAGACGGTCGGCGTGAACGGGTTCACCGAGGTTCCGGTCGACTTTTACGTGGCTCGCTGACCGCTGACGCAGGATACCTGGTCGGAGTTCACACCGACTGTCTTCGGATCGTTCCTGCGCTTCGGGGAACTCTTACCGGCTTTTCTCTGGCTGCACGTCGGGCTTAATCGTGGGCGAGCAGGCGTCTCACACCTCGGTCTGCGAACAGGGTCCAACGTTCCGTCCCCGAGGCTGTATCGTGTCTGATCGCCGGAGAGCAGGCTCTCCACAGCGGTCCCGAACATAGTTGCGGTTCCTTACACCACGGAGTCCTTTCGGACTCGCTGACATCGAAAATCCCGGCAGGGTGCCACGCGGGCTGGTGGCGAGCGCCTTTCCGACAGCCGCGCTCTGACTGCGTGACGGGCAGGCAGGTCCGTCTGACGCCTGAGCCGACGCATTCTCCCGGTCGGCACGGACACGCCGTTGTACGGCGTATGCAATTATCTAGGTGTCGCGGCTCCGTGACTCGCGTACGCGCGCGACGCGGCTTCTACCGGACGCTTGGCAGGCGGGTCACACGTTCTTCATCACGAAGGAACGTCCGAGGACTTTCCCCCAATGAAATTCTCTCGCAGGATATACCGCGTACGACCCAACATCATTCGTGCGACGCGATCCCTCTTCATCGCAAACCTCTGACCGCAGGCAGGATTTGAGTAGTGAGAATTGTTCTTGATGCGGGGCTACCAAGGTCCCAGTGGTAGTACGACACTGGAAACAAATTCTGTACTACAGAATCGACCCTCACTTGGCAAGTGTCGCAAGCCGCCTCGACTATGAACGCCACGCTCGTTTCATCCACGACGGCGTCATTCGGTACGGTCAGTGGCACTTTAGTTCCGGCAAAAGCGAACACGTTGGGAGATGTCAGTGGCAGGAACGTGGGAAACTGTGAATTGAATCTTGTTAGCATTTGCTCACTACCGAGATCCGCTTCACAAAGCGCCGCAGCCACTGCGTCAGGGACACCACTATTCGGCGTACCCAACATGTAAAGTCGCCTGAGGCTGGTCACCACATTGGTCCCGGACCATAGGTTCAGAAGGGCGCGAGCGACGAGTCCACCTTCGCTGTGCGCGATAATTACCCATGGTGGAAGACCCCAGGAGCTAACGCCTGAGGTAAGTGACATCAAGTTTGCCTGAACATCCAACTGTACTTCGTCCACAGCCTGACGCCAGTCGCCGTTGGTATAGAAGTGGTAGTTGGGTGTGATCGAAATGAACCCACTGGCGCGGGCAGTGTTATCCCAGAACGAGGAATCCGTCGGACTGTACCATTTCGTATAGCACCCGCCGCCGCCGAGGATCGGCGGCAGTCCCAACCCGTGAATCATGACAATAGCCGGTGGAACATTAACATTCAGTTGAGTCGTTGCGCCCGCCGTGACGACATCAGCAGTGGACTGCAGCACAACTACCGATTCCTTGTGGAGAGCTGTCGCGGCGCAGCCAACCGTAAATGCTTTGCAGAAGTCGGTATTGTCGGTCAGAACGTTGTCGATGTAATCAACGGTTCCGACCACGACGAGACTATAGCTGCCAGGCGCCAAGCCAGAGATATTGTAGGTCGCGCTTTGTGATGAGAATGGACCGAGTACACGGGAATGAGTCAGATCAATCGCCCATATAGCCAGCTTGACGGCAGCACGATCGAGTGGCCATTTCGTGGCATCGACGATGCCTAAAGCGCCATGAATAGATCCTGTTGTAGGGACACTCACGGTAATAGCAGCCGTCGCGCTATCAACGGAACCGCAATTGCCAGTCACGCGAACCCAAAACGACGTGCCAGCAGTCAGCGGACCAGTATCGAATGTCGAACCGGTTCCCAAAGTAACGGGATTTGACGTGTCGCCGCTATTGCCGCGATACCATTGGTACGTCAGGGGTGAAGTGCCACTTGCTTGGACCGAAAGAGTTGCGCTTTGCCCGCGCGTCACGTTTTGACTCACGGGCGACACAATGATCTGTGGCGGCGTGCAAGGCGGCAAAACGCCGAGCGTGACGCTAAACGAGCCGATGTTATTCGCCCATTGAGAACTATCCATCGTGCCGAGAAACAAGCGCGTTGCGCCGCTGGGTACCGTCACCTTTGACGTCGACCCAATCAAGAACACCTGCTTCAAGGCTGGATGTGATGCGTCGATCGCAGGTTGCGGCGGCGAAGTGAGATCTGGCTCGGTATTATCGAGGAAAAGTCCGAGGAGCGCATCGAACGGAGCAGTGATGTTTGAGATGCCGTTCTCGGCTCCCGCGTCGTGGCTTGTCGGCGGTTCCGTCGTCGAACCATCCGGTGCGGCAAGTGGCAACGAGGGATCATGAGCAACGGCGCCGGTTGCAGCGACGGTTAACGTGTTGCCGCTTGCGATGCCGGCACCGGTGATCAGCACCGGCGACTGCGCCGGCGCGAAGTCTTGGCTTGGCACTCCGGCTTGCGGCGAACCTGAGGCGCGCGATCCCGCTGGCATCCCGGCGAGCCATGGGTCAGAAAATCCTGGTACAGTGACTGTAATGTTGCCAGACGCCGGGAGCACGTAAGGAACGCCGATCCGGAACACCACGCCTCGACCGGATGGTCCTCCCTTGTCGGTCACGCCGAGGAGATCGCCTTGCTGCGTGACCGTCAACCCCGACAGCGGCTCCGTGCCGTCGGCGGACGTGAAGTTGTGAACCACGGTCAAAGAACCGTCACCGGGAACAAAGCGAAACACCGTTCCGGCGTTGCCAGATCCACCGAATGCCGTCGTCCCGTAGAAGGCTGCATCGGGACCTTGGATAAGTCCACCGTAAACTGGAGCGTTCCCTTCCGGCTGATACCCAAGGGATGAGTCGAGCGCCGCAAAGTCGTGGACAACGGCAAACTGTCCGTCGGCGGTTATACGAACAATGTTCCCCGTGCTATGTAAGCCGGCGTTCGTTGGACCCAAAAACACACCCGGTTCGATTTCCGTAAGCAGAACAGGACCGTGTCCCTCGGGATAACAAGAACAGGTATCACTATACCCCGCAAACTTGTGGAGAACAGTCACGTCGCCCGCCAGATCCATGCGAAAAATTGTTCCTGATGTGCCGTCCGACATGTCGCATTCAGTTGCGCCGTAGAGATTGCCATCGCTGCCGAGCGTCAGTGCCCGGGACGGGCAGCCTCCTTCAGCGAGCGAGCCAAACCGGTGAACCACTGAAAAGTCGCCGTTCGGAAAAATTCTGAAGATCGTGTTCCCGTTCGGAGCAGCTCCGTAAAATGCGCCATCGGCTGCCTGAACTAAGACGCCATTCGGACCGACTCCGTCCAGCGCCGAAATAGTGAAAGTGTGCAGCGTGGAAAAATCGCCTGATAGTGTGAGACGGAAAACAGTGCCGACCGGGCTTGACTGCCCAGGTGGTGGCGTTCCGCCTTGTTGGGTAACGCCGTAAAGCGCACCATCAGCACCGAGGGTAAGCCCCGCGATTGGATACTGACCGTCGGTTCCGTCGAACGAATGGACGATCGTGACAGTGCCCTGACGGTCGACCCTGTAGATCGTTCCAAGATCGGATGCGCCGCCCTGTTGGGTCGTCCCATATAAAGACCCGTCAGGCGTTTGCACCAGGCGCCCCCACGCGTCATAAGGATCGTTGGGACCGAAGCTGGCTACAACGCTGAAATTAGGCTGTGCTGCAGCAGGCGATGCGCAAAACAGCGCGCACGCCAAGGTCACACTAACGAACACCCCTCGAAACGCGTGAGCCATGTGGCGGTCTCCTGCCATGAAGTGAGCGTCAAAACTATGTAAGCCGACGCATACTGGCGCAACAATGGCTCCAGATCAACAGCGTTTTTCAATTTCTCGACTAGTCAACCCAGAGCGAGACTTTCGCCACCGCTGCGACGACGTGACACTGATCGGTCGCGTTCGTGGTGAAAGGCAAAACCGTTGGTTGGCAGACAGAACAATCGCGCCGAACTCGCATACGCCGATGCGGCGGAGAACGGATGGCAGCCCGTTTGTCGACCGCGAAAAGACAACGGAATATAGATGTTGAAGAAGTTCGGACTGACCGTCCGCCAAAAACAGGGAGTTGCAGCGCTGAGCGGGACGAACTCAGAACACTAGCCGACGCGTGTGTGCCCGCACACGCACGGTTGCCGGAAAAGCCCCCGAGGGCCACCGCCAAAAAAACAACCTACGACTTCTTCCGAAAAATGTCGAACCCTTCAGTGCCACTTGTTATCGTTCCTTTGATTTCGTCAAACGAATTCAGGAACGATCCAACGAAGACGAATGATGCGTACACGTTCGGCGACGTGTACATGTTGATCCGGATCACAACACCAGATGCTGAAGCGGTACTGTTGGGAAGAATGTCGCCGGTCGCATGAGCGTCTGAATTTGTGCCCGATCCCGTAAGCACCGTGCCATTCTGGTTTATTTGGAAAGTTATCGGCTGTTGGCCATTGTTGTCGTACGTTCCGGTCCAAATTCCGGTAAGCGTTTTCGTAGTCACTGACGTCGCCGCGGTACTCGAACCCGAATTGTTACTTGCAGTCAACTTGACATTGTAAGTATTCGGGAACTGAAAAATGTGCGAAACGGTTTGCCCGGTGCCACCGCCATCACCGAAGTCCCAAGAGAACTGGACGGTTCCACCGCCGGGGTTGGAAACGGTGGACGGCGACAGCGTAAAGTTTGTCACACCAGCCAATCCGACCGAATCCGGAAAGACGTTGATGCTCCCGATTGTCGGTGCGCCGCCCGTCGGAGTTGGAGCGGTTGCTGTCGACGGACTGTTCTGTCCAGTACACGCGGCGAGAACTAGTGCGGCAATTAAGGACGCCGAAGCCCGAATCCTCATAACCGACTCCCTCCGGGGCGTTGACGACCGTACACGCACTTCTCTTCAGGCGCTCGACAAATTATAATGCCCTATACCCTTTGGCGCGTACAGTTTTCACCGATGTTCAACAACAGGTGGAATTCGCAGCGATTCAGTCCAAGCAGGTCCTGCGCTGAATGGTCCGCCTTGGTTTCTTCGGCTGCTCGCCCGATCCGGACTCTCTCCATTGGCCAATTTAGAGCGATTCTGGCGACTGAATATGCATCACCGATGGAGTGCGGGAAGATAGCCGAAATCCAGCGCTGCACGGGCGCGCAGGTGCGGCGACACATTTGTCAACGCCAGGAAGGCGACGACCGTCGCGACCGCGAACAGGACAATCGTGATCAGATCCACCAGTACTTCAAGCCACATCGCTTCAGATATCCAGAGTGCGCTTCGGTACCATCGACCCGTTGCGCGGGTCGCGTTCGTCTCTGCCATGTAAAGCTGCCACATCGCGGTCTTGTAGATCCACGCGAGCAACACTTGCAGTAGCACGCCTGATAAGAACAACCAGCCCCAACACCTTGAGTTCACCAACGTCTATGAGCTTTTGACGCAGCTCGGCTTGGGTCAGAACGAGCGCGGGTGCGCCGACTCCGTACCCGACGAACCACGTGCGAAGCGTCTTCGCGAACTCGGCATAGGGTTGCTAATAGCCGGTCTCGGCTGGCTGTTGCACTGGCGGGTTCGACGGCGGCGCAGATGTCTCGGGTACGGGCTACTGGTTCATGAACATCGGGGACGACGCCGGAGCGAACAAGCACCGAGTCTGGGATGAGTGCCGGAAATACGGGTACATGCTCGCGGGTGGCGGCAAGCAGTGGATCGAGCAAATCAAGCGGCTGATGCCCGGATCGCTGCTGTTCGCGTACGCGAGCGGCTGCGGCTACGTCGGATTCGGCGAAGTGATTTCTGACGCGGTTCCCGAAAAGGATTTCGTTCCACCGGGGCAGACCAAGCGGCTCGTTGATCTACCGCGCGAAGCCGAACCGCATCCGCAGGTCAACGATCCAGAGTCGTCCGACTGGTGCATCCCCGTGCGCTGGATTCGGACGTTCGATCGCGACCAGGGCGTGCTGCGGAATCTCGCGAGACGCAGCACTGTCGAGCAGATCCGAAGGCAAGAAGTCGTGGACGAATTGCTAAAGCGGTTCGCGGTCGAAGCGGCTACCTAGCGCGAGAACGCAACCGGCGAAGACGCGTGACGAAGTGGCTCGGTGCTCGGCGTCCGTAGCCGTCCGCAGTTTCAGGAAAACGGACGGCAGCAAGCTCACAGATCCGGCGCTCGTCATCCTGCCGTTTCGTCTTCCAGTAGATCGCAAGCAATCGGTTGTACGGGTGCGGTCCAATTGTGCCGCGAGCGATCATGTCTTCGTACAGGTCAATCGCTTCGGTGACACGTCCCGCGCGCTCTAACAATTGCGCACGAATGTTGAGCGAGCACTCGGACTCGGACATCCTACTGTCGCAAGCTACAGCACGTAGCGCACAGGATTCGCAGCACCTCTTTTCCGCATCGATTCTGGAATGCGGTGGCGCTTGTATCGGCGCTGGATCTCGTCCGGCGCCTCGCGACCAACAAAGCCCCACGCCCTTCCCGATCGCGATCTGAAAGCGTTCCGGAAAAGTTCGCCGCCGTCGCAGGTAACCACTGGTCCGCTACGAAGATACCGACAATCAATCCTTGGTGAACCGCCAGCACGTACTCAGCGCGGCGAGCTTTCGCGGGATCGAGCTTCCATGCGCACCGCACCGCGTAGATGCTTTCGCGCTCGGTTTGGAACGATTGATGGTGATCAACAGCACCTTGTGCGCGAACCGTGCTTCAGGCGCTTCGTATTGTTCGATGATCAGTCTGGCGTGCATCAGTCCGCGCTCGTCGGAGCCATGACCGCCCTCGACATTCGTTACCTCGGGATAGGCATCGATTAGCGCTGCTTCGACTTCGAACGCCTGCTCCTCGCTCATGCCGTGCCGATGGATCACGTGCCCGACTTCAAATCCGTCGACGCGGATTTCACGAATTCGAGTGAGCTTGTCGGTCATCGCGTCGGCGGTTGCGTCGAGTTCGCCTTTCACATGCGCAAACACGCGACTGCCGGTCCCTTTGCCGACATAGAACGTCTCGCCGTTTCGTGGATCGATCAATCGGTACACGTAGTACGCGAGGCGCTGCGCGACGTGCGGCGAAAACGATTCCAATGTCATGCGGATCGAAGCGGATTCTACCGCACTCCCCGTTGCGAGATGTCCATCCGCATAGGTCAGATTACGGACATTTTGTCAAGGTGCGGCACCGGTCAGAGGTCGACAACCTTGCTCGATGTCAATCAGGTAAACGGCGAAAGTGGTACATTTTTTCGCGATGCCCACCAGACGCAACCGGTGGCGTTCTGGTGCGTTCAGGACGGTTCGGAATAGGGCAGGCGCGGCGGCGTCGAGAAAAGGCACCAAAACGCCAGCCAGCGGCTCCGGTCGGCGTTCTGATGCGCGACGTTCTCGTCCAGTGGTTCGTTGCGGGGCGTGATGCCGTCAGGACTTCGGCACGCACGACAGCAGCGGCATTCGACCCACTCGTTCGTGTGTCGCCGCATCCACGACCCACATTTCAACACTCTCCGGGTGTTCCGCTACCAGACCGTAGGGCGGCGTGCTGCCGCTGGTAAATCCACGGAGCATGCCATTGCGCGGCAGCACCGTTTGTATCGGCGCAACGAACAACAAAGAAAGCGTGTTCAGTCGCTGCCTCGCTTCATCAGCGGCCATCGGAAACGAACATACGACCGGCAGTTGCGTCAACGTTGGCGCTTGACGGGGCGAGTTGAGGGGCTTGTTGAGAATGTCGCCAAGCGATCGCTTTGGTGCTGGCGCAGAGCGAACAAACGGTCCGCTCGGCATCAGCAACACGACCTCAAGGTATGGAGTGCTGATCGAAAGGTACGTGTTGCCTTTAATTGAAACGTACCCGGGCTGACGATTGTTGCCGATGATCACGGCGCGAACGGAAGCGCGATCCGCATCGTAGGTAAACGTTGCATTCGGTCCCGCACCTCCCTCGGCAATCAACAGGACTGGCTGTGCCAGCAATTCGCTGGTGCCGGCTTCAAGGCGCTTTTGGCGCTCCGAA
>Ga0070741_10012241_pt1 | contig 15572 bp, 13 predicted proteins | sample Coa_R1_4_FD_66440 | JGI IMG/M metagenome (GOLD analysis project Ga0070741, IMG submission 66440) | Surface soil microbial communities from Centralia Pennsylvania, which are recovering from an underground coalmine fire - Coalmine... | ecosystem: Environmental > Terrestrial > Soil > Unclassified ... | reverse complement strand
TGCCGCCAGAGATTGCGCAACGCGTGCTCGATGCTGCCTACATTCACGGCGATCGGTTCGCCAATGGCCATAATTCCTCGCTAGGGTTGCCGCCACCCGCAGCACTCGTCGGCGATGAGATGATCCGCGGCGGTCGGTCCCCAAGTGCCCGCTTCGTAGTTGGGGAAGTTCTGCGGGGGACTTGTTTTCCAGCCCTCCAGGATGGGATCCACGAGTGCCCAGGAAGCTTCGACAGCGTCGTCGCGCGCAAAGAGAGTGGGATCGCCCAGCATGCAATCGAGGAGCAGGCGTTCGTAAGCACTGGCTGACGCCACCCCAAAAGAAGTCGCGTAGCGAAAATCCATGTTCACCGGGCGCAGGTGCATTGCCGGCCCGGGGAGCTTGGCGTTGAACTTCAGTGAAATGCCCTCATCAGGCTGGATGCGAACCACCAGCAGGTTGGGTGTGATCTGATCGGTCGGCGTGTCGCGGAACAATTGCAGCGGCGCCTGCTTAAACTGGATGGCAACTTCCGTGACTCGCTTGGGCAGGCGCTTTCCGGCGCGAATGTAAAAAGGCACGCCCGCCCAGCGCCAGTTATCAATCAGAAACTTGACGGCAACGTAGGTCTCGGTGGTGGAATGCGGATCCACCCCGGGTTCTTCGCGATACCCGGGAACCTTCTCACCATTAATCCAGCCCGGGCCGTACTGTCCGCGCAGTGCGACTTCATCAACCTCATGGGTTTCAATGTGGCGGATGGCGCGCAGGACCTTGGTTTTCTCCGCGCGTACCGACTCGGCGTCAAACGCGACCGGCGGCTCCATCGCCGTGTGCGCCAGCAACTGCAGCATGTGGTTCTGCACCATGTCGCGCAGCGCGCCGGCTTCTTCGTAGTAGGACGCGCGGTTTTCGACGCCGACCGTCTCGGCCGCAGTGATCTGCACATGCTCCACGTAACGCCGGTTCCAGATCGGCTCGAAGATGCCGTTCGCAAACCGGAACACCAGGAGGTTCTGCACCGTTTCTTTGCCGAGATAATGATCGATGCGGTAAATCTGCTCCTCGCGGAAAGCTTTCTTCAATTCACGATTGAGTATTTGCGCGCTGGCCAGATCATGCCCAAAAGGTTTTTCTATGATGATGCGTGTCCACCCGTTCGACTGGGTCAAGCGGGCTTCCTGGAGGTTTTGCACGATGTCGAGAATGGAACTGGGCGGAACGGCGAGATAAAAAAGACGGTTGCCGCCGGTACCGCGCTGCCGGTCGTTTTGCTCCAGCGTTTCCGCCAGCCTCCGATAGTGGTCGGCTTTTCCGACCTGTCCGGAGATATAGGTCAAGCCTTCCGCGAAATTCCGCCACGCTTCGTCGTCAATGGGCTTTGGGATCTCGCCAAACTCTTCCATGGCCGATTTCATGACATCGCGGAATTCGTCATTCGTCATTTCACTTCGCGAATAGCCCACGATGGAGAATCCTGTCGGCAGCAGATGTTCGCGCGACAGGTTGTAAAGCGCGGGGAGCAGCTTGCGCTTGGTGAGATCGCCGGATGCACCGAAAATAACGACGTTGCACGGATCCGGCGTCCGTTCCAACCGCATTCCCGCACGTAGCGGATTAACCTCAGTGGCAATCGCCATGCGAGCTCCTTAGTCCTGGCCTGCAGTCTTGACTGCGTGACCGCCAAACTGCTGGCGCATCACGGCCAGCAGCTTGTCGGCAAATGGTTCTTCTTCGCGCGAGCGCAGGCGGCGAAGCAACGACAGGGTGATGACCGGCGCCGACACATTTAAATCGATCGCTTCCGCCACTGTCCAGCGACCCTCGCCCGAATCCGACACGTACGCTTCGATGCCTTTGAGATCCGGATTCTGGCCCAGCGCCTCCGCCGTCAAATCCAGCAACCACGAACGCACCACGCTGCCGAAGCGCCAGATTTCCGTGATCTGGTGTAGATCGAGATTGAATTCCGTCTTCGCTTTGAAAATGGCCAGGCCTTCCGCATAGGCCTGCATCATTCCGTATTCGATGCCGTTGTGTACCATTTTTACGAAGTGACCGGCGCCCACCGGGCCGACGTGTCCCCAACCTTTGTCCGGTCCGGGAGCCAGCGTTTTGAAAATTGGTTCTAGGCTGCGCACGATGTCCTTGTCGCCGCCGATCATGAGGCTGTAGCCCTCGGTCAGCCCCCAAACTCCACCGCTAGTGCCGGCGTCCACCAGATGAATCCGGTTTTGTGCGAGATTCTTGGCCCGGCGCAAATCGTCTTTGTAATTCGTGTTCCCACCGTCAATGATGATGTCGCCCGCAGAGAGGCTGGGCCGCAGCGCCTCGATGGTTTGATCCACCGGATCTCCTGCGGGAACCATGAGCCAGATGACGCGTGGAGATTTCAACTGCTTGATCATGGCGGCGAGTGAATCCGCGCCTTGTGCGCTTTTGTCCACCACGCGCTTCACGGCGGCGGGATTGGGATCGTAGCCGACCACGCGATGGCCGCCGCGCACCAGCCGCTCCGTCATGTTGGCGCCCATTCGCCCCAGCCCTACCATACCTAACTCCATCGTTCCTCCTTGCTTGTATGCGTGGAAGCGAGCGGCGCCACTTCGACGCCGAGCTCGCACAGTTCCCGCCGGAGCTGTTCAACGTCGCGGAAATGAATGGTGTGCATGCCCACCCGCGCCGCCTCCTCCAGGTTCAACGCACGATCATCGATGAAACACGATTCTTCGGGCTTCCTCTGGGTGAGGTTCAAGGCCAGCCGGTAAATCGCCGGATCAGGCTTGCGCAGGTGGGTAAAGCACGAACTCACAAAGTGGCTGCAAAATTCCTGCAGGGCGAACCGCTCGATGCGGTATTCGTTCAGCTCGCGCGATTCGTTGTTGATGGTGGCCATTACGCATCCGCTGCATCCCGCCAGTTGTCGCGCCAGTTCGAGGGTTTCGGGCTTTGCTTCCGACAACGAGAAAATGTACTGCTTGAATTCCTCTTTGGTGAAGGAGCGGGGCTGGGAAAAGATGACACGATCCAGATAGTCGTCGAGCCCCATCCGGCCCTCTTCTAGCGGAGCGACCAGTAGTTCGTGGCGCTCACGAAAATCGTTCCAGTCAATGCCGAACTTTTCTGCCGCGCGCTGCCGTTCGCCGTGGTCCCAGGCGTTGGAAAGCAGCACGCCGCCGACATCCCAGAACAAGGCGCGGATATCAGCCACGCAGCGACTCCAGCACTTTCCTGAAGGCGGCAGCCGGATTCGTTCCCACGTCAATGCGCAGCACCCGGCGGCCACGCTGTTTCAATGCCTGAAAGTCACCCAGCGCTTGCGCACGAATCAACTCGCCAAACGTGTAATTTGTTTCAGGAACCGCGAGGTCTTTCTGTGGTTGATCCACAAATTGCAGGAACACGCCGGTGTTCGGTCCACCCTTGTGCAGTTGCCCGGTGGAGTGCAGGAACCGGGGGCCGAAGCCCGAAGTCGTGGCCACCTTGAATCGATCGCGCATCGCGGTGCGGATCTGGCGCAGCAGATCCTCGATCTCGGCCGTGGGCTGCAAATAGGCCTGCAAGGAAACGTAATCACCCTTAGTGATCTGCTTCAGCAACGCGTGCAACGCCCCGCTGAATGCCTGTGCACTCTCGACGCTGACAGGTTGCGAATCGGGTGAAACCGGCTGCGGTCCCTTGCCCGACTGTGCCATGGCTTTTTTCGCCAGCTCCTTGGCCAGTTGTACGTCAGGCTGATCGAAGGGATTGATACCCAGCACCGAGCCGGCAGCTGCGACCGCCAGTTCCCAGCGGAAGAATTCCTGGCCGATGTCGCTTGTGTCTTTGGCTTGAATGCGAATCACTGGGTGGCCTGATTCGCGTAGCTTCGCGATGGCAGTTTCCTGTTCGGCACCGGAATCGCCTTCTACGTTCAGATAAGCGAAGACACGATCAGTGCCGTATACATCGGGCGCGCCGGCCGGTTCATCCGCTACCGGCAAAATGCCCTTGCCGTTCTTTCCCGTGCTTTCGGCGATCAGTTGCTCGACCCAGACGGGAAACGCGGCGAAGGAGCGCGATGCGAAGAACGTAACCTTGTCGTGTCCCGCGAGGGTGAGTTCGCCCAGAGCGGCGCCGAGTCGCAAGGCAGGACTCATGGTCTCGTCCACACAAAATGCCGAACTCTCCGACATGGTCATCGCCTGTTCCAGCACGCGCTTTACGTCGACTCCAATCAGCGCGGCCGGCACCAGACCAAAATTCGTCAGCGCCGAATAACGGCCACCCACTTCCGGCGGAGCAGGGAACACGTGGCGGAATCCACGCTCCTCGGCGAGTTTCTGCAGCGGCGTGCCGGGATCGGTGATGGCAACGAACTGCTGGCCGCGATCGGCCTTCTTCAACGCACCGAGCTTCTCCCAGAAGTAATAAAAGAAGGAGAGCATCTCGGTGGTCGTTCCCGACTTGCTCGACACCAGAAATAGGGTCTTTTGCAAGTCCATGCGCGATTCGACTGCCCGCACGGAATCCGGATGCGTGCTGTCGAGCACCAGTAGTTCGGGATACCCCGGGGCGTTTCCGAAGGTGCGCTGAAAAACTTCCGGCGCCAGGCTCGATCCGCCCATGCCCAACAATACGATGTTCTTTAAACCTTCCCCTTTGATTTGCTCGGCGAAGGTTGTGAGCAGCGGGACTTGCTCCTGCATGGATTCCGGCAAGGTCAGCCAGCCCATGCGGTCGGTGAGTTCGGGGACCTCTTTTTGCGACCACAAGGTGTGATCCTTGGACCACAGCCGGTGCGCGAATCCCGCCGACTTCCACGCCTTCAGGCGCTGATCGATCGGGGCCTGAAAATTTCCCAGCTGCAGGATCTGCCGGTCGATGCCGCGCTCCAGAATTTTGCAGCGCTTCTCCTCCAGGCTCGCCAGCAACTTGTCGAGCGACTCGGAGAATGCGACGACTCCATCTTCCTGGAGTTTCTCCGTGACCTGGTGAAGGTCAATGCCGAGGGAGGCGAGCTTGGTGATGGCCGCGCGCGCCTGGTCTACGTTTTCCGCGATCGTCTCGCCACGCACCCGGCCATGATTGCGGAACGCGTCCAGGGTGGCAGGTGGCATGGTGTTGATGGTGTCCGGGCCAAGCAGTTCTTCGACGTAGAGCACATCGGAATATTTCGGATTTTTCGTGCCCGTGCTGGCCCAAAGAGGCCGCTGAACGCGGGCTCCACGGCGAACCAGATTTTCCCAACGCTCACCGCTGAAAATTTCGCGAAATCTCTTGTAGGCCAATTTGGCATTGGCGATCGCGATCTTGCCGCGAAGCGCTAGCGCTTCAGGTGTTCCGATTTTTTCCAGTTGCGCATCCACGGCGGTGTCCACCCGGCTCACGAAGAAGGACGCCACCGACGAAATCCGTGAAGGATCCTTTGCCCGTTCCAGCCCGCTGAGATACGCGTTCGCCACCGCCTCGTAATGCTGCAGCGAGAACATCAGCGTGATGTTGATATTGATCCCCTCGGAAATGCAGGTGAAGATCGCGGGAATTCCTTCGGCTGTGGCGGGGATTTTCACCATCAGGTTGGGCCGGTTGACCGCCTGCCACAAGCGGCGCGCTTCCTTGACGCTTTCGGTGGTATCGTGCGCAATGTTGGGCGAGACTTCGATGCTGACGAAGCCATCGGCGCCGCTCGTTCTGTCGTACACCGGGCGCAAAACGTCGGCGGCGGCCTGAATGTCCTCGATCTCGAGGACGTCAAACAGGGCCATGGGTGCGGCTTTTGGATCTTTTTCGAGTACGCGGCGGATGGTGTCGTCGTAATCCGCGCTGCCCGCGATGGCTTTATCGAAAATCGTGGGATTGCTGGTGATGCCGCTCAGTCCATCTTCTTCCACCAGCCGCTTGAGGTCTCCGCTGGTGATCAGACTGCGCCGGATGTAATCGAGCCAGATGGCCTGACCGAGGTCATGCAATTCGCGCACCGGACTCTTGCTCGCAACCTGGAGTTCTCGTACGGGATTCATGAAGACTCCTTAGATTAAACAGATGATTTGGGAGCGGCGACGTTGCAGTACTTCTTTTCCAGCGCGTTGACCTTGGCCACGCGGCGGTGGTGACGCTCTTCGCTGCTGAATTTCGCTCCAATGAAGGCGCGGACCAGTTCTTTCGCCAATTCGACTCCTATGACGCGGGCGCCCAGGGCGAGGATGTTCATGTCATCGTGCTCGACGCCCTGGTGAGCGGAGTAGGTGTCGTGACAGAGTCCGGCGCGTATGCCGGGAAGTTTGTTTGCAGCGACCGAGGCGCCTACGCCGCTGCCGCACACCAGCACGCCGCGGTCGGCGCCGCCCTCGAGCAGCTTCAGGCCAAGCGCTTCCGCGTAATCGGGATAATCGACCGATTGCGTGTCGTGGGTGCCAAGGTCAATCAGCTGGTGCTCGGAATTCTTGAGCCATTCGAGCAGAGCTTGCTTGAGAGCGAATCCTGCATGATCGGAGGCAAACGCCAGGCGCATAGTCGGTCTCGCGCGGAAAACCAGGGAAAGGCGCAGGCCGGAGTGCCCGCGCTTCATAGCCCGTTACCGGATTACTTCTTTCACTTTTTCTACGATGTGGCGCCGGGAAATGCCGTAGCGGTCGAGCAATTCGTCGGGCTTGCCGCTATGCGCGATCTCGCGAACCGCCATTTTGTACACCGTCACGCGTTCTGTGCTGAGCGCGCTGAGCACCGCATCGCCAATCCCGCCGTGCGCGTAATGATCTTCCACCGTGATGACCTTCCCGCCGCACGCCTTCGCTGATGCCGACAATGTCGCCCGGTCAATTGGTTGAACGCTGAACAAATCAATGATGCGGACATTGATGCCCGACTTTTGCAATTCCTCATAAGCGGCCAGCGCTTCAAAGAGCGTGACCCCTCCCGCAACCAACAGAACCTGGTCTCGGTCACTCTGCTTCAGGACCTTGCACTTACCAATCTCAAAGTTCTCAGTGCTGGAATAAAGAATTGCATTGTTCGGTCGTCCCAACCGCAGATATGCCGGCCCATTCACCTTCGCGATCAGGCCAGTCGCGACCCATGCAGACGTTGCATCGCTGGGATAAAGGACGGTGAAGTTAGGCTCGGCGGTCATCTGTGCCAGATCTTCCAATCCCATTTGTGACGGGCCATCCTCGCCGATGGAGACCCCAACGTGCGTACCCGCCAGTTTGATGTTGCTGTCGCTGATCGCAGCCATGCGAATCTGGTCGGCCGCGCGGCTCAAGAAGCAGGCGAAGCTTGCCGCGAATGGAATTTTCCCGCGGGCCGCAAATCCTGTCGCCATCCCCACCATATTCTGTTCCGCGATGTAGCCCTCGAAGAACCGCTCCGGCGCAACCTTCATGAAATCTTCCGTGTGGGTCGAGTTCTTCACGTCACCGTCGAGAGCGACGATTCGCAAATCTACTTTTCCGATTGCTGCGAGCGCTTGTCCAAAGGCCTTTCGTGTTGCTACCGGCTTGTCGCCGGGCTTGTAACTTGGCGCAGGATACGATGGCTCCGCCGCAAGCTTCTGCGGATTCCGCCGCGTCGTGGGAAGATTCGGTCTCCACTCGGGGACGTCGTTGCGCAGTTGCTTCTCCAGATGGGCGAGCGCTTCTTTTTCTACCTCGCCTTCGAGCGCTTTTCCGTGCTGGTTGGGTTGATCTTCGATGGTTGGGCCCAGTCCTTTTCCTTTGTGCGTGCGCGCCAGCACCACGGTTGGGCGCCCCTTGGTGTTTTCGGCCTCGGTATATGCGCTCAACAGGGCGGGAATATCGTGGCCATCCACCTCGATGGCGTGCCAACCGAAGGCTTCGAACCTGCGCTTGTAGGTGTCGAGATCGTGCTGCAACATCGTGGGATCGCTTTGCCCAAGACGGTTAATGTCAACTGTCGCGCACAGATTGTCCGCCTTGCGAAATGACGCGAGCTCCGCCGCTTCCCACACCGAACCTTCCGCAGTTTCCCCATCGCCCATCAACACGTAGACACGATTGTCCTGCTTTTCCAGTTCTTTGTAGTTGAGGGCGATACCCAGCCCTGCCGACAATCCTTGTCCGAGCGATCCAGTAGCCACATCCACAAACGGCAGCCGCGGCGTGGGATGGCCCTCCAGATCAGAATCCAGCTTCCGCAGAGTCAGCAACTTCTCCACGGGGAACAACCCCGCTTCCGCCCAGGCTGCATAAAGAATCGGAGCGGCGTGGCCCTTCGACATCACGAAAATGTCGTTGGCCGGATTCTTCGGATCCTTCGGCTCGTATCGCATGACAGAGAAGAACAGCACCGACATGATCTCCGCGGCCGAGGCGCAGCTCGTAGGATGACCGCTTCCCGCCGCTGAGGTGGAGCGAACCGAGTCGATACGCAGCCGGGTTGCTTTGTTCTGAAGAAGCTCGATGGAGGTTTGCAGAACGTCCTGGTTGGTCGCAGCCATGTCATCTCCCTTGCGATGTCAGCGGGATCTCGTCCCGCAAGTTGGTGATGGTTCCTGGGCTGGGTGGACGGAACAAAAAAACTGCGTTTGCATAGGGTAACACTAAAGACGTTTGCCTTCCTGTGCTCCTGCTCATACCGGCCGCTTCGGCAAAAATGGATGTTCGCTCGGCTTGCCTTTGCTACCGTACCTTCGCGAGAATAACCTGTCGCAAGCAAAGAGAATTTTATGATTGCCGGCATCACCCGCGAAGAACTGAAGCAGAAGATTGACAGGGGGGACCGCTTCATTTTGGTGGAGACTCTCCATCCCGACTCTTACCGACAAGGCCATTTACCGGGCGCGATCAACCTGCCACCCGGGGAAGTCTTCAGTCGTGCTCCGCAGTCGCTTCCCGACAAGAACGCCGACATCGTCGTGTATTGCAAAAGTCCCACCTGACACGCCTCAGAAACGGCCGCCCGGGAATTGGCGGAGATGGGCTACACGCAGGTGCGCGATTACCACGGCGGGAAACAGGATTGGATCGACGCAGGTCTTCCGCTGGCAGAAGAAAAGTAGGACGGCAGTCGTCTCCAATGGTTCCTGACCGATAGTAACCAGGCGACACTCTGCTACAGCTATTCCTGAAACGCCCCGCGCTTCGTCCAGGCGCTTTGTTATCATCCACTTACAAGCAGCGCCTTAGCCCGAATCATTACCTACGTAACTTGCTGCTATCATCACCTGCGGTACGATTCGGGTATGGCTCTCCAATCACTCCTATTGTGTCCGGACGAGAAAACTGCTCGCGTCCTGAGCCGGGTCCTAGCCGAGCTGGAAATCGGAATGGAGCAGTGCACCGAACCCTTCGACGCGGTCAAGAAATTGATGCGCCAGCGCTATGACGCGGTGATCGTGGATTGGGAAAACGAGGCCAACGCCACTCTCGTCCTCAAGAATGCGCGCATGTCGCCGTCTAACAAGACTTCCTTGGCCGTCGCCATCGTGGAAGGCCAGACGAGCGTGCGCAACGCGTTCCGCGCCGGAGCGAATTTCGTTCTGTACAAACCGATCTCCGTGGAACAGGCGAAGACCAGCTTGCGCGCAGCTCGCGCCCTGATGCAGCGTGGCGCCGAGGCTGCCGCCAAGCAGGGTGGAGAGAGCGCAACCGGCCCGACATTGGTTCCACCACAAGATTTTTCCGGCAAGACTTCGGGTGGTGCGCAGCCCGCGCGCATGGCTCCGGTGATGCCGATGCCCGCTTCCTCGCAACCTTCGGGTACTCCCGGCATGAGCGCCGGTGACGCCTCGTGGGGCAACGCAGGGACCGCGGCGGCGCCTGCCCGCGACCATCAGGCGAATCTGCTCGACGATTTGCGCAACGTCGCCAGCACTGCGATCGACAACTTGCAGCCAGGGTCTCCGCCTTTGAATGCGGCCGCTACCGTGATTGAACCGGCTCGGAATACCGCACAAGTAAAGCCGTTTCCGGGCACGAAGAAAGGCGAGGAAGACAGTGACTTCTATCACCTCGACCTCGATGCCGATCCTGCCAATGAAACCGCGTCCAAGCGCTCGAGGTCAAAACCTTCCGACAGCCAGATCACGGCGCAGTCGCCCCGCCCGGTCAGCGCATCGCCGGCAACGTCAAAACCAGCGCCTGCGGGGATGAGTGAGGAGTTCAAGCCGAAACTCGAACCGGCGATCAAAAGCGGAATTTCTTTCGATGAAGTGCGCACCCGCGTGTCGGCGCAAGCGCCACGGTCTTCGCCATCCTTCACTCTGGGTGAGCAGACGGAAGACACGACTGCCGGGATTCCTAAGGCAATCTTGTTCGGTGGAGCGGCTGTCATCGTGGTAGCTGGGGCGGTTTTCGCGTTCATGCATTTCCATTCCGCGCCGAAACCCCACCCAGTTGCGGAGGTCACGCCGCAGGTGACGCAGCCGCAGGCGGCGCAGGCGGAGATCAACCCGACGGTTTCTAGTCCCGCTCCCGCGACTGCTGCACCGGCTTTGACATCAGTGGCCCCGGCGAAGTCTGAGCCGAAATCGGCCAAGGATACGGTCGCCAAACCCTCGGCCGGCAAGACCGCACAGATTGCTGAATCGACGCCAGGCGAATCGGTGGGCGAAGAACCAGAATCACAGCCCGAAGTGCAGGTTCACAGGTTATCCGCGATTCAGAAACAGAAGTCGCAGGCCGAGATGGCGGAGGCTGCTCCTCCTTCCATGGATGCGGTCTCCGGCAACAGTTCCGCCGCGGTCGGCGGGCTGATGCAAGCGCCAGTTTCCGTTCCACAGTTGGTGGCTCCCGATCGAGTGCGCGTTTCGCAGGGCGTTTCGCAAGGAATGCTGGTGGAGATGGTGAAGCCGCATTATCCGGAAGCGGCTCGCACCATGCGGCTGCAGGGTGCAGTCGTTCTAGAGGCCCTGATCGGTAAAGACGGCGCGGTGAAGAACCTCAAGGTGGTCACTGGACACTCCATGCTGGCCAAAGCCGCCCAGGATGCGGTGCGGCAATGGCGTTACAAGCCCTACCTGCTGAACGGCCAGCCAGTGAGTGTGGAAACCCAGATCACAGTTAAGTTCATGCCTTAGTGGACGATTTTTCCGTACGGGGCGGCGGCGGGCTTCGGCTCGCCGCTTTTTTTGATCCGCTTTTGGAACCGCCGTTTCTCCAAGCCCTCATTTTGCCGTGGTATCGGTGGATATAGGGCCTCCGGGTTACGGCGGTAACTTGTGACTGAGTATCGTCAGACCTACGATGGGGCCAGAATTTATGAATCTGCGAGCGCTACTGCTGTGCGCCGATGAACACATCGTCAAGGTCATGAGCCGCGGTCTGGCCGATCTCGGGATCGGCATCGAACATTGCCTGGATCGTGACGATGCGGTGAGCCGCCTGCTGCAACATCATTTCGACGCGGTGATTGTGGACTGCGAGGATGAGACCACCGCTGCGGTGGCATTGCGGGCAACATCGGCTATCGAAGGCCGCAAGAAACCTTTGGTATTGGCGATCGTACCCTCGCACGTGAGCATTCGCGCTACTTTTTCTCTGGGCGCCAGCTTCGTTCTTTACAAACCGGTCTCACTGGATCGCGCCCGCGCCAGTTTGCGTGCAGCACGCAGCATGATGTGCCACGAGCGCCGCTCCAACATGCGTATTCCCGTGCAACTGCTCACGGCCATCAGCTATCGGGGCGCCTCCGAAGTCAGCGCCAGCATGCTCGACCTGAGCGAGGCGGGCGCGGCCGTGCAGGTGAAACAGGAACTGGACGGCAAGGGCCCGTTGAGCCTGCAATTCACGTTGCCGCGCAGTGCGGTGCCGATTCGTGCGACCGGCGAAGTCATTTGGCGTGACAAGCAGGGCCGCTGCGGCATCCGCTTCATGGACGTTCCCGTCACTTCGCGCCACCAGTTGCGCGAGTGGTTATCCACCCAGACGCGCCAGCAAAAGCCTGATCTGGCTGCCGTCGTTCCCGCTGTTCAATAAGAAGAAAATCCTCAGCCGTCGCATTCATGCAGGAACACGCATGACAAAACGCGGTACACAAACGTCGTGTGAAGGAAGCTCCCGGGACGGTTAGCGAAGGATGGTTAACTTCGGCGAATTCAGCGACTGGAGCTTGCGGTCGCGCGTCGGAAGAGGCATCCGTACCGAGGCCTGCGGCTTCACTAACGCGGAGGCAAGTCCTTTGAAGGATCGGCCTACTTCGGAATTTTTCTGCAGGACGACCGGCGTTCCGCGGTCAATCGCGGTTCCCACGGTGAAATATTGGCTCGGGATCTTCCACAGAATGCGAGCATCGGTGGCGGCTTCGGCGTCGGCTTCGCTGAACTCGGGGGTTTTGTGGAACCGGTTCAGTACCAGGGAAACCTTGTCGCGAATGGCGCGATCACCCAGGTAATTTTGTACGCGAGCTGCATTCCACAGCAGCGCTACCATATCGGTCTCGGCGATCATCAGAATCTGGTCGGCATATTCGCAGACGCTGCGTACCACGGGATCGAGCCGCGAAGACGCATCGACGACCACATAAGGGAATTGCGTGGAAAGCAGATCGAACAGGTGCGCCACCTGTTCCGGCGTTGGCATCTCCGGCCCGGGAACCTCGGTTCCAGCAAGCAGATGGACGCCTGAGTCACAGCGGCTCATGAAGCCTTTGAGCAGCGCCGAATCCAGACGCTGCGAATTTTGCCAAATATCGTTGATGGTGAATCCGGGCCGCGCATTCAGATGAAGCACGGTGTGGCCAATGGGCGCCAGATCCACAACCGCTGTGGGCCCGTGTTCTTCATTCAGAGCCACAGCCAGGTTAACCGCAACGGTGGTGGAGCCACAGCCTCCCTTGGCATTTACTACGACAACCACCTTGCCCCGGTTCTGGTCGCGCTGACTGCGCCACTTGACATTCACCCGGTTGAAGGCCTCGATCAGGTTGTTGGTGCTCGGGGGCCGCTCCAAAAATTCGCAGGCTCCCGCCCGCATCGCGTCCACAATCGTCTGCCGCCGGGTCATCTCGCCGACCGCGAACATCGCGCCTTGCGGGAACTGGCTGTGCAGAAACTCGATCAAGTGCAGCGGCCCGTTCACGTCGTTCGTCGGAATATCGACGATGATGACTTCAGGTTTAAGTTCCTGGATCTGACGAGCGATGGCGCTGCCCCCCGCCGACAACTCGGGTAATCCGACTACGGTTCGCGCCACAGCAGTGGCATCGACCAGCCGGCAGAGCAGTTCGCGTTGTTCATCGTCGCTGGAGAGGATGGCGACTGTTAGCATGGGAGTCATTGGCCAGAGTTGACCTTCTCTATTTTGCGGACGTTGGGGTCAATGGCCAACTGACGAAAGTACGTGTCCTACCGGACGTGTCCTCGCCCAGATGTTTTTCCTGCCGGAACTACCCTACGCAGCATTCGCCTTCTTGAGTTAACATGACTCAGGCGATGGAGTTCGCCTTCAACCGCCCTTGGGCTGATAACTCCTACACATCTTGTAGGAGGAATCTGCTTGCTCGACTATCTCTGGATTTCCCTGGGTGCGGTCCTGGGCGCCGGACTCCGCTATTTCTCCAGCCGTGTTTTCGCCCGCCTGATCTCCACCTCGTTTCCCTACGGAACGCTCATCATTAATCTCAGTGGCAGCTTTTTGCTTGGCCTGTTTCTCACCTGGACTACGGAGCGGGTGTTGGCCGATCCACGCTGGCGGCTATTTGTCGCCGTGGGCTTCTGCGGTTCCTACACGACGTTCTCCAGCTATGCCTACGAAACCATCGTGTACTTCGAACAGGGACACTGGTCCTTGTTTGCCACCAACATTCTGACCAATAACGTTCTGTGCCTGGCGGCGGTCATTGGCGGCGCAGCTCTGGCGAGGGTGCTGTAAAATGCGCGGCGAGATGGCAGTACAGATTTCGATTTACCTCAACGAAGCCGACCAGTGGGAGCACCGCCCGTTGCATCTGGCGATCCTTAATTACTTGCGCGCGGAAAACGTCGCCGGTGCGACTGCCCTGCACGCGGTCGCGGGTTTCACCGGACGGCATCGTGTCCATACGTCGAGTCTCGTCGAGGCGGGAGGTAAACTCCCGGTCGTGATCACGTTCATTGACAGCGATGAGCACGTCAATCGCGTGCTGCCGCGTTTGCGCGAAATGGCCGCCCACCGCCTTATCGTGCGTGAGAACGTGGTGATCGAGCAGGGAAGCCTGGATTAGCTGTCAGTTGTCAGTGCTCAGTTCTCAGCGACGATGCTATCGCTCAATGCTTGCCGGCATTGCTAGCGAAGACGTCCGCCGGTGGGTGGAGTACGCGAAGGCCTCAGAATCTCTTTGCAGCGAAGATTCATCTGAACAACGCGATGGCACACCTTTTTGAGCCCCTCACCATTCGTGGAGTCAAATTATCGAACCGCATCGCCGTCTCGCCCATGTGCCAGTATTCGAGCCGCGATGATGGGTTGGCCAACGACTGGCACTTCGTGCATCTGGCGACGCGTGCGGTGGGCGGTGCTGGACTCGTCTTCACAGAAGCTGCCGCTGTCCTGTCTGAGGGCCGCATCAGTCCGCAAGATCTGGGAATCTGGAGCGATGCTCATGCCGATGCCCTCGAGCGCATCGTGGCTTTCATTCATCAGCAGGGAAGCGTTGCCGGAATGCAACTGGCGCACGCGGGACGCAAGGCGAGCACATGCCGTCCGTGGGAAGGGAGCCGAGCGGTCACGGTCGAAGAAGGAGGGTGGGAGGACGTGGTCGCACCTTCGCCCATTCCATTTTCTGCTTCGTATCCACAGCCCAAAGCGCTCACGGTCGAGCGCATTCACGGCATCACTAGCGCATTCTCCGATGCCGCCACCCGGGCACAGAATGCGGGTTTTCGCGTGCTCGAGATTCACGCCGCGCATGGATATCTGATTCACGAATTCCTTTCGCCGCTCAGCAATCATCGCAATGATGAGTACGGCGGCTCGTTTGAAAACCGGACACGCTTTTTGCGCGAGACCATAACTGCCGTGCGTAAAGTCTGGCAGGGACCATTGTTCGTTCGTATTTCATCCACGGACTGGGTGGAGGGCGGCTGGGACATTGACGAGTCGGTGCAGCTGGCGGGCGAACTCAAGAGGCTGGGGGTAGACGTGATCGACTGCTCCTCAGGCGGAAACGTCTCGCACGCGAAGATTCCGGTAGGGCCGGGGTATCAGACGGCTTTCGCGGAACGCATTCGTCGTGATGCGGGGATCATGACCGCCACCGTGGGAATGATCACCGATTCCGTGCAGGCGGACCACATCATTCGAACTGGGCAAGCGGACATCGTTTTGTTGGCGCGCGAGATGTTGCGCGATCCTTACTTTCCGTTACATGCGGCACGCGAATTGCGCCAGACCACAACCTGGCCGGTGCAGTATTTGCGCGCTGCCCCGGAGGGAACGCAAGCCCGCACTCCGGTTGATCTGAACGACTTGCAGGAAGGTTTCGAGGAACAACACGGTATTCCGCAAGAAGAATCTTCCTCACCTCGGCGTTAACATTTTTTTCTCCTGCAATCCACCTCAGTGTACAAGCGTGTACTCCGGTCAAACCCAGGAGGTGAACGTTTATAGGTTGAATCGTATGCATGAGTAGCTGGCGGTTCAACCACCGGCCGGGCTGTCCGCCTGGCCAGCTTTTTT
>Ga0070741_10012240_pt1 | contig 15574 bp, 12 predicted proteins | sample Coa_R1_4_FD_66440 | JGI IMG/M metagenome (GOLD analysis project Ga0070741, IMG submission 66440) | Surface soil microbial communities from Centralia Pennsylvania, which are recovering from an underground coalmine fire - Coalmine... | ecosystem: Environmental > Terrestrial > Soil > Unclassified ... | reverse complement strand
CGATGGAGAGCCCGGTGCGCCCGAAGAATCCGCACACGCGTGCGAACAGGTCCTTCTGATCGGGCAGATAGACGAACACCTGCAGGCCCGCACCGGCACGCGACAAGCGTGCTTTCACGACGGGCTTGGCACCTTCGACCCGGAAGAAGAGATGGCGCGCGTGCCAGGCGATCTCGTCGGCCGTGTGATGCTGGAAGTAGACGTTGTCGAGCTTGCTCCACAGCGCGCGCTCGGCGTCCTCGCGCACGGCATAAAGGCGCAGGAGCCGTCGCGCCTCGCGCTGGCGTTCCTGCAGGCTGTCCGCGAGGCTCGTGAGCACGCCTTCGCCCTGCAGCCACGCGCGGGTCAGGTTGAACAGATCCTCGAGCAGCTTCGCCTTCCACGCGTTCCACACCCGCGGGCTGGTGCCGCGAATGTCGGCCACGGTGAAGAGATAGAGCGCGACCAGCCGCCGCTCGCTGCCGACCTTGCGCGCGAATTGCGCGACCACATCGGGATTGCTGATGTCCTGCTTCTGGGCGGTCGAGGACATGGTGAGGTGGTTGAGCACGAGCCACTCGATGAGCTCGGCATCGTCCGGCGGCACCGGATGGGTGCGGCAGAAGCGGCGTGCATCGCGCGCGCCGAGGATGGAATGATCGCCGCCGCGGCCTTTGCCGATGTCGTGGAAGAGTCCCGCGAGATAGAGCACTTCCTTGCGCTCGAAGTCCGCGATCAGGCGCGAGCAGAGCGGATACTCGTGCGCATGCTGCGCCTCGGTGAACCGCCGCAGGTTGCGTATCACCATGAGGCTGTGCTCGTCCACGGTGTAGACGTGGAAGAGATCGTGCTGCATCTGCCCGACGATGCGCCCGAACGGCGGCAGGTAATGGCCCAGGATGTCGTAGAGATTCATCCGCCGCAGCTCGTGCGTGAGCCCACGCGGCTCGCGGAAGATCTGCACGAATCGCGCGCGATTGGCCGGATCGCCGCGGAACTTCGCATCGACGCGATGCCGGTTGCGCCACAGCGCGCGCAGCGTGCGCGCCGACATGCCCTTGAGCTCCGGATGGCGCTGCATCGTGAGGAAAGCCTCGAGCATCGCGGCGGGCCTGCGCTCGAACAATGCTTCATCGCTCACGTCGAGGAGCTCGTCCGTCGACTGGAATTGCTCGTCGATCGGCGTGGGCACCGTCGTGGTGGGCATCAGCCTCGCATGCAGGTTCTGCAGCAGGATGACGTTCGCCTGCCGTACGAGCTTCGCCGCGCGGTAGTAGCGCTGCATGAGCTGCTCGCTCGCTCGGCGCGCGGGCGTATCGACGAAGCCGATCTGTTTCGCGAGCGCCTGTTGCTGGTCGAACACCAGGCGATCTTCGCGCCGGCCGGCGAGGTAATGCAGTCGCACCCGCAAGCCGCCGATGAATTGCTGCTGGCGCGACACCGTGCGCGCCTCCTGGCCGGTGATGAGGCCCGCGCCGGCGAGCTCGCGCCAGGTGCGCCCCAGCCCGGCGGCACGCGCGATCCAGATCACCGTCTGCAGATCGCGCAAGCCTCCGGGGCTTTCCTTCACGTTCGGCTCGAGGTTGTACGCCGTATCGTGAAACTTGAGATGGCGCTGCTGCTGCTCGAGCACCTTGGACTCGTGGAACTCGGTGAGATCGAGCGCATCCTGATAGGCGCGCCCGAAAGCCTTGTACAGTGCCCGTGATCCGGCGAGCAGGCGATGCTCGAGCAGGCTCGTCGCCACCGTCGCGTCGGCCTTCATCTCGGCGAGGCACTCGGCGATGGTGCGCACGCTGTGGCCGGGCTCGAGGCCCACGTCCCACAACAGCCCGATGAGCTGCTCGACAAAGCGCGCGACGGTGTCGTCGGCGGGATCGGTGAGCAGCACGAGCACGTCGACATCGGAATGCGGATACAGCTCACCGCGACCGAAGCCGCCCACCGCCAGCAGCGCGAGATGTGAAGGCGCGCGCAGCTCCGACCACACGCCGCGCACCACGCGGTCGACGAGGCGCGCGTGGCCGTGCAGCAAGGCCTTCGTATCGGCGTGGGTCTCGAATTCGGCCCGCAGCGCGTCGCGGCCGTCGCGCAATATCGCGCGCCAGCGCTGCAGCGGCGTGAGCGTCGCGGTGACCGGCTCGGCGGGTGCGAGGACCGGCGTGGACACGATCAGACCGGCGGCGGCGCCGGCATGCCCGGAGAGACGGTGAGCACTTCGTAGCCGTCCTCGGTCACGAGCACCGTGTGCTCCCATTGCGCCGACAGCGAATGATCGGCCGTCACGATGGTCCAGCCATCCTTCATGCAACGGATGGCCGGGCCGCCGGCATTCACCATCGGCTCGATCGTGAACACCATGCCCGGCTGCAGCTTAAGGCCCGTGCCGGGGCGGCCATAGTGCAGCACCTGCGGCTCCTCGTGGAACTTGCGGCCGATGCCGTGCCCGCAGAATTCGCGCACGACGGAAAAGCCGTTGCTCTCGGCGTAGCGCTGGATCACGTGGCCGATGTCACCGAGATGCGTCCCGGGCCGCACGGTGCGTATGCCTTTCCACATGCATTCGTAGGTGACATCGACGAGCCGCTTCGCCTGGATCGAGGGCGTGCCCACCAGGAACATGCGGCTCGTGTCGCCGTGAAAGCCGTCCTTGATCACCGTGATGTCGATGTTCACGATGTCGCCGGACTTGAGCTTCTTGTCGCCCGGAATGCCGTGGCATACGACATGATTGACCGACGTGCACACCGAGGCGGGATAGGGCACGTGACCCGGCGGCGCGTAGTTGAGCGGCGCCGGGATGGTGCGCTGCTCCTCGACCATGTAGTTGTGGCACAGCCGGTTGAGCTCGCCGGTGGTGATGCCGACCTGCACGTAGGGCGTGATGTAGTCGAGGACCTCGGCCGCGAGACGCCCCGCGACCCGCATCTTTTCGATGTCCTCGATGGACTTGAGATTGACCGACATGAAAACTCTTGGAGTGGATCAGTCGCGCAGGAGCTCGTTCAAGCTCGTCTTGGCGCGCGTCTTGGCGTCCACCTGCTTCACGATGACTGCACAGTAGAGGCTGCAGTTCCCGCCCGAAGGCATGCTGCCCGCGACCACGACGGATCCTGCGGGCACGCGTCCATAGGTGACCTCTCCGGTGGCGCGATTCAAGATCTTCGTGCTCTGGCCCAGGAACACACCCATCCCGAGCACCGAGTTCTCCTCGACGATGACGCCTTCCACCACCTCCGAGCGCGCGCCGATGAAGCAGTTGTCCTCGATGATGGTCGGGTTCGCCTGCAACGGCTCGAGCACGCCGCCGATGCCTACGCCACCCGACAGGTGCACATTCCTGCCGATCTGCGCGCACGAGCCGACCGTGGCCCAGGTGTCGACCATCGTGCCTTCGTCGACGTAGGCGCCGACGTTCACGTAGGATGGCATCAGCACCACGTTGCGCGCGATGTAAGCGCCGCGGCGCGCGACGGCTGGCGGCACGACGCGCACGCCGCTGTTCACGAAATCGGCTTCGCTGTAGCGCGCGAACTTCGTGGGGACCTTGTCGAAAAAGCGGAACGGCGCCCGCTCCGGTGGCGGACCCATCGCGACATTGTCGGCCAGCCGGAACGAAAGCAGGACCGCCTTTTTCACCCACTGGTGCGTGATCCACTCGCCGTCGCGCCTTTCCGCCACGCGCAGGCGCCCGGTGTCGAGCTCGGCGATGACATGCTCCACCGCCTGGCGCAGGGGCGACGGCGCGCTGCCAGGCGACAGTTGGGCGCGCTCTTCCCAGGCGCGATCGATCGTTTGCTGAAGGTCGGTCATGAGGGCTCCGCGCGCTTTCCGTGCGGACGACGACGAAAACCATCCATTTTACAGCGGATTACCCGGAAGACGTGCCCACGCCGGCCGGCCTGCGCGCGACGAGGTGGCGATAGACGGGCGCGAGCAGCGCCGGCAGCACGTACATGGGCAACTGGGCGAGCGCGAAAAACACCGTTACCTCGAAGCTCGCGCGGCCTTCGAGGGCCACGAGCACGAGACCCATGTTGCAGTTTCCGGACATGAGTCCGACGGTGAGCGCCTTGCGATTGCCCAGGCCGCGAAACACGAGCGCCGCGGCGGCTTGCAGGCCCAGGTTGGCGGCAAATGCGAGCGCGACCGCGATCGCGGCATAAACCGGCCGCGAAAGCGCAAACGCTGTCACCCCGTCCATGATCGCGATGGCGAACACGACCAGGCTCAGCACCGTGAGCACGTCGATCCAGACGCCCCCGTCGCGATGGGTGGTCAAGGGCGTGAATCGGCGCAGCAGCCAGGCGGCGAGAAAAGCGCCGCCCACCAGGGCAGCCAGACGTGCCATGAACACCGGCAGTGGAATCTCCAGCGAAAGACCCAGCAGCACCGACGACATGAACGGCAGCGTAAAGGGAACGAGGGCCGTGCTGACCAGAACGGCCACGACCGCGAGCGTGGCATCGAGCTGCACCATCAGTGCGATGGCGACACTCGACACGATGGGTGACGAAGCTGCCATCAGAACGACTGCAGTCTGCAGCGGCCGAGGCAGGCCTGCGCGTTCTGCCGCGGAGGTGATGATCCACACGAGCGCCGGCGACACCGCGAGCAGCCACGCCACGATCGCGACGATGGTGAGCTTGTGACGACGGTAGCCGCCGATCGCGCGCCAGTCGAGTCGCAGCAGTGCGAGGGTCAGCGGCAGCATCAGCGTGGGCACGAGCAACGGATGCAGCAGCGCCGCGAGCGGCGGCGCCGCGATGCCGAGCAGAACACCCACCGCCATGAGCAGCGGGCCGTGGCGGGCGATCCAGGTGAGCAGCGGCACCGCGCGATGGTACGCGCTACATCGCCTTGAAGCGATGGGCGAACGTGCGGCTGACGCTCAGCTTTTCGCTGCGACCCTTGAGCAGGATGATGGGCTGGTCGCGCCAGTCGCGCTCGACCCGCGCAATGGCCCGGAGATTGACGATGGTGCTGCGATGGATCTGCCAGAAGGCGTCGGGGTCGAGCGCCTCGTAGAGCTCCTTGATCGGCTTGCGGATGAGCGCCTCGCCCTCGGCCGTGACGACCTTCGTGTACTTGTCCTCGGCCTGGAAGTAGAGGATCTCGTTCACATCGATCATGCGCATGGAGTTGCCGAGCGACGCGCGTACCCACTTGAGCGGCGGCGCTGCGTCGCGCGCGGCAAGGCGTGCGATCAGCGCAGAGAGGTCGAGCGGCGCGGTGCTGAGCCGATCCTTGAGACGCTTGACCACGATGTCCATGCGCTCGCGCGTGGGCGGCTTGAGCACGTAATCGACGGCACCCTGCTCGAAAGCCGACACGGCATATTCGTCGTACGCCGTCACGAACACGACGTGACAGCGGCCCGCAACCTCGCGCGCGACCTCGAGCCCGTTCCTGACCGGCATGCGAATGTCGAGGAACGCGATGTCCGGCCGCAGCGATTCGGCCATGTCGAGCGCTTCCTCGCCGTTGGTCGCCTCGCCGATGATGGCGAGCTCCGGCCAGCTCTCGGCAAGGCGCGCCCTCAGCATGTCACGCAACAGCGGCTCGTCCTCGGCAAGCAGTGCCGTCGGCGCTGCGGCCATTACGCCTCCGCCGGAATTTCGATGATCGCGCGTGCTCCGTGCGGCGACGCGTTCTCGAGCGAGAAGCGGCCGCGTTGACCATAGAGCGCAGCCAGGCGCTCGCGCACATTGGACAGTCCGATGCCGCGCCCGCTGCCCTTTGGACCGGGCGAAGCGACGCCACCACCGCTGTCCGTGACCGTCACCTGCAGGCGATCGTCGACGCGCTTGGCGGCGATCGCAACCGTGCCGCCCTGCGCCTGCGATTCGAGTCCGTGCTCGACGGCGTTCTCGACGATGGATATGAGCAGCCCCGGCGGAAACGGCGCATCGCGCAGCGATTGCGGGACGTCGACGGCGAATTCCAGTCGCGACCCCATGCGCATCTTGAGGATGTTGAGATAGGCCTCGGCCATCTCGACTTCCTTGCCGAGCTCGGTGCTGGACGTGCGCAACTGCGGCAGCGCGGCGCGCAGGTACGCGAGCAGATGGCTCAACAGCTTCGCCGCCTGCGGCGGGCTCGTCTCGATGAGATACTGCACCGAGGCGAGGGTGTTGAACAGAAAATGCGGCTCGACCTGCGCCTGCATCACCTTGAGCTCGGCCTCCGCCGCCTGCTTCGACAACAGGTGCTGCGCCGATTGCGCCTTGAGCAGCGCCGACTCGGCGCGCGCCTCGCGGAACTTGAGCAGGAAGAACAGGCTCACGAACACGCCGTTGAAGAACGCGGTGACCATCGTCAGCCCGAACAGCCGCAGATCGCTCGCGATGAAGGCCGGCGTGTAGCGCTTCACCACGATCACGAGCAGCATGCCGATGATCGCGCCCACCGCGACGGCGCCGATCAGGCGCGCGACCGGCCAGCGCTTGTTCCATGGCGCGGCGACGGCAACGCAATACGCGATCGAGAAACCGAAGCACTGCGTCGACACGAACGGATGCCAGAACGGCCGCGTGTCCTCGATCCACATCACGCCGGCCACGCCGGTGTTGATGGCGAAGATCAGCAGCACGGTCGTCCACGGGACGTGCAGCCCGTTGCGCAGGGCGGCGAGCCACGAGGCGGAAGAGGGCGTCATCGCGGCATTGTAGGCGAGGGGCGGGGCGCCGCAGCGCAGTGCGACAGGACGCAGCCGGGACGGACGAAGCGCGCGCGCCGCGCGCCGGATGCAACGGCGCCGGCCGGCGAGTCAGAGCCTCGAGGCGAACGCGACGATGCGCTCGATCGCCTCCGCGCACTCGTCGAACGAGGCGACGAGCGCAATGCGCAGGTAGTCCTTGCCGGTATTGACGCCGTGCGCATCGCGCGCGAAAAAGCTGCCGGGCATCACCATCACCGCCTTTTCTTCGTACAGGCGCTTCGCAAACGTTGCGTCGTCACCGGGGGTGCGCGCCCACAAATAGAACGCCGCCTCCGGCATGTTGCACGGCAGGACACGAGCGAGCCTGGGCTGCAGCGCGCGAAACTTGTCGGCATACGCCCGCCGGTTCTGCACCACGTGCGCTTCGTCGTTCCATGCCGCGACGCTCGCCTGCGCGACCACCGGCGACATCGCCGAGCCGTGATACGTGCGATAGAGCAGGAATGCCTTCACCAGCGCAGCGTCGCCGGCGACGTATCCGGAACGCATGCCCGGCACGTTCGAGCGCTTGGAGAGGCTGCCGAACGTGAGCAGTCGTGGATAGCCGGCACGGCCCAGCGCCTGCGCGGCGGCGAGCGCGCCCAGCGGTGGGCGCGCTTCGTCGAAATAGATTTCGGAATAGCATTCGTCCGCCGCGATCACGAAGCCGTAGCGATCGGACAGCTCGAACAGCATGCGCCATTCATCGAGGGTCGCCACACGGCCGGTCGGATTGTCCGGCGAGCAAACATACAGCAGCTGCGTGCGCCCGAGCACCGCCTCGGGAACGTCCTCCCAGCGCGGACGAAAAGCGTTTTCCGGCAGTGCGTTGACGAAATAGGGCTCGGCCCCGGCGAGCAGCGTGGCGCCTTCATAGATCTGGTAGAACGGATTCGCCATCAGCACCGTCGCGCCGGCGCGGCTCGAATCGACGATGGTTTGCCCAAAGGCGAACAAGGCCTCGCGGCTACCCAGCACCGGCAGCACCTGCGTGGCCGCATCGAGTGCGTGCAATCCGTGTCGCCGTTGCAGCCACCCTGCGATGGCTTCGCGCAGCGCCGCCGGTCCCAGCGCCATGGGATAATTCGAGAGTCCCTGCGTCGCGCCGCAAAGCGCGTCGATGATGAAGGCAGGCGTGGGATGCTTGGGCTCGCCGATCGAAAGATTGATCAGGCGCAGCGCTGGATTCGGCGTGATCGGCGCCAACGCGTCGCGCAGGCGTTGGAACGGATAGGCGTGCAGGCGGCCGAGTCTGGGATTCACGCGCTGGTGAGGCAACGCATCGCGATGCCGTGCGAGGACACTCGTTGAAATGAGCGGCGGATTATACGGCAACACCGTGCCCGCGGCGGCGGAATCAGCGCCGCTGCCGTGGCAATGGCGAATGGTGCGCGCGTCGGCGACATTGGCAGCCGCAGCGGTGTTGATGGTGGTCGTTGCCGACCTCGTGTGGCGCTATCTCGCCCCTGCGCCACGACCGGAAGCGGTGGTCGCGCGCACGACCGAATCGCCGGCCTCCGTCATCGCTTCCGCGTCATGGTTCGGTGCGAGGGCGTCGGCCGGCAATGCGCCCGGGAAAGTCGCGACTTCCTCCGGCGGGCTCTCCGGGGATGCGCGCCTGCTCGGGATGGTCGCCAGTCGGGACGGCACGGGCTACGCCTTGTTTCGATTCGCCGATCGCGGACCGGTGCTCATCGCGACAGGACAGGACATCTCGCCCGGCGTGACATTGCAGGCGATCACCACCTCCGGGATTCGCATTTCCGATCGGGGTGAGGCGCGCGAGATCGAATTGCGACCGGGCCCGGGCGGTGCGACGCCATCCCCTGCCGCAATCGTGTCACCGCAGGCTGCCGCGCGTGCAATCAGCAGCGCCGCGTGCACGCCCCCGGGCGGCGCGCGCGGTGCGGTTTATCGCCTCAACGCGGAATTGCTCACCGGCATTGCGGCCAAGCCAGACAGCTGGAGCAATGCGCTCAAGGCGGGCAATGACGGTCTGTCCATTCGCGAGGGCAACGCATTCGGGGCGATGCTCGGCATGAAGCCCGGTGATCGCGTGACCCAGGCGAACGGGATCGCGTTGCGCGGCACCGAAGACGTCCTGGTGGCGGTGATCCGTCCCTTGCTCGCAAGCCAGGCCGTGCGCGTCACGGGCGTGCGCGACGGCCGGCCCGCCGAGTGGATCTTCGTCAACGCGAGCGCGTGTCCGGCTTGATCCCGGCTGCCGGCGGCAGCCATTGCAGCAGCTCGCGCGGCCGCTCGATGTGGCCATGCGCCTGCCAGCTGTGCGGCTGCTCGTCGGGCGCGATGTAGCCATAGCGCGCGACGATCGTCTGCATGCCCGCGGCGAGGCCCGCCATGACGTCGCGCTCGGAATCTCCCACGTAAAGACAACGCGCAGGAGCGATTCCGAGAAGATCGGCCGCGTGCAGGAGCGGGGCCGGATGCGGTTTCGAATAGGGCGTGGTGTCGCCGCACACGAGCACCCGCGGCGCGTAAGGCAGCCCGAGCGCTGCCATGAGCGGCATGGTGAAGCGCGTGGCCTTGTTCGTCACGATGCCCCACGGCAAGCCGCGCGCCTCAAGCTCGGCGAGCACCTGCTCCATTTCCGCGAACAGCGCGGAAGCGATGCAGATCGCCGACTCGTAGCGCGCGAGAAAGGCATCGCGCAGGTTCGGGTAGTCGGGATGGTCCGGCTTCATGTCGAAGCCTGCGCCGATCAGACCGCGCGCGCCGGCCGACGCATACGGGCGCAGGGCCTCGAGCGCCATCTCTTGCAAGCCGCGATCGCGCCGCAGACCATTGAGCGCTTCGGCGAGATCGGGCGCGGTGTCGACGAGCGTGCCGTCGAGATCGAACAGCACCGCGTCGATGTCGAGGGGATACGGCAGGTTGCCCGCGGCAGCAACGGCTGTCCGATCGACCGGCGCCTCAGGCATCATCCGTACGACGCAGGGCCATGAGGTAATTCACCGACGTGTCGCTGGCGAGGCGAAACGCGCGCGTGAGCGGATGGTACGAGATGCCGGCAAGCTCGATCGGCACGAGCCCGCCGGCTCGCCCGAAGCGCGCCACTTCCGCAGGTCGGAGGAACCGCGCGTAATCGTGCGTGCCGCGCGGCAGGAGCCGCAGCACGTATTCGGCACCGAGGATCGCGTACGCGTACGACTTCGCATTGCGATTGATGGTCGAGAAGATCGCGATGCCGCCGGGCTTGAGGAGCTTGCCCGTGGCGTGCACGATCGCCGCGGGATCGGGCACGTGCTCGAGCATCTCGAGACAGGTCACGAGATCGAACGCCGCCGGCATTTCCTCGGCCAGCGCCTCGACCGAAACCAGTCGGTAATCCACGCCAACGCCCGATTCGAGCCGGTGCAGCTTCGCCACGCCGAGCGCGCGCTCGGCGAGATCGATGCCGAGCACCTTGGCGCCGCGTTGCGCCATCGCCTCGGACAGGATGCCGCCACCACAGCCGACATCGAGCACGGTCTTGCCGGCGAGGCCCTTCGCAACGCGGTCGATCCAGTCGAGCCGGATCGGGTTCATGGCGTGCAGGGGACCGAACAGTTCGCTCGTGGGATCCCACCAGCGATAGGCGAACTCGGAAAAGCGCGCGAGCTCGGCCGCGTCGGCATTAATCGGGACGGCGACGGGTGTCATAACGCGCTCCGGAGATGACCTCGGCTCACTGCATGCGCTCCTGCCAGCTGCGGGCACGCGCCACGATGCCTGCCGTGTCCGCGGTGGTGAGCTCGCGTTCGCGCACGATGCGCTCGCCGTCGATCCAGACGTCGGTCACCGCCTCGCGGCCCGCGGCGTGCACGAGGTCCGACACCGGATCGTAGCAGGGCTCGGCTTCGATGCAGCCGAGATCGACGGCAATGACATCGGCCTTCTTGCCCGCCGCCAAGGATCCGATGTCGCGCTCGAGCCCCAGCGCACGCGCCGCGCCCAGCGTGGCTGCGGCGAGCACGGTTTGCGCCGGCAATGCCGCGGGGTCGCCGGTCGCGACCTTGGCGAGCAGCGCCGCAAGCCGCATCTCGCCGAAGATGTCGAGGCGATTGTTCGATGCCGCGCCATCGGTGCCGAGCGCGACGTTGATGCCGCGTGCGACGAATTGCGCGACAGGCGCGATGCCGCTCGCGAGCTTCATGTTCGAGGCCGGGCAATGCACGACGTGCCCGCCGTGCACGGCCAGGAGCTCGATATCCTCGGGCGTGAGATGCACCGCGTGGATCGCGATGAAGCCGGGGCCCGTGGCGCCCAGCTCGTGCAGCCGAAAGAGCGGGCTCGCACGAAAGCGCTCCCGGCTTTCCTCGACCTCGGCGACCGTCTCGGCAAGATGGGTCTGGATCGGCAGGTCGAGCTGACGCGCGTAGGTCACCACCCGTTCCCACGTGGCATTGCCGACGGTGTACGGTGCGTGCGGCGCGAGACAGAACGAGAGCCGGCTTTCGCCCTTGAGCGCGTCGCGCGCCTCGAGGCCGTTGCGCAGGTAGGCATCGGCATCCGCGGCATAGGTGGTCGGAAAATCGAGCACCGGCAAGCCGAGCATGGCGCGCATGCCGAGCTCGAGCACCGCCTTGGCCGTGGCCTGCGGGAAGAAGTACATGTCGTTGCAGCACGTGATGCCGCCGCGCAGCATCTCGGCCGCGGCAAGGCGCGCGCCGTCGTACACGAAATCAGGCGCGGCAAAGCGGCCCTCGCGCGGCCAGATGTGCGCCTCGAGCCACGTTCGCAGCGGAACATCGTCGGCGATGCCGCGAAACAGGCTCATCGCGGCGTGCACGTGCGCGTTGACGAGCCCGGGCAACACGGCATGGCGCGGCAACGTGACGTGGTCCTGCGCGCGATAACGCAGATCCACCTCGTTGGTGGGCATCACCGCCACGATGCGGCCGCCATGGACGATCACGCTGTGCGCAGGAAGCGCGCCCGCGGGCTCGATCGGGATCACCCATCCCGCGTCGATGCGCAGGTCAACGGCTTCCAGAGGCATTGCCATGGCGCTCTAGCATACCGCGTGCTACGGCGACGCATCCCGGCGCACGATCGATCGCAGCAATCCCCAGGCGCCGAGCACCGCAGCGACGACGAAAAGCACCGCGAACAAGCCGGTGATCGTGCGCGCCCACCAGGGCACCGCTTGCGACACCGAGAATCCGGCGATGCCGCCGATGCTGATGGTGCCGTCGGGCGCCGGTGTCCGCGGTGACAGCGCAATCGCGCCGCAGATGGTGCCGAACGCGCCGAAGAACACGATGAATGCGAGCGAGCGCACCCGCGGCCACGACTCCGGGACGCACACCGCCGCGCCGAGGCCGACGAACAGCGTACCGAGCACGATCGCCATCGGATAGTCGGCCGCAGGGAGGGCGCTCGACCACCAGGGCGCGGCGATCAACCCGAGGCCCACGAGCAGTGGCAGCAGTCCGGGCCAGCCGGTCATCGAGTCGAATCGCGCAGCATGGGTCGCATCGGCAGCACAAACAAAAAGCCCCGCGACGACCGCGGGGCCTTCTGTCCTGGGAACGCGCAGGATTACCTGGACTCGCCCTTCACCTCGACCTCGACGCGACGATTCGGCGCGAGGCAGGCAATCAGTTCCTTCAGGTTCTTCTGATTGCACACCACGCCCGGGAGCGGTTGCGTCTTGCCCATGCCCAGCGTCTCGATCTTGTCGCGCGGCACGCCCTTCTCGACGAGATAGTTGCGCACGCTGTCGGCCCGACGCTCGGACAGGCGCTGGTTGTATGCCTGCGTGCCGATGCGATCGGTGTGGCCGGTGACGAGCACCAGGTCGAGCTTGGTCATGTTGTTGAGACGGCTGATGATGTCGCGATCGATGGCGGCCTTGCCATCCGGACGCAGCACCGCCTTGTCGAAGTCGAACAGCGCCTTCGAGGCGAGCGTCATCTTCTGGACCGTCGGCGCAGGCGCCGGCGCGGGCTTCGGCGCGGGCGCCGGAGCAGGCGCGGGTGCCGGAGCAGGTGCGGGTGCGGGAGCAGGCGGCGTGGGCGCCGGAGCAGGCGCCGGCGCGGTCTTCACGAGATCGGCGTCGCACTGCGCGATTGCCATCGCCGGTGTCCAGTAGCCGGTGCGATAGCACAGGCCTCCGGCCAATCCCTTGGCGCCGTTGTAGACGCCGCTCTTCACCACGTTGTTGTCGGGCGTGCCCGTTGCGGAGAGCACGTACGCGCTGTTCTTGGGATCGGCCCCCGCCACTCCCTGCACATATCCCTTCGGATCGACCACTTGCGCGGTCACGCTGCCCGTGAACGCCGCGGCAAGCGCACCGATGAGAACACCGGACACTAGACGTCGAGACATTGCTTCACCCCTTTTGGCTTTGGTTTTGAACGAGTAGGTGGACTTGCAACTTCGGCGCACCGGGAGGTGGGCTTGTCGCTTTTGAGTGCATTGCCGGCGCGTTGAATCCCTTCTTCCGAAAAAAAATATAGCACAGCGCCCGAGAGGGGGTACACACATTGTGGGCATTTGACGACACCTGTTACCGAACTGTCGCAGCCGCGCAACGCGTGATAAAATTACACATTTTCAAGCATCTGTAGTGCCAATCCCGCCCCGAGACTGGTCTGACCGGAGGTCCCGCGGCAACGTGTGGCGCGACACGAAAGCTTTAGCTACGGCCGGCTTTTGGCGGGAATTGTCCCGGTCGAGCCGCTAAATCCACAAGATTGGCCTTGCCGCCTACTGACGAAAGCACCCCTTCATGGAGCAGTTTGCAAAAGAGACCCTGCCGGTAAGCCTCGAAGCCGAGATGCGGCACTCGTATCTCGATTACGCCATGAGCGTGATCGTCGGCCGGGCGCTGCCGGACGTGCGCGACGGGTTGAAGCCCGTGCACCGCCGGGTGCTCTATGCCATGCACGAGGCGAACATCGTCTGGAACCGGCCCTACGTGAAATGCGCGCGCGTGGTTGGCGACGTCATGGGCAAGTACCACCCCCACGGCGACATGGCGATCTACGACACCCTCGTGCGCATGGCGCAGGAGTTCTCGCTGCGCTATCCGCTGATCGACGGCCAGGGCAACTTCGGCTCGGTCGACGGCGACAACGCGGCGGCGATGCGCTACACCGAGTGCCGCCTGCAGAAGATCGCGAACGAGCTCACCGCCGACATCGAGAAGGAGACGGTCGACTTCGTTCCGAATTACGACGGCAAGGAGCAGGAGCCGACGGTGCTGCCCTCGCGGCTGCCCAACCTGCTCATCAACGGCTCGTCGGGCATCGCGGTGGGCATGGCGACGAACATTCCGCCGCACAACCTGACCGAGGTCATCAACGGCTGCCTCGCCGTGCTGGGCTCGCCGCAGATCACGCTCGACGAGCTGATCGACATGATTCCCGCGCCCGACTTCCCGACCGCGGGGATCATCTACGGCCTCGAAGGCGTGCGCGAAGGCTATCGCACCGGACGCGGCCGCGTGGTCATTCGTGCCCGCACGCACATCGAGGATCTCGACAAGGGCAATCGCCAGGCGATCATCGTCGACGAGATCCCGTATCAGGTGAACAAGGCGAATCTGCTCATCCGCATCGGCGAGCTCGTGCGCGAGAAGCGGCTCGACGGCATCTCCGATCTGCGCGATGAATCCGACAAGTCGGGCATGCGCGTGGTGATCGAATTGAAGCGCGGCGAAATGCCGGACGTCGTGCTCAACAACCTGTACAAGCTGACGCAATTGCAGGACAGCTTCGGCATGAACATGGTGGCGCTGGTCGACGGCCAGCCGCGCCTGCTCAATCTCAAGCAGTTCATCGATTTCTTCCTGCAGCATCGCCGCGAGGTCGTCGTGCGGCGCACGCGTTTCGAGTTGCGCAAGGCACGCGAGCGCGGGCACATCCTGGAAGGCCTGGCCGTCGCGCTGTCCAACGTCGACGAGATCATCGCGCTGATCAAGGCGGCGCCCTCGCCTGCGGAAGCGAAGGCGGGGCTCATGGGCCGGCTGTGGCGCTCGCGCCTGGTCGAAGACATGCTGCAGCGCGCGGTCGCGGATGCCGCACGCCCGGAAGGCCTGCCGCTTACCTTCGGCTGGCAGGACGACGCAGGAAACGGTCAATCGGGGTATCGCCTGTCCGACTCGCAAGCGCAGGCCATTCTCGACCTGCGCCTGCAGCGCCTGACGGGCCTCGAGCAGGACAAGATCTTCAACGAGTATCGCGAGGTGATGGACCAGATCGTCGATCTTCTCGACATCCTGGCGAAGCCCGCGCGCGTCACGGCCATCATCGGCGATGAACTGAAGGGCATCCGCGACCAGTTCGGCGACAAGCGTCGCTCGGAGATCATCGCCCAGGGGGTCGATCTCTCGGTCGAGGACCTCATCGCGCCGGAAGACATGGTCGTGACGCTGTCGCACGGCGGCTACATGAAGGCGCAGCCGGTGGCGGAATATCGCGCGCAACGCCGCGGCGGACGAGGACGACAGGCGACGGCGACCAAGGAAGACGATTTCGTCGATCGCCTGTTCATCGCCAACACGCACGATCACATCCTCTGCTTCTCCAACCGCGGTCGCGTGTACTGGCTCAAGGTCTACAACGTGCCGCAGGGCTCGCGCACCTCGCGCGGCAAGCCGATCATCAATCTGGTGCCGCTCGAAGAGAACGAGAAGATCACCGCGATCCTGCCGGTCAAGGAATTCGTCGACGATCGCTACGTTTTCATGGCGACGTCCATGGGTACCGTGAAGAAGACGCCGCTGTCCGAATTCTCCCGGCCACGGGCGTCGGGCATCATCGCGGTGGATCTCGCCGAAGGCGATCACCTCATCGGCGCCGCAGTGACCGACGGCCAGCACGACGTGATGCTGTTCAGCTCCGGCGGCAAGGCCGTGCGCTTCGACGAGAACGACGTGCGCCCGATGGG
>Ga0070741_10012239_pt1 | contig 15576 bp, 16 predicted proteins | sample Coa_R1_4_FD_66440 | JGI IMG/M metagenome (GOLD analysis project Ga0070741, IMG submission 66440) | Surface soil microbial communities from Centralia Pennsylvania, which are recovering from an underground coalmine fire - Coalmine... | ecosystem: Environmental > Terrestrial > Soil > Unclassified ... | reverse complement strand
GCCCCAGCCCTCCCCACCGGCGTCGCGTCCACTCCCCCGCTCCCTCGTCGGGCGGCGATGGTACGCGGGGAGCCGTGGACGCGGTCGATAACGGTGTTATATCATCTCGCATGGCCGTCATCGACGTCGACACCCACTGGGAGTCCACCGACTTCGCGCCCGGGTCCCACCCCCTCCAGCCGTGGCTCGACCGGCTGCCCGGCGACGCCGTCGAGCGGCTCGCCTTCGGGGTCGCCGGCGACCTGCTCCGGGCGCTGCCGCCCGACCGGCGGCCCGACGGCCGGGCCCTGCTCCCCTCCCTCGTCCGGCTGGCCGAACAGCGTGGGGGGCCGGTCATCCTCCACCCGGTGCACGACTCGAGCGCGGGCGAACGCGTGGCGTGGATGGACCGTGTCGGGATCGACCACTGCCTGGTGAACCCGGGCGGGTACTGGCAGATGCTCGAGTTCCTCGGTGCCGACCGCGCGGCGGCGGTGACGCGGTGCAACGACTACCTGGGCGAGCAGCTGGCCGGCCACGCCGACCGCCTCCACGGCGTGGCCGTCGTCGATCTCAGCGACCTCTCGAACGCGGTCGGCGAACTCGAGCGCGCCCGGGCGCGAGGCCACCGCGCCTTCTTCCTCTACACCCTCAACGGCAAGCCGCCTGGCCGCGTGCCGCCCGGGCACCCGGACTGGGACGTCGTCTGGAGCGCCGCCGTCCGCCTCGGCATGGTCGTGTCCATCCATGTCGGCAACACCGCCGCGGACTTCTCGGGGTGGGCCGACATCGGGTGGGACCAGCCGGGGGGCGGCGGCGTCACGGCGCTCACGCGCCTCGCAAACACCCAGCGCATCCATGTCGCGCAGAACCTGTTGGTGTCGATGCTCTACGGAGGCGTGTTCCACCGGCACCCAAACCTCACGGTCGTGCTGGAAGAGATGAAGATCGGTTGGGTGCCGTCGTTCATCGACGCGTGCACGCGCCAATCCGCTCCCTCGCCCGCGCTCGGCGACTGGCCCTACGACGTCAGCGGTGGCGACATGCTCAGGCGCAACGTCAAGGTCACCCCGCTCCCGGGGTTCGGTGATGTCGAGGCGCTCGATGTGCTCGCCCGGCTGCCGGAGATGTGCCTGTTCTCCTCCGACTACCCCCACCAGGAGGGCAACGCCGACCCGATCAACCTGTACCGGCCGGCGCTGGACAGCCTCGACCCGGGCATGCGAGCCGCGTTCCTCGGGGGCAACGCAGAGGACGTGTTCGCGCGGACGGGCGACCCGCTGTAGGCCGGATGCACGCCGGCCGCACGGCGGGCGCGAGGCCGAGGACGCCCGCTGACGAGCGCTAGGCGCCGAGCCCGTGCTCGGCGACGAACCCCTCGAGGCACTCGCCGATCCACGCGCAGTCGTCGTCAGTCATGGAGTGGTTGTTGGGCAGGATCAGGCCCCACTCCATCACGCGGTCGGCATTCGGGAGCCCGCCGGGGGGTAGGCGGTGCGGGCGGTCGCGGAACGCCGGTTGGCGCGCCGCGTTCCCCGTCCACACCATCCGTGTGTCGACGCCATGGGCCTCCATCCACTGCTGCAGCTCGGACCGTCGGATGCCGCAACCGGGGTTGATGATGACCGGGAACATGTGCCACCCCGTCTCGACTCCCGCCGTGAGCCGAGGCAGGGTGAACAGGTGCGGCCATCGGCCGAAGTGCGAACTCGTGAGCGCGAAGTTGCGCTGGCGGCGGGCCAGGTTGTCCGCCAGCTTGTCGAGTTGGACCAGCCCGAATGCGGCGGAGAGCTCCGAGGGTTCGAAGTTCCACCCGGCCTCGTCGAAGATGAACAGGTTGTCGTATTCCAGCTCGCCGTCGATCGTCGAGAAGAAGCGCCGGTCGACACCCTTCTTCGACCCGAACAGCTGGACCTCCGAACGCCGGCCCCACCGCCGCAGCAACAGCGCCCGGTCGGCGAGGTCGTCGTCGTCGAAGCACACCATGCCGCCGGTGCCCGCGGCCGTGATGATGTGGGACAGGGCGAAGCTCGTGAGGCTGATGTCGGCCCGCGTGCCGGTCGGCGTGCCGCGCAACGTGACCCCGAGCGCGTCGCAGGAGTCCTCGACCACTCTCAGTCCGTGGCGGTCGGCGATCTCCCGAATACGGTCCCAGTCCGGGGCGTTGCCGATGAGGTTCGGGGCGAGGACCGCCTTCGTGCGCGGGCCGACCATTTCCTCGATGGCGTCGACGTCGATCTGGAACGTGTCCGGGGTCACGTCGACGAAGGCCGGCACGATGCCGGCGCGGACCATGGGCGCGATGTCGGTGGAGAACGTGACCGCCGCCGTCACGATCTCGTCACCCGGGTCCAGGCCGAGCACTTCGACGGCGAGGTAGAGGGCCGACGACCCCGAGTTGCACATCACGCCCCGGCGCTTCCCGAACAGCTCGGCGACGCGCGCCTCCATGGCTCGGACGTGCTTGCCGATCCGCAGGGCCGTGGGGCCACCGCGCAGCACGGCGACGACGGCCTCGATCTCGCGCTCGTCGTGGACGGACCCGGCGTAGTCGATGCGGCGGGTGCTCTCGATCCGGCTCATAGTGCGGCTATTTGACCATCCCGCCCGACACGGAGATGTCGTCTCCCGTGACGAACGATGAGGCGTCGCTGGCGAGGTAGAGGACGGGTCCGACGATCTCGGCAGGGTCGGCGACCCGCTTTTGGAGGGTGCCGTCGGCGACCATCTCGAAGTAGCCCTCCTGGCGGTTCGCCGCGCCCTGCAGCATCTCGCTCATGAACGGCCCCGGGCTCAGGAAGTTGACGCGCACGTTCCACGGCGCCCACTCCATGGCCATCGACCGGGTGAGGTTCCGCAGTGCGGCCTTCGACGCCCCGTACGCCGACACGTTCGGCCCGGGGTGGTAGGCGGCCATGGTGCCGATGTGGACGATGCTGCCGCCTCCGCCGTCCCGCATCACCGGGGCAACCTGCTGGCTCATCCGCAGCGGCCCTTCGAGGTTGACCGAGAAGACCTTGCGCCAGTACTCGAGCGTCATCGCGCTCGGCGGCATCGGCGCCGGGCTGATACCCGCGTTGTTGACCAGGACGTCGATCCGGCCGAAACGCTCGACCACCCGCTCGACGAACTGCGGGATGGCGTCCCAGTCACCGACATGGCAGGCAAGCGCCAGGACCTCAGCACCGGTCGCCGCCTCCACCTCCTTGGCGACGGCCTCGCACAGCTCCTGCTTCCGGGAGCTCACCACCACGCCGGCACCGGCAGCCGCCAGGCCCTCGACGATCGCCCGGCCGATGCCCTTCGTCGAGCCGGTGACGATGCCAACTTTGCCCGTGAGATCGAACAGTTGCGCCGGACTGCCCATCGGCTCCACCTCCCTCGACCCGGAAATGATAACAGTGTTATGAAGCTCGCGTCGGGGCGGCGTTGGCCGGCAGGGCCCCCTTCGGGCGCCGTCGGGAATGATGAGCGGCCACGGCGCCCAGCAACCGCGCTCGCGCCGCTGCAACCGTCAGGGAGGGCCAGTGCACATCGAACCGAGGAAGCCGACGACGAAAGCGCCCGCGCAGTGGTTCACCGGCGATGTCTTCGTTGACACCGTGGCGCAGGGCCAAGGCAGCTCGCCGGCGATCGTCGGGCTCGTCCATTTCACGCCCGGCGCGCGGACCGCCTGGCACGCCCACACCATCGGCCAAACGCTCTACGTCACCGAAGGTGAGGGCCGCGTCCAGTCCCGCGGCGAGGCGGTGGTGACCATCCGCCCGGGCGACATCGTCGTCACGCCTGGGCAGGAGTGGCATTGGCACGGCGCCGCTCCTGACCACTTCATGACCCACCTCGCCGTGAGCGAGGGTGGGGCCGAGTGGGGTGACCACGTCACCGACGCCGAGTACCTCGGCGAGGCGCACTGAACCGTCGTCGCGCCCTCCCTCGATCCCCTGACGGCAGGCCCAGCGCACGAGGGTAAGGCGAGACGCCGGTGCCGGCCGGGGTGGACGGAGGAGGTCACCCGCCGCTGGGCGTCCATGCCTGCCGGCGTCTCGGTGGCCTGTGTCGACCGCGGTGGCGGCGACCTGCGCGCCGACGGGTGCGGCACCCACCAGCAAAGCGCTTGTTTGCATGGACGCAACACCATGTGGCCGTGACCGCGTCATCGTGGTCATGCGCCGTCTCGTCCCGTAGACGGAACGCCTACGGCCTCGGCCCACGTGCGCAACAGGGGGCACGCATCGCGGGGACGGGCCGGTGGCATCACGGTGTGCGCCCGGCGGCGGAACGTTGCCGACAATGAGCGTTGTGTCCCTCACGGACTGGTCGCGTGGAACCGATGCATCCACGACTGGCGCTGACGAGCAGCGTCTCGGGAACGAGGGAACATCACCGTGGACCTCAGCGGGACCGTATCCGTAGGCGACCGCGTCGTCATCGACTTCCCTTCGAGTACCACGCCTCCCGAGGCGGGCGGCGAGTACGTCGTCGTCGCGGCGGCGGCGACCGGGCACGTCGTCGCACGGCCGACGCGAGGGGCCACCCCGTGTGCGAGCCCGGGCTCCCCGTGCCTCGTGTCGTCCGCGCGGCTGACCACCGGCGCGCTGGTGCTGAGCACCGGTCCCGACGGCGTCGCCATCGAGCTTCGCGACGAACGGCGCCACCGGCGCTACCGCCGACGGATCATGGTCAGCCTCGAAGTCCTGCAGCCCCGGTCGGGGCCGATCGAGGGGGTCACCGACGACATCTCGCTCGGTGGCTTCCGCGCCCAGCTCGATACGCCGGTCAGCGCGGGGAGATGGGCGTTCGCCGCGCTGGGCGTGGCTTCGGCCGATCCCATCCTGACGATGGTGAAGACGCTCTCGTGCGCCCCGCTCGGCTGGGAGCGGGTGTTCAGCGTGCGGGCCAGGTTCGCCACCGTCTCCCCGGACGACCGCGCACGGCTCTTCGCGCTGCTCGACTGGCCCGTCATCGAAAGCGTGGCGTAGCCCGCTCGTCCGCAGTCGCGCGTCGTACCGCTCACCCACCGGCACGGGCCGCACGGGACGCCGGTGGCGGCGAGCGCTACCATCCGACCGGCAGGACGCCTTCTACCCAACACGTAGGCGACCGGCGGGCGCCGGGTCGGGGCTGTCGCCTATGCAGAGATCCGAGGAGCGCGGGATGGTGGTTCCCCAGTGGGAGCCAGGAACCGGGCCAGTCGCCCGTGCCAGCTCCTCCGACCTTGGCCGAGCAGTCATGGCGTGCGAGTTCCCGCTCCTCGTGTGGGAGGGGCGGACGGGCGTCATCCGGCTGGCCAACCACGCGGCAGGTCACCTCGTCGGCCTCCCGCTCGACGCGCTGATCGGGCGCCGAGTGGACGACCTGGTCGAGCACCACGACGTCGCCGGGGCCGCAGCCGCGGTCCTCCGGTCGGGCGTCGTGGACAGCCTCGGGCTCCACGACGACCTGATGACCGCCGACGGCGGCCGAGTCCCGGTCCGCGCCTGGGTCCGCGCGGTCGAGGTCGACGCGCAGCTTGGCGTGGTCGCGCTCGTCGCGCCCGTGTCCGAACTGCCACAGCTGGGCCGGGACCCGGGCGCGCCATGGCGTGACCTCGCGCCGGTGGCGCTGGGGGTGGCCGACGATGACTGGCGCATCGTGGCCGTCAGCAGAGAGGTCGCCGCCATCCTCGGATCGCCCGCCGCGGAGTGGGTCGGCGCGTCGTTGTCCTCGCTCGCCCATCCCGACGACCGCGGCAAGTTCGAGGCCCGCAGAGGAGGAGCGCGGGCGGTCGGTGCGTGGGAGGCCCGTCTACGCGGGCACGACGGGCGTTGGGTGGAGGTCGAGGTCCTTGCCGCGCCGTCACACCACCCCCCCGGCACGCGCGGCCCGACGACGGTGTTCGCCCTCGTCGCAGCGCCCGACCGCTCGCAGGCGTCCGGTTCGGAGCGGGTGGCGGAGCTCGAGGGCCGGCTCCGGCGGATCGCCGCCGAGGTACGGGCGGCGGGCGTGCTCGACGCCGTCGATGTCGTCCCCTCGGCAATGGAGTTCCCGCAGCTGGCCGAGCTGAGCACCCGCCAGTGGGAGATCCTGAGCCGGCTCCTGCGCGGCGAGCGGGTGCCGACGATCGCCGAAGCCCTCTATCTCACGCCGAGCACCGTGCGCAACCACCTCGCCTCGATCTTCCGGAAGTTCGGCGTCCACTCTCAGGCGGCTCTGATCCAGCTGTTGCACGAGGGGGTACGGGCAGCGAACTGACGCGCCCCGCGGTCAGGCGGCGCCGCCCCCGTCGAGCGTGATGAGCTGGCCGGTCAGGTACGACGACGCGTCCGTGGCGAGGTACAGGGCGGTGCCGACGATCTCCTCCGCGTCGGCAATCCGCCCAAGGCCGATGCGTTGCACCAGCTGCTGCTGCGCCTCCGGCGTCGGGGCGCTGGCGCGGAAGCTGTCGGTATCGAAGGTGCCGCACACGATGCAGTTCACGCGCACACCGCGCGGCGCCAGCTCCTGGGCGGCGGCAACGGTCAGTGCATTGAGGCCAGCCTTGGCCGCGGCGTACACCACCGTGAACGGCGACGGGTGCGTCGAGGCCTTCGAGCTGATGTTGATCACCGCACCGCCCGGTGGCATGTGCTCGGCGGCAAGGGCGGTGAGGCGCAGCGGGCCTTTCAGGTCGACGGCGATCGTCTTGTCGAACAGCTCCTCGGTCACGCCGAGCAGCGATGGCGGCACGGGCGCGATGCCGGCGTTGTTGACGAGCACGTCGATGCGGCCGAACTCCTTGACCGTGCGCGCGACCAACGCCGCGCACTCGTCCCAGCGCCCGACGTGGCAGGCGACGGCGAGCGAGCGCCGACCGCGCCCCCGCACTTCCGCAGCCACCACCTCACAGCCGTCGAGCCTGCGGCTCGACACCACGACGTCGGCGCCCGCGTCGGCAAACCCCAACGCCATCGCCCGTCCGAGCCCCTTGCTCGAACCGGTGACCACGGCCACCTTCCCGTCCAGGCGGAAGGACGGCGCGGTCATGAGAGCAGCCGCTCGGCTTCGGTCAGCAGTGCGTCGGCCTGGCGCCCGAAGTACTCGTGCACGGGCTTGGTCGACTCACCCCGCTGCCACTTGGCGTAGCTGCCCTCGAGGGCGATGGCCAGCTTCCAGCGGGCGAACACGTCGTACCACCGCATGTGCGTGAGGTCACGGCCCGAGCCCGCGGCGTACCGGTCGAGCAGTTCCGCGGCCGAAGGCACCGACGCCCGGTCGAACACGTGCTCGCCGCGCATGCCGAGCGACATGGCCTGGCCCGCGGCGGGATGGAAGATCAACGCCCAGGCCACGTCGACGAGCGGGTCACCGATCGAGGCCATCTCCCAGTCCACGATGGCCAGCAACCGCGGCGGGCTGCTCGGCGCGTACAGCACGTTGTCGGCTTTGTAGTCGCCGTGGAACAGGGCCGGTGCCTGCTCGGGCGGGCGGTTGGCATCGAGCCACGTGGCGACAGAGTGCGCGCCCGGGAGGTCGCGCCCGCCGTAGGAGGCGAGCTGGGCGAGCCAGCGCGGCACTTGGCGTTCGAGGAAGTGCTCCGGGCGCCCCAGGCCGTCGAGCCCTACGGCCTCCCAGTCGACGGCATGGACGTCGACAAGCGCATCGATCAGCTCCTCGAAGGCCCGTCGCTGTGACGCCCGGTCGGCCGCCCACGCCGCAGGGATCCCACCGCGGACGGGCACCCCGTCGACGTGCGCCATCACGTAGAACGGCCCGCCGAACACGGCGGGGTCGTCGCACGCCACGACCGGGAGAGGGACCCGGACGCCGGTCCCCTTGACCGCGTCGAGGATCCGGAACTCACGGGTGACGTCGTGGGCCGTTGCCGAGCTGGCGTGTGCGGGCGCCCTGCGCAGCACCAGGCGGGCCCCGCCACGGACGAGGAGGAACAGGTCGCAGGACCCACCCCCAGCCATCGGCTCGACGTGGAGCGGGGCACGGTCGCCGAAGGCGTCATCGAGGAACGAGGCGAGGCGTTCGGTCACCCGAGCCCCGCGGCTGCCCGCAGCTCGCCCCACCTCGCCTCGGCAGCCGGGCGCCGGCTCGGGATGTGCTCGGAGGGCCACCCGGTCACGGGCGCGTACCCCTTCAGCAGCGTGCGCGCCACAACCGTCTTGTGCACCTCGTCGGGCCCGTCGCCGATCGTGCCGAAGCGGGTGGTGCGGTACCACGACTCCACGGGCAGGTCGCCGGAGTACCCGAGCGCCCCGCACACCTGGATGGTCCGGTCCAGCACGTTGAGCACGACGAGGGAGACGTGCGCCTTGACCATCGAGATGTCGGCGCGCACCGCCGAGGCGCCGAACTTGTCCATCTTCCATGCGGCCTGGAACGTCAGCAGGCGCGCCGCCTCGATCTCGGTATGAGACGTCGCGACGTAGTCCTGCACCATCTGGTGCTGTGCGAGGAGCTTGCCGTGCGACTCACGCGACACCGCCCGCTCGCACATGATGTCGAGGGCGCGCCGCGCCTGGCCGAGCCAGCGCATGGCGTGGTGGATGCGCCCTCCTCCGAGGCGCTTCTGTGCGAGCACGAACCCGTCGCCGGGCGCGCCGATCAGATGGTCACGCGGGACTCGGCAGTCGCGGAAGAGGATCTCGGCATGGTTGCCGGGCGCGCCGAGCTCGACGTCGGGGTGCGCCATCGTCGGGATGTCGCGCACGACCTCCATGCCCGGCGTGCCAGCCTCCACGACGAAGATCGACGCGTGGTGGTGCGGGCGCAGCTCGGCATTGGTCTCCGCGAACACGAGGATGAAGTCGGCGCTCGAGCCGTTGGTGGCGAACCACTTATGCCCGTTGATCACCCACTCGTCGCCGTCGAGCACCGCGGTGGTGCCGATCCGGGTGGGGTCGGCCCCAGCGAGGAAGGGCTCAGTAAGGGCGAAGGCGCTCGACACGTCGCCGCGCAGGTTGGGCTCCAACCAGCGCTGCTTCTGCGCGTCAGTGGCCCCGTGGGCGAGGAGCTCCATGTTGCCGCTGTCGGGGGCCTGGACACCGAAGACCGTCATCGAGATCATGCACCGGCCGATGACCTCCGACATCAGCGCCAGCTTGAGCTGGCCGAAGCCCGGTCCGCCGAGCTCGGGGCCGAGGAACGCGCCCCACAGGCCCTGGTCCTTCACCTGCTGCTGGAGGTGGCGCTTCACCACCTGCCACTCCGCGGGCGGCAGCTCGGGTTGGACCGGCTCCAACGCGACCAGGTTGTCGTCGATGAAGCGCCGCATCCAGTCGAGCTTCGCCTGGAACTCGGGCTCGGTCTCGAAGTCCCACACCTCACGTGCCTCCGCGCGTCGGGCGACGGCGGCGCCGGTCGCGGCCAATGCCCTCGATGACGTAGCCGATGTGGATGTCGAAGAGCGCATCGATCTCCGCGGCCTCGAGCCCCGTGGCGTCGCCGCCGGGCCGGGCGCGCCGGTCACGCTGGCGCCCACCCCGCCGGGGCGGCGTCGCCCCCACCTCGACGGCGACGAACCCGACGGTGGCCCAGATCAGCAGCCGGCACGCCTGCACGGCCGCGTCCGTGGCAAATCCCGCACCGCGCATGACCTCGACGAGCGGCCGTGACGCCTCGACGTAGGCCTCACGGCCAGGGCGCAGGATGAGACGGCTGTCGCGCGAGGCGCGGAGGCGGGCGAGCAGCTCATGGGCCCACCGGCCGGCGTAGCGGTCCCACGCTTCATTCGGGAGCGGCTCCGGCGCCACGCCGAGCAGCAGGCGGTCCGCAATGGCCTCGATCAGGGCGTCCTTGTTGCCGATGCGGCTGTAGAGCGGGATCGGCGACACGCCGAGGCGCGAGGACACGCCGCGCATGCTGACGGCGTCGAGCCCCGACTCCTCGAAGATGGCGACCGCGGCGTCGACGATCCGCTCCGCATCGAGCTCCGTGGCGTCGCTCACGCGCCGGTCACCATGGCGACCTTGCCGACGACGGCGCGGTCGGCCAGCTGCTGCAGCGCTCCGGGGAGGTCCTCGAACGCCACCGTCCGCGTGACCGTGGCGCGCAGCGCACCGTCGGCAATCAGCGTGCTCATCTGGGCGTGGACGTCGTCGAGCTCCGCCCGTGAGTACCCGCCGGCCAGCACGCCCACGATCGACGTGTTGGTGAGGACCAGGTCATGGGCGGGCACGTCGGGCCAGCGCCCGCTGGCGAAGCCGATGGCGAGCAGGCGGCCGTGCCGGGCGAGGGCATGGGCCGCAGCCTCGCCCGCCTCGCCGCCGACGGGGTCGTACACGGCGTCGGCGCCGCGACCGTCGGTCGCTTCGAGGATGGCGTCACGCAGCGGCGCGGCGCGGTGGTCGATGACGCGGTCGGCACCGAGCGCGCGGCACAGCGCGGCGCGGTCGTCATCGCCCACGACGGCGATGACGCGGAGGCCGAGCGCCTTGCCGAGCTGCACGGCAGCGCTTCCACTGCCGCCTCCGGCGCCGAGCACGACCAGCACCTCGCCAGCCACGACCCTGCCGCGGTCAACGAGCCCGGTCCACGCCGTCAGGTGCGGGATCCAAAAGCCGGCAGCCTCGACGTCGCTCAGTCCGGCAGGGACCGGCACCGTCGACCCGGGGTACACGAGGCACTCCTCGGCGAACCCGCCCCACCCGTGGGTGAACATGGTCACGCCCATCACCTTCGTGCCGACGGCGAGATCGACACCGTCGCCGACAGCGGTGACGGTCCCCGTCGCCTCCTGGCCGCATACGAACGGCAGCGGTGGTGTGAGGGGGTACACGCCGCGGCACATCAGGACGTCAGGGAGCCCGAGGCCGGCCGCGGCGACCCGGATCCTCGCCTGCCCGGCGCCTGGTTCGGGCACGTCGAGCTCGGCCTGCACCATGACGGCGCCAGGGTCTCCCCGCCCCACCACCTGCCAGGCGCGCATACCAGTGTTATAACTGCGTTATCGATCGTGGTGCAAGGCGCAGCCGGGCACGCCACGGACGCGGGGCAAGGAGGGGACGTGGACATCGGGACAGGGACCGTCGCGGTCGTCACCGGCGCCGCCAGTGGGATCGGGGCGGCGCTGGCGCAGGCCTTCTCAGCTGCGGGGTGCGCCGTGGTGGTCGCCGACATCGAGGAGGCGCCATTGGCCGCCGTCGCGGCGTCGCTGCCCGGTCAGGCGCTCGCCGTGCCGACCGACGTGTCGGACCCCGTTGCCGTGGACCGTCTCGCCGACGCCGCGTTCGACCGTTTCGGCGCCGTGCACGTGCTGTGCAACAACGCAGGGGTCTCGACGTTCAACCCGCTCATGGCCCAGACGCTCGATGACTGGCGCTGGGTGCTGGGCGTCAACCTGTGGGGCGTCGTCCACGGCGTCCACGCCTTCCTGCCACGCCTGCTCGCGCAGGGCGAGCCCGCCCACATCGTCAACACGTCCTCGCTCGCCGGCGTGGTGAGCGGGATCCCGTTCCTGGGCCCCTACAACGTGAGCAAGGTCGGCGTCGTCGCCATCTCCGAGACACTCCGCCTCGAGCTCGCCATGGCCGGCGCGAACGTCGGCGTCAGTGTGCTGTGCCCGGGCAGCACCGACAGCCACATCCTCGAAAGCGAGCGCAACCGGCCCTCAGCGTTCGGCTCGGAGTCCCGCCTCCCCGAAGGCGATGCGTTCCGCGACGCGGTCCGCGCCAGCTTCCACGCCCCCGGGGCGCGCTCGGCCGCCGACGTCGCGGCGCGGGTGCTGGCGGCGGTACGCGCCGGGGAGTTCTGGGTCCTGCCGAGCGGCGAGATGAACGACCTCGTGCGCGCCCGCTGCACGGAGATGATGGCCGCCCTCCCAGCCTGACCGCTCGGGCCGGCCGGCCGGGCAGCGCCGCGTGATCCACGCGAAGGACCGATGCTCGTGTGCCGATGAGGCCACCGTGATGGCTCGGTCGCCGACGGCTGCTCCGTCGGGCCCTGACGGCTCGATCGCTCGGGCCGCGTCGGCTCGCTGGCGCCCGAGGGGATGGATGCTGATGTCTGCCGGCCTGCTCGCGGCGGGAGCCGCAGCGGTGGCACTTCGGCTCGCCGAATCTCAAGAGCCGCGTCGCGGCGAGGAGCTGCGGGATGCTGCGCCGCTCGCCACGGCCGCGTCCCAGCGTGGGGCGAGTTCTCCTGGGACCGGGTACGTCTGGGCCAGCCAGGGGGCATCGACGGTCGACGCGGAGTTCGTCGACATTCAGGTGTCCCATGGTGTCGTTTCGGGGACCGCATCCCAGTCGGCGCTCGACAACGGCGTGGTGGTCACGTCGACGACGCGTGTCACGGGCAAGCTGTCCGGCGCCCACATCCTCCTCCGGCTTTCGGAGCTGTCACCCCCCTGGATGTTCGGTGCGGTGACGCCGGACCTCGCCGGCACGCTCTCCGACGGAGTGTTGACCCTGACGGTGGTCAAGGGCGACGGAGCGCTCGTCGCCTTGCCGCTCCATCGGGGAGGTGCCGATGTGTACTGGAGCGCGGTGGAGCGGATGAGCGCCGAGGTCGCGGGACTCCCGGCCTCGCGTCCCGCGACAGGCCCGAGACCCGTCGGCGACGGAAGTTGAGGGACCGCCGGCCGCGGGTCCTCGAGGCGTAGCTGACCACGACGACCCGGGCCCACTGGCGCTCGGCGCAGCAGTTGCGAGCGGTCGGTGCAAAAGGGGGCCTCGCGATTCCTCGGGAACCAGTCTTCGCGTCTCGACGACCATCACACAAAACAGCGGTGGGGGCAGCGGCGGCCGCTGTCAACCGAGTCGAAGGAGGACGGAATGAGAGTTGCCCTTGGTCGTGCCGCCGGCGGCATGGCGTTGGCCGCCGGGATCGTGGCGGGGATGGCGCTGCCGGCGTCCGCACACGTGACCCTGCACTCCAGTGAGGCTACCCAGGGCGGCTCGGACGCTCTGGTGTCGATCCGGGTGCCGAACGAGGAGGACAACGCGACGACAACGACCTTGGAAGTCGACTTCCCCGCTGACACGCCGCTGATCGGGGTGCTGGTGCAGCCAACACCGGGATGGCAGTTCCAAGTCACCACCTCGAAGCTGCCGACACCGGTCACGACCGACGATGGCACGATCAGCGACTATGTGAGCAAGGTCGTGTGGTCCGGTGGGTCGATCCCCGTCGGCGGCTACCAGGACTTCAACATCGACGTGTCGTCGCTTCCCAAGGCAGCCTCTGTCGAACTCAAGGCGTTGCAGACCTACTCCAACGGCGACATCGTGCGTTGGATCGACGCGCCTGCCGCCGCGGGCCAGCCCGACCCTCCCCATCCCGCGCCGGTCCTTCAACTGGCCCCCGCCGCCGCGGACAGCGGCGCGCCGGCGTCATCGCCAGCGACGTCCGCGTCCTCTCCCGCGATATCGGCGCCGGCGCCCGCACGGTCAGCGGCCGGCACAGCCAAGACGAGCGACGTCAACGGAGCCAAGACCTTGTCCGTCGTGGCGATCGTCATCGGAGCCCTCGGTCTCCTCGGTGGCGCCGCCGCGCTGATGGCCCGGCGCCGGTCGGTGAGCCCTGCGGTGGACGGGGAGGCGACCACACGCGTGCTCGTCAGGTCAGGACGGTGATCCTCGACTTCGCGCCCAGCGCGACGGGCACCGTGGTCCACTGCGCTGGCTGCGACGAGCCGGTGCCCGATGCGAACGTGTGGATCTGCACCGACCGCGTGATCGCGCTCTGCCCCAGTTGCCATCGGTCGCTGCCGGTGGAGGCGCACGGCCGCCGGCCCGAAAACAGCCGCTGACCTACGGAACACTCTGAGGCGGCGACCGGAATCGAACCGGTGTACAGGGCTTTGCAGAAGGCGGCAACGGGGTCCACGGGCGTACGTGGAAATACAAGACCGCTGGTCAGCGGCGTGCGCAAACCGTTACGGATAGTTACGGATAATAGGAGCCGCCGGATCCTCGCGGGATCGGGCGCGCATTCTCCGCGCGCGACAGCGCCTGAAATTCAATCGTGGTTTTCAGTCGCAAGCCGTCCAGCCAATTCGAGGGCTGGGCGGCGACGTCGGACGCGCAGCCACGGCCGCACTGTGGCGGCGCCAGGACGCGTGGCTCATGTTGGCGGTTGTGCCGGTCGCTTGTCGTCCGGCCTCTTGGCGAGGACCGCCTGGCTTGTGAAGTAGCCGCCACCCGAGGCGAAGCCGCCCGCAGGTGGATCCTCGTCTACGTCCCACAGTTTCTCGGCGCGCGAAGCCGCGTCGACGAGCTCTGCGGCGTCGACGGTGGCGGCGTGCTCGGCCTCGCCACGCTCCGCCCATGCCGTGACGAAGGTCAGCGGCCCCGGAGGCGGCAGGGGCCACAGCCACATGCCCATCCTCCACTCGTCGGCGCTGCCGCCGCCGGCACGGGGTGTCAGGACCGGCCCGTCGGGCTCGTCCTCCAGCGGCGGCGGGAACGGTCTCGCGAACATCGCCTTGCGGCCGTCGGCGAAGCCGACGCCGAACATCGGTCCCCCCGGGTAGCCAGGGCGGAACGGGGGCCCGCCGGGCCTCGCATGAGGGTCGAACGTGCCGGGACGAAAGCGCGAGACCACCGCGAACTCCACACCCGAGGGGAACGCCGCGACGTCGGTGATCACGGTGTACGCGTCGGCCGTGCGCGTGAGCACGACCCGCCACGGCACCCACCCGCCGACCCAGCCCGGCGGTGGTCCCATCCACGGCTTGCGCTCAAAGCGCGGAAGTTCCGGGGGTGACGGCGGCGGCGGGAAATCGTCGAAGAAGCTCATCCGCGACAGGGTGCCATCCGCTCACGATCCATGCCGGCCGATTCGCCCATCATGCAGGCGCACTCAACATGGCGATCCCGTGCGATGGGGGGTCCGCGGCGGGGTGACTTGTCCAGAGCGAGTGAGCCGGCATTCCTGCGCATGTTGGTTGGCCGCACTCTCCCGCCCATAGTTGGCGTTACCGATCGGCGTTGATGTTTCTCGATGGCTCGCGGGTGGGACAGCGGCGGTGGGGCGGCCAGGGCCCGTCAAGGCGAACTTGCGTCACCTACTCTCCACCTTGGTGGCCAGGGCGAGCGAACCACGCTATGCGCGCAACGGCGACGTGCACATCGCCTACCAGGTCGTCGGAAGTGGGCCGCTGGATCTCGTCTATACGCCGGGCATTTGGTCGAACCTCGATGTCATGTGGGAGTGGGAACCCTGGTCTCGCTACCTGCTCCGGCTCGCCTCCTTCTCCCGGCTTGTGCTCTTCGACATGCGTGGGGTCGGGCTGTCGGACCGTGGTCGCGAACCACCGACACTCGAGGTGCAGATGGCGGATGTGGGCGTCGTGATGGACGCGGCCGGCTGCGAGTCGGCCGCCATCTTCGGTGGCGCCCGCGGTGCGGCAATGACGATGCTGTTCGCCGCGACCTTCCCCGAGCGCACGCGGGCGTTGGTGCTCTACGCCCCAATCGCCCGATCCCTGCGTGCGCCCGATTGGCCCTACGGCCGGACCGACGAGGAGCAGGAGGCCTTCTTCGACCGTTTCACAGCCGAGATGGGGACCGCCGCCAACCTCGATCTCCAGGGCCCGAGCGGGGACGAGGCGTTCAAACGCTGGTGGGCTCGCTTCGAGCGGCTGGGGGCATCACCGGGCGCCTGGCGTGAGCTCCAAGAGATCATGGCACG
>Ga0070741_10012238_pt1 | contig 15576 bp, 10 predicted proteins | sample Coa_R1_4_FD_66440 | JGI IMG/M metagenome (GOLD analysis project Ga0070741, IMG submission 66440) | Surface soil microbial communities from Centralia Pennsylvania, which are recovering from an underground coalmine fire - Coalmine... | ecosystem: Environmental > Terrestrial > Soil > Unclassified ... | reverse complement strand
CGCAATGCCTCGTGGGTCCTGGCAAGAACAAGTGGGAAGGTCAGATGACTGCGCAGGACCGAGTCGTAAGGTCGCCCCTGCGCTTCGCAATGCCTCCGCAGGACATCGTATTTGCGCACCACGTCGGAAACGTCATAGGCTCCGCCCATGACGGCGTGGGCACCAAAGTTGGCAATATCGGCATACTGTGCTACCTGACGCAGAGTCACGCGCTCTCCCCCACCGGCAATCAGCAGCGGGATACGAGGCTGTTGCGCTGGCCCGCCAAACAAACGCGTCTGCTGTGTCTGAAGAGGAGTGCCCTGCCAGTCGAAACCCGCGTTTTGCCATAATCCCACAATGGTCTGGATCGCTTCTTCCAGCGCCTGTTGTCGTGCTTTGATGCTTTGAAGCGGGAGACCAAGCAGTTCAAACTCTTGAGGCAAATCCCCAATGCCTACGCCAAGAATCACGCGCCCGTTGCTGAGGCGATCCACATCAGCGGCCAGGCGGGCAAGCAAGGCAGGACTACGGTAGAAAACACAGCTGACCAGTGTGCCCAGGCGAATTTTCTTCGTGGCCTGAGCCTGGGTGGCCAGGGTGATCCAACAGTCCTGAGACAGGAAGGGATGGTCACTGGCCCAATATGAGTCGAAGCCGAGATCTTCTACCATCTGCACCCAATCGCGCAATTGGAGCCAGTCAGTGCCCTGATCCATCATCATAGCGCCGAAACGGATGGTGTGCTGCCCTTCGGCCACCCAGGGATGGGTGATCCACGGAGACACCCCTTCGTTTTGCTGCGTTTGACTGGTCCTATGCTCATGATGAGTATCCATCTGTTCCTCCTTGGTTGTATAGGTGTGCGGTCGGCAGTTTCTTGCCAACCTTGCTGTTACCATAGGAGAAGTGTAGTGGAGGAATGCTGACAATCCTATGTCACTATTGGCTGTAGCAGTCTGCGATCTCCTGGGCCATCTGTCGGATCAGGTTACGCAAGGTTTCAGGAGCGAGTACTTCGGCATCGATGCCAAAGCTGAGCAATAGCCGGGCAAGCCAATCGTTCTCGGCAGGAGGCCAGCGAAAACAGAGTAAGCCTTCCCCCTCGCCTAAAGGTTGGATCGCGTCACTGAAGTAAGGATTACGCTCCATGATAAGGATACCCCGCGCGGTCAGTCGAATATGGACTTCAGGGTGAGAGGGATGCTTGTAGGGAAGGCGGGAGGGCAGCGGCGTAGGGTGTTCAGGAGGCTGGGTCGCGCTCACAGCAGTAAAGCGGTCCACACGGTAGACGCGTTCATCTTGATGTTCTTGCGAGTAGGCATCACAATACCAAAATCCTCCCGTGGAATAGAGACGACGAGGGAGGATGATTTGCTGAGAGGTTCTTCGTACTGAACGATAGGTGACACAGAACCATTGTCCGAGACGTGCGCCTTCAAGGAGTTGCTCGATAAACGGGATGGCATAGGTACGGTTGGGGATGTCGAGGCGAATCGTCTGCAACAGTTGCTCAGTATCCTGATGATGCTGGGCAGGAATCAACGCCTGAATCTTGGCAAGAAGAGTTTCTCGTTCTTGTTTAAAAGGCGTTTCGGCTAATTGAGAGATACTGCTGAGTGCCAGACGCAATAATAAGGTCTCATGGGAGGTCAACTGGAGCGGCGTCAGGGAGTAGTCCGGCATCAGTGTATAACCACCGTGTGCACCCGCTTCGGTCACAATGGGGATGCCTATCTCACAAAGCGCCTCGATATCGCGAAACACCGTGCGTTTGGACACTTCAAAGCGGCGAGCAATCTCACCAGCTGTGCGTCTGCCTCCCTGGAGGAGCAAAATAATAGCTGTCAGACGGTCAATACGATTCACGCTCTTTGCTCCATCTCTTGTCTTCACAAAACACAAACGCTTCTTGCTGACGCATCCTCTGAGGATGTTTCGCCTCAATGAAGCGTTTGGAAGATCGAGGCGGAAGCAGCGTTTGATAACGACAGCAATGATTGTAGCAGGCACAAGTGTCAACAGCAACCCCTGGGAACAAATATTCCTCCACAGGAAAACCGTGTTTGCACATTCCTGTTACCTGTGCTATCCATCGGCGTTTTTCAATCAGAAGCACGTTCATTCGATAGATTGATATATTTGTAATTAAGGATAATCATGTATGGCGTCATTCACAAAACAGTTGAAAAATAGTAACGCAGTTTCTACCGCAGATATGGTCCTGACAGTTCCACTAGCCGCTCTCCCTGTTAGCGAGGGAGATACAACCTCAAAAACTGGTATAGTGATTCAGGAGGAAAAACTCCCTCGCAAGAATTGGCAGAAGTGGTTTCTCGCCTTTAAGCAGATATGGCCTATCTATCTGGCAACACATCTGGCTTTTTTGACACTTACTTATCTCGCAAGCCTGTTCTCTGTGGAGAATTTTTCCGAGAAGTCTCTGAGTTTGAGTACACTGCTCGACTCCTGGAATCGTTGGGACACAAGTCATTTCACTACGATAGCGACGAAGGGTTACGATATAGGCTTGAGGGCAGCTTTTTTCCCGCTTTATCCGTTCTTGGAGCGGGGTTTGATGGTGCTGACGCGTGACCCTTTTGTTGCAGGGTTGATTATCTCTAACCTGGCAATGCTCGGCCTATTTGTGGTGCTTTATCGTTTGATAGAGGGGGATTTTACGGCGGAACTGGCCTCGCGCACAGTGCTCTATCTGGCAGTATTTCCTACGGCCTTCTTCCTGGCTGCCGCGTACAACGAATCGATCTTTTTATGCTTTGCGCTCCTGACTTTCTATCACATTCGTCATAGTCAATGGTGGTGGGCCGGGCTCTTTGGCTTCCTGGCAGCTTTGACACGTTCGTCAGGGCTGTTTTTGCTTGTGCCCTTCTGCTATGAATATTTGCGCCAGCATCGCTTCCAGATCAAGACGGTACGTTTTGATATCCTGAGCGGCCTGCTCATTCCCGCCGGCCTCGGCATCTTTGCGATTTATTGTTACCTGCACTACCATGATCTATTTGCTTTCTCGCATGCTCAGAGCGCCTGGAATCGTGCCTCAGATTTTCCCTGGAAGGGTTTTACCCACTCTTTAGCTATTATTGCCAAACGTGGGATATTGACGTTCGACTCGATCCATAACGTCATTGATCTGACAGCGGGACTGTTTATGCTGTGTTTGACCATATTCAGTTTTGTCGGTCCCTGGAAGTTTGCTAGAGACCTCAGGGTGTATGCCCTTTATGCAGCGGCGTTCTATCTGTTCCTGATTCTATTTCCAGCCAGCGGCGGTTTTCCTTTGCAATCGCTATCGCGTCAGGTTATAGAGCTTTTCCCGGCCTTCATTGTGCTGGCGACCATTGGTAAGAGAGTACAGTTCAATTTGTACTATCTTATGATTTCCGGGGCTATGCTCTGTTTTATGCTATTACAATTCCTGACGGGCAGATGGATTGTGTAGTATTGTTTCAAGTTTCAACTCCAAGCGGATCAGGAATAAGAAGTGAGCGAGAGGCTTCCCTTCTCTTTTCAGTATACTCGCGAATCCAAATACGTCCAGATCGGTTGGCTTTGCAATAAGCAGCCATATTTCTGAATCTTTTGTGACGCTGCGAAGCACCGCTCACCTGTTTCAAAATAACAGGTTACTTGATTTCCAAAACGCGGAGCACGATGTTTGTTCTGGGTGCGCGGAAGGTGAGACTGATGGGTTGACGGTTATCGACCATTGCGAGGAAACGCCCGTTTGGCGACCAGGTAAGCCGATCAGGAAAAGAAAGCGCTTCATAGCTGAAGGCCAGTTTTCCCGTGTTGACGTTCCAGAAACGGAGAGAAGCAGGGCTCCTGTTGGATTGACACGCAGCAAGGTAGTTGCCATCAGACGACCAGGTGAGACACCAGTGCTGCCCCGCAACGGGCTGACAGGAAAAGAGCGGAGATGCAGTACCTAGATCCCAGATCTGGATCACGAGCTGGCCCTGTTCCACTGTGTAGAGAGCCGCGCGTTGACCATCAGGGGAGAGAGCTGCGTCGGGTCCAGAGAGGAACAGGGGAACATTGCCTCCCGACGCTGAAGGCACATCGGGCTCACGATGAAAAAGGTGCTCTCCGGTGCGTGTGTCCCAGATATCCAGTTCTCCCTGCTGCCAGCTCGTAGCAAGGCGATGACCGTCGGACAACCAACCCAGAAGGAGGTTTGCGCCGGAAGTGACCTCTTGATGAAACAATACCTGCCCATTGCTGGCATTCCAGACCTGTACAGAGGATGACAACGCTGAAGCGTTATTCTCATTGAAACCAGCGAGCCTGGTGCCGTCAGGCGACCAGGCAAGTTGATTGCAGGCCAGAGAGCCTTGATTATTTTTCGAGACAGGATATTCAGCAACTTTCTGCCAACCCTGAACCTGCCAGACCTGGATAAATGAAGATCGAGGAATGGAAGAAGGACGCGAGCGGCCTGCGAGGGCAAGTCGGGTGCCATCGGGCGACCAGGCAATCGCGTCGAACCAGCACCCGGGTTCCTGGTGCGTCCACGTTTTCTGTGAACTCTTGACATCAACAACGATCACCCCTATCGATGCAGGCTTACCGAGCATAGCGCTACAGGCGATATGGCTGCCATCAGACGACCAGGCAAGGGAAGGCGAACCGAGCGACTCCCCGACGGCAGACAACGTCGATCCTGAATCAAGGAGTATCTCTAATACAGGTTGCCCTGGCTGTGGTAGAGATCGTCTAGAATACAAGGACGAGGCAAGCAGGAACCCTCCTGTGCCAAGCAGTGCCGCACCGGTAACGAGTCCACCAACGAGCATAGTGCGGCGAGTAGTGTGCAGCCGTTCACGTACAGCGGGGGCAGGGGAGCAGCAGACCCCACATCGCTGGTAGCGGGTGGAATAGTTCACCGTGCCACAGGCATCGCAATACCACGACTGTGACCTCTTCTCGAATAATGGTCCTGTCATGGGAAGACGCTTTCTCCTTACAAGAGATCTGCTTTCCAGCGCCTGACGTGCCGCCATGGTGCTTCTGCCTGGAACCAAGGGCAAATCTGTGAGGCGAACTGACCTACAAAGAAAAGTATATCAGGGAAAGCGTGAATCTTCTAGATGGCACCTTTTCTTGCAGCCCAGCACGTTCACCCTCAAGGGGTGGGGCTACGTGGGCTGGGCCGCAAACCAATGAATGCTACCCCCTTTCAGAATGCTCGCGAGCTTCTGCGAAGGTTTGGCGTATTGAGAGAAATATGCTGTCCTTCTCTTTACACTAGAGCTTTTTTGAAGCTGTACTGGAAAAGGCTGCGAATTGGACAGCAATCTGCTATAATAGCGGCAACTTTTATGTATGCATGTGGAGAAGAGGGATACTATGCCAGAACAATATAAAGCTTTACAGGGCTTTAGAGATATTCTACCCGATGAGCAATCTTACTGGCGCTTTGTCGAGCAGACGGCTTCGGAGGTTGCGGAACTTTACGGTTACCGGCGCATCGAGACGCCTGTGCTGGAGGAAACGGCGGTCTTTCATCGTTCGGTAGGCGAGGGTACAGATATTGTTGATAAAGAGATGTATAGCTTCGATGATCGGGCCGATAAAGAGGGCAATCGCACGAATATTACGCTGCGACCAGAAGGGACGGCGGGTGTCGTGCGCGCTTATCTGGAGCATGGCATGTTCAAGTTGCCTCAACCCGTCAAGCTCTATTATCTACACCTGCCGATGTTTCGCCGCGAAAGGCCACAGGCGGGGCGTTACCGCGAACACCATCAGTTTGGCTGCGAAGCGTTGGGTGAGGAAGATCCAGCCATCGATGCTGAATTGATCGGTCTGCTCTACCAGGTCTATACGCGGCTCGGGCTGAAGCACCTCAAGGTCTATGTTAACAGCATCGGCGACCAGAATTGCCGACCACACTATATCGAGCAACTGAAGGACTATTATCGTCCACTGCTGCAAGATTGCTGCCAGGACTGCCAAGTACGCTTCTATAAGAACCCACTTCGCCTGCTTGACTGTAAAGAGCCTCAGGACCTGGCAAAAATCGCTGGCGCGCCAAAGATCACTGACAATCTGTGTGAAGCCTGTCGCGAACATTTCGCGGCGGTACAGCGCTATCTGGACCTCTACCATGTGCCGTTCTCTATCGATCCTTTGATCGTGCGCGGGCTGGACTACTATACACGCACCGTCTTCGAGTTTACCTCCGAGGTAGATAAGAAACTGGCTTTGAATGGCGGCGGACGCTACGATGGGCTGGCTGAAATTCTGGGAGGCCCGTCAACGCCGGGTATCGGCTTTGGCGCGGGTATCGAGCGCATCATCGGAGAATTGAAGCGTCAGGGTGTTATGCCTCCAGCGGAGGCAGCGACTCGCGCATTTATGGTCTACTTTGGCAAGACGCCGGAGTTCAAAGACGCGGCGGTGCAGATCATTGCCGAGCTACGACAGGCGGGCATTAAAGCCGAAATGAGCTATGGCAACCGCAGCAGCAAGGCACAGATGCGACAGTCTAACTCTGCTGGTGCCAGCTATGCTTTGCTCATCGGAGATGACGAACTGGCTAATGGCGTCGTTACCCTTAAAGATTTGCACGCGCAGGGAACCGATCCGGCAGGTAAACAGGTCCAGGTAAAACGGGAAGAGCTGATAGATTACCTAAAAAATAGATAGGACCGAAATTCCATGTTGAGAAGATCGCCAATCAGGTGCCTGATTGGCGATCTTCTCAACATGTGTTCTAACTATAGCCCATACGACTAGTTTTCTCGACCACAGAAATGGACCAGTGATATACTTTTCCTCAAAGCTCAACCCGTTAGCGCGCTATACCGATAGTAACAAAGGAAGGAACCATTTCGTTTTGGAAGGTGTAGGACTTCAGGCGACTTTTAGTAATGGTCCCTCTGCGAAATCCTTCCCAATCTAATCTACATACAATTCATGTTTGAAGCTGGAAAAGTGATGAGTAGATGACGACCAACATTTCTTTTATACATGACCCCAAACTTGTGAATGGTACTACCTCCATTGCTGGCGAATCGCAGGAACTGGTCGATGCGCTCCAGAAGATTGTACAGCATGTTGGAACACTGCTTGAGGTTCATTACTGTTCGCTCGCGCTCCTGGATGCGAGCGGAACAAAACTGGTGAGCCTGGCAGCCATGCAAGCAGATGGGGAGAAGCAATGCCATACGGGCCTTCATCTGAATGACGGAGTAGCAAGCTGGGTAGCCGAGCATCACGAGGCGCTGATCATTAATGATGTGAGCCAGGATTCGCGCTGCCAGCAGGCGGGGAGTATGCCCAGCGGCTCTCTTGTGTGTGTACCGCTCATGGAACATGGCACGTTTATCGGCATCCTGACTGTCAGCAACCAGCAAACCAATGCCTTTGATACAAAGCATGTGGATGCACTGTCGATCCTCGCAGAACAGGCTGTGTTAGTAATTACCAGCATACGTATTGCCGAGCGAGCACAACGCCGGGCAAATCAACTTGAGATGTTGATAGACCTCTCACGCAGCATCACAACACGCCTGGAACCGACTGCATTACATAATGCTATTTTGTCTGACGTGTGCCGCCTGGTAACATGCAATCAGGTACAAATCTATCGCTACAACGAGCAAGCGCAGGAACTCTCTACAGTGGCTCAGTGGTCTGGTGAGGAAAGACGTGGAGCGGAAGCCTGGAGCAGCAGTACAAATATTGTCGAGCATATCAGCCTGTATGATAAGCGCTCTATTGTAGCCTGGGCAGCACTTCATCATCATCCTATGCTGCTCTCTCCACTACAAGCCCAGGATGAAGCAAGTCGAAGCTCTGATCTCCCCTTGATGGCAGAGCTGGCAGTTCCATTTGTCTCCAGAAGCAAAGTCTATGGCGTTCTCTTGCTCAAACGCGTGCAGCCATTTACTCACGAGGAACTGCGCCTTGCACGCAACCTGAGCAGTATCGTGGCAGCAGCGCTGGAGAACGTGGAACTTTTCCAGCAGGTGCACTCCGATCATGAACAATTACGGGCGATCCTGGAATCGAGTTCAGACGGTATGGCACTGCTGGATGCTGACGGGCGCATTCTAGAGGTCAATCCTGCCTTTGGCCACCTCTTTGGCGTTGAACCTGATACGCTGGTGGGTCAGGAATGCATAACATTGTTCGACCAGAGCGGGGAAGAAGACGCCCAACGGGATCTGAAGAGAGTCTGTAAGGCATTGCAGCAAGAACATGCATTGCCTTATACCGAGATTGATCTGTCTCTCCAGGGCACACCACGCTCTATTGGCTTAAGCATTACTCTGGTGACGGCGACAAGTCAACCACTTTGCCTGCTCGTGGTGCGAGACGTAACGGCTATCCGCGACGTGAATCGGATGCGTGCCAATTTTCTCTCAATGGTCACCCATGAGTTACGTTCGCCACTCAACGGGATCAATGGCTACCTGGACCTGGCACTTTCTGGGGTTGGTGGAGAACTCAATGAATCGCTGCGCGAATTTCTGCAACGTGCGCGGGCCAGCAGCGAATACCTGTATGCCTTGCTCGAAGACCTTTTCTTGATCGCACGGGCTGATGCTGGACAATTGCGCCTGAATCGTACTATTGTCTCATTACAAGAGATCATTGCTAATGCGGTTGAAGAGCAGGAAGTAAGCGCCATCGATCATGGTATTCACATCACAGTAGATATTGCCAACGACATGCCGCGTCTCTACGCCGATGCAGGACGACTCCAGCAGGTCTTGCGCAACTTGCTCAGCAATGCATTGCGCTTTACATCAGAAGGTGAGCAGGTGACGATCTCTGCGCAGGTAGAAACGCAGGAGCAGCAGGAGAGTTCCGACGCAGACTCTGAAGATCTTGAAGATCTTGAAAACATTCGGCGCGTGGTCAAGCTCCAGGTAAGCGATACGGGTATTGGCATTGGTCCAGAGTACCAGGGACGCATCTTCGAGCGCTTCTATCAAGTGCCCAATAATAGCTCAGGTCGCTCAGGTGGGCAGGGATTGGGGCTGGCAATCGTAAAAATGATCGTAGAGCTACACGGAGGCAGTGTCATGGTTGAGAGTGTGCCAGGGCAGGGTAGTACCTTTATCTGTGTGCTTCCTTGTTTGTTGTCATAGGTAATCATAAGCTATCTCGAATTTTTGGACGATCTGTTCAATCGTGATGAATCCCCGCCTGCGGCGGGGGCGCACAGGAAAACGCAAACAACTTCATGCAAAATCTGCCGACGGCAGATTTTGCATGAAGTTGTTTGCGTTTTCCTGTGTGGCTCTGCATTTTGTGGGATGCTTCTGCGGCAAGAAGCATCTAGTGGGAAAAAACTCTACCATAAGTAATCTTGATGGGGAAAGGGAAGCGGCCATAATGTATAATCTTTTTAGGTGTTCTCGTCGATGCAGGCATTTTCGCTAATGCTTGCCCTTGACGCACCAAAGAATGCGTGCTATGCTCAAGTTATCCCAATATGTTCCTTGCTGACTTGAGGCCAGGAATAAGAGAGAGCTTGGTAATGTAAGCTTGTATCAGGAGAGGAGACAGACTGTGGGTATGCTACGGGTTATGTCCCGTCGCGGAGACGACCGGATCATATGGGATTCGCAGAAAGCGGAAACGAGCGATCCAGAAGCGCTGGCGGCGGTCCGAGAAGCTGAGCGTATCTTTAACGAGGAACGTAGGAAAGGCGCAACGGCTTTCAAAGTAGAGCCTGGCAAAACTGCGGAGCGTATCGAAAAATTTGATCGAACCGCCGAACAGATCGTGCTTGTGCCACGAGTCGTAGGTGGATGAGGAGTGTAATCAGCCATGTTGGAAACGCTGAGTCTATTTCTCGGTATCTGGCTGCTGTTTCTCCTACTGGCGATTTATTACCTTTCGCAGTCCCCTGATGGGAGCGTAGGTCGTTTTCGCGAGTCAGTAAGTGAGCATCTTTCTGCTGATTGTCGCGCGAAAGCGCTGTTGCGAGAGATGCTGTCCGAGAATCAATATCAGCAATTGATGAAGTTCGGCTACCTTGAAATAGTGAGTCCCTCTATAGACAATCGCATTTATCGCATCCCTGGAGCTGGTGGCCTGGTGAAGGTCTATGAGCGCGGCTGCGCTGTCATGGAACTGTGTTTGCAACCAGCTGAACCACTGCCAGACGGCGATGTAGTAGTGATGCATAAGCTGATGATTGAGGCCAACGAGCAGGAGTATTTACAGAAGGCAAATCACTTTGCGCCCGGTATTATCTCTTTGCGTTGCCAGCATCTATAGAGACGAGCCCGAGAAAAGGTTCTGCTGAAATTACGCACGAACAACAGGGAGGACTCCATGTTGGCTGTTTCTGCGTGGCTATAAGAATACGTAGGGACGCCTGATACATCAACGCCCGCCGTAGTAAGTCCGGCAATTGCATAGATTCGTCCGTCTATCCATCCAACTAAAGGATAATTGCGCCTGAGGCGCTGACTCAGGAACACAAAGATTTTTGCGAAACCATCTGAGCACAGTTTCGCAAAAATCTTTGTGTTCCTTGATGCAGGCAGAGTAATATGAGAGACAGAGAACGCGAACAGGCCCCTGATGACTTCACTATCGAGATGGTTGATCTGGATGCAGACAATATCTCTACGAGCAAAGAGTATGGTTCACCCCTGACAAAGCGTTCGCTTCTCGTGCCACGTTTTACAAAACAACAACGCCGCATACAATTGGCGACTACACTGAGTATCGTTGCGTTAGCCCTCATCGTTCTGCTGGGTAGCTACGCGCCGACGCGCAATCTTGTGAGCACTGTGCTACAGTCTCCACAACCCGCGCATACACCAATACAGTCAAACGGTCAGGATCTCTTCTATTTCAAGGGTAGCCCGTCCTGGGGTCGGCTCTTCATTGATGGTAAAGTGATCAGCCATTTGCCAGACCCGAGACGCGAAAATCCTCTTCAGATGCCACGCGGGCTGCATACGGCATTATGGAGCGCGGCGCCATTTTCGCCGCAACTCTGCACGTTTTCGGTCCCGCCCAACATGCAGCACGATACTTGCTCCTATACCTCTGCACATATTCCGACTATAGGAAGCACAGATACTGCCAGGCAGATTAATTTACTCGCATCTCTGACTATCCTGCCACAGGCACAACGCAGCGCGCTCACTGCCTCGGTACAAAGAGCGCTGGATACGCTTTCTTCTAGCGAGACGGTGCAACCAGGAGAGCCTTACGCCGTTGCATCGCAGAAAGCGCCGGTTGCAATTGCCCAGGAACCTCTCAGGGCAAAATTACACTTTATTCTGGATAGCAATGTGTCTTTGCGCGTCACATGCATGGGGATCTTCGAGCTAGATCAACCGGGCTGCTTCAATGACACGCAAGATTGTCACCCTTTTTGCGATGCAACCCCATATTTTGAGACTGCATACTCTGCCACTGCTAAGGAATGGGACGTTTTTATTGTGGCGCGCGCAGCCTGGGACTATGCCCTGGAGAACGGTACGGTAATTGCTCGCGACCAACCTGACTCTACTATTGCACAAGGATTTAGCTATGCTGGAATCACAGGCTATGAACATATGATACCGGCGAGAATCATCTGGGATGGCAAACACTGGCAGAGCACGATTCTCTCACGCGAGGCCCAGCGTGTTTTTGATAATTCCGGCAACCAGAATCCTGTATGTGCCTCCACCTGGGATGAGATGCAGATCAACCAGCAACTCAACCAATTAGGGTCTGGAGGCCAGCAGATCGATTGGAGATATAGCTCCGGGGCGCAGAATGCTACAGGATGTCTTGCAGTGGGTGTTCTCCCAGGGACGGCTGCCCAGAGTTCCTGGGCGCAGTGTTTACATCGCTTTGGCGTCATGCTAGCAGCAAACGATGTTGCACATAAAGCATGGCCTCAATTACCGGTTGCCGACGCCGCAACGCGTAGTCTTGTCCAACAGGAGTCATTGCACATCTCTTGATCCATCCTTATGCCCACCGTTCGTGCCTCTCTATACAGCCAGAAACGCCGCTCGCGCGGCTGGCTGTCGCCCATCTGGCTGCAAGGTGGTGCCTGCGGCGCTCACGAGAATTTTATTTCAACAACAATTTTTTCCGCGCCCGGCGCGGAAAAAATTGTTGTTGAAATAAAATTCTCGTGAGCGCCGCAGGCGCGAAGTTCTTTTTAACTTTTGCCGTGAGATTTCGTATGTAATGTATGTATAAGTATGTGATTACAAGATTGTAGCACCCATAGGCATTCACAAACGACGCTCTCGCGTCCTCCTGAAAGACCGCCAGAAACGCCGCTCGCGCGGCTGGCTGCGCCCATCTGGCGGAGCGGAGTGCGCGCTTTGGCTCTTGTTCCGACTGGCAACGACGCTCTCGCGTCTAGCCTCGCTCAGCCAGTCGGAAAGGCAGCGCTCATGTGAATGCAAGGAAATATTACTCTCGACTCGTGGCACGAAACCAAGTATAATCTGCTGAGATAGGGGCAAGAGACACCATTCATCCGTCGAATATTATGATTCTACTGAAATAGCGTCTCAGAAGGCAGGCAATAAAGATGGAATGTCCTTACTGTAAGTCTGAAAATCGCGATGGAGTACGCTATTGTGGCAACTGCGGAAAATTTATTGGTTCTACCACGCTCTCACCTATACCCGCAGCGACGCCATCGAGCGCATCGAGTCCATTACGTACACTGGCACCTGGTATCCGATTACAGGGTGGTCGCTATGTGATCAAGAAAGTTCTCGGGCAGGGTGGTATGGGGGCCGCGCTGCTCGCGACTGACCTGCGTCTTGATAGCAAGCCTGTAGTGATTAAAGAGCTCATTTCTGAGAATGTTGATCCGGCCAGGCTACAGGAAGATGTGCGCAACTTCAAACGAGAAGTGGCCTTGCTGGCGCACATCGATCATCCCCTTGTGCCCAATGTCACCGACCATTTTCAGGAAGGCACACGCTACTTTATGGTGCAGGAATATGTCGATGGTGAGAACCTGGAAGAACTGCTGAACCGAACGAATCAGCCCATGAAGGAGCGCGAGGCACTGATCTGCGCCTCAGAGATCCTCGATATTCTCGATTATCTGGCCCAACAGACTCCACCAATCGTGCATCGGGATATTAAACCTGCCAATATTATTATCGGAACAAGAGATAGACGAGCACACCTGGTAGATTTTGGCATCGCACGGGCGGAGGTAGTCCGCAATGCGAAACGCAAACAAACGTCGGCACTAGGCACGCCTGGCTATGCCCCTCCAGAGCAGTATCAGGGCAACGCAGACCCACGCTCTGATCTCTATGCGCTGGCAGCCACCCTGCACCACCTGCTGACGAATCGAGATCCACGAAATCATCCCCCGTTCACCTATCCGCCTGTGCGCGCGCTCAATCCGCAGCTTTCGCCAGAGATTGAGCAGGTGCTAGCACGCGCTCTAGTAAACGATATCAACCAGCGGTATCAGAGTGCGTCAGCCATGAAACAGGATGTTGATGACATTTTACGCAAGCGCTTTGGCATTTCGGGCAATATCGATAGCTATACATTGGGCGGCTCAACGATGATGGGGGCGGCAGGCACTTATCACGTTGATAACACACCTACTGCGCCAAGCGTTGCTAATCTACCAACGCATAGTAGTCCGATCGGCCAGCAAGCAGCAACGATAGTGCCTACACCAACACCAGCGCAACCATTGCCTGCGACCTTTTCAGGAGCCCAGGCTCAAGGGCAACCGTCATATCCGATTCTGACTCCAACACCGACACCGTATCCTTATCCATTGAGCAGCGGTCAGGCGTTACAGCAAAAAGTAAAAAGTCGTGGTGGGTTGATCGTAGTTATAGGAATAATTATTCTTCTCCTTCTACTTGGCACTATGAGTCTTGTGGCCCTCCGGGGACGCACTGGCGGCACTACCAGCACAGCCACCCCTACGACTATTCCCGGCAGTGGTATTGGCGTGACAAAGGTTGGCAATGAGAACATAGGGATCAGCGATGGGACATTTGCCTTTGACACCAACGCACGAGCCGATGGGCAACTCAAACAGCAGGCAGCCGACCAACTCAAACAGAATAGCAACAATAGCAGTACAGCGATTGCCCTCTTGAACCAGGCTATCGCACAAGATTCAAGCGATGCCGAAGCGCACATCTACGCAGAAGATCTGCGGGTGCTCAATTCGGGCAGCCCTTATGTGACATTCGTTGTCGCGACCGTACTGACTGGCAACAACAGTGCCCAGGTTGGTGCTGGCCGTGATGACTTGCAAGGCGCATACGTTGCACAAAAAGAATTTAATGACGGCGCAAAATTGCATGGAGGAGTACAGGTTCGCCTGGTGATTGCCAATGCTGGAAGTCAACAGGCCAATGTCACGAAGGTCGCACAACAAATCGTGCAGCTAGCACAAGCCGATAAAACCGTGGTAGGAGTGATGGGCTGGCCTTACAGCGGTTATAGCATCAATGCGCTTAAAGTGCTGGGAGCAGCGCATATCCCGCTCGTTTCGCAAACAGCTTCGAGCGATGCGCTTACCGGTGCTTCACCCTACTTCTTCCGTGTAGCGGCATCCAACCAGTTCCAGGGCATTCAGGGGGCAAAATACGCGGAGCAAGTATTGCATGGCAAAGCGGCTGCACTGTTCTATGATCCTGCGAACTCTTACACGCAAAGTTTGTCACAGGATTTTGCACAGCAGTTCAAGAGCGATGGAAATAGCATTGTTGCCGAGGAGACGTATACCGTAGGGAAGCCGGATACGATCCCTGCGAAGTTGCAGGATGCGCTGACGCATAACCCTGATTTTATCTACTTTGCAGGTTATGCTGATGATGTTAGCGCATTACTCGTCAACCTGCCGCCAGGAAATATGCCGGTGATGGGAGGAGATGCGCTTTACGAGTTGGGTGGCTATTCCAGCAGCGCGCACGCAGGCTTTACCCGTCTGCACTTTACTACATTTGCCTACCCGGACGAGTGGAATGTACTGGGCTACGCAAATCGTGAACCAGCGTTTTTCAGTGAATACCCAGCGGCTTTTGATCCAGGTGGACAGCATCAGGGCAGCCCGTATGGCTTTACACGTGCGACCAACGATGGCATACTCTCTTATGATGCGACTGTTGCCCTGCTGAATGGCTGCAACATCGCACTTAACACAGGGAAGAGCCAGCCGACACCTCAAGACGAGCAACAAGGTCTGAGGCAGATCAATGGAGCCAATGCATTCCAAGGGGTGAGCGGCCAGATAGCCTTTGACAACCAGGGTAATCCTATCAACAAAGCGATAGTGATCCTCTCTGTTGACTCACAAGGGCACGTCCAGATGGAAAAGATGATGGGAAATTTCTTAAAAGTATAAATTGGTATGATTGGAAGTAGCTGGTCAGGTCCGCCATCCCTTGTGGGTGATGGACCTGAGCGGCTATGATTGGAATAACAGGCACACATCATGAAATGTCCTTTTTGCGGCACGGATAATCCGGCTGGAGAAACTTTTTGCACTAACTGCGGTGGCTACCTGGACGCGAACGCAGCTTCTGCGTCCACGATAGTAAGTACTTCCACACCAGGGGGTGCTGGTAATACAGGTACAACGACGACAGGCGG
>Ga0070741_10012237_pt1 | contig 15578 bp, 10 predicted proteins | sample Coa_R1_4_FD_66440 | JGI IMG/M metagenome (GOLD analysis project Ga0070741, IMG submission 66440) | Surface soil microbial communities from Centralia Pennsylvania, which are recovering from an underground coalmine fire - Coalmine... | ecosystem: Environmental > Terrestrial > Soil > Unclassified ... | reverse complement strand
AAGGCATTCGACCCGACCGTATCGCGCATGGTCGCGATCAAAGTATTGACCGAGGGTGGTAAAGAGATTTTGACCAGATTCAAAAACGAAGCCACAGTCGCGGGCAATCTGCGGCACGAAAATATCGTGACCGTCTATGAGTATGGCGAGCACGAGGACCGGCCGTTTCTCGCGATGGAACTGCTGGAAGGCGAAGATCTGCAACAGATCATCCATTCCAAGCGGCAGCTCACCGTTTTAGAGAAGTGCCAGATCATGTTCCAGGTCGCCGAAGGACTGCACTGCGCCCATCGTAACGGGGTGATCCACCGTGACGTAAAGCCGGCGAACATCATGGTCTTGCCGGACGGGCGGGCGAAGATCATGGATTTCGGTGTCGCGCGTATCGTACGCGATGCCCAGGCCACGCGCCTGACGCGCGAAGGCTACATTCTCGGCACGCTGCTTTACATGGCGCCGGAACAGTTCAACAGCGCCACCGTGGACGTGCTCTGCGACATTTTCGCCTACGGAGTGATTTTCTACGAGTTGATAACGGGAAGGCATCCCTTCGCGGCCTCCGACGCTCACGTGCTGATGTTCAAGATCAGCTTTGACGAGCCGCCGCCGCTGGAAAACAGCAATCCCGACCTGCCCGAAAGTTTGCAGCGCATCATCACGCGTCTGCTGCACAAAGATCGCGAACTGCGTTATCAGAGCCTGAAGGAGGTTCAGTTCGACATCGGCCCGATCCTGATCGATCTGCGCCAGCGACAGGCGGTGGAACTGTTAGGCCAGGCACGAGAGCTTCACGACAGCGGCGAGCTGGAGAAAGCGCAGTTGATGGTGCAGGAGATCCTGAACCTCGACCCCGCCGATAAAGCGGCCCGCGCACTGTGGGACAACCTGCAGCAGCAGTTGAGAGCGCGGACCGTGCGGCCGCGAATCGATTCGCTGCTGAAACAAGGCGACGAGCAGATGGCCGGGCGCCGTTTCGAAGAGGCGTTGCGGTCCTTTGAAGCGGCTCGGAAACTAGATCCCGAGGATGGAGCCATCGAGGCTCGCATCAGCCAGGCGAGAGCGGACCGCGACCGTACGCAGAAGGCTGCCGGGTTGATATTGACGGCGCGGCGTGAGTTCGAACGCAAGAACCTCACCGGCGCATTCAAGCATCTTTCCGAGGCGCTGCAACACGATCGGGCGAACGCCGAAGCCGCGGCGGCGCTGCAGGAAGTGCGGGATGCAATGGACCAGCGCGAGCGGGAACGGCGGATGGAAGAGGCCATCGCAAAGGTGAATGCCCTGCTGGCCCTCCATTCGTACGATGCGGCGCTCGCGGTGCTCGACGATCTGCAGTCCGACGCCGGGAATGCGAACGTTTCGCGGCTGCTGGAAACCGTCCGCGCCGAAAAAGAGCGCTACGAACGTGAGGTGCGGCTGCGGACTGAAGTGGCTGCCGGAACGGAATTGCTGCGGAACAACCGTTTCGATGAGGCGCTGGCGAAGTTGCGGGATCTGAAATCGGAATTCCCGGACAACGACGACGTCGTGCATCTGGAGGCGTACGCGCAACGCGAGTTGGCCGCGGGGGAAAGGGCGCGCCGGGTCGAGGCCATCGCTACAGACACCAAGAACCTCCTGGAGACGAAGGAGTTTGGCGCCGCGCTGGAGGCGATTGACCGGGGACTGAAACTGTATCCGGCCGATTCGGCGCTCATCCGCCTGCTGGGCAGCACCATCGCCGCGAAGGCCGACTGGGAGCGTCAGGTTGCGGTCGCTGCGACGCTCGACAACTGCACTGCATTGCGCGCACGGCAGCGATTCGCCGAAGCCATCGAGGTGGTGGAAACGGCACTGCGGGAGCATAGCGGAGAGGAGCGGCTGCTCCATCTGCTGCGCGAACTGGAACACGAACTTGCCGCGCGCCAACGCCTGCAGGCGATCCGGTCAGCGGCGGATGCAGCTCGCAAGGTGTTGGATCAGGGGCAACCCGAAGAAGCGGCGCGAATCGCGCGCCAGGCGCTGGTGCGGTATCCGGGCGAGGCCGAACTGATCGCGGCTCTGGACAGCGCGCAGAACGCAATTCACGCGCAGGCGAACGAGGAGTCGCGGGGGGCGGCAGAGACCCGATGGGTTCAGCAGGTGGAGGAACAACTGCGCGCGGGCGATCCGGGAAAGGCCGCCGCGCTGCTCTCGCTGGCGGACGTGGAGTGTCCGGGATCCGCGCGTCTCGCCGAAATCCGCCGGACTGTGGACGAAGCCGGGCAGCGCAGTAAGGATGTGCGTGACCTGCTGGCTCGCGCGGCGGGGGAGTGGCAACAGGGGCAATATCGCGAGGCGCAGACCACGTTTCACGAGGCATACACGTCGGAACACGCCAACATCGCCACCCGCCAGGTGCTGCTGACCGCCCTGATAGAGAATGCCCGGACCGCCGCCAATGCGGATTGGCGCGCCGCGGAGGCCCTGACTGCCGAGTTGCGGGTGCTGGACCCGGCCTGTCCCGCGCTGCAGGACCTCGACGCCTCCATTGCCGGCAAGAAACAAAAACAAGTGGTCTCCGAGTGCCTGAATCGGGTGGAACAATTGCAGCGGGACGGCCACCCTATAGGCGCGCTGGCGGAAGTAGAGAGCGGACTGCACTATTATCCAAACGAGGCGCGGCTGAAAAAGCTGCACAAAACCCTGTTAAGACAGGCCGGCGAGTTCAGGCAGGCCCTGAAGAACGAGTTGGAACAGATGCGCCGTAACGTCGCGGCGGCAACCGATCCGGCAGCACTGGTACGGCTCCGGCAACGCGCGCAGGCGATCGCGGACGAGTGCCAGGATAGCGCGATCGCTTCGAGTGCGGGGGCGGCCGTCCAGGATGTGGCGGCGCGTCTGGAGGCGCTGACGGAAGAACGGCGCAGAGCGTCGGCTGCCGTGATGCGCAAACGTCTGCTGCTGGCCGCGGGGATCGCAGCCGGAATGGCGGCTTGTTTCACCGGGCTGCGCGTCCTCACACGGCCGGCAGTCGTGATCGCGGTGCGGGTGACGAGTTCTCCACCCGGCGCGAATGTCAAGGCCGGCCGCGAGACCTGCGTCTCTCCTTGTGTGCTCAAAATGGAACCGGGCGCGTATACCGTCGAGGCGAAGCGGGATGGTTACCGGCCGGCCTCGCAGCAGGTCGTCGTCGACCGCTCGAATGAGTCGGTCGCGCTCTCGCTCGATCCGCTGCGCCCGCAGATACAGATCTCAACCAATTTCGCTTCGGGCAGCGTCCGGCTGGACGGCGCCAGCGCCGGTGAACTGGGCAACGGCCAGCTCACTCTACGGGACGTGCCGTTCGGAAAGCATCGGCTCTCAGTGACGAGCCCCGATGGGCGGGCGGCATTCGCTTTCGAGACTTCGGCGGGCAGCCTGCCTGCCGCCACGGGAGAGATCGAGACCAGGGACGCGGATGCGCTCGTGATTAACAATCTGGGAGCCAACGCCAGCCTGCACTGCAACTGCGCCGCCGATCGGGTGACTGTGGATGGCAAGGCGGCTGGCGTATTATCCGCGACCGGGCTCGAACTTCACGACTTGGCCGAGGGCAACAAGACGCTGCAAATGGGAAATCGGACGATAGTGTTCGGCGTCGGACCGGCGCCCGCGGTGAACCTGTTTCTGACTTCCAATCGGAACGTCGGCACTCTGGTGATCGAGACCAACGTCGACAATCCCACGGTCCTCATCGACAAGAAACGCTACACCGGCACGGCCAGCCAAGGCCTGATCCGGATTCCGCTCGACGCCGCAAAACACACGGTGACTCTACAGAAGCGCGGCTATCGGAATGCGGAGGCGCAGGTCGTCGCGATTCAGAAAGCAGTCGAGAGCAGACTGATGATCCGGCTGGATCCCATGAACGGCGCGGTGCAGATTCGCGGGGCTGATCCCGGCACGCAGGTTTCATTGGATGGGAAGCCGGCAGGCGTCGTGCCGGCCGATGAACGTCTGATGATCGAAGTGCCGACAGGCGAGCACACGATCGAATTATCCAAGAACGGCTACGCCCCTAAGCGCGTCGTCAGGCGGTTCCAGCCCGGCGAAACCGTGGAGATCGCCGGTTCCGAGGCCGTCCTTAATCCGGACGCGAAAACTCTCGAGGAGTCGCGACGGAAGGCTGAGCAGACCGCGTGGGATGCCGTCAACAAGAACGATCGAGCGGCCTTGCAGCAGTACCTGGAGCAGCATCCGGGCGGGCGGTTCGCTCAGGATGGCGCGACCCTGATTCATAAACTGGACCAGGCGGAGAAACAGCGGGCGGATCAACAGAAGCGCGAAGACGATCAGCGTAAGGCGCTGCAGGCGGACGAGCAGCGGAAGGCGCTGGAGGCGCAGCGGAAATCCGTCCAGGACGAGGAACAGCGGAAGAAGGCCGCCGAGGGCACAGCGCGCCAGCAGCAACTGGATATGCAACCTCGTGCCGGCCCCGAAAAGCAGGCGGTACTCGAGGTATTGAACAAATACGCGGCAGCCTATAGGAGCCGCGATGCGAACGCGGTCAAGGCGGTCTTTCCCGACGTGCCCAGGTTCAGCACAGTCGTGAACTCGTTCCGGATCTTTCGCTCCTACGAACTCACATTGGAACCCGCGGAGCCTCAGGTCACGGGCGACAGCGCCGTGGTTCGCTGCCGGCGGACGATCCGGGTTGCCGATGAACATGGGGCGCAACCTCCCCGGACCGAGACCGTGATTTTCCGCCTGCACAAGATGCAGGACCGCTGGCTCATCGTTTCCCTGCAATGAAACATTTGCGCTAGCGGCGCTACCGAAGCGCAGGTCCCTCGCGCGTGCGGGGGTCTGCGTAAACAGAAACACACACTTAAAAAACAAGGAGTTTACATTGAAAAACACGCTGCTTCTGTGTGCCATTGTCCTGGCCGCCTGTCCTTTTCTGGACGCGCAGGGTCAGAAATGTTCCGGCAGTTCCAGTCTGGGCTGCCTGATTCCCAATGCCTACGGGCCGAATGGGTTGGTGCTGCCAAACGCATTCCACGAGGCCCATTTCGAGAATGGCTTTTTGGCGAACTTCACGCCTCTGAACAACGCCATCGCCACCGAACTGACGCTGTTGCCAACGGCTTCGCCGGCATCGGGTTTCACCTATACGTTCGAGCGCGGCTCGGGGGTGTACACCAGGTCGGCACAGAGTTTCGGACCGATTCTTTCCGAGCGCGGCGAGACGATCGGCCGGGGCAAGGTCTTCTTCAGCTTCACCTACCAGAATTTCAGTTTCAACAGCCTGGATGGAATCGATCTGGACAACATCCCGGCCGTCTTCAAGCACGAAAGAGAGATTGGGGCGCCGTACGAGAACGACTTCATCACCACCGCGAATTCGCTCGATGTCTCGGTTAGCCAGGTCACCGGGTTCGGTACCGTGGGGATCACCAACCGGATCGACCTGTCCGTGGCAGTTCCGATACTGCGCACCCACGTGGCAATTCGTTCGGACGCTACCATTCACCGCATCGCGCCGCCCGACCCGGTTTTCGGACAGGCCCACTATTTCGATTCGAACGACCCCAACGGCAGTGTCAAGAAGACCTTTCGCAACTCGGGCGATGCCACGGGAGTGGGCGACATTACCTTTCGCCTGAAGGGAACGCTGCTGCGCGCGGAGCATGCCTCGCTGGCGCTGGCCACGGATCTGCGTCTGCCCACCGGCGACGAGAAGAACTTTCTCGGATCCGGCACATATGGGGTGAGGCCTTTCGTCATCGCATCCATGACGGCGGGCAAAGTGGCGCCGCACCTGAACATCGGTTACCAGATCAACGGCAAATCCGTGCTGGCTGGAGATATTTCAGAAGGTACGAAGGGGCACCTGCCGAACAACTTGTTCTACACCGTCGGAGCCGACGTGGGCGTGAACAGGCGCCTGACCCTGGCCTTTGATCTGCTAGGCCAGCGCGTCTTCAATGCCACCAGCGTTCTGCTCGACCAACCCTTCACCGCTTCCGCGGCGGAGCAGGCGGAGCCAGGCGTGACGGCGCAGAGTTCGTATCAGCAGATCACCAACCGGCAGATCTCGTTCAACGTTATCAGCGGGTCCGCGGGATTCAAGGCGCAGTTGGGAAACAAGACACTGCTTACCACGAATCTGTTGTTCGGGCTGAACAACAACGGACTGCATGCCAGGGTGGTGCCGCTGGTCGGCCTTTCTTATACGTTCTGAGGGTCGAGCTACAACGTGGCCGCGGAGCGCGCCAGGCTGGTTGCAGCCTGCGACTCCTCGGCCACGCACACTACCGTCATGCTTGCCGACTGCACCGCTACTACGTGTTGAGAACCCATATTCTCGGCGTGCAACGGAACCGCTTCCCCTTTGCGCGGCCGGAGAAAGACGGACATCTCGCGCGAGCCGTCCGTATAAACCAGATGCAGGTAGATGTTGCCGTCGAGCCGGCACAGTCGCGCGCGGTCAAGGCGATAGCCGGCGGCGGCGAGGGACTGCAGGGCGGTTGCCGGGATCCCCTGCCTATGAATCAGCGCGTCGATATCGGCTGGGGCCGAGCGCCATCTCTTGACGCGCTTCTCCACCACCTCGCGCCGATGATCCGAGACGGCAGCCTTGGCCAACACCGAAACAGGGGGAGCGACGAAACGATAGAACAGAAATCCCGTCGCCAACACGATGCCCGCAGCCACCAGGCCGAGCGTAATGACGCGCCGCTTCGCCTCCGCCACTGTAATGCGCCGGTGAATCCGCGGATTCAGTCTCTCGGCGTCGGTCATCTCGGCCAGCAGCGCCGCGCGCACTCGGGCATCCAGGTCCCGCTGCTGTTCGATGTCTCGCGCGCACGCCGGGCAGATCCGTAAATGAGCGACGACCGACGCCGTTCGCTCCCGGTCGAGCTCACCCGAAAGATAAAGCGGGGCGAGCGTGGTAATTTCCGAACAGTTCATGCAGCTCCCCCTTTCGCGCAGGTCTCGCCCGGCGCCAGCAATTCGCGCAAGGCCTGTCGGGCGCGGCTCAGCCGCGACATCACGGTGCCGATCGGTATGGATAGAATTCCAGCGATCTCCTGGCAGGTGAATCCCTCGACCACGGCCAGCAACAGGACCGCCCGGTGTTCCTCGCTGAGCGCGGCGAGCGCCTGGTTCACTTCCAGGGTTTCGACGGGATCCGCCGCTTGGTCGGGCGCGGGGGGAGCGACGAAGTTCAACTCCACCCGCGCTCTTCGCCCCTCCGAGTAAAACTGATGGAACAGGATGCGAAACAGCCACGCGCGCGCATTGGTGCCCTCGCGGAACTGATGGCGGGCACGCCAGGCGCGCAGCATCGTTTCCTGCACCAGATCCTCGGCCGCCGTGCGGTCACCCCGCAAACGGCATGCTACGCGCAGCAGGGCGGAGACGTGCGGCATCGCCATCCGCTCGAATGCGTCCTGCTGCGTGCTCATAAAGACGTTACTTCTGTAAATCGGCCAGCGCCGCCAGCACTTCCTCGCTGTGCGTCTGCGGCTTTACTCCAATGTACTCCTTGCGGATCACACCCTTTGGATCGATGAGAAACGTGTTGCGCGCGGCCAGGGTCATCTGACCCATCTGACGGACGGAACCGTATTTGGCAACGACGTCTTTATTCGTATCCGCCAGCAGCTTGAAGGTCAGTCCGTCTTTGGCGCAGAACTGCTGGTGCGATTCCACATTATCCACGCTCACCCCCAGAATGACGGCGTGCTTCTGCTCGTACTGAGCCAGGTCGCGCTGGAAACCGTGCGCCTCGATGGTGCAGCCCTGCGTCATATCTTTCGGATAGAAATACAGGACTACCCATTTGCCGCGATAATCGTGCAGGCTGACGTCCTTTCCCTCCTGGTTTTTCAACGTGAAATCCGGGGCCGTAGACCCTTCCGCGGGCGGCTGCTCTGCCGCGCGCAGAACGGCGCCGGCCATACCCAGAACGATCGCCGCGGCTGTGGCGAGTTTCGAAATGTGAATTCTCGAAAAGCTCATGACTGTATCCTCATGGAATTAGAACGCCCGGGCCTTACAATTTCATCCGCAGCTGATCCAAAACGCGCCCGTTTTTCGCCTTAATAGTTGGATGGGAAACCGGATCTTTTTAATCAGTATTTAATGGGGATTCCAGTCCCTGGCAAGCCTGTTTCGTGCTATTCTAGAGCTTCTCATCGAAAACTGAAAGGAGGCAGTCCATTGTATCTATCCATCGATCCTCATCCGGTATCTATCCGAATGGCGACTGCTCATAACTGCCGCCTTTTCGAACGAGCAGTTCGCTAGCTTTTAACGTCTAAATCATATAAGGGGCGCGGCGCTTTCGCCGTTGCCCGACTTTTGGTCGGTGCGGGTCGCCTGCCGTCCTGTCGCTGAACGCTTTTGGACGGCCCTATTTATCCGCATCTTTGAATTCCAGGGGAGCTTGCATGCAATCTCTATCGGCGGCAGTCGGAGGCAGTTCGAAGCCCATCGGCAGCATGGTTCCGCTTACCAGGTGGGATCAGCTCGAACGCTTTCTCATTCTCGGGACGGGCGACGGCGTTTATTATGCCGGCGATCCCCGGTTGTCCGCCGAGCGTGCGCCCGCCCTGCGCGCGTGTCTGGCAGAGGATGGTGCGCGGGTGCTGAGCGCGATCGTCGAGACCGCCGGCTCCGGTCGCGCGCCACGGCCGGACCCCGCGCTGTTCGCCCTCGCACTCGCCGCAAGCCCGAAATACGCCGGCGCGGAGGTGAATGCCGCCGCTCTCGAGTTGCTGCCGCAGGTAGCGCGTACGGCGTCTCATCTGAAGAAGTTCGCAACCTATGTCACGGCGCATCGGGGCTGGGGACGCAGCCTCCGCTCGGCCTTCGCGCGCTGGTACCTCGAGATGCCTGTCCGCGATCTCGCGCAGCAGATGCTGAAGCAGCGCCGCGGCCGCTGGTCACATGCGGACCTCTTGCGCCTGGCGCATCCCACGCCCGAAACGAAGGCACAAAGCACGCTGTTTCGGTGGGCCGTGGACGGCGCGGGCGGCCGCCTCGCCAGCGACCTGCTGACCGAGGAGTTAAAACAGGTCTACGGCTTCGAAATGGTGAAACAGGCGTCGGCCAAATATGAGGTCGTCGAACTGATCGAGACCTATCAATTGACCTACGAGATGATCCCCGAGCCCTGGCTGAACTCGGCCGATGTGTGGGAAGCCCTGCTCGACGGCATGCCCTATTGCGCGATGCTGCGGAATCTGGGAAGGCTCGCGGCGGCTGGGTTGGTTGCGGCGCAGGGGCAGGCTACGGCACTGTTGGCAGCGCGGTTGGTCGATAATCGCCGAATCGCGCGTGCCAAGGTGAGTCCCGTGACGCTGCTCAGCACCCTTCTCGCTTTTCGCAGGAATCACGAAGTTCCGGCCATTTCGGCTGCGCTGGAAACGGCATTCTACGCTTCACTCGGAAACGTGCCGGCAGCCGGACGGCGGATCGGGCTGATTCTTGACGGCTCTGCACCGATCGCTTCCACCGTGCTGGCAATGTTGGCCACGCGCAACGAAGGGTCGGCGTCGCTTCTGCCGGCATGTGTCTCCCGTGAAGACCGGCTGGATGCGGTGATGACAGCCGTGGACTCGGTGAGGCCGCACCTGGATACGTACCCCGATTCGGAGGTCCTGGTGGTGATTTCCGGCCGAGGTGGCTGGATTGCACCATCACGTCTCACGAATGTTCCAGCAGTGATGGTAGCTCCTCACGCGACCGACGCCGCCCCCACGGAAGCGGCGAACCCGGCAATGCTGACGATCGTCGGATTCGACGCGTCCGTGCCACGCGCTATTGCGGAATTTGCGGGCTTCGAGTGTTCGTAGCCGTGCCTAAGCCGGGATAAACGAACCGCTCCTCTAACAGCGGACAGCTCCGTTTTTTCCTGGTTTTGCTGCCTGCTGCTACGCTAACCGCGCTTGCAAAAAGGTATACGGCGGAATCCAGTGGACCGATCAGGTCCGTCCTACGTATTTGCCACCGGCTGTTCCCTAGCGCCAGTGGCCTTCTACGAAGACCCACTCGTGTCCGCGACGACGCCAGTGCGGGGCCACCCAATGCGCGTGCGGACGCGGCGGCCTGACCCATGCCCCGGGCGACCAGACGTAGGCTCGTCCATCCCAGCGATGATAGCCGGGCGTCCAGATGTAGCCTCGGCCTGGGGCTACCGCACGCCGCTCATATAAAGGCCGGGGCGGGGCCACTCTCACTACGACTTCAGCCGCTTGAATGGGAAGCAACATTGCGCCCGTGAAGATTGTGGATAGAAATAGTTTTCGTAGCATACTCACCCTCACGGTCTCGTTAGCAATTTCAAGGCCATGTGGTGGCGCTACGCTTGGTCACCGGGAACGCGATACGAGTACCGCAAAGCCGGATTCATATATGCCGGCGAACATTTCGATCGTCCAGCCACCGTCGCGTCCGCTGCAGATCGGCTCGCGTCCCGTCTCGATGGCCACCCATGACGTGCCATACAGCACGTACGGAGGAGCACCCGGCACGTTAGCGAGCGGAGATATACGACTCCCTTGCTGCCGAAAAATGACTTGGCCCGGTCTGAGATATCAGCAGTTCGGAGTTTCATCGGGCAAGATAGCGCTGCAAAATCCGGGACAGACGGATCTCTCCACGCGGCACGTCACGCGGCTTGGGACAGAGTCGTCAATCGCCGGTCTTGCGCCCCGTCTTGCCGCGGGTGGTACGGCCGCCGTCACTGCAAAGCAGCATGGATTACTGGATTGTGACCACGTGCTGGCCGCGCGGTAAGGCGATGGTCTGCTCGCCCATCAACTCCGGCGGCCGCTCTGCGCCGTCGATCAGCACCCTGGCCGGCTTGCGATTCAGCACGGCCAGTGCGCGTGCCGAACTGCGATATGCGAACTCCACCGCGCCGGACCTCTGTACGTGTGCCGAGGTCATCTCGCCGTTGAAGGTTTCTATGTGCAGACCACCCGCTTCCGGCGCCGGTTCTACCACGTGTGTGCCCGGAGGCAGCCATACCACACTGTCGTCGCGCACCGGCCAGGGCTCGCCGTCGACCAGGACTCCGCCGCGCCAGGGAATTCCTACGCCGCGCGGCGATTCCACCACGCGACGGCTGCCCATCTGCTCGGCGCGCGTGACCGTCGCGGCCGCGGCTGAGAGCAGCTTCCAGTCGGGCGCCTGAATCGAGTTTTCGAAATATAAGGCCACGCGCGGAAATGCCGTCGCCGCCTGATGGACCAGCGCGAACAGTTCCGTGCCCGTCTGCTGGCGCGTCGGGTACACGTCCTGATATCGCTCCACCACGTTGATATCGACAGCGAGCCTTTCGCTTTTTGGATAGCGCCGGGCGATCTCGGCGTAGCGCTGCGGGCCGAGGTTCCAGACCGTGGCCGGATCTTCGACCAGGAACGTCAGGCCGTGCTTGTCGGCCAGCGGCCAGCTGGCGGTAACGTCCGCGCCGAGGGCATCGCGCATGGTGCGATCGAAACGATCGTCGATGTGAGTCAGAACGACATCCAGATCGGGATGCGAACGGCGCGATTTCTCGATTTCCGAAACCCATTCGGACTGCATGCGGCGGGCCAGATCGGCGCGATAATCCAGGAACGGCCGCAGGGCGGCTTCGTCGCGCGGGGCGCGGAACAGATCCAACGGGTCGACATTGTGCGTCCGGCGATACTCGTCACGCACGTCGCGATTCATGGGCGTGAAACGGGCCGGATTGGCCGCGCCTTCGAGTGACTCGAAATAGAGTTCGGCGAGATTCACTCCGTCCCAGTCGAAGCGGCCGATTAACGCCTGCACACCGGCGGCTACCGCCTGGAAACAGCCGGGATTGCGCAGGTTCATGAGCTTGCGCCAGTCGAGTTGAGCGTCCTGCTGGAGCGCGGTCTGCTCGCGCCACTCGGGATGATCGTCCCAGAACTTTTCACTGACATGCGGCAGTTCGAGCCAGCCGTATACCAGGATGCCTTGGCGGTGGCAGGCGCTGATCAGGTCGCGCAGGTAGACGTCGCCGGCCGCATCGGGTTCGAAGAAGTGCCAGGCAGCGACGTGCAGGGCGGCGATTCCGGCGGCACGCCAGCGGCGGGCGAGATAATCGGAATCGGCGCGGAGACGGTAGGCGGAGTCGAAAAATGCCCAAAGGCGCGCGGAACGGAACGGAGGATCCAGCCCCAGGTCGGCCAGGGCCTGCAGCAGGTACGGGTAGCGCTCGTACCCGCGCTCGCCCGGCGCCGTCGCCAGCCATAACACGGCGCCTTTTCCGCTTCGCATGCCGGCGACCAGGGGCGCGCCGGTCCACCGCTCCTTCGCGACAATGCGAGCGCTTGCCGGCACTTCGAATCGGGGCAGTTCCTGCGCTGTTTGCCAGATCACCGGTACTTGCGGCAGGTGAGTGTCGGTGAGACTGGCCACGCGGACGTTGACGGACGACTGTCGGAAGCCGAAGAGCTCGGCGACGGCAGACTCGCCCTCCAGGATCACGAATGCGCCGTTTTCGACGCGAACGGCCCAGTCGGTTGAGCCCGGTACGTCGGCTCGCAATACGAAGATGCCTGCCTGGTTTACGGCAGCCGCGCGGAACCCGACCGCTCCCAGGATCTCAGGCCACGGTCCGGGGTTGTTGTTGGAAACGATGTGGAAAGTGGTTGGCGAAGCCCACGCAGGCAGAGCAGCGGCGAGCAGCGCGACGCTAAGGAGTGAGCGCATACCAGAGTCCTATTCGCAGGTCGAGGAAATTCGGACGGCGCGGGTTGTCCTGATTGAACGTGTAGACCCCGCGCAGCAGCCCGATAGAGAACACCGGAAAATCCGGCAGCCGCGTGCCAATGCGCAACCCCGGCCCCATCTCGACGAAGTTGGCCCAGTACTGCCGCTTGGTGTCGAGAGTGGCGTTGGCGTTCCAGTAGAACTGAAAATTCACGCTTCCGGCGGTGCGGGAGTAGCCGGCGCGATTCTGTACGTACGCGAGACCGTCGTTCTGGAACCGGCTCATGAAGAGAGCGTCCGCCGTGGTGTCGAGGAACCAGCGCTTCCCTTGAGTACGGGAGAAGCTCAGTCCGCCCCGAAAGTCCGACTGGGCATGATCGTTCAGGTAGCCGATCGCCGCGCCGGCTTCGCCCCACAGCATGGCGCCGTGCCAGTTGCGGGTGGCCAGTCCGACGCCGGGGATGATTGCGCTTTCCGAGAAGTAGAGCGGATTGATCGGATCGGAGCCGCTGCGCGTATCAGCAATGATGCGGGCGGAGAGATAGGGCCGCACGGGAAGATGCAGGTTCCATTCGGCCTTGACCTGTCCGTAGGAGAACGTGTCACGCCAGCGGGTGGAGTAGCTGGGCATTGCCCAGGCGCTGATCCGCACCCGCTCGGACTCGGGCCGCAGGTTGCGCCAGGACTGCTCGGCTTCGGCCGCGATCGCCGGATCCGGGCTCTTGCGCGCGAGATTGAACCAGGCTACGGCCTGCTGATCGTCGTGGAGGAGGTTGCAGATCCAGCCGAGGCGCAGCAGCACCCCGAAGTCCAGCGGATTGTCTTCGTGCGCCTGCTCCAGGTAACGGCGCGCGTCTTTCAGATAGCCGGCCTTGATGCTGCGTTCGGCCATCTGGCGGGGCGACGGTGCCCCTCGCTCGGCGACCTGCGGCATTCGCAGCACGGCGCGGACGCGATTGGCCAGATCGGCGTCATCGCCCTGGAGGACGCGATCGAGCAGAGGCCGGGCCTCTTCGTCCTGGCCGCGAGCCAGCAGGAGAAAACCCAATTGCGCGGCTGAGAGCAGGTCGGCCGGCGCCTCTCTCGTGACGATCCGGAACTGCTCCTCGGCCTCGTTTTCCTGCTTCATGCGCAGCAGCAGGAAGCCGAGTTCGCGGCGCAGCCCCGTATTGGCCGGGTCGAGTTTGAGGGCGTTCTCGAACTCATAGATGTAGGGATAGCGTGCGGGCAGCAACTCCCGCGCGCTTTCTGCCGCCCGCGCTTGCCCGCCGCGCGAGGCGGCCAGCAGCGCCGCGATGGCATCTTCACCGCGCCCGATCGCCTGCCACACACGACCCAGGTCGATGAGCACGGATTTGTGGTCGGGAGCGATCTGCCATGCCTTTTCGTAATGCTCGGCGGCGGTGGCAAGGTCGTCCCGGCGCTCGGCGGCACGTGCCAGTTCGTAATGCGTGCCGAAACCGTTGTCTCCGCGGCGAATGGCCTCGCTCCAGCGGCTGATGGCGGCGGCCAGCGGCCGGTCAATGTTCTGGAACGCTGCTTCCGCCGTGGATTTGACGGTCGCCTCGCCCGATTGCCGGAGACGGTCGAAGATGTGTCGCGCTTCTGCTTCCCGATGCGTCTCGAAGCACAGAAAGGCGTATTCGAGCGCTGCCTGTGTATCGGCGGGATCGAGTCGCAGCGCCTCGCCGAACTGATCGCGCGCCAGTTCCCGCTCGCCCGTCTTCAGGTAGGTGTATGCCAAGTCCTTGCGTAGGGACGGGCTTTGGGGGGCGGCTTGCATGGCCTGCAGAAAACTGAAGATCGCCTGGTCGTAGTCCTTTGCCTGCAGCGCTTCGTAGGCGGCTTCCGGCGGCGTTTGGGCGGAGAGCACAAATAACGACAAAAGTAGGATCCCGAGCCGCATGTGGTCGTTTAAATAGTGGGGCCGATAAAAAGAATTTCTCAAGATTTCCGTTTACCCTGTGCCGAGGATCTGGTATTCTGCTTGCAACCGGAGGTGATGCCATGGCAGCAGCGGCTCACTGTTTCTCTTCTCGAGACGACGAACCAGTCCGTCCCGACCAAAAGCTTTCCGCCTTGGGCGCGACCGAGGACCAGATGAATGCGCGTGCTACCATCCCGCAGCGCACTGATCGCACTGGCACGAAGATTGAGGATCTGGCTGGGAACGGTTCCTACGAGGCTCCCGGGGGCTAACGAACTGGCGCGGGTGACGGCCGGTGGCGCATCCTGCACTGGACCAGCGGTAATTGCGGCCTGCCCGCTTCGACTTCAGGAATCAGGCAGCCCTTATCCCGCGGCTTTCGCTCGCGGGTGGCGCCGGGTTTCGCTCTGTGGCGGTATAGGCGATGCAAAAGAAAACTGCCTGTAGGCCGCGATGATACGGTCTATCAGGGTGAACCCATAAGTTTCCAGGAGCTCAATCAGTACCTGCGTCCCGGTTTGTGTGTCCGTCAAACGAGCGAGAGTTCCCCTGAGAACCGGGTTATCCATGCTGTCCACGGCCTTCTCTACGGCCGCGATGGGGACGGTGGAGTAGCCGAACGTACCATCGGAAATCCAGGCGCCCATCTGGCGCACGCCGGAACCAAATCGTTTTTCCAGACGACGCAACTCGTCTTCCGTCAATAGTACTGTTTTCATGCCTTTCTCTGGGGCCACCAACTCAGGCGGCCGTGGCCGATGCTCTTTGGCTGGTCCGCATGCTGTGGATGCCGTGACGATCCAGCCAGTGTCGCCACGCCAAAGCCAGCGTCCGAGTCACTTCCTCGATCGCAAAGGGCTTAGCCAGCACGTCGAAAACGCCCAGATTCAGCGCCTCCGCCCAAAGCCGCTCGTCTGCGAACCGGGAAGTCACAATCAGGAGCGGAGGATCCGAGTAGGTTGTGATTTCCTCC
>Ga0070741_10012236_pt1 | contig 15578 bp, 9 predicted proteins | sample Coa_R1_4_FD_66440 | JGI IMG/M metagenome (GOLD analysis project Ga0070741, IMG submission 66440) | Surface soil microbial communities from Centralia Pennsylvania, which are recovering from an underground coalmine fire - Coalmine... | ecosystem: Environmental > Terrestrial > Soil > Unclassified ... | reverse complement strand
ACGTCCTTGAGGATCGAGTCGTACGGCACCGCGTAGCAGACCGCCTGGCGCACCTCCTTCTTGTCGAACGGCGGCATCTTCAGGTTCATCTCGAGCATCACGTTCCGCGGGTTCGGGAACGTCAGGACCTGGAGGTTGGGGTCCTGCTTCAGCGAGTCGAGATCCTTGACCGGCGGCACCATGATCATGTCGACCGCGCCGCTCTTCAGCAGGAGCTCGCGCTGCGTCGCCTCCGGGACGATCTTCTGGATGATCCGAGCGAGCCGAGGCTTACCGCCGTAGTACGCGTCGTACCGCTTCAGGATGATCGAGTCGCCCGGCGTGTACGACTCGAGCATGAACGGCCCGTTGCCGGTGGCGAGGTGCTTCTTGAAGTAGCCCGTCGCCCACTTGTCGCCGCCGGCCGCGTGCTTCAGCACCTCCTCGTACTCGACCGAGCTCGTGTTGTGCATCGTGTTGTTCTTCAAGAACAGCAGGTTCGGCTGGTTCATTCGGATGCGCACGCGATACGTGTCGAGCGCCTTGATGTGCGCGGGGTCGGTGACCGCCGCCATCGTCAGCAGAAAGTAGGAGATGCCCTTCGCGTCGAAGACGCGCTGGTACCCCTTCTCGATCTCCTTCGCGGTGATCGGCGTGCCGTCGTGATACTTCAGGCCCTTTCGGAGCGTGAAGATGAAGTCGTTGCCCTTGCGCACGTAGCTCTGCGCGAGCATCGGCAGGATCGACTCCGTGTCCACGCCCGGGTAGGTGATGCCGTTGACGTGCTTCGTGACCTGCTTGTACTGCGTCAGCTGGTCGAACGTGTTCTGGATCGTCGTCTGCGACGGCTTGCTCCCGACGGTGAAAGCCGGGTCGAACGTGTCGATGTCGCCCTCCACCGCGACGACGAGCGTGTCGATCGGCGTGCTCGCGACCGCCCGCCGCCGCGTGCGCGTCGCCGCCCGTGCGACTCCCGTCAGCGAGCCGCCGGCGCCGAGCGCCACCGCGGCCGCTGCGCTCCTCTTCAGGAGCTCGTCACGCGTCAGCCGGCCCTCGAACACCGAAGCGCCCGACTCGACCGACGCCCTCTCCTTAGCACTCATAATCGATCCTCCCGCGCTTCGAGTACGGAAACCTGCCGCGCTGCGACTGCAGCGTCCTCGAGCAACGCACGCATCACCGTCGAGCCACCACCTCCCTCACGCGACCCCGTGGGAGGCCGAGTCTAGAACCCCGCATATCGCGCTTCAAGGCCGCCCCGGCGCCCGTCACCTGCGCACGTCCTTCACCTCGTACGTCTCGGGGTCGACGACGACCCCGTAGTCCCGGGCCGCCTGGTCGGGCGTGACGTAGCCGTCGCGGACGTCGTCGACCACCGCCTCGACCGGCCGCTCGAGCGGGTCGCCCCAGCCGCCGCCCGTGCCGGTGACGAGCCTCGCGACCTCGCCCTTCCGGAGCAGCGTCCGCGCCGTCTTCCCCACGACGACCTCCCGACCGTCGGCGTAGAGGATGTGGACGGCGTTCCGCGAGCCGTCGCGGCCGCCGGCGATCCCCCACGGCACGTACTTGTGGCGCCCGAACGTCGCCGTGACCGTGACGCCGTCGACGGCGGCCCGGTAGTCGCGGATGCAGCCGCGGCCGCCGCGGTGCCGGCCTGCGCCGGCGTCCGTCGGGTCGAGCGCGAACTGGTCGACGACGATGCCGTACCGGGTCTCGGCCACCTCGATCGGGATCAGGTACGTCTCGCCGTCGCCCACGCACATCAGGCCCGACTCGCCGTCCTTCGCAACGCCCGCACCCCAGCCGCCGGCCTGCGGCTCGACGAGGAGGAAGAGCTCGCCGGTGTCCGGGTGCAGCCCCGCGACCACCACCCCGCAGACGGAGAGGAAGTGCCCGGCGGTGAGGCGGTCCGGGACGACGGGCGCGAGCGCCTTCCAGATCAGGTCGGTGACGTAGTTCATCGTCTCCCAGTACGTGGAGACGGGCGCGGGCCGCTCGGCGCTGAAGATGGTGCCGGGCGGGCAGATCACCTCGAGCGGCCGGAAGCAGCCCTCGTTGACGGGGATCTGCGGGCCGGTGATCGCCTTCAGCATCGTCCGGACGCCGGAGTGGAGGCCGGTGACGGTGCAGTTGACCGGACCGGGCACCTGCGGATGCGTCCCGGTGAAGTCGCAGACGAACTTCGTCGGCGAGACGGTCACGCGGACGCGGACCGGGAACGGGCCGTTGCCGATCCCGTCGTCGTCGATCATGTCCTCCGCCTCGTAGACGCCCGCCGGGATCGTCTCCAGCTCGAGCAGCGTCATCCGCTCGCCGTAGTCCATCAGCGCCTCGATCGCGCCGAGCACGACGTCCAGCCCGTACTTGTCGCAAAGCTCCTGGAAGCGCCGCTCCCCGAGTCGCAGCGAGGCCGCCTGCGCATACATGTCGCCGAGCGTCATGTCGGGCAGCCGCACGTTGGCGGCGATCAGGTCGATCAGGCTCTGGACGGGGCGTCCCTGCTCGTAGAGCTTCACGCACGGGAACTGGAGCCCCTCCTGGAAGACCTCGGTCGCGTCGGTCGTCCAGGAGCCGGGATCCTTCCCGCCGACCTCCGTCCAGTGCGCCTTCGACGCCGAGAACGCGACGAGCTCGCCGCCGTAGTGGATCGGGACGACGAGCGACACGTCGGAGAGGTGCGTCCCGCCGCCGGAGTACGGGTCGTTCGTGATCACGACGTCGCCCGGGAGGAGGTTCTCGGGGCCGAACTTCTCGAGCGTGGAGCGGACGGCGAACGTGAGCGTGCCGAGGAAGCCCGTGACGCCGTTCCCCTGTGTGATCAGGTTTCCGCCGGCGTCGATCAGCCCGGAAGCGAAGTCGAGGACCTCGTAGATGATCGTGCTCTTCGACGTCCGCTGGAGCGCGACGAACATCTCGTCGCCGATCGCGACGAGCGAGTCCTTGACGATCTCGACGGTGAAGGGGTCGAGCTCGGTCTTCGCCGCCGTCGCCACTACGCGCGAACCTCCACGATCAGGTTCCCGAGCTCGTCGACGCGCAGGCGCTGTCCGGGGAAGACGACCGTCGAGGCGGCCGGCTCCTCGATCACCGCCGGCCCGTCGAGCTCGGCGCCCGCGCCGAGCAGCGCACGTTCGAAGATCCTCGACTCGTGCCTGCCGAGCTCGTCGAAGTCGACGTCACGCGTGCCCTTCAGCGCGCTCTGCGCGCCCCCGTTCGACGCGATCGCGCGCAGCTCGGGCTTCGGCACCGCGCCGAAGCCGGTGAGGCGGAAGTTCACGAACTCGATCGGTGAGTCCTGACGGAACGTGTACAGCTGCTCGTGCAGGTCGTGGAACCGGCGCGCGATCTCGTCGCGCTCGGGCGCTCCGAGCTCACCGGCCGGTATCGGGACGTTGACCGTGTGCTCCTGACCCGCGTACCGCATGTCGGCGCTGCGCTCGAAGGTCAGCCGCTCCTCGGCGACGCCGTCTTCGACGAACGTCGCGCGCAGCCGCTCCTCGAGCTCACGCCAAACGCCCGCGTCCGCCTCGCGCGCGAACCGTGTCTGCACCAGGTCATGCCTGAGGTCGCTCATCAACATGCCCCACGCGGAGAAGTGGCCGGGGGAAGGAGGCACGATCACGCGGGGCACCTGCAGCTCGCGGGCGAGCGCCGTCGCGTGCATCGAGCCGCCGCCGCCGAACGCCACGATCGCGAAGTCGCGCGGGTCACGGCCGCGGCGGACGGAGACGAGCTTCAGCAGGTGGATCATGTTCGCGTTCGCGATCCTGATCACGCCGAGCGCCGCCTCTTCCACCGACACGTCCAGCTGCCCCGCGAGCGGCCGCAGCGCCTCCCGCGCACGGCCGACGTCGAGCTCGATGTCGCCGCCGAGGAAGTAGCCCGGGTTGATCCGGCCGGCGATCACGTTCGCGTCGGTGAGCGTGGGCTCGGTGCCGCCCCAGCCGTAGGACGCAGGGCCGGGGTCGGCGCCAGCGCTGCGGGGCCCGACCCGGAGCGCGCCGGCGGGATCGAGCCACGCGATCGATCCGCCTCCGGCGCCGATCTCGACGATGTCGACCACCGGCACCTTCACCGGATACCCCGCCGATGTCGGCGTGCGCTCGATGTGGTAGTCGCCGGTGATCCGCAGCGTGCCGCGCTCGACGAGCGAGGACTTCGCGGTCGTGCCGCCGATGTCGAGCGTGATCAGGTTCTGCTCGCCGAGCAGGCGTCCGATCGCGGCCGCGCCGATCACGCCGCCGACGGGGCCGGACTCGATCAGGTTGATCGGCGCCTGGTGCGCACGCGCGAAGCGCGAGACGCCGCCGTTCGACTGCATCGCGTACGTGACGCGCGACGGAACGCCGGCGTCGCGCTCGAGCAGGTCGCCGAGACGCTCCAGGTACTCGGCCGCGGTCGGCTTCACGTACGCATCCAGGACTGCGGTCGACGTCCGGTCGAACTCCCGCCATTCGTTCGTCAGCTCGTGCGACGCCGTCACCGCCGCGCCGGGCCATTCCGCCCGGACGATCTCGGCTGCCCGCCGTTCGTGCGCGGCGTTCGCGTACGAATGCAGGAAGCAGATCGCGACGGCCTCCGCTCCCTGCCGCTTGGCGGCGGCGACCGCTTCCCTGACGCTTGCCTCGTCGAGCGGCGTGAGGACCTCGCCCGTGTAGCTCATCCGCTCGGCGACCTCGAGCCGCAGCCGTCGCGGGACGAACGGCTTCGGCTTCGCGTAGGCGAGGTTGTAGAGATCAGGCCGGTTCGCGCGCTGGATCTCCAGCACGTCGCGGAAGCCCCTCGTCGTGAGCAGCGCGGTCGTCGCGCCCTTGCGCTCGGTGAGCGCGTTGATGACGACGGTCGTGCCGTGTGCGAGGAACTCGACGTCCTTCAGTGCCGCGTCGCCGATCGCGGTCATGACGCCCTGCTCGAACCGTCCGGGTGTCGTCGAGCTCTTCGCGAGGCCGATGTCGCCGCTCGACTCGTCGAGGTAGACGAGGTCGGTGAAGGTCCCGCCGATGTCGACCGCGCAGCGTGTCGCCAAGGGACGGTTCTAACAGAGAAACGCCCCCCGTGCTCGGCCTTTACGCTTCGTCGCCGTGACCGCCCTGCCAGACACCGTCGCCGCCACCCTCGACGAGCTGGCGCGGATCGGCGGCAGCGCCGACGGCGGCGTCACGCGCGTCGCGTGGTCGCCGGAGCTCTTCGCCGCCTACGAGTGGGCCGGCGAGCGCATGCGCGAGCTCGGGCTCGACGTCGAGGTCGACGCCGCCGGCAACCTGCTCGGCCGCTGGCAGGCGGGAAGCGGGAAGGCGGTTCTCGTCGGGTCGCATCTCGACACCGTCCCCTCGGGCGGCCGCCTCGACGGGGCGCTCGGCGTCGTCGCCGCGGTCCATGCCGTTCGCCTGCTGAAGGAGGAGGGATTCGAGCCGGAGCGCCCGCTCTGGGTGGTCGCGTTCATGGACGAGGAGGGGACGCGTTTCAACGCCGCGCTCTTCGGCAGCCGCGCGTTCGCCGGCGAGGCGGTCGGCGACGTGGGCGAGCGCGTCGACGCAGCCGGGACGACGCTGCGCGACGCGATGACCGCCGCCGGCTACGAGCTCGGCCGCACCACGTGCGCGAACCGGATCGGCGACGTCGGCGCGTACCTCGAGCTGCACATCGAGCAGGGGCCGGTGCTCGCCGCCGAGGGCGTCGACATCGGCGTCGTCACGTCGATCGTCGGGCTGCGCGGGTACCGGGTGCGGCTGCGCGGCGAGGCCAACCACGCCGGCACGACGCCGATGCGCCTCCGGCGCGATGCGTTCGCGACCGCCGCACGGATCGCGCTCGAGCTCCGCGAGGTCGCGCGGGCGCGCGCGGGCGTCACCTCGAACGTCGGCAAGATCAGCGTCGCGCCGGGCGGCGCGAACGTCGTCCCCGGCTTCGCCGAGTTCACGATCGACGTCCGGGCGCAGGACCGCGCCGGCATCCGCGAGCTCGAGAGCGTCGTCCAGGAGACGGTCGCGCGCGTCGCCGCCGAGGAGGATGTGGAGGCGGAGCTCGAGCAGACCTTCGCGCTCGAGCCGCTCGAGCTCGACCCGGAGCTCGTCGCCGGAGTCGAGCGCGCGGCCGCCGCGGAAGGTGCGAGCGCGATGCGCATGCCGAGCGGCGCGGGCCACGACGCGATGGTGATCGGCCGGCACGTTCCCGCCGCGATGATCTTCGTCCCGAGCCGCGGCGGCGTCAGCCACTCGCCCGACGAATACACTCATCCCTCCGAGGTCGAGCTCGGGATGCGCGTCCTCGCACGTACGGTTCGTCAGCTACTGCAAACGGAGTAGACCTTCTATGCGCGTCGTCGGCGTCGACATCGGTGGCACGTTCACCGACTTCATGCTCTACGACACAGAATCCGGCTCGGTCGCCGTCCACAAGGTGCCGTCGACGCCGGACGAGCCGGAGCGTGCGATGGTCACGGGGCTCGCGGAGCTCTGCACGAACGCGGGGCTCTCGCCGTCGGATGTCACCGGCGTCTTCCACGGCACGACGGTCGCCACGAACGCCGTGCTCGAGCACAAGGGCGCTCTCGCGGGGATGATCACCACGCGCGGGTTCCGGGACATCGTCCACATCGGGCGCCACCAGCGCCCGCTCCACTACTCGGTGATGCAGGACATCCCGTGGCAGGCGCGCCCGTTCGTGCGTCGCCGGCACCGGAAGGTGGTCACGGAGCGGATCGTCCCGCCGACGGGCGAGGTGCTCACCCCGCTCGAGGAGGAGGAGGTGCGCGCGGCGGCGCGCGAGCTGCGCGACGAGGGTGTCGAGGCCGTGGCGGTGTGCTTCCTCTTCTCGTACCTGAACCCGGAGCACGAGCGACGCGCGGCAGCGATCGTGCGCGAGGAGATGCCGGACGCCTTCGTCACGACGAGCGCCGACATCGTCCCGCAGTTCCGCGAATTCGAACGCTTCACGACCGCGACGATGAGCGCGTTCGTCGGGCCCACGATCGGGAGGTACCTCGATCGTCTCGATGCGGCGCTCGACGACGAGGGGGTGGCGGGCGACCTGCACGTGATGATGTCGAGCGGCGGTGTCGCCGGCGTGGCCTCGGCAGCGGAGCGCCCGGTGACGCTCCTCCTCTCGGGCCCGGCGGCGGGAATCCTCGGCGGCCAGTGGGCGGGCGCGCTGGCCGGCCGCCGGCGGCTGATCACGTTCGACATGGGCGGCACCTCGGCCGACATCGGCATCGTCACGGAGGACGGCATCGGCGAGGCGTCAGCACGCGACACCTGGATCGGCGGGTACCCGTTGCTCGTGCCGATGCTCGACGTGCACGCGATCGGCGCCGGCGGCGGCTCGATCGCGTACGTCGACGAGGGCGGGGCGTTTCGCGTCGGGCCGCGGAGCGCCGGCGCGGTGCCGGGCCCCGCCTGCTACGGGCTCGGCGGCACGGAGCCGACGATCAGCGACGCGCACGTCGTCCTCGGCCGGCTCGATCCGAATCGCTTCCTCGGCGGCCGGATGAAGCTCGACCGGGATGCCGCCGTCGAGGTCGTGCAGCGTCTCGCGGCGGAGCTCGGGCTCGAGCTTGCGGAGACGGCGGAGGGGATCCTGACGATCGCGAACTCGAACATGGCGCGCGCGATCCGCTCGCGCACGATCGAGAAGGGGCACGACCCGCGCGAGTTCTCGCTCGTCGCCTTCGGCGGCGCCGGCCCGTTGCACGCGGCCGAGGTCGCGGAGTCGCTCGAGATCCCGGAGGTGCTCGTGCCGCCGTTCCCCGGCATCACCTCGGCGGCCGGCCTCCTGACGAGCGACCTGAAGTACGACCAGATGCGAACGGTGTTCCAGCTGCAGGGATCGGTCGACGCCGCACGGCTCAACCGCGAGCTCGACGAGCTCGAGAACGAGCTGCGCGCCCGGCTCGCGCGGGACGGCGTCGCCGACGCCGACGTGCGGGTGATCCGTGCGCTCGACTGCCGGTACGTCGGTCAGGGGTACGAGCTGCGGGTGACGCTCGCAGACGGCACGTTCACCGAGGACGCACTCGACGCGTTCCATCTCCTGCACGAGCGGGAGTACGGCAGCGCCTACGGCGACCCGATCGAGATCGTCAACGCGCGCGTCACGGCGATCGGGAAGCGGCCGGCGCTCGACGAACTGCCCGTCCAGGGCGGGAGCCTCGACGACGCGCTCCTCGGCGAGAGCGAGAGCCACTTCCGCGTCGAAGGCCGCCTGCGCGCGTTGCGCACCCACTTCTACGACCGCAGCCTGCTGCCGGTGGGCGAGCCGTTCGCGGGGCCGGCGGTCGTGTTCCACCTCGACACGACGACGGTCGTGCCCCCCGGCTGGAGCGCGCGCGCGGACGGATCGGGGAACCTGATCCTGACGAGGGGGCGGACGTGAGCGTCGCGCAGACGAGAGTCGACCCGGTCACGGCGGCGGTGATCGCGGGTGGGCTCGACTCGATCGCGGTCGAGATGGGCCACAAGCTGGCGCGGATGGCGTACTCCTCGATCATCCGCGAGTCGGAGGACTTCGGCTGCGTCCTGTGCGACGCCGAGGGCCGGCAACTGTGCGAGTCCTCGCAGTCGACGCCGCTCCAGTCCGGACCGATCCCCGGCTACATCGCGGGTGTCAACCGCCGCTTCGCGGAGCTCGGGCTCGAGTGGCGGCCGGGCGACGTCGTCATCCACAACCACGCGTACTACGGGGCGTCGCACCAGCCCGACGTCGGCTTCATCGTGCCCGTGTTCTACGACGGCGAGCTCGTCGGCTTCTCCGCGACGACCGCGCACCATCTCGATCTCGGCGCGCTGACGCCGGGCAGTTGCGGCATCGTCGACGCGACCGACGCGTACGCCGAGGGCCTGCAGCTCAACGCGGTCAAGATCGAGGAAGAGGGCCGCCGGAACACGTTCATCTGGCAGATCCTTCGCGACAACTGCCGTGCGCCGCATCTCGTCGTGGGCGACATGGAGGCGCAGGTCGCGGCCGCGAAGATCGGCGCCGGGCGGTTCGTGGAGCTGATCGAGCGCTACGGCATCGACACGGTGCGGGCGGCGAGCGAGGACCTGATGGACTACTCCGACCGGATGCTGCGGCGCGAGATCGAGCGCCTCCCCGACGGCACGTACGAGGCGGAGGGCCATCTCGACGGCTTCGTCGACCATCCCGACCCGGCCTACAGGAACCTGAAGATCAGGGTCGCGCTGACGGTCGAGGGGACGGAGATCACGGTCGACCTGACCGGCACGTCGCCGCAGGTCGACCTGCCGATCAACATGCCGCTCGTCGGCACCGTCGACATCGCCGTCTGGGTGACGCTGCGATCGATCCTCCTCGACGCGGCGACGCACGACCCGGTGCCGACGAACTCCGGGCTCTTCCGTGCGATCAAGATCGTCGCGCCCGAAGGATGCATTGCGAATCCGAGCTTCCCCGCACCGACGATCGCGCGCTTCTGCGGGGGAAACATCATCGCGGACACGGTGATGCGTGCGCTCGCGCCCGTGCTGCCGGAGAGCGTCAGCGCCGGCGTCGGAAACTTGAAGGTGGTCGCGTACTCCGGCTTCTCGCAGGGGCGCCACTGGGTGTACATGGACATCCAGGAAGGAAGCTACGGCGGGCGGTACGGCAAGGACGGGCTCGACGCCGTCGACACGCTGTACGCGAACACGCGCAACAACCCGATCGAGGACATCGAATCGCACTTCCCGCTACGCGTGACGCAGTACGAGCTGCTCGAAGACCGCGCCGGAGCGGGCAGGTGGCGCGGCGGGCTCGGCAGCGTCCGCGAGATCGAGTTTCTCGACGACGCAGGCTGCTCGCTCGAGGGTGACGGGTCGGTGTGGGCGCCGCCCGGGCTCTTCGGCGGGAGGGACGGCACGCCCGGTGCCGTGTTGCTCAACAGGGGGACGGACGGAGAGCAGGAGCTGCCGTCGAAGTTCCCGTATCGCAAGGCGGCGGCGGGAGACAGGCTCTGCCTGCTCTCGCCGTGTGGGGGAGGGTACGGCGACCCGCTCGAGCGCGACCGCGACGCGGTCCGGTCGGACATCGCCGACGGCTACGTGGGCCTCGACACTGCTCAGACGCAATACGACTTCAAGGAGAGGGCATGAAGAAGCGCGTCCTGCCCGTCGCCGGCGCGCTCGCGCTCGCGGCGACGGTCGTCGCCGCAGCGCTGGCGGCGCAAGGCGACATCAGCGGAGCGAAGGCAAATCTCGACAAGTACCGCGCGGTGCCCCAGTTCTCGCCGCCGGGGCCGGCGTTCGACGCGAAGGCGAAGGCGGGCGGAAAGACGCTGTTCGTGATCCCCGCCTCCAGCCAGGTGCCGTTCGTCGCGACGATCAACAACCACATGAAGCGCATCGCCGCGATCGCCGGCGTGAAGCTGACGACGTGGCAGAACCAGGGCCAGCCGTCGCAGTGGGTGCAGGGGATGAACGCGGCGATCGCACAGAAGGCAAGCGCGATCGTGCTGCTCGCCGGCAACGATCCGGCGGCGCTGCAGCCGCAGATCAAGGCCGCGAAGGCGAAGGGGATCCCGACGATCGTCGCGCACCTCTACGACGAGCACCAGCCGTCGGCGCCGAACGTCGGCGCCGTCGTCAACATCCCGTACAACGTCGCCGGCCGTCTGATCGCGGATCAGGCGATCGTCGACTCGAACGGCAAGGCGGACGCGCTCGTCGTGACGATCAACCAGGTGAAGTCCACGGTGCCGATGGTCGCGGGCGTGAAGGCCGAGTTCGCGAAGTACTGCCAGGGCTGCAAGCTGAAGTTCACCGACGTCACGATCGCCGACATCGCCACGAAGATCCAGCCGAACGTGCAGGCGGCGCTGACCGGCGATCCGAACATCAACTACGTCATCTGCCTGTACGACAGTGCAGAAGCGCCGTTCGCGGAGGCGGCGATCCGCGCAGCCGGCCGCGTCGGCAAGGTGAAGATCTCGACGTTCAACGGAACGCCGACGGTGTTGAAGGACGTGAAGAGCGGCGACATCGTGACGATGGACGTCGGCGAGAACCTCGAGTGGATCGCCTACGCGATCGTCGACCAGTCGATGCGGCTGATGGGCGGTCTCCCGACCGTGAAGAGCGAGCACGTGCCGGTCCGCATCTTCGACTCGTCGAACATCGGCGAAGCCGGCTCCGCCTTCACCGGCGGCTGGGGGACCTCGTACATCTCGGGCTACAAGAACCTCTGGGGGATCAAGTAAGCAACAGCCCACCGCGCCTCGCGCTGCGGAACCTGTCGAAGAGCTTCGGCGGGACGCGGGCGCTGCGCGGCGTCCATCTCGACGTTCTCCCCGGGGAGGTGCACGGCCTCCTCGGGGAGAACGGCTCCGGCAAGTCGACGCTGATCAAGATCCTTGCAGGCTTCCACGACCCCGACGAGGGCGAGCTCGAGATCGACGGCGAGCGCGTGCGCCTGCCGCTCGCGCCCGGCGAGTTCCGCCACCTCGGGCTCGCGTTCGTGCACCAGCAGCTCGGGCTCGTCGAGTCGCTGAGCGTGCTCGAGAACCTCCGGGTCGCCGACATCGCGTCGTCGCGTTCTCGGCTGCGGATCTCGTGGCGCCGCGAGCGCCAGAGCGCGCGCGAGACGTTCGCACGCTACGGGCTCCGGCTCGACCCGACGGCGAAGGTGTCGGAGCTGAAGCCGGTCGAACGGGCGCTGCTCGCGATCGTCCGGGCGATCGAGGAGATCCGCTCCGTCGGCCGCGGCCACGGCGTGCTCGTCCTCGACGAGCCGACCGTCTTCCTGCCGAAGGAGGGGATCGACCGGCTGTTCTCGCTCGTGCGCGAGGCGGCAGCAGCCGGTGCGTCGATCCTATTCGTCTCGCACGACCTCGACGAGGTTCGCGAGATCACCGACCGCGTCACCGTCCTCCGAGACGGCGCAGTCGTCGGCACGGTGGTCACTCGCGCGACGAGCGAGGCGGCGTTCGTCGAGATGATCATCGGACGCCGGCTCGCCGCGATTGCCGACGTCGAGCACGCGGATCGTTCCGCGCAGCGCGTCACCGCCTCCGTCGAGGGCCTGACAGGCGCGACGGTCTCGAACGTGTCGTTCCAGATGCACGAGGGCGAGGTGGTCGGGCTGACCGGGCTGATCGGCTCGGGCTTCGACGAGGTGCCGTACCTGCTCTTCGGTGCACGCCCAGCCGCCGCCGGACGCCTGGCCTTCGGCTCGTCGTCGTGCGAGCTCGCCACCATCACCCCGTCGGGTGCGATCGCCGCCGGGATGGCGCTCATTCCCGCCGACCGGCCGAACGACGGCAGCGTCGGCTCGCTCCCCGTCGACGAGAACGTCGCCCTGCCGGTGCTCGATCGGCACTTCAACGGCCTCGTCCTCGACAGGCGGGCGATGCGCCGCACGACCGCCGCCCTCATGCGCGACTTCGACGTCCGCCCCGCCGACCCGACGCTGCCGTACGGAGCGCTCAGCGGCGGCAACCAGCAGAAGGCGCTGCTCGCGAAGTGGTTCCAGACGGATCCGCAGCTTCTTCTGCTCGACGAGCCGACGCAGGGCGTCGACGTGGGGGCACGGCAGCAGATCTACGAGCTGATCCGCAACGCTTCTCGCGAACGCGGCGTGAACGTCCTCTGCGCGAGCTCCGACTACGAGCAGCTCGCGGCGCTCTGCGACCGCGTGATCGTGTTCGGGCGCGGGCGCATCTGGCGCCAGCTCGTCGGCTCCGGGATCACCAAGGACCGCATCATCGAGCAGTGCTACGCGGCGATGGCCACCGAGGTCGCGGGCGTCGTGACGTGACCGAGGCCGGCGCAGCCGCAGCGCCTGCGCGCGACCGCGCGCGGCCGCTGCTCGCCGACGCGCTCGAGCGCTACGCGCTGCTCGCAGCGTGGGGGATCACGTGCCTCGTGTTCGGGATCCTGCGGCCCGACACGTTCCTCACGACGTCGAACTTCACGACGATCTTCGGCTCGCAGGCGATCCTCGTCGTCCTGGCGCTCGCCCTGCTGCCGCCGCTGACCGCGGGCGACTACGACCTGTCCGTCGCCGCGACGATGACGCTCGCGTGCATGACGCTTGCGATCCTGAACGTGAACCACGGCTGGTCGATCGGCGCCGCGGTGCTCGCGGCGCTCGGCGTCGGGCTCGTGACGGGGATCGTGAACGGCACGCTCGTCGTCCTCCTCGACATCGACTCCTTGATCGCGACGCTCGGCACGTCGACGTTCATCGCCGGCGTCGTCCTCTGGATCAGCAACTCGCAGACGGTGAGCGGCGTCTCGAACACGCTGATCAACCTCGTCGTGCTCGACCGCTTCCTCGGGATCCCGCTCGAGTTCTACTACGGGATCGCGCTGGGGCTCGTGCTGTTCTACGTGTTCGAGTTCATGCCGATCGGGCGGCGGCTGCTGTTCGTCGGCCGCGGGCGGAGCGTCGCGCGCCTGAGCGGGATCCGGGTCGCGCGGCTCCGGTGGGGCGCGCTCGTCGTCTCCGGCCTGATCAGCGCGTTCGCCGGCGTGCTCTATGCGGGGACGCTCGGCTCGGCGGATCCGACCTCCGGGCTGAGCTTCCTGCTGCCGGCGTTCGCGGCCGCGTTCCTCGGTGCGACGACGATCATCCCGGGGCGCTTCAACCCGATCGGCTCGATCGCGGCCGTCTACTTCCTCGTGACGGGCATCACCGGGCTGCAGCTCCTCGGCGTCCAGACGTTCGTCCAGCAGCTCTTCTACGGCGGCGCGCTCGTGCTCGCCGTCGCGCTGTCGCAGCTCGCGCGGCGGCGGACGGCAGACTGAAGAGGGCGCAGGCGCGCCCTCTCCAGCCGGAGCCGCTCAGACGTTGATCAGGTAGAAGCCCGACGGCGGGTCGCCGATCGGGTACAGCAGGTCGGTCTCGCGGACCGCCTCGTCACGTCGGAGCGACTCTTCGTCGGCCGCGTGCGCAACCACCTCGCCGTTGCGGACGGCAACCCAGCGGCCGTCGTAGTCGTCCAGGTCTTGCGAGAGCTGCTCGTGTGCGGTGCTCATACGAGACTCCCCCCGGACTTGTGGAACTTGAGGATCCCTTCTGCGGCGCGGTAGGCGAGTGCCCCGACCGTTCCCGTCGGGTTGAACCCGGCGTTCTGCGGGAAGTTGGACGCGCCGACGACGAACACGTTCGGTGCGTCCCACATCTGCAGGTAGTTGTTGACGACCGAGGTGCCCGGATCGGCGCCCATGATCGTGCCGCCCGTGTTGTGCGTCGACTGGTACGGAACGCTGTCGTAGTGTGCGGCGAGCGAGCCCGGGCCGCCCTGCACGAGGTCCGGGCCGGTCGGCGAGTAGGGCCCGACGCCGGCTTTCGCTGCCTGCGGGAACATCTGCTGCATGAGCTGAAGCGTCTTCTGCCCCGCGAACGCGACCATCGCGCGCTCGTTCGGCTCCCAGTCGAAGGTGATCCGGATCAGCGGCTGGCCGAACTTGTCCCGGTAGTTCGGGTCGAGGTCGAGGAAGTGGTTCTGGTACGCCGGTGACTCGCCCTGGAAGCCGATGCTGACGACGCTCTTGTAGTACTTCCTGATCGCCGCCTTCCAGTCGCGTCCGAACGACGGCACCCCGGTCGGCACGCTGAGGCTCTGAATCGGCCGCGCGCCGCTCTGGCCGACGCTGATCGAGCCGCCGCCGATGAAGCCGAGGCCGCTGTGGTCGAAGTTGTCGGCGTTCCAGTCGTCGAGGGCGACCTGGTTCGCGCCCGAGCCCATGTAGCGCTTGTACTGCGAGTTGCTCAGCCATGCCGTCGCCCCGCCGCCGCCGGTCTGGTAGGCGTAGTTCTTCCCGACCACGCCGGTGTTCGCGATCGGGTCGTACGGCTTGCCGAGCTTCGAGACGAGCAGCAGGCGGACGTTGTTGAACACATACGCACCCAGCACGATCACGTCGGCGGGCTGCTCCTGTACGCGTCCCATGGCGTCGTAGTAGAGGACGCTCTGCGCGTTCTTGCCGTCGTTTCGGAGCGCGAAGGCGCTTGCGTAGTCGATGACCTTGAACTTGCCGGTCTTCAGCGCGACCGGGATGACGGTGACAGTGGGGTCGGCCTTCGCTCCCACCTCGCAGCCGAAGCGCTCGCAGAACCCGCAGTATGTGCAGGGCCCGCGTTCGATGCCGTCCGGGTTCTTGTACGCCTTCGGCAGGTTGGCCGTCGGCGCGTAGAACGGGTGGTAGCCGAGGTCGGTCGCGGCCTTGCGGAAGACGGCCTCGATCTCGGTGTCGGGCGGAGGGGCGAGTGGGAACTCCCGCGAACGCGGGCCCTCGAACATGTTCCCGCCCGGGATCTGCTTGCCCTTGAGGTTGCCCGCCTTGCCGGCGATGCCGGCCATGTACTCGAACTTGTCGTAGTACGGCTCGAGCTCGTCGTAGGTGATTCCCCAGTCCTGGATCGTCATGCCTGGAGGAATCGCGGCTGCGCCGTAGCGCTCGATCGTGCTCGTCCGCATCGTGAAGTCGCGCGGGTGGAAGCGCCACGTCTGCCCGTTCCAGTGCACGCCCGCGCCGCCGAGGCCCGTTCCCGGCAGGAACGAGCCGAGCTGCCTCATCGGCAGCGCGTTCTCCTGGAGGTTGTGGCGCAGCGTCCACGTCTCGTTCGCCACGTTCTGGAACAGCTCGTACCGGACTGCATACCGG